>Ga0207707_10003175_pt1 | contig 14586 bp, 18 predicted proteins | sample KBSC83BmetaG_FD_184336 | JGI IMG/M metagenome (GOLD analysis project Ga0207707, IMG submission 184336) | Corn rhizosphere microbial communities from Kellogg Biological Station, Michigan, USA - KBS C8-3B metaG (SPAdes) (version 2) | ecosystem: Host-associated > Plants > Roots > Rhizosphere ...
CGCCCGGGCTGAAAATGTGCGCGGCGAAATACACGGGCAGTTGCTCCAGCGCCGTGATGTCTAGTGCGGCCTGTTCCGGTGTGATGATTCCGCCGGCAAGGTCGATGCCGATTTCGTCCACCTGGGCGACAACGAGGAGAATCCCCGCGCGGATCGTGCGCAAGCGAGCCAGGAGCCATTTCCGGTCGCGTTCCTGCGGGGTCATTCGTCGCCCCCCAACTCAGCCAGGGCGATCGCGATCGGGCCAGTGACGGAATGCCGGATAACCTCCGGGTTAACCCCCTGCTGCAATAGCAAGCTCGTCAGGATCGCCGCGTTGTCAGCATTCGATTGCAGCGGTGTCCCCAGCTTGCCGGGACAGTGCAAGAAGATTTCGGCCAAACGTCCATCAGCAAAGTAGCCAGCGGTCGCAAGGTAGTCGTGGCTCTCGAAACGAAACGCTACTGAAACGTTTCCGCGGCGGTCGGGAAGGCGCTGGCGCTCAGTCATTGGCGCCCCCTACGATCGGCTGCACCGTCACCACGACGAACGGCTGCGGGCCGTAGCGCTTGTCCAGCGTCATCCGGCAGATCAGGCAATCGTCGCGATAGGCCACGCCGTTAAGCGCGTCATTCCAGGCCTTGGTGATGTTGTCGAGGTCCGGCTTTTTGCCGGGCTTGATCAGGCCGGCTATAGCCATCTGGCGTTTTCGTTCCGACCACGATGACGGAACCGGAAACACGGCACGAAGGATAAACTCTACCGGCTCGTCAAAGGGCGCCTGCCCTGCAAGCTCGTCCATCGCCGCGGTGCGGATCATGCCTTCGTAGGTGCGCGTCTTCTCCGGGGTGTAGTGGCTAACGTGGCCGCCACGAACGAAAGCCCGCGCTCGTCCCTTGCCTTGGGGCGCACCTTGCAGACTTATCGTGACTGGTTTAGATTCCGCGCTGTCCGCCAAGACGCTCTTCGGAATCGGCCCGCCGCTCAGGTGGGCCTTTTCTTTGGTCGGCATGGGATCAAGCCGCTTCCTGCGCAGCCGCAACAGCCGCCTTCTGGAAAGCCTCGATCTCGTCCTCGAACCAGACGACGGCGCGAGCGTCCGGGTCCAGCTTTGTGCCCTTCGGGAATTTTCCGTCAGCAATCTTGGCGTACAGCGTCGGCTTCGCCCAGCCGGTAGCGCCAAGCACGGCGGGCAATCGCATTACCTTCCGAACCATAGATCAGTCCTCCAAAGAGACCGCAATCAGCCTGATACGGTCTATGGAGGACACTACGACCAGCGATTCACCGAAATCACGGTCAGCAACTTAAAGGCTAATCTAGGATTGCTGACCGTTTCTTGCGCCGGCCTATTTCCCGCGAAATGCGTCGCCGATCCTCGTTGGTGCCACCGGCCTTCCTCACCAGCGTTCCAACCTTTACATTGGTTGCCAAATGTCGCGCGATGATTGCCTCGTCTGAAGAGCTAGTCTGCTTTTTGTCCGCCCTCAAAAGCGGATTACCCGGACTGTTCCCTTGGGACACTGGAATAAGACCACCTACGATCTGCACTGCATTGTGGAGATCTTGCAAAAGTTGACGAGGAATTTCTCCTATCGCGTAACCGGCAAGATACTTGAGGGCTCGTGTTTCAAGCGCCGCGACGTCGCGAAGCATCAGATTTTTCTTCTTCACTAACAGCCGCGACGGGCCGATCTTGATTTCATGCAATACGAATAGCGCCCTGCATATCTCTCGATCGGTACCAGTCATCTACGGTCCCCGATGGCGACGACGTTATCCCCGCCAACGATCTTGCTGTCGCAATAGGCCGCCCAATCGGCCATCAGCCGTCGCCGCTTTTCTACCATGCTGCCACGGCGGTAGGCCGCCTCAACTTTATCGGGCAGCGTGTGGCTAAGTGCCATCTCCGAAAGGTTGTTGTCGTACTCGGTTTCTTCGCTACTCCAATCTTTAAAGGTCGATCGGAAACCATGCGGGACGACCTCGCGTCCTCCGAGCTTCGGATCAACCCATTTCAGCAAGCCCGCCTTGGCGCGATCTTCGTTGATGCGATCGATGACGGCACCCATTGCCGCATTGCTTAGCGGAAACAGATATTCGCCCTCGCCAGGAAGACCTTCCAAAATAGCAAGAGCGCGATTTGAAAGCGGTACAACGTGATCGTGCTTTCGGGCGCCCGTCTCACCCTTCATTCGATCCTTTGGGACGGTCCATATTTTTTTATCGCGGTCGATCTCGGACCGTCGCGCGCCAATTATCTCACCCGTTCGTGCCGCACACAGAATCGCAAATTCGAGCGCCCGCGCCGCGATGCCGTCTCGTTGGCGAAGCTCTTTCGTGAACTCTGCTATTTGATCGTAAGGCAATGCCGGATGGTTTTCGCTAGGTGATACCTTTGATTTCTGGGGCAGGCTGAATTTTAGGTTTCCTTCCCATCGTGCCGGATTATCACCCTCGCGCAGCTTTAGCGCGACCTTCGCGTAGTCGAGGATAGTTTCAATGCGGCCACGAAGCCGGCTTGCCGTTTCGGTCTTGTCATTCCAGATTGGTCGCAGCACTTTGAGGACCAGAGCGCCGTCAATCAGATCCACAGGCAAATCGCGGATGATCTTGCAATAGTCATGCTTGGCGGGCTCGCCCTTGGGCGTGACGCCTAATAGCGTCATTCGCCATTGGTCACGGTGTTTCTCGTTTTTCCAGCTCGACTCATGTGCTGCGATATATTCCTCTGCGGCCTGCCCGAACGTGGTCAGCTTGGCGTTCTTGGCGCGCTGTACCGCCTTTCGCTCTTTACGCTCTTCAATGGGGTCGATGCCGTCCACCACGAGCCCGTAGGCCGCATCCCGCTTCTTGCGGGCATCTTTCAGGGAGACTCCGCCCTTTCCGCCGCCGGGACCTACCTCACCCAGGCCCATCTTTCGGGCGCGGCCAGCCATCATATAGCGGAAGACCCAGGCTTTGGTGCTGAAGTCGCTGACCTGCAGATAAAGGCCGCCACCATCACCGTAGAGTCCGGGCTTAAGGTCTTGTTTCTCTGTGAACTTGACGGTGAGCTTGTTCGTAGGTCGGGCCATTGCGGGATTCTCCCTGCACAATTCTACGTACAAATATGCGCTGGTTTTCCCTAGACCGCAATAGACAATTCGGGACTATCCAAACAAAAGAAAGCCCCGTAGAATCGAGGCTTCTCAGACTTTAATGGACGGTGAGAGACATGGGAATTACGGACACCCCTTCCGCCACGCTCAAGCTCTGTTGGAGGTTCATCGATACCGCCAATCTGGATTTGGTCACAGGCGTTGGTGGAGCGGTAGACGACGTTGAAGATCACGTCGGCCGCGTCCTCTTTTGAGGGGATTCGGATTCTCAAACAGCGCACTACTGCGAAATCATTGCGATTGTCGCGGACTAGCCTCCCTCCGTTTCATGCCCGATCATTGCTCATATTTTGAAATGGGGCGGCGATGCGCAGGAGCGCCGGCGGCCCCCCTACTCCGGGTTGTCAGAAACCCACGTTTCGCGAGAATCGCTAGGCTGTGCACGCGACGAGAATCGGTCTGACCGGGGCGGCAATGACAGTTCAATGTCCCCTCGCCGGCGCGCGAGCGTCCAGAATACGTCGAACCGAAACATGCTTCCGTTGGCTCGCGCCGATCTGAATTCAGATATTTGAGACCGGCCGCGAGAGCGAGGAGGTGTGGGTTTTCACTTCCCGCACAGTGGTCACTGTCGCCAGGACAGTTGCAAAACAAAATGCGGCGGCCAATGCCGCCAGTGCGATACGCAGACGCATGGCACTTGCTCCAATGATCGGACGCGGGCTCGAGGCTATGCCGCAGACTTGACCGTGAGCGGTGGCACTTCGCCGTCAAGCCAATCCTGCTCGACGGCCAAGGCCCTCCATGCCTGCGCCATGCGCAGGTAGCGCCTGAAGGCTGGTTGGCCCTCAGCGCGTTCAGCAAGTTGCAGGCAGTTCTCGGCGTTGTCTCTGAACAGATCTGATTGTTTCATGCACTGCACATGGGAACGGAACTTGGACAAGACAACGAAGCATTACCCAAGGTTAATGGGAACCTTTTCGTCATTGGGTGACGCTCTCATCATCGCGCCGAAGGCGATGCAGGGCTTCTGCCGCGGTCACGCGCGACAAAGAGCGGCCCCGATCGCAACCAGCGTCCGGGGCCGTCAAGGACGCACAGCCGGCTCGCGGGAGGGATGAGCCGGAGGCGAGATTTCCTCAGATAACAGGCACGCCGTAATAATCGTTGAGCCCGCGCGTGGTGCTGGCGTCACCCCAGTTCCAATCGCGGTCGTTGCTATACTTCGGCGCGCCGCGCAGTTGGTCTTCGGTAATACCCGTGCGATAGCCGCCGAGTCGGGTGTCGTATTTCAGCGACTGCCAGGGCAGCGGATAATGATCGTTGCCGAGGCCCAGAAAGCCACCGAAGCCGAGTACGGCGTATGAGACCCGGCCGCTGACCTTGTCGATCATCACCCGTTCGATGGAGCCGATCTTGGCGTCGTCGGGACCGAACACCGCGGTACCCTCGACCTTGTCGCTGCCGATCAGGTTGCCGAATTCCTGTTCGTCCAATTCTCTCGCGTTCATCGCCATGTCGAGCCTCTGTGTCAGTTTCAATGAAGGACATCGAGCGGAAGGCAGCAGATCTCCTCCCCCTCCTCGCTGGTGACGAGAATGGCATAGTGCCGATTCCTCGCATTCGGCTGCTCCTGCAGAACGAGCCTCGCGATGAGATCGGCGGTATCCATGGCCTCGATGTCGTCGGGCAGCATGGCGTCGCCCGCGTCGACATGGGTCTTCGTGTTTACAAGATCAAAGTGGTAGAGCGGCATCCTTCGCTCCTTCGGTCACGACGGCTCCTGCACGCCATCAACCTACGCCGCAGCCGCCGAGAAGTTCCACGCTGGAATGGGCTTCAACGACCCCAGCGCAGCACGACGGGATCGAGCTGGCGGGCGATCTCGATGAGGCCTGCGCGCGTCGCCGGGTGCAGGGGCTGCAGCGGATGACGCACGGTGTCCGCGGCAATGACGCCACCCTCCTTCATCAACACCTTGCAGGCCAGCAGCCCGCATTGCCGGTTTTCGTAGTTGATCAGCGGCAGCCAGCGCGCATAGGCGGCCATCGCCTCGTCGCGGCGGCCGGCAAAAAAGGGATCCATGATCTGGCGGATTCCGTCTGGATAGCCGCCGCCGGTCATTGCACCGGTGGCGCCGGCGTCGAGATCGGCCATCAGCGTGATCGCCTCTTCTCCATCCCAGGGTCCCTCGATCGCGCTGCCGCCCGCGGCGATCAGGCTGCGCAGCTTGTTTGCCGCGCCCGCCACCTCGATCTTGAAATAGCGGATATTCGCCATCTCCTTTGCCAGCCGCGCCAGCAGATCGACCGACAGCGGCGTTCCCGCAACCGGTGCATCCTGGATCATCACGGGAATGCCGATGGTGTCGGAAACGACACGGAAGAACTCGAAGATAGCTGTTTCGGGGACCCGGAACGTCGCACCGTGATAGGGCGGCATCACCATCACCATGGCGGCGCCCGCCTCCTCCGCCTGGCGGCTGCGCGCCGCGCAGATGGCCGAGGAGAAATGCGTCGTCGTGACGATTACCGGAATACGTCCGGCGACATGCTCGAGCACCGCGTGCATCACGGTCTCGCGCTCGGCATCCGACAACACGAACTGTTCGGAGAAATTGGCGAGGATGCAGACGCCCTGCGAGCCCGCGTCGATCATGAAATCGATGCAGCGGCGCTGACCGTCGAGGTCGAGGTTGCCGCGATCGTCGAAAATGGTCGGCGCGACGGGAAAGACGCCGCGATAGGGTCGCTTGGAGGTCATGGTCAAAATCCCCGATTTCACTGGAGGCAGGCGCGGCATCATAGCCCGATCCGGGACACCAATCAGCCGCCGCGACAAGTGCCGTAGCGCCTGGACACAATCGCCGACGCTTTGGCGCTTGATCTGTTCGGAAAACCGGTGCCCACTTTTCCGGATCATGCGCGAGCCCCGGCGAAAACGCCGCGCCTCCCTGTTCATTTCATCGTCGATTTTTGGGATGTCCGGGGCATAATTCCCCCAAAATCAGGAAACACGGGCGGGACGAAATAATGACCACCGAAGCCGCAGGCATGCGTGCCGCAAAAACTGGAACCCATTTTGACGCCGTCGTCGTCGGCGCAGGCTTTGCCGGCATGTACATGCTGCATCGGCTGCGCGGGCTGGGTTTCAGCGTGCAGGTATTCGAAGCAGGCGGCGGCGTGGGCGGCACCTGGTACTGGAACCGCTATCCCGGCGCGCGCTGTGACGTCGAGAGCATGCAATATTCTTTTTCCTTCTCGGAAGAGCTCGACCAGGAGTGGAGCTGGTCGGAAAAGTATTCGCCGCAGCCCGAAATCCTCGCCTACGCCAATCACATCGCCGACCGCTTCGAGCTTCGCCGCGACATCGCGTTCGATACCCGCGTGACCAAAGCAACCTTCGACGAAAGCACCAGGCGCTGGACGATCGAGACCGATTGCGGCGACGAGGTAACCGCGCAGTTCTGCATCATGGCGGTCGGTTGCCTTTCGTCGCCGAACCGCCCGCGCTTCGAAGGCATCGACGATTTCAAGGGACCGATCTACCACACCGGCGAATGGCCGCACGAAGGCGTCGATTTCACCGGCTTGCGCGTCGGCGTGATCGGCACCGGTTCGTCGGCGATCCAATCCATCCCGATCATCGCGCAACAGGCTTCGGAGCTGACGGTATTCCAGCGCACGGCCACATGGTCGGTCCCGGCCTGGAACGAGGCGTTGACGCCGGAATATCTGAAGGCGGCAAAGGCCAATTATCCGGAGCTGCGGGCGAAGGCGCGGGCGCGGCCGACCGGCTTCTACTTTCCCTTCAACATGAAGCCGGCGCTGGACGCGAGCCCGGAGGAGCGCGAGAAGCTCTACGAAGAAGCCTGGGAACGCGGCGGCCTGCCCTTCCTCGGCGCCTTCGGCGATCTTCTGTTCGAGAAGGCGGCCAACGACACCATCGCCGAGTTCGCGCGCAAGAAGATCAAGGGCATTGTCAAGGACCCGGCGATCGCCGAACTGCTGTGTCCGGAGAATGTATTCGGCTGCAAGAGGCTCTGCGTCGATACCGGCTATTTCGAGACCTACAATCTGCCGCATGTGAAACTGGTCGATGTCTCGAAGAAACCGATCGAGCGCTTTACGGCCGGCGGCATCGTGGTTGACGGTCGTGAGTATCCCGTCGATGCCATCGTTTCCGCCACCGGCTTTGCGGCGATGACGGGATCGTTCGACAAGATCGCGATCACCGGCCGCAATGGGCTGACATTGTCGGAGAAATGGCGCGCCGGTCCCCGCGCCTATCTCGGGCTCGCGTCCGCCGGTTTCCCGAACTTGTTCATGATCACCGGTCCCGGCAGTCCTTCCGTGCTGGCGAGCATGATCCAGGCGATCGAGCAGCATGTCGACTGGCTGGTGGATTGCCTGGGCCACATGCGCGACATTGGGGCTACGACGATCGAGGCTCGCCTGGAGGACGAGGACGCCTGGGTGGAGCACGTCAATGAGGTCTCGACGGTTTCGTTGCGGTCGACCTGCAGTTCCTGGTACGTCGGCACCAACATTCCGGGCCGGCCGCGCGTATTCATGCCGTACATCGGCGGCTTCCCGATCTATGTGCAGAAATGCAACGAGGTCATGAGCGGCGGCTTCGAAGGCTTTGTGCTCGAAGGCGCGGCCGCGACCAACAAGCCGCCGGAAGTGCGCTACACCGAGCGCTGGCGCGTGCCGCTCGACATCGAGGTGATCTCTCCAGCCGCAGTGGCCGCGAGGCGCGTGCCGGTCGTCTAGTGACCGGCGCAGTAGTCGCGCCAGAATTTCCGATACCCCTCCTCCACGAGGCGGGTATAGACCTCGCAATTCCCGCCCGCGGAATTCGCAACCATCGCCGGCAGGCTTGCGCGCAACGCCGATAGCTCCGCAGGGTTGGACGCATATCGCTGCGCGATCGCGATATAGCCGTCGTCATCGGCGGCGACCCAGTCGTCGAGACCGACCGACTTGACGATCGCAGCCCCGGCGCGGCCCGCCGGCGCCGTTCCAAGCTTGGTGACGACGGGGACGCCCATCTGCAAGGGCTCCCATGTCGAAATGCCGCCATTCTGCGGGAACGGATCGAGCGCGACGTCGATCTCGCCGAACATCGCCAGATGCTCGTTGCGCGGGGTTGATCCGATACACCGCACGCGGTCCTCGGCAATGCCGTGCGCAACGAAGCGGGCGATCAATCGGTCGCGCACCAGGGAATCGTTCAGCGCGCCGTTCTTGACCATCATGATGGAGCGGGGAAGCGACTCCATCAGCTTCGCCCAAACTCTCAGGACCGGATCGGATACCTTGTCGGTCCGGTTGAACATGCCGAAGGTGACATAACCGTTGCGCAACATCGGCAGCGGTGTTGGCGGGATCGGTGGCGGCGGCGCGATGGTGATGACGACCGGCAGGTCGTGAATCTTCTCCGCAAACAAGTGCCGCGCGGCTTCCGGGATCATGACCTTGTCCGCGAGCACATAGTCCATGGCTGGCAGGCCGGTGCCGGTCGCATGGCCAAAGCCCGAGACCTGGATCGGCGCGGGCTTGCGCGCGAAGACCGGCAGCCGGTTATCGGCGGTGTGGCCGGACACGTCGATCAGGATGTCGACCTGATCGGCCTGGATGCGGTCCGCCAGCCGGTCGTCCGACAGCTCCCACGCCTCGATCCAACGGTCGACCAGCGACCTGCACTCGGCGGTGGTGGCATCCTGAACCGGAGAACAGGAATAGGCGATGATCTCGAATTTCCGACGATCGTGATGGCGCAGCACCGGCAGGAGCGCGAGCACCGCCGAATGGGCACGAAATTCGCCGGCAACGTAGCCGACAACGATGCGCCGCTCCGGATCGAGGTTCCGCATCCCCAATTGCCGTCGCGGAAATTTCGCGCCGATCGCCTCCCACCAATATTTCCGTGCCGCCTGGAGTCGTTCGAAATCCACATCCGGCAAATAGTCGAGCGTGAATATCTTCTTGGTGATGGCATCCTCATAGTCCGGCCTGATTGCCAGCGCCCGGTCGAAATGATCGAGTGCGGTTGCGATCTCTCCCTGCTTGGCAAAACAGGCTCCGAGCAGGCTCAGCGCCACTTCCGAATTCGGATTCTTCGCCAGCACCTTGTTGCAGGCTGCAATCGCCGACGCGATGCTTTCGGTCAGGATGCCGATATTGGCCTTGCCGCACAGGGCAGCCTCGAACTGCGGGTCAAGCGCGAGCGCCGCCTCAAAATCGGCTTCCGCCTTGTCGAGTTGCCCCAATTGCTGAAACAGCCGCCCCCGCTGGACAGCGATGCCCACCGCAGCGGCCGCAGGTGCGGCTGCGATCGCCGCATTGAGCGTCGACAGTGCCAGATCGAAGTTGCGCAGATTCATGCTTACCAGCCCCCGGCCGAGCAAGGCCGGCAGGTGGCGTGGATTGAAGGACAGCGCACGATCGAAACTCTCCGCGGCCTCCTCGTTGCGATTGACCAGGAGCAGCACCATGCCGCGATTGCAATGGGCGTCGCCGTAGTCGGGCTTCAGCGCGATCGCGCGGTCCTGTGCGGCGATCGCCGGCTCGAACTGCCGCAAATGCATCAGGGTGTTGCCGAGGTTGGTGAGCGCGGTTGCGAAATTCGGCTTCAGCGCGATCGCGCGTTCCTGGCAGGCGCGCGCTTCCTCGTAGCGGTTCAGCCGGAACAGCGACAAACCGAGATTGGACTGCGCTTCCGCCGAGCGAGGGTCGATTTCGACCGCGCAGGTCAGCACCGTGGCTGCTTCGGCGAAGCGACCGCAATCGTTCTCGGACACACCGAGCAGATGCAGGGCATCGAAGTGGTTGGGCAGGTCCTTCAGGATCTGACGGCACAGGGTCTGGGCTTCGAGGTGCCGGCCCTCCCGGTATGCCTTCACCGCCGTCGGAAGCAAGACCTCCGCCTGCTTCCTGGCCTGCTTTTGCAGCCTGGCGTTCTGGAAGGCGCGCGAGCCGACACTGCTTTGCAATTGAGATTCCCCGGAGATTTCCACCCTCATGTGGGCCGGCAGATTCTCAATGATTCGAGCCTCCTTGGCGAATGCCTTCTCGGCGGTCCGGCCGTGTGAACTGCTTCGTTGCAGGCGCTGACAACATCGGGCACGGTGCTTGCTTTCCCCTCCTGGCGATGGTTCGCTCCGTGCCGATGTTGCCGGAAGGAGGTCTCTGTTTTCTGTCGTGTCTATTTCAGGAGGCTATTTTGAAATACTTTATTCACGCCACCCTACTCTCACTGGCGTTTGTAACACCGGCCCCGGCCGAGAAGCTGGTCGATCCCACCTCCGTAGCGCCCGAATATCGGGAGGCTGCGGAAAAGCGGCGGATCGAGCAGAACAAGCAGCGCGAATGCGCGCACAAGGCTGAGGTCGCGAAGGTTCTGCCGCGTGAGCGGACGGCGTTCCTGCTGCAGTGCCTTGAAGCGGAATCCGCCGTGAAGTAGCTGGCCGAATCACCGTTCGACAGGGTATGCCCGGATCACGCTCCCTGTGCAGAACGGTTGATAACGCGGAACCTCCGCTTGCCCGTCGACACAAGTTGCGAAAGAGTTTCGCAGTCGTGACGTATGGGCGTGGGGGCGTGGCATGCGTAAGCAAGACGTGTCGTTTGACTATCGCCGCTATCGGCAATTGCTGGCCGACGCGGTCGACGAAAGCAAGCGGATCGCGCTGATCAATATCCTGATCGAGGAGCGGGCCAGGGATCGGCTCGCAGCCCAGCTCGCCTCGGATCGCGCGGCCATGACGGCCTCGACCATCGCCAAGGTTCTGAATACGCGGAGGGCCTGATCCCGCACTGCGGCAGCCCATGAAAACCGGGCTGGAAACAGCCGAGCACTCGGACGTTGTGATTTCATTAACGATCCCCGGAAAGCCGGTTTAAAGTTTTTCGTTCTAGGGATGCTCCCCTCAAGGCCCATGTAAGGGCCGACAAGGGGGCTAACGTGAAAACCATTTCTTCCATTGCCAACGACCGCGCGTTCAAGGCCATCACCGCGCTATCGTTCTTCGGTCTGGCCGTCTCGTTCGGCATGATGGCGTTCGGCATAGACCTGAGCGTCCTCGCGCTTTAATCTCTCGGTCCGGCACTGGCGAGCGGGCTTCGGTCGCCCGCCAGTGCCGGAACCCGAAGGGATGCCCGATTGCTGTTTTCTCGTCGCGCAGCTTTGGCCGCGCTTGTTCTGATCACGCTTGGCGTCTCTCGTCTTCCAGCCGTGGTGGCGTCGGAAGACAACATGGCCGCGCTGGTCGCCAAACCGGTCGCGCTGCCGGACATGGCGCTGGGCTCCGCCACGGCGCCCATTACCATCGTCGAATATTCCTCGCTGACCTGTTCGCATTGCGCGGCGTTCGCGGAAAACGTCTTTCCGATGCTGCAGTCGAAATATATCGACACCGGAAAAGTCCGTTTTGTCTCGCGCGAGTTTCCGCTCGAAAGCAAGGCCGCGGCCGCCTCCATGCTGGCGCGTTGCGCGGCCAATGGCGATGCATCGAAGTTCTTCGATGCCACCATGATGCTGTTCAGACAGCAGCAGGACCTCATCGAGCACACCACGGACACGCTGACCGCCGTCGGCGGCAAATTCGGCATGAGCCAGGCGGCGGTCGAAAACTGCGTGAAGGACGACGCCGCGCTCGACAAGCTGCAGGCCGATCAGAATTTCGCCTTTGGCCAGCTCAAGGTCGACGCAACGCCGACCTTCTTCATCAATGGCGAGAAGGTCAAAGGCTCGATGTCGTTCGAGGAGCTGGAAGCAAAGCTCGCGCTGCTGCTGAAGCATTGATCGCTTTGCAAGCGCAAACCTGGCGCATCCCCACCGTAGTCCTACGGAATAGGACTCCATTCCGATTTTGACTAAGGGTTTTCGCGTTTCGCCCTGCGGGGGAGGGCAAGTCACGAGGTCCGGACTCCTAGGCTCTCCGGACCTCGTGCACTACCGATTAACGCGACACCGACCGCGGTCCACGCGCATCCAGAAAGTTCCGGGCTTCGACGGATCGGGGCGCCGAAAAGTTTCGGAACCCGCAGGGTTCCAGGTAACTTATTGGTGCGGCGGCAGGGCACCTACGAGCCTGATCTTGAAGCGCATCATCCTCACCCTTGCGGCTATTGTCGCAGTCGTCTCCAGCGCCCATGCGGAGAGCGGATTGGCCTCCTACTACAGCGGCCGCGGTCACGCCGGCGAAATGACCTGCGCCCACAGGACCCGAGCCATGGGCACCATGATAACGGTCACCTATCGCGGTCGCAGCATTCGCTGCCGCGTCAACGACCGAGGTCCTTTCATCAAGGGACGCGTGATCGATGTGTCGGTTAGCGCGGCCCGCGCGCTCGGGATGATGGACGCAGGCGTGGTGATGGTTGTGCTCGGGGTCGACTGAAGCGATCCCTAGTTCTTGCCTTGCGGTGTTGCAACGAAGGACACGCCGATCCGGTTCTTCTGGATCCAGGCGACGCTGCATTCGTGCACGATGGCGCCGTTGGCCCTCACGAGTCGAAAGCGCGCGGGCACAAAGGCCGGGTTTTCGACGTCGATCGCGGCACCCTCAGGCGAGACGTTGCGCACCACACAGGTCATGACCGAACCACCTGCCGAGACGAGACCGGGCTCGTTAACCTCGGTCCGGGAATGTTTACGCCGTTCTTCCATGGCCTTCTGCCTTGCTGAGTTCTCGCGTCGCGAGAATAGCCGTAAACCCTAAACAAATCGGACGCGTCGCAAATCCTGCAGTTTCCAGCGGTCTAGCCTGCCCAAACCTTCGGTCCGCGCCGCTCCTGGCTTGCAGCTATTCACAACCGGCTCACGGCTCATTGCCGGGCGCATGCCCCTGCCTAAGCGACAGGCTTGCTGTCCAACGTGATCGCAGGTTACCTTCTCTTCATGGCGATGCACTGGCGCAACGCACGCCCAAAAAAATGAACAGGCGCCATGGGGAGAACGCCATGTTCAAGGAACTCGACCGCAGGACGAGTCTGACCGGCAATCAGCTCAAGATATTGAGCGCGGCCATCATCGGGGACGCACTGGAATTCTTCGACTACTTCCTGATCGGTTTCGTTCTCGCCTTCCTGATCGGCCCCTGGAAGCTGACCTTCGGTCAATCCGCAACCGTGCTGATGAGTTCCGGCATCGGCGCCATCATCGGCGCCTATGTGTGGGGTTGGCTCGCCGATCGCATCGGCCGCCGCATCGTCTTCATCGGCACGGTACTCAATTTTTCGATCGCGACGGGCCTGCTCTATTTCACCCCCGACAATGGCTGGGTCTATCTCGCGATCATGCGCTTCTTTGTCGGCACCGGCGTTGGCGGGCTCTATTGCGTCGACCTGCCCCTGGTGCAGGAATTCATGCCCTCCTCCAAACGCGGCTGGGTCGGCGGTCTCGTGACCTGCGTGATCCCGCTCGGCGTCGGTCTCGGCGCAGTGCTTGGCGCCTTCATGGGCAGCGATCAGTGGCGCCTTTTGTTTGCCATCGGCGTGCTGCCGGCGCTGGTCGTGCTGCTGGTTCGCCTCTGGGTGCCGGAGAGCCCGCGCTGGCTGTGCCGGCAGGGGCGATATGAAGAGGCGCGCAAATCGCTTGCCTGGGCGCTGCAGGTCGAGCCGTCGTCGCTGCCGCTGCCGACGGCCGCCGATGCCGGTCCAATCATCAAGACCAACTGGATGGACCTCTTCAAGTACCCGCGCAGCCTCCTGGTGTCCTGGTTCGGCAATGCCGGCGCCCAGACCGGCGTCTATGGCGTCACGCTATGGGCACCATCGCTGTTCGTGCTGTTGTTGAAGGTCTCGCCGCAACAGGCCGCCAAGATGATGATCCTGCTCACCGTGTGCGGCTTCATCGGCCGCCTCGCCTTCTCCTGGTTCTCGGAGCTGATGGGACGGCGCAAGGCAGGCGGCCTGCTCGGCTTCGGCGCCGGCGTTCTGATTATCGTTGCCGGCTACAATTACAACGTCATGTGGGGGGAGTGGTCGGCCTTCTGGCTGATCCTCGCGGCCGCCTTCTTCTTCGCCGATGGCGGCTTTGCCATCGTCGGGCCCTACGCCGCCGAAATCTGGCCCTCGCACCTGCGTACGTCGGGCATGGGCTCGGCCTACGGCTTTGGCGGCATTGGCAAGATCATCGGTCCGGTCGGATTGGCGCTGATCGTGGGTTCCAACAATTACCTCAAGCCGGACGTGCCGCTGCCGGAGATCCCGTTGGCCTTCGTCTACCTCGGCTGCTGGTTCCTGATGGCCGGCATCGTGTATTATTTCTTCGGCATCGAAACGAGGGGCAAGTCGATCGAGGAGATCGACCGGGAGTTGAACGCTGATGCCGCGCCGGCAACGGCGGCCCAGGTTCGACAGGCATAGACCAGCATGTTGGTAGCGACCCCAGCGGATCTGGCCGGCGATCGAAGCGTGATCGCGCGTGCCGAAGCCGTCCAGTCGGCGGTCGCGGCCGCCTCCGCCGAAATCGAGCAGGGTCGGCGGCTGCCGCCGGA
>Ga0207707_10003177_pt1 | contig 14584 bp, 21 predicted proteins | sample KBSC83BmetaG_FD_184336 | JGI IMG/M metagenome (GOLD analysis project Ga0207707, IMG submission 184336) | Corn rhizosphere microbial communities from Kellogg Biological Station, Michigan, USA - KBS C8-3B metaG (SPAdes) (version 2) | ecosystem: Host-associated > Plants > Roots > Rhizosphere ...
GCGGTAGAGGGGAGTGATAATCGCACCGCGCGCGATGCGGTATTGATTGAAGCCGGGTGCTTAGCTCAGCGGTAGAGCGTCTCCTTTACACGGAGAGGGTCGGGGGTTCGATCCCCTCAGCACCCATACCAAACCCCCGCAAGTCGCGCGGGGCTTACGTTTCAGCGATTCCATACGGTTGCAATCGTCGGCGCTACGGCGAGTGCTACAGGAAATGCAACTGTATCGGCGGGGAAACGTGTATGTGTGCCGGCTGTGGGTTCCGGCGGCGCTACAGGAAATGCTTGGACGCTGTGAAGTGCTCCGCAGTACCCGCACGGGTGACTTGCGCGAAGCTCAGCGGCGCGCCTCTCTGTGGCAAGCTCACCTCTCAACGTTCCTGCACACTGTCCGCGCACGGGGGCGCAATATGACACGCGATCAACTCGACGCCTTGACCCGTCGATATCTCTCGACCCGTTTCGATGAAATTGAATCGGCGCTGGCCTTGGACTGGACCGCTTCCCCCGAAGTGGAAGCCGGCCGGGATGTGTGGGGGGATGAACTCGCGGACAAGTGCGACGCATTGGCCGGCGCGCTGGCGCGGGGGGACTTCGCGGCGGTGATGGATGAAGCGCGGTCCATGCTTCCCACAGCGGACGACGACACACAGCGCAAACTTGCCCGCCGGCTACTGGAGGCGCAGCTAGAGGCGCACAAGGCGACGCTGCGCGCCCTGTCGGGTGAACCGCTGGTGTTTCCCTCGCTGGCCGCTGAGACCGCCTCAGCGGCCCCACAAGCGGCCCCTCAGGCGGCACGGAAGGAAACCCCGCGACTCTCTGCGGTGGCAGCGGACTACGCGGCGGACAAACGCGCGGCGGGGGTGTGGTCGCCCCGCACGGATGCCGGGAACGTTTCGGCCCTCGCGCTGGTGTGTGAATTGCTCGGTGATCCATGCGTTGGGGACGTGACCAAGGCAGACATCCGCAGCCTGTCGCACGTTGTCCCCCGGCTCCCCCTGAGTCGCACCAATCGTTACAAGGGGAAGTCTGTTGCGGAAGTGTTGGCGATCGTGGGGGACGATCCCAAGGTGCAGCGGATCAAGCCCCGCACGGTCAATGTCACCTTTGGCATTGCGCGTTCCCTGTTCCAGTGGGCAAAGGACCATGACCTGATCGCGGACAACCCCGCGACGATCCTGCAAGACTTGCCAGAGGGCAGAGCACGGGATCAGCGGGTATCGCTGGACGATGCCGACATTGCCGCATTCCTTGCCCAACTTGACGCGGCCCCGCCGTGCCGCGAGCCGGCAGACGTTGCGGCGCTGTGGTGGATCGCCCGGATCATCGCGCTTTCCGGTGTGCGACTCGGGGAAGCGGCACAGCTTCGCAAGTGCGACGTGCGGACGGTTGACGGTGTGCCAGTGTTCGATGTCAACGACGACGACGGCAAGTCGATCAAGAATGCCGCGAGTGTCCGGCTGGTGCCGATTCATCCGCGATTGCTTCAACTCGACTTGCTCGCCTTCGTGTCGAAGCAACCGGACGGCTACTTGTGGCCCGAACGATTCCGCACGCGGCCCACGCCGTCGCACAGCTTGACCGACAAACTATCGGATCGCCTCATGCTCACGCTGCGACGCGCGGGGGTGACTGACAAACGCAAGGTCCTGCACAGCTTCCGGCACAACGTTTCCGATCGGCTCGGCGCGTTGTCTGTCCCTGAGTATCAGATTGCGGACATACTCGGCCACGAAACGGGGACCATGACGCGCGGCCGATACGGTGGCGTGACTCCGCTCCCGGTATTGCGCGACGTGCTCTCAAGGCTCACGCTGCCGATCTAGGCGCTGACAGTGCATCCCGTGAGAGTCGCTCCACGGACTTGCAAAGGCGTGGAACAGGGGAAAGCTGGCGAGCCGGTCTGGTTATACTCGACCCGGATAGCCTGATGCTGCTCAAGGGGAGATTGATCGGTGAGTGCAGAGTTTTGGTACGGGGTGATTGTCTCGGCCGTATTGTTCGCCGTGGGTTCAGCGATTTCCATTTTTAGCGCTGATATCCGCCAGTACTACAGGGCGTGGTGGAACGATCGGAGACTGCGTGGCACTGCGCTGCAAATCAGAAAGTTGGAACGGGAATTGCAAGACCACGAGAACATGACCAAGAACCCGGCTGCCGCGTCTGCCTTCTTTTGGGCAGGGCTTTTTCTCGTCATTGTTCTGCTAATGCTGTTTGGATTGGTCGGCTTCCTCGCAATGCAACTTTCAAATGAGTTGTGGCGCGCGCTCGGGGCTGTGCTATGCGCGTTCATGTGGTTTTTGGTGTACACATTAGCGAACAGCTTACATAAGCGGGCGAAGGCTCTCAGTCGTCCAGCATTGCATGCTGCGCAGTTGGGCGAGCGCCTCGACAAACTTCGGGCCAAGCTGTACTAGCGTGGGGTGGTCTAGCCGCAAATTGTTGATTGCGTAAGCGAGGGGTCGGAACCGTTCCGGCATCGGAACAAACCCGATTCCGTAACAGCCGCATTTCCTCTTTCGCTTGTGTTCTACTCCCTCTCGCGGGCTACTCCGCGAACACGAGGGAATCCCATGAACATCGAATGCGCAGCGATCGGCAACGGTACGGTTCAACTCGGCAGCCGGCGGATTGAATCCACAACGGAGCGGCTGCTACCGGGAGAGGTTGCCCCGATGCTGGAGCGTTCACGCTACGTGATCGGCTCCGAACGTTTCACGTGCTGGAAACTCGCGGCGTTCGGCCGGCGGCTCATTGTTGAACTGGTGCGGCCGGCGTAAGCGCCGGCAGATTGACCCGATCCGTTTCGCACGTCGTTTCCGCGAGTACGCGCAGTGCATGCCGGAAGTCGTGCGAGACGGGATCGGTTCCCCGCAATTCGTTGAACCGTTGGCAGACAAGGCGAACGTTTCCGGGGACGTAACCGCGCGCCGGTTCGACCCGGTCAATGCTCGGGGAGAGTGCGGACGGCTGCCCCTTGGAATGGGCCAGCGGCAACCCGGTTGCGCTGCAACGCATGGGTGCGAGTAGCTCGTGAGCGTCCGCGCGTGTCAGCGTGAAGGGTACGCCGTAGCGTTTAGCTCGGCGGTGTGCGTTGCACACTGCGCGCACTTCGGGGTGTGCTTCGTCGTAGTTACGGCTGAATGCACGGCGTTTCTCGCGGTTGGCTGCACTCCAAGCGTGCTGCGCTGCGCGGCGTTTCTCAGGGTTGGCTTCTCGGTACGCGCGATCGTAAGCACGTTTCCGCTCGGGATCAGTAAATGCCATCGTCAATGCTCCTCTGTGGTTGTGCCGAATGCTTCTGCATACAGCGCATCGGTTGAATCGTCGGCAAGGAAAGACGCGCAGTGCAGACAGCCGGAGGCCGCGCGCCTATAGGTCTCGGACGTGCGGTTCCGCACACGCTGGCGCAACTCGTCCGCCTTCCGCTTCGCGTCCTCTCGTTCCCATGCGTGCGCCTCCAGCGCAACCGTCGTGCGTTCCCAGCGCGCCGCGTCAACCGCACGCCGTAGCTGCCGCCGTAGCCAATGAACGTAGTCGCGCGCGGCCTTCGCAGCCTTCGCTTCGGGGGTCATGGCTGCTTTGCGCGCCGCTGTGCGCGCCGCGTTCCTGTCATATTGCGCCAGCACTTCGGCAATGAACGCATCCGATGCTGCGCCGGCTGCTTCGCGTTCCTCGGGTGACTTCTGGCGGATCGGGGGAGGCGGCAGGGAGACGCTAACCCATCGTCCGCCGCCGCTACGCCTTCCCATAAAACTCTCGTGGGTTGATCGTTGAATGTCCGTCGTGCGTTGCGGTCCTCAGCGCGCGCTTGGTCGCAAGCTCCGCCTCTTGCAAGACTTCAAGCCAGTAGTTACCCCGCAGCGTTTCGGCGTCCGCGTTTTCGGTGAAGTGTTCCAGCGTTGCGAGGTCGTGCCGCATCGCTTCGATGAACTGCGCCGCACGTTCGCGGCGTCGCACTTGCGCGGGGTCAAGCGTCACCGCCGGATTCAGTTTCATTTTCGTCCGCCTCCTCGGCGCCTGCTTCGTATTCGTTGGGGATGTGCAATCCCATTTCGCGCGCCTGCACTGCCGCCGTGTACTGCGCGACGTGTGCGCGTTCCGCGCGGCGGACCTTGCGGGTGATCTCTTGCAACCGCTCGGCCATCACTTCCAGTGGAACCGGGTCGTGATCGGTGTCCGCGCTGTGGCGCATGGCTTGCAACGTGGCGGCGACGGTCTGTTGCATATCCCGCAGCGCGTTCCCCGCGCGTGTCGCCAGCGGGCCGGGAATCCATACCTTGATCGGTGGCAGATACTCGAATTGAACGCGGGTCGGTTCGATCATGGTCAAGGGTCCGGTTGTGGTGTGGGTGGCAGGATCAACGCTAGGGTCTGCCGCCTGCGTGTACAGCGCGGAACTGGAACTCGCAGGGTTCGGCAAGGGGTAACTAGGGGGAAGGTGCTCGAGTCTCAGCGCCGGCCTGTACAGCGCGGGCGTCCGCCTTATCGCCGATGCTGGCGCGCATCCGCCGTACTGCTTCCGCTGAATCCACCTTTGGCCAGTCGGCGGGAAGGTCGGCAGGATCGTGTGACTTGATCCACGAGGGGCACGACAGCCCGTCTTGCACAGGCCGGAACCTCCAAAGGGCGCAGCCCGTGGAGCCGCACGCGGCTACCTGCTCGCGCCACGTGCCGGGGGCGTTACGGTCATGGATACATTCGCGGCAATGCGCCGCTATCGCCGCCCCACGGGTGCGGGGTGCGTTGGTTGGTGTTTGCATGTTGACCTTAGTGAATGCTTCGGGTGTATTCCAGCAACAGGCGCCCGCCGGGGAGGCTTTCAACCACCTGTAGGAATTGCCCGAATGCTTCCCATTGTTCCGCCTCAGTCATGCGAGCGTTTGCATTGGCATAACGCGCGGCGGCGGGGGAATCTGTCGGCGAGGGAAGGTCGGCGTGCGACGCGATGAACGCGCGCGCTACCGCCTCCCGGTCGGCCGGGTCGATGTAGGGCATTGAAGATTCCGATGATTGAAGGATGGAAGCGCGCGAGTGAGCCCCGCGCGTCCCTTGGGTGTGTCCGGTGTTGGCCCTGGCCTCAGCCGAGACTCTGCGCCCGTGCAGCCTTGCGCAGCCTTTCCGCCATTTCCTTGGCTTCCGCTTCCAGTGCCAATTCCTCAGCACGTGCACGCACACGCTCGCGGTGGCCCTGCTCGGCCTGCAACTTGTCGGCAGTGGTCGGTAGTGCGGCCTTGGCGGCGGTGATCTCTGCGGCCCGCATCTTGGTGTATGGCAGGGAGGTATGCCGCAGCACGGCAAGTTCACGTTCCGCGTTCTCGCGTGCCCGTCCCTGTACCAGCGGCACCGGCTCCCCCGTGGCGGGGTTGAATCCCGTATTTGTCGCCAACTGTTGCTCCAGCTTGGCGATGCGTCCTTCCACTTCCGCGACCATGATGGCCGGCGAGGTGGCCGCGAGTGCTTCGTCATCCATGCCGGGGGCTTCCCCGTTCGTGCTTGATTCGATGCCGCGCATCACGTACAGGTCCGCATTGTGGACAGCGCCGGGGTGCGCGGGGTCGATACTGGCGGGGTCAAGGATCGTTGCGCCGCGTTCAATCTCGGCGGTGTGTTCGTTGCTCATGCTGCGGGTTCCTGTTCGGTGGGGGTGTGCGTGTCATCGTTCGCCAGTTTCACCAGCAGTGCGACAAGATCACGGGCATTCGACGTTCCCCAAAGGAACGGCCGGGGTTGCCCGTCAAGGCGTAACTGTGTGCCGCGCACGGATTGCGCCAGAGTGTCGATCAAGTCGCGCGCCTGCCGCGCACTTGCGCGAAGGTTCGCCGCGAAGTCGGCGGTGGTGGCGTCGGGTGTATTGGTCATGGTGTGGCCTTGGTGGTGTGGAACGTGGAGAGGTACGGCCATACGCTCAATGCGCATTCGGCCGTGAGAATCAGCAGGGGAAGGATGGCGGTCATGTCTGCGGGGGGATGACGCGGCCAAGTCCGCCGGTTTGTGCGTCGGCTTCCTGCACCAGCATTTGCATCCATTCGATCAACTGCCGGCGGCCGATGTGCGCGCCGATCTCGCGATCACTGGCGTTCAGTGCCGGCATGGTGGGCGGGTGTCGCTTGTCGATCTCTGCGACAAACTCACGCGCGGCGTATGCCATCACGCGCAAGCGTTGCCGGTCTGCTCCAAAGTCTTTCGTTGCCATGCGTCAATGGTTCCCTATTGGGTCAAGTAAGCGCGCGGCCTGCGCGGGTGTGCTTGGTTGGGTGAAGTCTGCGAAGCTCTGCGCGCCGCGCTCCGTTGCATCCCGCACGCCTGCCGCGTAGCCAAGGCGATACGCTGCAACGGGTGCGAGCTTGCGCGCCGCGTAGGCTTCCCGCTGTGCGCGCTTGTGCGCTTCGCAGTGCTCCGGGTCGTGCGCGTAACGTGACCGGCGGCGGCGTAGAACTTCCTCCCGGTGCTCCGCGTAGTATGCGGCGGAGCGGATGCGGTCCCTCTCTTTTGCCGTGAGGGTCGGCGGTGTGATGGTGGTCATGACAGGGACGATTTCAGTCTCCAAAAAAGGGGAGGGGCACCGCGCACGATGCGCGCGAGTCTCGACGGTGAAACTTGATTGACCGGCAAGCGGTGATCGACGGGAACGCATTGCACGGTTGCCGTGCTGTCGATCGGAACCCTTGTGTGTTCGATCAATGGGGGAGAGGTGACAGGTACTACTTGCCCAACTCCAAACCACAACCGGGGAACGCTGAGGGATGCTGAGGGGAACGTAGCTGTCCCCTCGGTGTCTGCTCAGCTTCACCTCAGGTGTAACTCAGGTGTGCTTTTTGAGTAGGAGTAGAAGTAGATGAAACCTAGGAGACACCTACGTTTCACTTAGGTTTTCACCCTTAAGTCATCCCCCCTTACCCCCCTTCAAGACCGATTGCGCGTCGTGCGCGTGGTCTCGCTGGTGAGGTAAGGAGGGACGATCGGCGGCGCTCTCGCGTGGCCTGTTCGTCATCCCATTCGACCCCCATCTTTCCTGTCTCCACAATCGCTGGTCGAATGCTGGCGATTGCGTGGCCGATACCGGCTGTGTTCCGTTCAAGCGTAGGAGAGGCACGCTTGAACGCTGAGTCAAAAAAAAACTTTGGACACCGCGCACGATGAACCGGCGCTCTCCGCTGAGCTATTCCCCGATTCTTCGAGCCGACCAGCTACACCATATATAAGGTGTCATTTGCTGGCGGCTATCCGTGGGTGGCCCCTAATTGACCGGCGGGCACCAAAGCCTCGGAGCCTTCTTCTGGAAGTCCCAATCCTCGGCCCGGAGGATGCGGGCCATGCGAGCCTGCATCACCGCGTCCGCCGCCTTGAGCTTCTTGGTCTCATAGGCCGAGACAACGTGCGCCCACATTTCCGTCAGGGTCTCCGCGCTGTTCACCCACTGCACGTACTTTGACTTGGGACCAACTCCGGGGCAGCCGGGGTATCCGTCCGTCGCGTCCCCGGTGAGCACCTGCTGCATGAAGTAGCGGTCGGCGCCGCGCTTGCTGATCCGCCGAGGTTCCTTGTCCTTGTCCGTGAATGCCTTGGACGTTTGGCCGTCCAAATGGAAACCGCCAGCGTTACGCCAGCGGTTCCGATTGCAACGCCGCAGTGATCGTTGCGCGCGCCTGTTCCGTCCGCTGAGTCTCCCTCTCGACCGCCTGCCAGAACTCACGCGGTAGCAACCCGAGTGCTTCCCGCACCTCCTTACCGAGTGCATACACAACCCGGCCGGGAACCTTGCCAGCGCCGGGGCGGGGTGTCGTGCGGATCAACTGCGAACCGATGTTGACCGTGTGACACTCCCCGTCATCCCACGTCCGCCGGTTCCAGTAGGCGTATCCCTCAACCGCGAGCACGCGAGCCAGCATCGCGACGCCGGTGGCTCCGTCCAACCGCAGCCGGCGCAACTCGCGCGCGATGGCACGGTGAACCCCCGAGCTTCCGTTGTTCGTGGAACCTTGCACCAGCAGGCGATCCATGTACGTGATCGCGGCTTGCACGGCTTGGTGCTGGAGCCATCGGGGCAGGAACCCCGCGACCTGCTTACGGAACGGCCCAAGGTCTCGACTCTTCCGCAGTAGGCGTCCGTTCGGATCGCGGGTGTATCGATGCCTGTTAGCGTGGCTGTGGCAGTAGCGCGACCATGACCGCGCCCAGTGCGTGCAGCCCTTCGCCGCACACGGCACGCGGTCCATCGTCTTTCCTGTCATGGTTAGTTTCCTGTCTGAATTGTAAACGGATGTCACTGCGGCACTTGCGCTCTTGTTTGTGTCGGATCAAACTGGGCGGCTGTGTTCGAGAATGCCTCTAGAACCTCCTGAGAGGCTCTCAGTGCCCCGCGCGCGGGGCTGGTAGTACGGTGGTAGCGGGGTAGAGTCAGAATCGCTCAGAGGGCCGGAGATTCGGCCGGGGTTCCTGAGCGGGTCCGCCGGGTGTGTTCGCCGACTGCCGCGCAGGATCGACGCTAGGGCGTTTCGCCGTGCTGTACGCGCCGGCCGCAGAACTCGCGGGGGTGGGGTAGTACGGTGGTAGCGGGGTGCCCCATGAAACCCCCTTTACGGTCTTTCGTCGGCCTGTACAGTGGAACCCTCACGGGATCGAGCATGCAGCCTGCGGCCGGTCTGACACAAAGCCCCTAGGTGAACCCTGATTGATCCGCAAGCGATGATCGACGGTCCCCGGTGTCTGTCGGGGTGTCTGTCGATCCTTCCCCTTGCGGGTTCGATCAGGATGGGGAAGGGTGAAGTGACTACTACCCCTACCAGACTCAACCCTACGGTGTTACCTGAGGGGGTGCTGAGGAAACGTAGCTAGTCCCCTTGGTGTCCGCTCAGGTTTACCCTCAGGGATTACCTAAGTGTGCTTTTGAGTAGGGGTAGTAGTAGGAGACACCTAGGAGACACCTAGGAGACACCAAGGGGAACCCTCCACTGTCCCCCCTGTTTACCCTCTGTGTCTTTTGACAGAGATCGTGCGCGCGTAGCACAAAGTGTGCCAACGTGTCAAGGGGGTACGTTAGACCCCTCCAAACTGTAAAGTTTCCTTGACTTGATTGTCAGGCGGTGGAGGTGGTCGGCGAGGTGGAAACGGGGCGGTCCCGCCGGGGTAATGCTGTACTCTACGGTGCAGTTATAGGACGTATCGGGCACCGAACGGACGTGGAAATATCCGCACGGTCGCCGACTGCCCTCTAGGATCAACGCTAGGGTCTGCGGCCTGCGTGTACAGCGCGGAACTGGAACACGCAGGGGGAGGGCAGTACACCCCTACCGGCCCCCCCCCCCGATTGCTCGCAAGGGGCAGGCCGGCTCCTGTCGGGGTGAACGTCGGGGACTGCTTACGCGCCCCGTCCCTGATTCATCAACCCCGCACGCCGCTTCGCATCCGCAGCGTCGCGCGCGGCGCGCTCCGCCGGGGTGACGCGCAGCGCAGCGTCCAACAACTGCCGGCGGCGTTCGTCCGCCATCAGCAGCGCATCCTCCAGCTTGAACACAGGCACGCCAGCGAACGGCAGGCCGGTGTCACTATCCACGATTTCAAGCTCGGGTGCCTGCCCCGGTATCTGGAACACATTGAACGTGGCGCGCTCCGTTTCCGCCTTGGTGTAACCCGCAGCTTTCAACGGGGCGGTGATGACCTCGCTGGAGAGGATGTCCATGTTCCGCTGTGCCTGCTCTTGTGTCCGCAGTCCATCGTTCGGAATCAGCACGGGCGCGCCGCCGATCGTCACTGGATAATACCGGGAGTTAATCGTCTCAGTGACGGCTTTCACTGCGGCCGGAACGTTCCCGCCATTGTCGGCAAGCGTCTGCTTCAACAACCGCTCACCCTGCGCCTTCACCATTGCAGAATTGCCGAAGTCCGCAAACTTCGTTCCACCCTGCCACCAGTGTTTAGCGTCGGCACGTGCAGCGGCAAACGCGGTCATCGCGTCAGGCATGTTCGCGGTGACAGTGCGCGCGATCTGCTCGGGGTCATGTGTGGCGGCTGCTTGTTCCAGTGCTTCCGTGCTTGCACCCTTGCCGCCGGCTACCTGCCGAATCCGCAGATTTTCGTAGAACGCTTGCTGCGAATCGGTGAGATACTGGCCGGCCTGCCCCGCTGCTTTCACCGCATCGTATGCCGTGAGCATCTGCACCGCTGCGGCGGGTGTACTGCGTGAAGCGGCAGACGATAATTGCTCCTTCAACGACGACGAAAACAAGCGGTACTGCTTGCTTGCGGCTATCGCTTTACTCACGTTTTCGGGGTCTGAATAATTGTTTCCATTCGTCGCCATTCCCAAGTCGCGGTCAAACTCCTTTTGGAATCCCTCGGCGGTGAACGTGCGTTTCCCCTTGGGGTCGCTGGGGTCAATCGTGCCAATCAGGCGTTCCCAATTCGGCGTGAGCATTAGCGCGTGGTGCGTTACCTGTTCCGCTGCCAATGCTTCCCGCTTGTCCCGTGCCCGGTCAATGAACCCGGCGGCTTGCTCAGGGGACAACAGGGGCGGCGTACCGTCCGCGCCGGGGGAGACGTAGGGGCGTAGTGACTGCTCCGTGATCAACCCGCCGTGCCGCGCGGTCTCGTCCAACTGTGTCAGCACATGCAAGCGTTGCTGAGCTTGGATCGGGGCAGCGTATGCGTTGAACGCCTGCTGTGCCTGCGCCCGTCCACGTTCCAGCGCATCGTGTAGCGCGGGTGATCGGCCGGGGCCGGGTATCTTGGTGCCATCGGGCAGGGTGATGTCAGAGGGTAGGGCGTTGAATACGCCTTGCCAGTCTCCACCCTTCGCCGCGACATCCTGCGCATGGTCGATGTACAGGCCAACGACGGCTTGCACGGCCTTGGTGCGGTCGCCGAGTAGCGGCGTGAGACGTTGCACCTGTTCCGTGTAACGGCCGTCACCACCCGCCGCAAGGTCTGCCGCAATGTCACCCTTGGCGGTGTCGAGTGCTTCATTCGCGCGGGCTTCAACCTGCCGGCCCACAATCGTGTTAGCGGCCCCTTCGATGAACTTTTGATATCGCGGGGCGATCAGTGCTTTTGCGCGGGGGTCTTGTGCCAGTGACCCGAGCCGCCGTTTCATTTCCGCATCAAGTGCGGCGGTCTGCTCGGTGAACGGCTTGGAGGCGTCAAGGTTCGTTGCGGCCCATTCCGTAGTGGTCGCTTCCGCGTCCTGATACTGGCGGATGATGTTTGTGCTGTGTGCAGCGTCCGCATAGGCGCGGCTGTGAGCGGCGCGCTCGGGGTCCACCTGCTCAAGTTCGGCGTCTGCTTGCCCTTCGGCGGCGTCCGCCTTCGCGGTCGCGTTGGCGCGCTGCATGAGTGCTGCGCCCCCCGCTTGGCCGAGTACACCAAGGGACTGCGCGAGACCTTGAAACAGGGAGGAGCTTTGGGGCGCGCGTACGCCTTGGATCGGTGCGAACACGCCTAGTTGTTGCTGCGGTTCCTGCGCGATGGGTACGGGTGCAACAACGGTCTTTTGTTCAACTACGGGACGGGGCATGGGTGTTCCTTGTGGTGGTGGTGAAGCGTAGAAGTTGGGCGCACCTTGGGCGGTGCTGAGCGGCCGGTGCGGGCCTATACGGAAAGGGTGTCTGATTCGACCCCCTGAAACACGCATCCGCACTGGACCCGAACCAATCTCTGTTGACATACGGCAAACATGTCATTACCGTATGACCTACCAAGTCCATCAGGGGAGTGCGGGCAATGAAGCGGGCAGCGGTTTACTTGCGAGTCTCGACGGCCGAACAATCAACGGATCGGCAGCGGGCGGAACTGGCGGAAGTCGCCAAGCGGCACGGCTGGCGGGTCACGGTGTTTGAAGATGCGGGCATCAGCGGGGCCAAGGGACGCGACAAGCGGCCGGCACTGGATGCCATGCTGCGCGACGTGACGCGCGGGAAGTTTGACGTGGTGGCGGCATGGTCAGTGGACCGGCTCGGGCGTTCCCTTCCCGATCTACTCGCCACGCTCGGGGAACTCAAAGCGGCCGGCGCGGACCTGTACTTGCATCAGCAGGGAATCGACACGGCAACGCCAGCGGGCCGCGCGATGTTCGGAATGCTCGGCGTGTTCGCTGAGTTTGAACGCGCGATGATTCAAGAGCGGGTGAAGTCGGGCATGGCACGCGCCAAGGCTCGCGGGCAGCGGCTCGGGCGTAAGCCGGTGGGGGCCGATGTAGAGGCGCGCATCCGCGCACTGCGCGCAACCGGCGTGGGCATCCTTCGCATCGCCCGTGAAGTCGGCTGTGGTGTGTCAGTGGTGCAACGTGTCGTGAAGCCGGCCGCGTAGGACACTCCCTACACGATCGCGCGGCATCCGCTGGCAGACGTGCCCCGCGTTCCCCGTGAGCATTGCGATGCGCCCCGCGTCAGGCGGTCCCGATGGAACGGGATGCGGCCGATGTCGGGGCGCTTTCGTTTGTGCGCGTGGTCAGGGTGTGGCGGAGAGAGAGGGATTCGAACCTGCCGATGGTCGGCGTGGGTTCCCCTGAGGTGTCAGCGCGGGGACTCTCCCCGGCGGCGCGTTGGTGGTCGCGCGGGGTGGCATGGGGGGAACTCGGCGTCACTCGATCATCGAGGCCACTCCGGATTTTTGCATCGAAACGGCGCGATGCTTGAACCACAACATCTTGTGGTATGCTGCGCGTGACAGGGGGATATCTAGAGGTTTCTCACTGGAGGAATTATGACCGAGAAAACGGTGTATATCGAACAGCGGAAGGAAGGTGACTACGCCATTAGGAAGCCCGATGCGGAACGGGCAAGCGCAGTTACCCCTACGCAGGGGGAGGCCATCGAAAAGGCGCGTGAGATGGGGATTCAACATCCGCATATTGAGCGCGTTCGGCACGTGAAGGGGGGTAACCCCGACAAGTGGCGGAGAGGTTGAACCTGCGGCATTGATGTAAGTAGCACGCGGGCGGTCTAGTACCGCCCGTGTGTTTGTGGGGGTCCGCAAGGGGGCCACATGAAAAGAAAAGTAGCGCGCCCAAAAGGCGAGCTAGAGAAGGAACTGCAAGATCAGATCGCGATTTTGCAGAGCGACTGTGCGGCCTTCGATCGGGGCATGGATGCCATCGGCAAGCGCATCGGACTTTCACTCCGTGTGCTGCTTCATCACCATGGAACTTCGCAAGCATTGCTAGAACAACTGAACCTGCGCAATGACTACTTTTTCGACACGGCGGGGGCACTAGACCCCAAGAACCTGATTCCAGAATGCAACCTGATCTCGTTGCAAGTGGGTCCGAGAGGCATGCGCTACGCTCCCACACTCACGGCAGGTTCTTATCCTCGGAGGCCGCGATTGCTTCACTTTGCTGCTTGGTGGGGTCAGCCGGTGCTCAAGGACCTAAAGGGGCAAAAATTCTGCCGTCGCGAATTGGTCTCCCATGTTGCCGATACAGATGGCGGAGCGCATGTCGATCCAAAACTAGACGAAGCGTACATGGACCTATCGAGAAATAACTCACTTGGATGGGTAGTTACCAAGGTCGGTGGCGCGGACGAACCACTTCAAGGTAAGCCAGAGCTAGTTTGCATGCGACAGATTGCTGAGGAAGTTTTGATGACGCTCCAGCGCCGCTATCCGAAAGCGTTCGCATCACCCCTTCGATCGTCCGCTTAACTTCGATCACGCGCCACACAACCGGGTAGTCACTGCGTCGGTTCTAAGGGCGGCGGGGCCGTGCCTGTCGGTTTACGATCTTTTCTCAGGGTCAGGCGGGGTAGTGTTATGGGCGTGGGGGATGTTCCCACTTGGGTCGCAGCGGTTGCCGCTTGGGCCGGCGTGGTCGTGAACGCGCTGATTGTGTTTGTTGCGCTTGCGCCTATACGCAATGCGAAGCGTGAACGCGCTGCACGCGGTCGCCTAGTTGCTGCCTATCTCAGTGTTCCGATCCTTCGCGCCCGTTCGGCCCTCAAGCTAGGAAGCGAACACCTTACATTCCTCTTGAATGCTGACCCCAATGTACCCGCGTGGGATGTGTCCTTTGCGCTGGTCAGGGAACTACCTGAAACCATCCGGGGACTGTTGAACAGTTTCGACGTGTCCGAGGCTGCGTATCTTGATGAAAAGATGGGCGAGCATCTCGCTCAATCATTGGGCCTTCTAAACGCTATCGTCGTGCTCATCCCTGAGGTGTTGGACCTTCTCACTGATTTGCGCGAAGCGGAGGGGTTGGCCGAACGGGAGGGCTCGGTGGCCTCTCAGAAAGTCCAAGCCCTCCGCGAACGGGCACACAAATCGGCCGGATGCTTACCGGCGATGCTTAACGACGCGCGCTCTAGCTTGGGCGTGTTCACTGACTCTTGTCGACACTTGGGCTTGTTGCAACAAGGCGGTGATTGACCGGGCTGCTGGCGCCGGTGACTGCTACGGTTTTGCTACGGTTTTGCTACAGTGTCCGCACCCGCCGGCACGCTAAGTGCCCGGAATCATTGAACGCGCGGGACGTGTGGAGGCCATGATTCGATTCCGACCCTGGCCTCCAGTAGAGAATCCAAGAAAGTCCCAGAAAGCCTCTGAAACCCGCATAGAAGCGGGTTTTTTTGTGACTTCGCGTCCGCTGA
>Ga0207707_10003179_pt1 | contig 14576 bp, 15 predicted proteins | sample KBSC83BmetaG_FD_184336 | JGI IMG/M metagenome (GOLD analysis project Ga0207707, IMG submission 184336) | Corn rhizosphere microbial communities from Kellogg Biological Station, Michigan, USA - KBS C8-3B metaG (SPAdes) (version 2) | ecosystem: Host-associated > Plants > Roots > Rhizosphere ...
CCCGCCAGACCCTGCAGCGCCGCCACAATGTCCGCCACGGGAATTCCAGGAATCACCGGCTGACCGTCGTTACCCTGCGTCATGGTCAACATGCCGCTCAGAGCTTCGACGGCGAGGTCATGAGCGGGACGAGCACGATAGGGGCCGGTCTGGCCAAAGGCACTGAGAGAACAGTAGACGATGCCCGGATTGCGCGCGCGCAGCACCTCATATCCGACACCGAGCCGGTCGGCGACACCCGGGCGAAATGTTTCGACGAAGACATCGGCGGCATCGGACAGCTTGAGCAGTGTCTCGCGCTCCGGAGACTCCTTCAGATTCAACACGACACTCTGCTTACCGCGGTTGAGATTGCGGAAGAACACGGTGCTCGGTCCGTCCGCGAGGCCAATCTGACGGCTTGGATCGCCGCCGCCGGGAGCCTCAATCTTGATAACCTGCGCGCCATGATCGGCGAGCGCCTGGGTGAGATACGGTCCGGGGAGAAACCCCGACAGCTCGATGACGCGGATGCCCTCGAGCTTCATGGCGTGTCGAGCAGCTCGCCGGTGTCTGCCCCCAATGGGGAGCACGCCTGCGCCACTGGGCGATGGCCGTCGATTTTCAGCGGATTGCTCAGCACGCGCAGGCCCGCCTTGTGCGGATGTTCCACACTTTGGATCATGCCGCTGTCGGTCACGAAATCGCTGCTCAACGCCGTAGCGACGTCCAGAACCGGGGCGGCCGGCAGCAGCCCGGCAAACTTCTCCAGCCAGTAGCGCGAAGGCTGGCGTCTCAGCTCCTGTTCCAACACTTCAGTGAGCTCCTCGCGATGCTCATGACGCGCACGCACGTTCGCGAAGCGCGGATCCGCTCGAAGGTCCGGGCACCCCAGCGCGCCGACGAGGGCCGCCCAGAACTTCTCCGTCATGCACATGACGAAGATCCAACCGTCCTGCGTGGCGAGTGTCTGGGCTGGCGCGACAGAAAAGTGTGCACTGCGCGGCTGACGAGTGGGGCGCAATCCTTCGTTGAGGTACCAGACGGCCGTGTAACCCAGCTGGTGCAGGGCCACATCGAGCAGGTTCAGATCGACATCGCAGCCCCGGCCGCTGCGGCGAGCCTCCAGCAACGCCGCGAGCAACCCGACCATGGCTGTCATGCCGGTCATGTGATCGATCAGCGAAGGCGCACCAAAGCGCGACGGCGGTCCTGCGGGCTCGCCTGTCAGACTCATCAGGCCGGATTCCGCCTGCATCAGATAGTCGTAGCCCGGCCACGCCGCGCGCTCGCCATCGCGGCCGTACGCCGAAATGTGCACGCACACGATCGAAGCCTTGGTGCGCGAGAGTGTCGCGTAGTCAAGACCCAGCGTACTCGGGAGATCGCCACGCAAATTGTTGACGACGGCGTCAGCCTCTGCCACCAGACTCAGGAAGGCCGCGCGGCCCGATTCGGACTTGATGTCGAGCGTGACGCTGCGCTTGTTCAGGTTCCAGCTCTGGAAGTACTCGCTGTCGGCCTCGCCCAGCCGGTACGGTCCGGTGTAGCGCGCCGGATCCCCGCCGATGCCGGGATTCTCGATCTTGATGACCTCCGCGCCGAGCTGGGCCAGGAACATCGTTCCGTACGGACCCGCCCCGAATTGCTCCAGCGACACAATCCGCGTGCCCGCGAGCGGCTGCAACGTGCTCATGCGACCGGGTTTCGCTTGATCCACTGGCGAGCGATGATGATCCGCTGCATCTCGTTCGTGCCCTCGCCTATGCAGGTGAGCGGCGCGTCCCGATAGAGCCGCTCGATGTGATACTCCTTCGAGTATCCGTAGGCACCGTGGATGCGCATCGACTCCGTCGCGTTCTCGAGCGCGGCCTCGGAAGCGAAGTATTTCGCCATGCCCGCCTGCAGATCGCATCGCTCGCCCCGATCGAATGCCTGTGCCGCATCGAGGGTGAGCAAGCGCGCTGCCCGCGCACGCGTCGCCATGTCCCCCAGCTTGAGCTGAATCGCCTGGTGCTCGCAGATCGGCTTGCCGAAGGTGACGCGAACCTGGGAATACTGCGTCGCCAGTCGCAAGGCGCCCTCGGCGATTCCGACACCGCGCGCGGCCACATTGATGCGACCCAGCTCGAGGCCGCCGGTCGCCTGATAAAAGCCCTGTCCCTCCACTTCTCCGATCAGATAGTGCGCCGGCACGCGGTAGTCCTGGAACACGAGCTCCGCGGAGTCGAGCGACTTGTAGCCGAGCTTCTCGAGCTTCTTGCTGACGGTGAGACCGGCCTGCTTGGGCGCGAAAAACAAGCTCATGCCCTTGTGACGCGGTTGCGCCTGCGGGTCGGTCTTCACCAGCAGGGCGAAGCACGAGCCCTCCACTCCGTTGCTGATCCAGGTCTTGGTGCCGTTGATCACGTAGTGATCGCCGTCCCGGCGAGCGGTCATCCGGATCCCCTGGAGATCGGTGCCGGCGTCCGGCTCGGTGAGGGCTAGTCCACCGCGGAATTCACCGCTGGCGAGCCGAGGCAACCACTCCTCTCGCTGGCGCGCAGTGCCGAACTTCTCGATGGCCAGCGCCAGCATGAGGTGGGAATTGAAGATCCCGGTGATCGCCATCCACACCGAGGAGATGTGCATCACCAGCTTGGCGTAGGTCGTTGCCGGCAGTCCCAGGCCGCCATAGCGCTCCGCGATGGTGGCTCCGAACAACCCGAGCTCCTTCATCTGCTCTACCAGCACTTGCGGGTAGCGGTCGGCATGGTCGTATTCCAGGACCCGAGGTTCCACCTCCTTCTGCACCCAGCGCTCGATGGCCTCGAGCAGCGGCTGTTCGTCCTCGGCGTCGAGAGTCACGGCGGCGTCCGGTCATATCCAGGTAATGAATACAAAGTATTGACGCGTCCGGCGGCGCAGCGCAACTTGGTGAGGCGGGTCCCCTACGGGCATTCCTCCCGATGGGAGTCCTAGCGGCTCATCTGCCTCTCGTAGAGCCCCTCGTACAACTTCCCCTTGTCGGGGCCCAATGAATCGCCCACGACCGGTACCTTGGCGATCTCGAGCACCGGACCCTTCGAGAGGCTCTCGAACTGCGGCCACTTCGGCAACCCCCGGCCGTTGGGATCGCCGGTCCCCGCGAAATTGATCCAGTACTGCGAGACGGTTTTGGCCAGCTGGATGTCCGCCGCGGAAGCCTGCGCCAGCTCCGGCGAGCTCGCATCGGGATACAGACGCAACGTAGCAAGGTTATCGAACACGTAAGGCAGCTCGCAGGTGTGGCAGACTCCGAGGTTGCGAGCCCCGGGCGCATAAGGTGGCTCGTACGCGAAGTGATAAACATAGGCCCGCTTGCCGATGGCACGCTGCTGGGCGGCATACAACCTCGAAATCCACGCCATGTTATCCGCGAACATTCCGATGTTGTTGGCGGCCGCTTGCGCGTCGTCGGCCGCCGGGTAGGCCTTCAGGCCCAACTCCGCCAGGGTGCCCCACCGTTGCTCCGCGGTGTCCTTCCAGCGCTGCGCCGTCATCGGCGGGCCGAAGCCGGCCGCGAACGAGCCCTCGTCGCGATTGGAGCCGACGAGAATGTCTACCGGGTTCTGGCGCTTCTCCGCAAACGTACGCGCCAGATCCTCAGGAATGACCCACCCGTCGACGATCATGCCCTGCTTGGGCAGCTTGTTCGCCGCGTCGTCGGCGGACAACGCGCGCAGCGCCGCGAGCGAGGACGCCCCCAACTGGGTGGCGGCCTTCACGGTCTGCTGTTCCGCCGACTCCCGGGAGCGCATCGGGGCGAGGTTCAGACCCATCCAGGTGCCGCTCTCGGAGATGGCCCGTTGAAACAGTCCCTTGGCGGGCGGTGATCCTACCAGCGCGGAGGCAATGGCCGCCCCGGCGGACTCGCCGAATATCGTGACATTGGCGGGATTGCCGCCAAAGGCGGCGATGTTGTGTTGCACCCATTGCAGGGCCGCCAACACGTCGGTGAGCGCGTAGTTGCCGGAAGCATGGTGAGGCGACTCCGCGGTGAGCTCCGGATGCGCGAGAAACCCGAGAGAGCCGACGCGATAGTTGAAGCTCACCACGACCACGCCCTTCGGTGCGAGCGTCTCTCCCTGATTGTACGGGCTCGAGCCGGCGCCCTCGGTGTAGGCGCCCCCGAAGATCCAGACCATCACGGGCAACCTGGCGTTCGAGGACGACGCCGGCGTCCAGACATTCAGGTAGAGACAGTCTTCGCCGACCTGCGGGGAATCCGGCAGATCCACGGCACGGTTGTTGGGCTCCCGCTCGCGCTGATGAGGCTGCATGCAGGCCGGCCCGAACTTGTCCGCGGCGCGCACGCCATCCCAAGGAGCCATGGGCTGGGCGGGCTTCCAACGCAGGTCTCCGGTCGGCGGCGCGCCGAATGGGATCCCCTTGAAGACCGCGACGCCCTTTGCCTTGCCAGGCACACCCGAGACTAGCCCATCAGACGTGCGTACCGGCGCGCTCAGCAGGCGGCCCGCGTCGGCCGCGATAGCGTCACCGGCGGCAGGCAGCCCAAAGAGGGCCGCAATGACTGCAACTACACCAAGAGATCGCATCTCGCACCTCGCCGATTCATTTGTTTTTGCGGACCGAGTCGATCAGGCGCTGCGTGTTCGCTTCCAGCCGATCCAACAGCCGCTTGAGCGTCTTCTCGTCGACGCCTTCCAGGAGCACGCGCTCGCTCCACTCGGCGTACGGCCGGGATTCTTCGAGAATCTCACGGCCACGAGCGGTGAGCCTCACCAGCGTCAGGCGCGAATCGCGAGGATCGCCGCGCCGCTCCACCAGCCTGGCCGCCTCGAGCGCCCGCAGCGAACGACTGACCCACGCTTGATCCAACAAAGTCCTGCGGCTGATCTCCAGGACCGACAGAGGCTCTTCGCCGTCCAGGGTGCTCAGCAGACGCAGATCCGTGTTGCGAATGTTCCAGCGCTCACGGATGTGATGCGAACTGATTCGTAGCATCGCATCCGCGAGCCTGCAGGTGCGCGCGACTATGCGGTCGCGCAGCGCCATACCCGGATCGGCCTCGGAGCCCTGTGGCACCGGAGGTGGCGCGCAGCTCGTGCGCGCCGCTACGGTCGCTCTCTTCGCTGCAAGCTTAGGTCGTTTGGCGGCCATCAGGATTGCGTAAACCCGATCCAGCGCCCAAAGCCGATGACGCCACACCACAGACCGATGGACACGGTGCCTGCAACACGCGCCGCGACCGGCGGGCGACCCAGATCCCAGGCCGACACTCCCCGGAACGTCACCTTCTGAAAGTAGAGCATGTTCAAGCCGGCCAGCAGGAGTAACAGCATCTTTACGCGGAAAGCCGCGTTGTCGTAGTAGCCGGTGGCGTTCGAGCTGAACATCAAGGTGCCGGTCACCACGGAGCAAGCGAACGCACCCCACGTCCAGGGCAACAGGCGATCCGATACGTAGCTGAAACCAAGCTTCTTCGAAGTCACACCGATCAGCCGCGTATCCACGATGAATATGCTGCCGGCGACGATGGCCATCGTGACGACATGCAGCGATTCGACGAGAGGAAACCACTCCTCCGCGATTGACACGGCGAGCGGCGTGCCCTGCAACCATTGAAGGAATTCAGCGATCACGAGTCGGCCTTCAGATACGGTAGGCGATGTAGCGCCCCGCTACGATGATGCACAGCCAGATCAGCACGTAGAGCGCGGCCACGGCGGTCCGGAGCTTCGTGCGCTTCTCCGGTCGACTCCTGGCAATCGAGGCGATCCACGCGGTGAGGGCGATTGCGATCGCCAGGAGCGCCATCTTGGTATAGAAGGCCGGATTGGTGATCGTGCGGTGGGGCTCGGCGACGATCAGCAGCGCTCCCGTCAGGAGCAGCAGCCCCAGGCAGATCCACATGGCCGGTATGAACCGCCCCGCCAGACTCGAGAGCGTCTCGGCGACCAGTCCGCGTCCGGCAACGCGCAACGACACGCTCAGCGCCAGCGCGACGAGCGTAGCCAGACACACGATGTGCACCATCTGAATCCCGGCAATGGCCCCATGCGTCGTCTGGACGAGTTGACTCAGGGCCGTCGAGGACAGCCAGTTGCTCAGTGCCCGTGCGCTCACTTCTTGGCTGCGTCCCCGTTCTTGGCAGACTCGTGCGCTCGCCGATAGCGTGAGGTCGTGATGTAGTTGCGGATCGCCTCGTTGTCTTCGTGGCAGGCATACTCATAGATTTCGTAGCTCTCGTCGCGCTTCCAGGGCAGGCGCGCCGTCCAATTGGCGGTCTGAGTGACCGGATCGATGGTGGTGACGGTGTACATGAGGCGGTCGTCGCCGGTGCGCTGGAAGCGCTCCACCAGCTTCATCTGTGTGCTCGATGAGCGCGGGTCGCGTGGCGCCCCGCGCGTCGGGAAGTCGGTCATGCTCGTCTGGCCGTTGAAGTTGGTCGTCTCGACGACCAGGGTGTTGCCTTCCCAGTGGCCGCGCGAGGAGCCGAGCCACTGCTCGATGGCGCCGTCCAGCTTCGGCATATTCCCCACGGGCACGACCCGGGCCTCGTGGATCATCTCCATGTCGATCACCACGTAGCCGGGTGACTGAACGATCCGTATCCCGTTGTTGTACGGGTTGGGAAACATTCCCTCGGGCAGCCCGCGCGTGATGCAGCGGTTCCAGGTATCGAAGTCGGCGACGCTGTCGAACACCTCGCGATTCCAGTCGCTGCCCATGCTCTTCGACATCTGCTTGCCCGTCGCGGTCTGTTCGGGCAGGCGGCCGTTGGGCGGATCGACGATCAAGGAGGTCTGCACGGGCACATCGGTGTCTTCGACCCAGTGCCCCAACCCCAGCTTGTGTTGGGTCTCTTCCTCCTTGTAGCGCTGGTTCTGCGAGTCGGCCGCCTTGCGCTGCTCGGCCAGCTCCTGGGGCGTGAATTGTTCGCGCATACCGTACTTCTCCGGCCGTTCCAGCGGCGTGGCCATCAGATGCGAGATCGGCCAGGTGCCCTGCAGGTCCGGATCGCCCCAGGGCGTCTTCGGCTGTTGCCACTTCACCGTAGCTTTCGCGGGCGCCGCGGAACTCTGCTCCGCCGCCTCGCAGGTCAGCGGCAGGAGCAACGCGGCGGCCACCGATAGCGCCAAGGACTTGTGCGTGTACATGGTCCGCTCCCGCTGGGCTCTTTCAGTATCAGTTAACCGTACATCAGCCTTGAGGAGACTGGCGCACGCTGCTATCCTTGTCAAGACATTGAACTGCCGGTGAGCTCGTGACATGAAGACAGCCCGATTCCCCTTCGCGGTCATCCTGGTCTTCGCGGCGAGCGCAACGACCGCCGCGGCCGCCGATCCAGCCCGGATCGCGGGCAAGCCCAACATGAACGGCATCTGGCAGGCGATGAACACCGCGAACTGGAATCTGGAGGCGCACTCCGCGGAGCGCATCCAGTCGCAATGGCAACTCGGCGCGTTGTTTGCGATTCCCGCCGGCAACAGCGTCGTGGTCGGCGGCAAGATCCCGTATCTGCCCCAGGCACTCAAGGCCCGGGACGACTCGCGGATGCAATGGCCGAAGTCGGATCCGGAAACTATGTGCTATCTGCCGGGCATTCCGCGCGCCACGTACATGCCCTACCCCTTTCAGATTTTTCAGGGCGGTCGCGACATTCTCATGGTCTACAGCTATGCCACGGCGAACCGGACCATCCACATGGACGGCAAGCACGAGGAACCCCCCGTCGACAGCTGGATGGGCCGATCGGAAGGCCACTGGGAGGGCAACACGCTGGTGGTGCAGACGCACGGCTTCAACGGCCGCGCGCACCTCGACCGGGCGGGCAACTACGTCAGTCCGGACTTGAAGGTGACCGAGCGCTTCACCCTGCAGAATCCCAACGTCATCCGCTACGAGGCGACGCTGGAGGATCCCAAGACCTACAGCGCTCCCTGGACGATTCGGATGCCCCTCTACAAGCATGTCGAGGAGAACGCGGAGATCCTGGAGTACAAGTGCGTCCCGTTCGTGGAAGAGCTGATGTACAAGGACCTCGAATTGCCGGGCCAGCGTATCGACGCCGCCCATCCACCCGGAGAGTAAGCTCATGTTGAAGCGCGCTACGGTGATCGCCCTGCTCGCGACGTCGGTCCCGCCACTGACCGCCGATGCTCATCACTCCTTCTCCGCCGAGTTCGACGCGTCGAAGGTTGTGCACCTCGAAGGGACGGTGGTGCAGTTTTCCTGGGTCAACCCGCACTCGTGGATCTACATGGATGTCGTGAAGGCCGACGGCAGCGTGGATCACTGGAAGATCGAAGGCGGGGCGCCCAGCCTGCTGCTGCGCCGCGGGTGGAACAAGAACTCCGTGCAACCCGGAGTGAAAATCGTCGTCAACGCCTTCCAGGCCCGTGATGGCGCACTGCGCGGAAGCGCCCGCGATGTCACGTTCCCCGACGGCAGAACTCTGGACGCTGCCTCGTCCTATCAACAGGATCCAAAATAAGCACGAGCCGACAACAGGCGGGGTGGGCGTTCGCGGCCGCGGCGCTCGCTCTGGTGTCCTCTGCATCCGCACAAACGCTGTTTCCCGGAGACGCCGGCACTGCCGAGCAAGCTTCGAGAGGACAGGCGCCTTACGCGGGAGGATGCGCGTCCTGCCATGGCGCCGCTCTCGAGGGCACGCAGTTCGGGCCTGCCTTGAAGGGAGAGACGTTCGAAGGCCACTGGCGCGGTCGCGCGCGAGCGGCCTTCTCCGAAAAGATCCGCACAACGATGCCGCCGGGCAAGCTGGGATCGATCGGCGGCGCGGCCTACGCCGACATCGAGGCCTACATCCTCAGGGCCGGCACATCGACGGCCACTGCTCCGCCCGCACCGGCCGCCGCTGCGCGCACCGATAGCCAAGGCGCCGGAATGATGGCGCCGATGCAGCGCCGCGACGACGACCCACTGTATCTGGCAACCATCAAAGCACGGAAGGACAAGCTTGCAGCGCTGACCTCCGTGACGGACGCGATGCTGGAAAACCCGGCGCCTGCCGACTGGATGATGTGGCGCCGCACGTACGATGGCCTAGGTTACAGCCCGTTGCGACAGATCACCCGATCGAACGTGGGGCGTCTGCGTGCGGCATGGAGTTGGGTTCTTCCGCAGAGCACGAATGAAATCACCCCGCTCGTTCACGATGGAGTGATGTTCGTTTACAGCGGACCCGCGGTGCAGGCGCTGGATGCGGGCACGGGCGATCTGCTGTGGCAATACATACGCTCCTCGGCTGCCGGCGGATTCGCGGCATCGCACGGAAAAGCGCTCGCGATCTATGGCGACAAGTTGTTTGCGTCGACGTCCGATGGTCACGTCATTGCCTTGGATGTCCGTAGCGGTCATCTCGTCTGGGATCAGGAGATCATTGGCGGCAACTCCGGCGGCCTCGCGCTCAATAGCGCGCCCGTCGTCGTGAAGGGCACCCTCATCGTGGGGGTTAGTCTCGGCGTGAGCAGTCCCGGAGGCTGTTTCATCGTCGGCCTCGATACCGACAGCGGCAAGGAGCGATGGCGCTTTCACACCCTCGCGCGCCCGGGGCAGCCGGGCGGCGACACCTGGAACGGCGCACCGGTCGAGGAACGATTCGGTGGCGGAGTGTGGACTGCCGGCAGCTACGATCCCGGTACCGGCCTGGTGTATTACGGCATCGGCAACACGTACGACACGGCCACGCTGCTGGAGGCGCGACCGGGAGCGGACGGCGTGACTTCCAATGCCGGTCTCTACACCGATTCAACCGTTGCACTGCGCCCGGATAACGGCGCGCTAGCTTGGTATTATCAACACCAGAAGCGCGATGTCTGGGACCTCGATTGGGTGTTCGAGCAGTCCCTCGTAAGTCTTCAGGTCGACGGACACGCGCGCAAGCTGGTCGTGACTGGCGGCAAGACCGCGTTGTTCGATGCGCTGGATGCCTCCACGGGGGCCTATGTCTTCTCGCAGGACCTCGGCCTGCAAAACCTGGTGACCGCGATCGACCCGGCGACAGGTGAAAAGACCGTCAATCCGGCGCTCCAGCCGCGGGCCGGCAAGGCGGAGCTGATGTGCCCGAACAGTATCGGCGCGCGCAACTGGATGGCGACTGCGCTGAATCCTCAGACACACATCCTCTATGTGCCGATACTGGAGAATTGCGCGGACTACACGTACGTTCCCCGAAGCGCCGACCAGACGGCGAAAGGCGGGCTCGACATGCGCTTCAGTGCGCGCAGCCCCGTCAACCACGATGGTCGGTTCGGACGGCTCGTTGCCGTCGACTTGCAGAAGCGGCACATCCGGTGGACGCACCGGCAGAGGATCCCATTCGCCTCTGCCGCTCTGGCGACAGGCGATCTGGTGTTTGCCGGCGACGTCGATCGCTATTTCTACGCCTACGATCAGGCGAACGGCAAAGTGCTGTGGCGCACTCGACTGAATGCTGCCGCGGAGTCATTTCCGGTGACCTTCGAGTCCAATGGACGGCAGTACGTCGCAGCGGTCGTCGGCAGTGGCAGCCCGATGGGCGCGGCGAGCCGCGCTTACGTTCCGGAGGTGTCGGCGCCATCTGCCGGAACGACGGTCGTGGTATTCGAGTTGCCCTAAGGGCCGCCCCAGGCGCATCGCTTGCTGCCCTTCTGGCGCGCAGGGCAGTGCTACAATTTCGCCCGGCGGCCCGCAGCTCCACCGCAACCGAGACAATTTTCCGGTGATCTCGTACGCGCTCGTCATGATCGTCTCGCTGGCGACGGGTCAGCCCACTCAGGCATTTGTCGAAGGTCCGATGTCAGACAGCTGGTGCAGCCAGCTCATCGAGCGCTACGCGTACAACGCTCAGGACGGCACGAGTGTCAGGGTGCCGACCTGCATGAGCTGGCCTGAGGCGCAGCAGATGTTGGTGCAGAACGCCTGCACACGAGCCTCTTGGACGGACCGACACCGGCGACGCCTGTTCGATTGCACGACAGCGACTGACGTCATGCCGACCGCCGCAGTGCCCACACCCCAAGTCTCGCGAGTGGCGGCGGTGCACGCGGCTGCGAGCGACGCGTTCGGCGACCAAGCGCAGACCGCTTCCGACGCGACAGCGCCACCGGCTGAGCCCCCCGCACCGGCCGAGCGCACTCCTCCACTGCCCGAACCCAAACAGTTCCATCTGGGCGCCGCGGCTGCCGCGCTGGTCGCGCAGGCGCACACCCAGATGAATAAAGCAGGCTACGACTTGGCCTCGGCGACGATAGAACGCGCAGTGCGCATCGAGCCGAACAATCCGTTGCTGTGGGTAGAGCTCGCCCAGATGCGCTTGAGCGCGGGTGACGCCGCTCAGGCCGACGGCATCAGCCGCCGGGCGCTGGCGCTCTCGGAAGGCGACGGACGACTGCAGGGAATGGCCTGGCACGTCATCGCGGAATCCCTGCGTGCCCGCGGACGAAATTCGGAAGCGGCCGAGGCGGACCGCCAGGCGACTGCGCTAGCCGCGCAGTGAGCCGGGCGCGCAGCGGTCGAGCACACCACGCGCCCGCACACCCGCCGCGCAACCCGCCGGGCCCTCAGCGCGACGCCGGCACCTCGACGGGAACCGCTGGACAGCTGTTGCGAACCCGTCGCCCGCAGGACCTGAACGTCAGGTCGCGACTCAAACAAAGCCGAATCTCCGACAACTCCCCCCGGCTGCACGCGACGGTCATCCCGTTTTCCGGAATGCGGGGATTGGCAGCACGAAACTCAGCGGCGATCTGCTCGCTCGTCAAGGTAACTGAGGCCCGCGGTGCCGAGAACCTGACGGGGATGCGCACAGTCGCCAGCGCCTTGTCGGCGGCTCGAAAGTAACTCACCGCGTCCAGGCCGCTGCAGGTCCCGTGACGCTGCCACTCGTGGAGCATCAGCCTGGGGCTGGGATACACCGTGCGACCCACGGCCTCGGCTGCAGGCGACAACCTCGAGTCGGCCAGACAGTTTTCCGGGTACCCGCCCGAATCGAACTGCGGCCAGAGGCCGTGCAGAACGAACCCGTACCCTCGTCCACCGCACTCGTAGCGGTCCTCCGCGTGCACCAGGCAATACGTGGGAGACCAGGACAGCGTCAACAGATAGTAGTCGAACTGACCGGGCTCTCCGGCATCCGCCGCCGGCGGGCGATGCGAGCGCGCCTGCGCCGGACCCAGAACGGAAAGGAAAGAGAACAGCAGGACCGCGACGCGGAAATGAGCGCGCATGGAGTACCTGCAGCACACTCAGGGCGTCACGAATTTCGTATCGCTGGGCCCGTTGCCCGTCACCCAGATAACCACAGGCTCATCCGTCGTCTGCGCAAAGTGAGGTTGACGGGCTGGCTCGGTATAGACGCTGCCTGGCGGGAGATCCTTGAGGGCCGCCGCGTCGAACGCGGTGCCGTATCCCATGTGCCAGGTACCCGACATCACCGTGACAGAGCGGTTGTCACGATGAGAATGAGGCCGCACCTGCGTATGAGGCCCAATGGCCACTCGCACCGTATAGAGCCCCGGCTTGGTGGGGTCCCCGATGAGATTTGTCATCTGAACGCCCGAGCCGTTTCCGTTAGCCAGCGCCGAGATCTCTGAAGGCGTGAGTCGCACCATCGCGGCCGCGGCTTCTTCCGCAGCGGGCGCGGGCGTACCAGCCGGCATCGCCTTGGCCGCCAGCGCGCAGACCACCACTGCGCAAAGAATGTTTCGGATCATCGGATACCACCCCCTCGCTACCGTTACCGCACATTGTACAGCAGCCGCGGCTGCGCTTGCCCTTGAGCTTCCCGCCGACCGGAACCCCCGCGCCGAGCGCGCGTTAGAAACTGTAGCGTAGCTCAGGAGCTTAACCATGAGAGCGGCGACTTCTCTACACCTCGGTTTCGGCGGAGTGTTGATGTTGTTTTCCATTGCCGCGCTCGCCGAGAACGCGGTGACCACCGATGTCGTCAGTGTCCGAGCGGGCCCCGACAGCTCCTATCCCGAAGTGGCCCAGCTAGACGCCGACACTCCCCTTCAGGTGGAGGGATGTCTGGACGACTGGAGCTGGTGCGATGTCTCTTTCGCCGACAATCGCGGTTGGCTCTATGCGCCCGACATCACTTACGAATATCAGGGCGGCTACGTTCCTTTTTATACGTATGCACCCGAATTCGGCCTGCCGGTCCTGACCTTCTCGATCGACAGTTACTGGGGCCGGCATTACCACGATCGACCCTGGTTTGCGCAGCGCGATGAATGGATTCATCGCTCGATCAGTCATCAACGCCCGGCCGGTCCGCCTCCGAGGCATGAGGCGCCGCCGCGCGAGGTCGTCCGTGCCGAGAGGCCGCATGGGGGGCCGCCGCATCCCGGTGGTGAGTCCCTGAGATTGAGCAAGGGACCGCCGCCTCATCCCGAGCAGGAGCGTGGAGGATCGCCGAGGCCACCGGAGCACGTTGCCCCGCCTCGACCGGCTGAGCGAAATATCCGACCACCCGAGCATGTCGCGCCTCCTCCGCCGGCCGAGCGCAGCGGGCGACCGCCCGAGCATGTGGCACCTCCTCCGCCAGCCGAGCGCAACGCGCGACCGGCCGAACACGCGCCCCCCGAACATGCGCCGCCACCACCCGCGGCTCCGCACCACGCCGAGCCGGAACCGCGCAAGTCCGAGCCCGCGCCACACCGCCCCGAGGCTTCGCCACACAAGCAGGACGACAACGATCGGCGTGGATGATCGATGGCCTACAGGGGATGATCGGGAGTCGAGATCGAGCGCCACATGTGCGCCACGGGGCTCCCGTCGAATCCCAGGCCATCCTTCGGCTGCTTGAAATGGCGGCCGACGATGTCCGTGAACTGCTCAAAGCTCGGGTGCACGTTCGGCTCGAATGCGTAGAGGTCGTTGACGGTCACCATGCGCGGCTCGAGGTACCAGCGATGCTTGCGCACCCACCGATAGGTCTGCTCGATGTAGGGCTCCGGCCGATAGTCGGAGCCATAGATGCGCCGATATAAGTCCGGATACTGGTAGCCATGCGCTTCATCGGCGTAGAACCGCAGTGCCTGATGGTAGCGAATGGCGAAGGCGACCTTCTCCGACACGTAGGGCTCGTACATCTGCGCACCCCACCAGCCGTGATCGACCTTGATGAGCTCCTGCACGGTGTCGTGCAATAGGCACGCGAGCACGATCTCCTCCGACACCCCTGTGCTCATCGCCCGATTGGCGCTCTGCAAGCAATGATTGGAAGTGGCGGTGAACCGCAGGCGAAAATAGTCCGCCAGCGTGGGCTTTTCCGGCATTCGCTCCAGGAGTTTGACGTTGCCCTGGTCGGACACGAACAGGTTTCCCACCCCTTTGCGCCGCGGTCGCGTAGCGATCTGCTCCTCGATTTCCCTGGCGGTCGGGAAGGCCGCCGCGGTGGCGTTCGTGCGCGCGATCAGGTGATGCTCCAGGGCATCCGCCTTTGCCTCATCGCTCATACGAGCGACGACGGTCGCGCCGCCGAGACTGGCTAGCAGTTGCCTGCGATCGAGATTCATAACGTCCCCTTGGCTCTGTGCGCGCAAATCGTGGTTAGCGCCGTTCCAACATCGTCGTGCCTCCCGCCGCAGGATCGGGTGGAGGAGCCT
>Ga0207707_10003180_pt1 | contig 14576 bp, 22 predicted proteins | sample KBSC83BmetaG_FD_184336 | JGI IMG/M metagenome (GOLD analysis project Ga0207707, IMG submission 184336) | Corn rhizosphere microbial communities from Kellogg Biological Station, Michigan, USA - KBS C8-3B metaG (SPAdes) (version 2) | ecosystem: Host-associated > Plants > Roots > Rhizosphere ...
CGAGAGGCGCCGTTTCTTCTCCGGCGCCGGCGCCTCGACTGCCGGGGCCTCCGCGACAGGTGCCTCCTCGACAGTTGCCTCCTCGACAGGCGCGGGGGCCTCCGCGACAGGTGCCTCCTCGACAGGTGCCTCCTCGACAGGTGCCTCCTCGACAGGTGCCTCCTCGACAGGAGCCTCCTCGACAGGCGCGGGCGCCTCCTCGGCCTTCGGCTTCGCGGCGCGCTTCGGCTTCGCCTTCGGCTCGGCGGCGGCCGGCGCCTCGACGGTGCCTGCGACGGTCGCGGGGGCGGTCGCGGTCTCGTCCTGCGGCTGCTCTCCCCGCTTGATCGACGGCAGCGGCAGCACCTCGCTGATCTGCTTGCCGCGGATGCGCGCGACGTCCTCCGGGCGGCGCAGCTGCTGGAGCGCGACCACGGTGGCCTTCGCCATGTTGATCGGGTTGGTCGTGCCGAGGCTCTTCGCGAGCACGTTGCGCACGCCGCCCAGCTCGAGCACGGCGCGGACGCCGCCGCCCGCGATGACGCCGGTTCCCTCGGACGCCGGGCGTAGCATGACGCGCGCGGCGTCGAACTTGCCGAGCGTCTCATGCGTGATCGTCGAGCCGTGCTTCGCGACCGTGAACATGTTCTTCTTCGCGTCCTCGACGGCCTTCGTGATCGCGAGCGGAACCTCGCGGGCCTTGCCGTAGCCGACGCCGACCCGGTCGACCTCGTCGCCCACGACGACGAGCGCCGTGAACGAGAACCGGCGGCCGCCCTTGACGACCTTGGCCACGCGGTTGATCTCGACCACGCGCTCCTTGAGCTCGCGGGTCTCTGCGAAATCGACTGCCATCAGAACGTCAGACCTCCCTCACGCGCGCCGTCGGCGAGCGACTTCACGCGTCCGTGGTACAGGTAGCCGGCGCGGTCGAAGACGCACGCGTCGACGCCGGCCTGCTTCGCATTCTTCGCGAGCAGCTTGCCGACCTCGGCAGCCTGCTCGGACTTGCCGCCCTTGAACGATTCGAGCGCGAGCCACGACGCCGACGCGAGCGTCTTGCCGCTCCGGTCGTCGACGAGCTGCGCCTCGATGCCGCGGTTCGAGCGGAAGACGACGAGGCGCGGGCGCTCGCTCGTGCCCTGGACGCGGCCGCGGACGCGGCGATGACGGCGTAGCCGCCCCTGGCGAACGGTGACGCTAGGCACGCTTGCCGACCTTTCTCCGGACGTACTCGCCCTCGTAGCGGATCCCCTTGCCCTTGTAGGGCTCCGGCGGGCGGACCTTGCGAATCTCGGCGGCGGTCTGGCCGACCACCTGCTTGTCGGTGCCCTTGACGACGACCTGCGTCGGCACCGGCACCTCGAACGTGACGCCGGTGCGCGGCTTGATCGTGACGGCGTGCGAGTAGCCGACCTGAAGCTCGAGGTCGGCGCCCTTGAGCGCGGCGCGATAGCCGACGCCCTGGATCTCGAGCCGCTTCTCGAACCCCTTGGTGACACCCTCGACCATGTTCGCGATCAGCGTCCGCGTGAGCCCGTGGAGCGCGCGGTCCTCGCCGCGCTCGGTGGGGCGGGTCACGGTGACGACGCCCTGTTCCTGGGCGATCTGCATCCGCTGCGGGATCTCCTGCTGGAGCGCGCCGAGCGGACCCGTGACCGCGACGCGGCCGGGCTCGAGCTGGACCGTGACGCCGGTCGGGACTTCGATTGGTCTTTTGCCGATACGACTCATTGATTCCTCACCAGATGAAGCAGACGACCTCGCCGCCGATGCCGCGCTCCTGCGCGGTGCGGCTCGTCACGAGACCGGATGACGTGGACAGGATCGCGACCCCCATTCCTCCCAGCACGCGCGGCAGACGGTCCTTCCGCGCGTAGACCCTGCGGCCCGGCTTCGACACGCGCTTCAGGCCGGAGATCACCCGCTCGCGGTTGCGGCCGAACTTCAGGTCGACGACCAGGGTATCGAAGGACTCGCCCTTCTCGATGCGGAAGTCCCGGATGTAGCCCTCCTGCTTGAGGAGGCGGGCGATCTCGACCTTCATCTTCGAGGACGGCATGCGCGCCGACTCGTGCAGCGCCTTGTTGGCGTTGCGGATGCGGGTGAGCATGTCTGCGATGGGATCGGTCAGCACGTCTTCTTCTCCTACCAGCTGGACTTGGTCATGCCGGGGATCGCGCCCTGGTGCGCGAGCTCGCGCAGGCAGATCCGGCAGAGGCCGAACTTCTTGAACACGGCACGCGGACGGCCGCAGCGATTGCACCGCGTGTAGTTGCGCACCTTGTACTTCTGGGCGCGCTTCTGCTTGACGACGAGCGACGTCTTCGCCACTACTGGTCCCTCCTCTCGCCCTCACCGCTGAACGGCAGGCCGATGGCCTGGAGCAGCGCGCGGGCGTGGTCGTCGGTCTCGGCGGTGGTCGTGATCGTCACGTCGAGACCGCGGACCTGCTGGATGTCGTCGTAGTTGATCTCCGGGAAGATGATCTGCTCCCGCACGCCGATCGAGTAGTTCCCGCGCCCGTCGAACGAGGCCGGGTTGAGCCCGCGGAAGTCGCGGATGCGCGGCAGCGCGATCGAGACGAGGCGATCGAGGAACTCGTACATGCGCGCGCCGCGGAGGGTCACCTTCGCGCCGATCGGCATGCCCTCGCGGATCTTGAACTGCGCCACGGACTTGCGCGCCTTGCGGATCTGCGCGCGCTGCCCGGCGATCGTCGTCAGCTCCTCGACGGCCGCGTCGAGCTGCTTGGCGTCGTTCTTCGCCTCGCCGACGCCCATGTTGAGCGTGATCTTCGCGATCCGCGGCACCTGCATGATCGACTTGAGCTCGAGCTCGTCCTTCAGCGCAGGGCGGATCTCGTTCTCGTAGCGCTCCTTGAGGCGGGGTGTGTACGTCTCGGTGGTGCTCACTTGTCGATCTCCTGACCGCAGTCGGCGTTCCGGCAGACGCGGACGCGGATCGTCTTGTCCTTGACCGTGCGCAGATGCGTGCCGACGCGCGTCGGCTTCTTGCACGTCGGGCAGATGACCATCACGTTCGAGACCGGCACCGGTGCCGCGGTCTCGATGCGGCCGCCCGGGATGATCTGCGGGCCGCCCATGCGGCTCGAGTTCTGGATCGGGCGCGGCCGCTGGTGGCGGACGATCATGTTCACGTTCTCGATGAGGACGCGCCCGAGCTTCGGGTTCGCCTCGAGAACGCGGCCCTGCTTGCCGCGGTCCTTGCCCTTCATCACCTGGACGGTGTCGCCCTTGCGGATCTTCAACGTCTGAGCCATCAGAGAACCTCGGGTGCTAGAGAGACGATCTTCATGAAGTTGCGCTCGCGCAGCTCGCGCGCGACCGGTCCGAAGATGCGGGTGCCGCGCGGGTTGCGCTGGTTGTCGATGATCACGGCCGCGTTCTCGTCGAACGCGATCGAGGTGCCGTCGTTGCGCCCGAACGGCTTCTTCGTGCGCACGACGACCGCGCGGACGACCTCGCCCTTCTTGACGGCGCCCTGCGGCGTCGCGGTCTTGACCGTGCCGACGATGATGTCGCCGACGCGCGCATAGCGGCGGTGATGCCCGCCCATGACGCGGATGCAGAGCAGCTCGCGGGCGCCCGTGTTGTCGGCCACCTTGAGCCTCGACTCCTGCTGGATCATTTCGCCACTTCCACGATCTCGGCGAGGCGCCAGTTCTTCGTCTTCGAGAGCGGCCGCGTCTCGACGATGCGGACGACGTCGCCGACGTGAGCGGCGTTCTGCTCGTCGTGCGCATGGAACTTCGCCGAGCGGCGGATGACCTTCTTGTAGCGCCGGTGCGAGCCGATCGACTCGACCTTGACGACGATCGTCTTGTCCATCGCGTCGGAGACGACGACGCCGCGGCGCTCCTGCCGGCGGCCGCGCTCGTGCTCCGGCTTCGGCTCGCGCGAGATCGGCTTCCGCCCGGTGGACGCTGCACGCTGCGGGCGCGTCTTCTGCGGGCGCTCGGCGCGCGGCAGCCGCTTCTTTTTCTTCTTCGGCTCGGACTGCGCCTGAGGCGGCGCGGGCTCGGCCGCAGCTTCTGCGGCAGGCGTCTCGGCAGCCTCGGGCTCGGGCGCGGGTTCCTCGGCGGTCGGCTCGTCGGCGGCGGCAGGCGTCTCCGCCTCCGGCTCCGCGACTGCCTCGGGCGCCGGAGCCTCCTCCGCGGGAGTCTCCTCCGCGGCGGGGGTCTCCTGCGCGGGGGTCTCCTCCGCGGGAGTCTGCTCCGCGGTCGGCTCTACCTGCTCGGGTGTCTCGTCGATCTTCTCTTCGTCAGCCATATCTCTCTCGTTATCCGTTCTGCTTCGCGGCTTGCCGCTCGGTCTGCACTGTCAGGATGCGCGCGATCTCGCGCTTGGCCAGCTTCAGGCGCGCACTGTTCTCGAGCGCGCCGGTCACCGACTGGAACCGGAGGTTGAAGAGCTCCTGCCGGCGCTCGGTCAGCCGGTGATCGAGCTCGTCGTCGGTGAGATCGCGAAGTTCGCTCGGTCTAGTCAAAGAGCTCAGCCTGCCTCTTCACGACTTTGGTCTTCACGGACAGCTTCTGCCCTGCGAGGCGCAGCGCTTCCTTCGCGAGCGGCTCCGGCACGCCGGCGAGCTCGAACATCACGCGCCCGGGCTTGATCACGGCGACCCAGCCCTCGGGCGAGCCCTTGCCGGAGCCCATGCGGGTCTCGGCGGGCTTCTTCGTGAAGCTCTTGTCCGGGAAGACGTTGATCCAGACCTTGCCGCCGCGCTTGATCTTGCGCGTCATCGCGATCCGGGCCGCCTCGATCTGGCGGTTCGTGATCCAGCCGCGGTCGATCGCCTTCAGGCCGTAGTCGCCGAACTGCACGGTCGACTGGCCCTTCGTCTGACCGGCGCGGCGGCCGCGATGCACCTTGCGGAACTTGGTCTTCTTCGGCATCAACATCAGTTGTCACTCTTCTCTTTCGACGGATCGCCCGACTGGTCGAGCTTCGTCGGGTCCTCGACCTGCTTCTTCTGCGTCGTCGTGTCCGGCGCGTCGGCGACGGGCGCCGGAGTCGTCTCGACCTGCGGCTCGATCGCCGGCTGCTCGCGGCCCTCGGCCGACACGGCGTTCTCGTCGGTGCGCGGCTTCTCCACGTTCTCCTGCTTGCGCGGGCGCCCACCGCTCGCCGGACGCGTCCCGCTCGCCGGGCGCGTGCCGCCTGCACCACCGCCGCCGCCGCCGGCCGGGCGTGCGCCCGTTCCGGGGCCGCGACCGCGGCCGCCGCCGCCGGCCCCACCGGGACCGCCGGGGCCGCGCCCGCCGCCTGCACCACCGCGGCCACCGCCACCGCCGCCGGGGCCGCGACGGCGCTTGACCGGACCGAGGCCCTCGCGATCCTGACTGCGGTTGCGGCCGCTCTCGCGCGATGCGCCGAGACCCTCGGTCGCACCGCCGCGACGGCGGCGTGCGTCCTGGTCGCCGAGACGGACGTCGCCGCCCGAGGTGACGCTGTCGAAGCCCTCCGGCATGATCTCGCCCTTGTTGATCCAGACCTTGACGCCGATGCGGCCCGAGGCGGTGCGGGCCTCGACGAAGCCGTAGTCGATGTCGGCGCGGATCGTGTGCAGCGGGACGCGGCCCTCGTTGTAGGTCTCGCGACGGCTCATCTCGCCGCCGCCGAGGCGGCCGGAGCACTGGATCTTCACGCCGGCGGCGCCGGAGCGGATCGCGCTTGCGAGCGCGCGCTTCATCGCGCGCCGGAAGGCGACGCGGTTCGAGAGCTGTTCGGCGATCGACTGCGCGACGAGCTTCGCGTCGAGCTCGGGGCGTTTGATCTCGTTGATGTTGATGTGGACGTTCTTCTGCGTGATCGCGTGCAGCTCTTTGCGCAGCGCGTCGACCTCGACACCGGACTTGCCGATCACGATGCCGGGGCGCGCCGTATAGATGTCGACCGTGATCCGCTGCTTGTCCTTGCGAATCAGGATGTCGGACAGGCCCGCGTGCGCGAGCTTCTTGTAGATGTGCTCGCGGATGCGGACGTCCTCGAGGATGTACGCCGGGAACTCCTTCTTGCCCGTGTACCAGTTCGACTTCCAGTCGTGGATGACGCCGACCCGCAGCCCGCCCGGATGGATTTTCTGACCCATTAGCTCGTCTCCTCGGCCGGCGCTTCCGCGGCCGGCGTTTCGGTAGTGGTGGGCTCTGCCGGTGCAGCCGTCTGCTTGGGAGCACGCTGGCGCCTCGGCGCCGCCGCCGCGGCGGCCTCTCTGGCTGCGATCGCAGCGGGGCTCGGCGCGAGCTCGACGGTGATGTGGCACGTGCGCTTCATGATCGGCCCGACCCGGCCGCGCGCGCGGGCGCGGTGCCGCTTCAACGTCGGCCCTTCGTCCGCGTAGGCCGTCTCGATCAGCAGGTCGTCGCCGTTCCACAGGAGGTCGGGCCGCGACTCGGCGTTCGAGACCGCCGAGTGCAGGACGCGCTCGACGTCGCGCGCGACCGCGCGGTCGGAGAACGCGAGAATCGTGCGGGCCTCGGGGACGGAGCGACCGCGAATGAGATCGGTGACGAGACGCGCCTTGCGCGCGCTCGAGTGCACGTACTTGGCGTACGCGCGCACCGTCTGCTTCCGCTCTGTCTCGACTGCTGCCATCGCTCCTACCTCTTGACCTTTGCCGCCTTGTCGCCCGCGTGGCCGCGGAACGTCCGCGTGGGCGCGAACTCGCCGAGCTTGTGCCCGACCATCTGCTCGGACACGAACACCGGCACGTGCTTGCGTCCGTCGTGCACCGCGATCGTGTGACCGACCATCTCCGGGAACACGGTCGAGCTGCGCGACCAGGTGCGGATCATGTTCTTCGCACCCGACTCGTTCATCGCCGTGATCCGCTCCAGGAGGCGCTCCTGCACGAACGGCCCCTTCTTCGAGCTACGCGACATCTAGCGCCTGCCTTCCTTGCCGCGGCGACGGCCGCGGACGATCAGCTTGTTCGATTCCTTGTGCTTCGAGCGGGTGCGCTTGCCGAGCGTCGGCACGCCCCACGGGGTGACCGGATGCCGGCCGCCCTTCGACTTGCCCTCGCCGCCGCCGTGCGGGTGGTCGACCGGGTTCATCGCCGAGCCGCGCACGGACGGGCGCTTGCCCTTCCAGCGATTGCGGCCCGCCTTGCCCCAGTTGATGTTCTGGTGGTCGACGTTACCGACCTGGCCGACGGTGGCGCGGCAGGTGAGCAGCACGCGACGCATCTCGCCCGAGGGGAGACGCAGCACGGCGTGCGGGCCGTCCTTCGCGACGAGCTGGATGCCCGAGCCCGCGGAGCGAGCCATCTTCGCGCCGCCACCCGGCTTCAGCTCGACGTTGTGGACGAGCGTGCCGGTGGGGATGTTCTCGAGCGGCAGTGCGTTCCCGACCTTGATGTCGGCGTTCGGGCCGGATTCGACCGTCGCGCCGACGCGCAGCTGCGAGGGAGCGAGGATGTAGGCCTTGGCGCCGTCGGCGTAGTGGAGGAGCGCGATGCGCGCCGACCGGTTCGGGTCGTATTCGATCGCGGCGACCTTCGCCGGCACGCCGTCCTTCACGCGCTTGAAGTCGATCACCCGGTAACGGCGCTTGTGGCCGCCGCCCTGATGGCGCGTCGTGATGCGGCCGTTCGAGTTCCGGCCGCCCTTCTTCGTGACCGGCTCGAGCAGACTCTTCTCGGGCCGCTTCTTCGTGATCTCCTCGAACGTGGAGACCGACATGAAGCGGCGGCCGGGGCTGGTCGGCTTGTAACGGCGGATCGGCATCAGTGGTTACCTCTCGTGCGGTTCGTGCGCTGGATCGGCGAAAACCCAGCAGCGCAAGGACGCAGGGAGCGTTCGTGGCCGGAGGCCACGGGCGCGACTGAGGACGCGGCGATGCGCCGGTTTGCAGCCGCAGACAGCGTGCGAGGTGCGCGGGAGGTGGCCACTACAGTTGTGCCCCCTCGAAGATCTCGATCGAATCGCCCTTGCGGAGCTGGACGACGGCTTTTTTCCAGCCGGGCTTGATGCCCCGGTGCAGGCCGCGGCGCTTCGGCTTCGGCTGCACCTTGAGGATGTTGACGCGCTCGACCTTGACGTCGAAGAGCTCCTCGACCGCCTGGCGGACCTGCGTCTTGTGCGCATCCTTGTGCACCTGGAAGGTGTACTGGTGCCGCGCGATCTGCTCGTAGCTCTTCTCAGAGATCACGGGCCGGATCAGAACTTCGCCGGGGTGCAGACTCATGATTGCGCCCTCCCCTGCACCGCGTCGAGCGCGACCTGGCTCACGAGCAGCGAGCGCGCCCAGACGACCTGGGTGACCTCGAGCTCCGACGGGACGGTGACGGCAACCCGGTCGAGGTTGCGGAACGACTTCGCAAGCGCCTCCTCGTCCTCGCCGACGACGACGAGCGTGGGCGTGTCCCGGCCCCAGTCGGTGAGGAGCTGCGCGGCCTGCTTCGTCGACGGAGCGTCGAACGTGTCGACGAGCGCGACGGTGCCGGCCTGCGCGTGGTCCGAGAGCGCCGAACGGAGCGCGGCCTTCAGCGCCTTCTTGTTCACCTTGACGTCGAACGAGCGCGGCGAGGGCGCGAACGCCACGCCGCCGCCCGTGAACTGCGGCGCGCGAATGGTGCCCTGGCGCGCGCGGCCGGTGCCCTTCTGGCGCCACGGCTTCGCGCGGCCGCCGGACACGAGGCCGCGGCTCTTCGCCGCGCGCGTCCCCTGGCGCTTCGCGTTCTGCTCGGCGCGCACGGCCTCGTGCACGAGGTGCGGCTTGACCTCGGCGCCGAAGACCGCCTCGTCGAGCGAGACGTCCTTCTTCGCGCCGCCCAGCAGTGGGGCCTTGAGAGCGGCCATCGCTAGCGCGCTTCCTCTCTGATCTCGACGATCCCGTTCTTCGGGCCGGGGACGGCACCCTTGACGAGCAGCAGGTTGCGCTCGGCGTCGATCGAGTGCACGGAGAGTCCGACCTGTGTGACGCGCCGCGCGCCCATCTGCCCCGCCATCTTCATGCCCTTGAAGACACGAGACGGCGTCGCGCTGGCGCCGATCGAGCCCGGTTTGCGGATGTTGTGCGAGCCGTGCGTCTTCGGGCCGCGATGGAAGCGGTGGCGCTTGATCGTGCCCTGGAAGCCCTTGCCGATGCCGATGCCCGACACCTTCACCTTGTCGCCGGGCTCGAAGATCTCGACCGTCACGTTCTCGCCCTGCACCGCGTCGGAGAAATGCCCGCGGAACTCGATCAGATGCCGGTACGCGCCGCTCACCCCGTTCGCCGCGAGGTGGCCCCGCTCGGGCTTCGAGATCTTGCGGTCGGCGACCGACTCGTAGGCGAGCTGCACGGCCTCGTAACCGTCGGTGTCCGGCGTGCGAACCGCGACGACCGGGCACGGCCCGGCCTCGATGACGGTCACGGACGTGACGACGCCCGAGTCCTCGTCGAAGAGCTGCGTCATCCCGAGCTTTCTGCCGACGATTCCCTTCATCTAGGCCACCGTCCTGGCGGCCGGAAGGTTTCGATCCCGAAGCCGGGTCTCGAAGCTGATCGCGCCCATGAACAGGCTCACAGCTTGATCTCGATGTCGACGCCCGCCGGGAGGTCGAGCCGCATGAGCGAGTCGACCGTCTTCGGCGTGGGCGAGTGGATGTCGATCAGCCGCTTGTGCGTGCGGACCTCGAAGTGCTCCCGCGAGTCCTTGTCCTTGAACGGCGAGCGGATCACGCAGTAGACGTTCTTCTCGGTCGGCAGCGGCACGGGACCGGTGATGGTGGCGCCGGTGCGCTGGGCCGTGTCCACGATGTCGCGCGCAGACTTGTCCACCTGCTGGTGGTCATAGCCCTTCAGCCTGATTCTGATCTTCTGCTGTGGCACCGGCGCCTCCTCTCACCCAGTCGTTTTGTCGCTCTACTTCGAGATCTCGGTGACGACGCCCGCACCCACGGTGCGGCCGCCCTCGCGAATCGCGAAGCGGAGACCCTGATCCATGGCGATCGGCTGGATGAGCTCGATCTCCATGTTCGTGTTGTCGCCCGGCATGACCATCTCCTGGCCCTCCGGGAGCTTGATCGCACCGGTCACGTCCGTCGTGCGGAAGTAGAACTGCGGGCGATAGTTGTTGAAGAACGGCGTGTGGCGGCCGCCCTCGTCCTTCGAGAGGACGTACACCTCGGCCTTGAACTGCGTGTGCGGCGTGATCGAGCCCGGCTTCGCGAGCACCTGGCCGCGCTCCACCTCCTCGCGCTTCGTGCCGCGCAGCAGCGCGCCCGCGTTGTCGCCGGCCTGGGCGTAGTCGAGCGTCTTCTGGAACATCTCGAGCCCGGTGACGACCGTCTTCGCCGTCTCCGGGTGGATGCCGACGATCTCGACCTCGTTGCCCGACTCGATGCGGCCCTGCTCGATGCGCCCGGTCACGACGGTGCCGCGGCCCGTGATCGTGAAGACGTCCTCGATCGGCATCAGGAAGGGCTTGTCGACGTCGCGCGCCGGCTCCGGGATGTAGGAGTCGACGGCGTCCATCAGCTCGACGATCTTCGTCTCCCACTCCTCGTCGCCCTCGAGCGCCTTCAGCGCCGAGACCTGGACGACCGGGATGTCGTCGCCGGGGAACTCGTACTTGGAGAGGAGCTCGCGCACCTCCATCTCGACGAGCTCGAGCAGCTCGGGGTCGTCGACCATGTCCGCCTTGTTCAGCGCGACGACGATCGCCGGCACCTCGACCTGGCGGGCGAGCAGGATGTGCTCGCGGGTCTGCGGCATCGGGCCGTCGGCGGCCGAGACCACGAGGATCGCGCCGTCCATCTGCGCGGCGCCCGTGATCATGTTCTTGATGTAGTCGGCGTGCCCCGGGCAGTCCACGTGCGCGTAGTGGCGCTTGTCGGTCTCGTACTCGACATGCGAGGTGTTGATCGTGATGCCGCGCTGGCGCTCCTCGGGGGCGTTGTCGATCTCGGCGAAGCTCTTCGCCGTCCCGCCGCCCTTCTTCGCGAGCACCTGCGTGATCGCAGCGGTCAGCGTCGTCTTGCCGTGGTCGATGTGACCGATCGTGCCGACGTTGACGTGCGGCTTCGTGCGCTCGAACTTCTGCTTGGCCATTGGTGGCTCCCTGCTCCTTCGATTTCCGAGTTAGCCGCGAGCGTCGATGATGTCGCTCGCGATCGACTGAGGCACTTCTTCGTAGCGATCGAACTGCATGGTGAAGTCGGCCCGGCCCTGCGTCATCGAGCGCAGGTCGGTTGCGTATCCGAACATCTCCGAAAGCGGCACGCTGGCCTTGATGACCTGCGCGTTGCCGAGGGGATTCATGGACTCGATGCGCCCGCGGCGGCTGTTCAGGTTGCCCATCACGTCACCGAGGTAGTCCTCGGGCGTCGTCACCTCGACGGCCATGACCGGCTCGAGGAGCTTCGGCTTCGAGCGCTTCAGGGCCTCCTTGAACGCCATCGAGCCGGCGATCTTGAAGGCCCGCTCGCTCGAGTCGACCTCGTGGTACGACCCGTCGACGAGCTCGATCGCGATGTCGACGACCGGATAGCCGGCGAGCACGCCGGAGTCCATCGCCTCCTTGATCCCCGCGTCGACCGCCGGGATGTACTCCTTCGGGATCTTGCCGCCGACGATCTTGTCGTTGAACGCGTAGCCGTCGCCGGGCTTCTGCGGGTGCAGGTTGATGACGACGTCCGCGTACTGGCCCGAGCCGCCGGTCTGGCGGACGAACTTCTCGCGGATCGAGTCGACGTCCTTGCCGGCCGTCTCGCGGTAGGCGACCTGCGGGCGGCCGACGTTCGCGTCGACCGAGAACTCGCGCTTCAGGCGGTCGACGATGATCTCGAGATGGAGCTCGCCCATGCCGCCGATCAGGGTCTGGCCCGTCTCCTCGTCGGATGAGACGCGGAAGGTCGGGTCCTCCTCGGCGAGCCGCTGCAGGCCGCTGCCGAGCTTGTCCTGGTCGGCCTTCGACTTCGGCTCGACCGCGACCTGGATCACCGGCTCGGGGAACGTCATCGACTCGAGCACGATCGGCGCGTTCTCGGCCGCAAGGGTGTCGCCGGTCGTCGTCGACTTGAGGCCGACGCCGGCCGCGATCTCCCCCGCCGTGATCGAGTCGCGCTCCTCGCGGTGGTTCGCGTGCATCTGGAGGATGCGGCTGACCCGCTCCGTCTTGCCCGTGATCGTGTTCAGCACCCGGTCGCCCGCCTTGAGCGAGCCGGAGTAGACCCGGAAGTACGTCAGCTTGCCGACGTACGGGTCGGACATCACCTTGAACGCCAGCGCCGAGAAGGGCTGGTCGGGTGAGGGCAGCCGCTCGATCTCGGCCTCCGACTTCGGGTCGATGCCCACCATCGGCGGCACGTCGAGCGGGCTCGGCAGGTAGTCGATGACCGCGTCGAGCAGCGGCTGCACGCCCTTGTTCTTGAAGGCGGAGCCGAGCAGCACCGGCGTGATCTCGTCGGCGATCGTGCCCGCGCGGAGCGCGCGCTTCATCATCTCCGGCGTCACCGACCCCTCGTCCTCGATGTACGCCTCGAGCACCTCGTCGTCGAAGTGCGACACGGTGTCGATCAGCTGGTGGTGGTACTCGTGCGCCTGCTCGCTCAGCTCGGCGGGGATCTCCGTCGTCTCGAACTCCTGGCCGAGGTCGTCCTTGTAGACGATCGCGTGCATCTCGACGAGGTCGACGACGCCCTGGAACGCGTCCTCCTGGCCGATCGGGATCTGGACGGGGACCGGGTTCGCGCCGAGGCGGTCGCGCATCGACTGCACGGCGGCGAAGAAGTTCGCGCCGGTGCGGTCCATCTTGTTGATGAACGCGATGCGCGGCACCTTGTACTTGTCGGCCTGGCGCCAGACCGTCTCGGACTGCGGCTGCACCCCGGCGACCGAGTCGAAGACGGCGACGGCGCCGTCGAGGACGCGGAGGCTCCGCTCGACCTCGACCGTAAAGTCCACGTGCCCGGGCGTATCGATGATGTTGATGCGATAGTCCCGCCAGAACGCCGTCGTCGCAGCCGACGTGATCGTGATGCCGCGCTCCTGCTCCTGCGCCATCCAGTCCATCGTCGCCGCGCCCTCGTGGACCTCACCCATCTTGTGGGTGCGGCCGGTGTAGTAGAGGATCCGCTCGGTCGTCGTGGTCTTGCCCGCGTCGATGTGGGCCATGATCCCGATGTTCCGAACGCGATCGAGGGCGACGCCCTGCTCTTTTTCCTTCGTGCTCAAGCTGTCCTCTCTCCTCCGCCTACCAGCGGTAGTGCGCGAAGGCCTTGTTGGCCTGCGCCATCCGGTAGACGTCGTCCTTGCGCTTGAACGCCCCACCCTGCTGGTTCAGGGCGTCCAGAATCTCGTTGGCGAGCTTCACCGACATGCCTTTCTCGCGGCGGTCCCGCGCGAACGTCACGAGCCAGCGCACGGCGAGCGTGCGGGCGCGGCGCTGCGGCACCTCGACCGGCACCTGGTAGTTCGCACCGCCGACGCGGCGGCCGCGAACCTCGAGGACCGGGGTGACCGTCTTCACGGCCTGCTCGAGCACCTCGACCGGCGGGCGGCCGGTCTTCGTGCCCACCTGCTCGAGCGCCTCGTAGACGATCTGCTCGGCGATCGACTTCTTGCCGTCGAGCATGACCTTGTTGATCACCTGCGTGACGAGCTGCGAGCTGTACATGCCGTCGGCCTCGGGAACCCGGGCCTGAACGTCGGCGCGGCGCGGCATCAGTTACCTGCCTTCTTGGCGCCGTACTTCGAGCGGGCCTGCTTGCGGTCGGCGACGCCGCCCGTGTCGAGTGCGGCCCGGATGATCTTGTAGCGGAAGCCCGGCAGGTCCTTGACCCGGCCGCCGCGGACGAGCACGACCGAGTGCTCCTGGAGGTTGTGCCCCTCGCCCGGGATGTAGGCGCCGATCTCCATGGCGTTCGTCAGCCGGACGCGCGCGACCTTCCGGAGCGCCGAGTTCGGCTTCTTCGGCGTCGTCGTGTAGACGCGCGTGCAGACGCCGCGCTTCTGCGGGGAGCCCGCGAGCGCCGGGGTCTTGTTCTTCGAGACCGAAGCCTTCCGGCCCTTCCGAACGAGTTGATTGACAGTCGGCATGGGTCTAGCGCTTCTCCTGGGCGGTCGTATGCAAAAAGAGACGGCTGGCGGGGCGGCGAGGCCCTGCCAACCGGCCCGCGGCATGGTACCGAAGGCCGAATGGAGCGTCAAACCCGGCGGTTGAGCCGAATTCGCGCCGCAGCAAGCATAGCTTTACCCAGCTTCCGGGACCATACTGCGACGACTTCCAATCCTCTTCTGCGGTGGATCACTCCCTCATCGTCATCGTTGCGGCGCTCGGCGGCTGCCTGCTCCTCGTCCTCGTGCTCGTCTGGCTCGTCAGCCGGCGCTCGGGGAAGCGGGCCGACGAGCGCGTCGGCGCGGTCGTCCAGACCCTCGAGAAGCGGATGGACGAGCTCGCGCGGGAGCTCGCCGGGGCGGTCGAGCGCGCCGAGGAGGAGGGGCGCAGGAGCCGCTTTCTCGGGGAGATCGCGGGCTCGATCGACATGGACGAGGTGCTCGCCCGCACGCTCGAGGCCGGGTCGCGGCTCGACGGCGTCGACGCGGCGCTGATCCGGCTCGAGGGGGCGGAAGGGGTGCCGACGGTGG
>Ga0207707_10003181_pt1 | contig 14574 bp, 10 predicted proteins | sample KBSC83BmetaG_FD_184336 | JGI IMG/M metagenome (GOLD analysis project Ga0207707, IMG submission 184336) | Corn rhizosphere microbial communities from Kellogg Biological Station, Michigan, USA - KBS C8-3B metaG (SPAdes) (version 2) | ecosystem: Host-associated > Plants > Roots > Rhizosphere ...
CCCTCATCACCCGCGCGCGCATGGACTCACCGCGCGGCCGCCCGTCCGTGTCGCTCGACACGCTGGCCCGCCACGCACGCGGGCTCTTCGCGCTCACCGGCTGCCCGCGCGGGCTCGTCCCCTCGCTCGTCGCACGCGGCGACCCCGATGGCGCGTGCGAGGCCGCCGCCACGCTGCTCGACATCTTCGAGCGCCGCGTCGCCATCGAGTGCTGGAACCACAGCCTCGAGCAGGAGCGCGCCATCGTGCCGCAGCTCATCGCCATCGCGCGCTCGCTCGACGTCCCGTGGGTCGTCACCAACGACGTGCACTACGCCGAGCCGCGCGCCCGCATCGTGCACGACGTGCTCTGCTCGCTGCGCCACGAGCAGCCGCTCGACGCCATGGGCACGCGGCTCCGTCCCAACGGGGAGTGGTATCTCAAGAGCGCCGCGCAGATGCGCCGCCGCTGGCAGCACGCGCCCGACGGCATTCGCGCCACGCTCGCCATCGCCGAGCGCTGCGCGTTCCGGCTGCACGAACTGCGGCCCACGCTGCCCGCCTTCCCGCTGCCCCCCGGCGTGAGCGCCGACGAATATCTGGCGCGCCTCGCGGAACAGGGTGCATGGGAGCGCTGGGGCGAGCGCGGCGGTCCGCGCGGACATGATCCCGGCGCGGGACGCCGCCAGCTCCAGCACGAGCTCGCGATCATCCAGCGACTCGGACTCGCGGGCTACTTCCTCATCGTGTGGGACATCGTCCGCTTCGCGCGGCGCGACGGGGTGCTCTGCCAGGGGCGCGGCTCGGCGGCCAACTCCGCCGTGTGCTTCTGTCTGGGCATCACCGCGGTGGACCCCATCAAGCTCGGCCTCCTCTTCGAGCGGTTCCTGAGCGACGAGCGCCAGGGCGCGCCGGACATCGACATTGACTTCGCCCACCGCGATCGCGAGCGCGTGCTGCAGTACGTGTACGAGCGCTACGGCCGCGAGCACGCCGCCATGGTGTGCGAGCAGATCACCTATCGTGAGAAGTCGGCGGTGAAGGACGTGTGCCGCGTGATGGGGCTGTCCGTGGAGCAGGCCGAGGCGCGCATCCAGGGCGCGGCGTACGACGGACCGGCCGCGGACATCGTCCAGGCGCTGCAGCGCATCCCGCGCCACCGCTCGATTCACGTGGGCGGCTTCGTGCTCACCGAGGCGCCGCTGTCGAGCATCGTTCCCATCGAGCCGGCGTCCATGCCGGACCGCACCGTGGTGCAGTGGGAGAAGGACGACGTGGAATCCATGGGACTCGTGAAGATCGATCTCCTGGGGCTCGGCATGCTCACGCTCATCCAGGACTGCCTGCTCTACATTCGCGCGACGCGCGGCCACACGCTCGACCTGGCCGATCTCGACTACGCCGACCAGGCGGTGTACGACGATCTCTGTCGCGCCGACACCATTGGCGTGTTCCAGGTGGAGAGCCGCGCGCAGATGAACACGCTGCCGCGTCTCAAGCCGCGCCGTTTCTACGATCTGGTGGTGGAGGTGGCGCTCATCCGTCCTGGCCCCATCCAGGGCGAGATGGTGCACCCGTATCTCCGCCGGCGCGCGGGCGAGGAAGCGGTGACGTATCCGCATCCGTCGCTCGAGCCCATTCTCGCGCGAACGCTTGGGATCCCATTGTTCCAGGAGCAGGGGATGCAGGTGGCCATCGCGGCGGCCGGTTTCACGCCGGGCGAGGCCGACATGCTGCGCAAGGCGATGGGTCACAAGCGCAGTCACGAGCGCATGGCGGCCATCTGCGAGAAGCTGGTGGAGGGCATGCGCCGCAACGGCATCGCCGAGGAGACCGCGCGCCGGATTTACAGCCAGATCAACGCGTTCGCGGACTACGGCTTCCCCGAATCCCACGCGGCGAGCTTCGCGCTGCTGGTGTACGCGAGCGCGTATCTCAGGCACTACTACGCGCCGGAATTCACCGCCGCCATTCTCAACGCCCAGCCCATGGGGTTCTACTCGCCGGGCACGCTCATCGAGGACGCCCGGCGCCACGGCGTGGAGATCCGCCCGGTGGATGTGACGCGGTCGTGGTTCGACAGCGTACTGGAGGCGCGCGAAGCGCGCCTCCAGCGGGAAGCAGCAGCCCGGCCTGCGGCCGGGCTGCCTGCGGGAAGCGGCGGCCGTGAAGGCCGCCTGCGGGAAGCGCCCCGGTGGCCTGCGGCCACTGGGCTGCGGGAAGCGGGCGGTTCCCTTCGGAAACGTCCTGCGGGAAGCGGCACCCCCGCCTCCCCCCTTCCCCCCGCAGCCGCCGGCCCTTCGGGCCGGCCGGCGCTTCCCGCAGGCGATGCGCCGCCAGGCGCCATCGCCGCTTCCCACAGCCGGCCGCAGGCCGGCGCTTCCCGCAGGCCGCCGCCGCAGGCGGCCGGCCGCTTCCCGCGGACGGCTGGTGCGGATGGCGTGGCTGGCGCCGTTCAGGCGCCAACCACGCCATCCGCACCAGCCGTCCGCCTCGGCCTTCGCCTCGTCCGCGGGCTCGGCGCGCGCGCGCGGGAATCGCTCGAACGCGCACTCCGCGATGGCGGTCCCTTTCAGTCCATCGGCGATCTCGTCCACCGCTCGGGGCTCGACCGGCGCGCGCTCCGCGCGCTGGCGGAAGCCGGTGCGCTCGACAGCCTCGTGCCCGATGAACCCGGCGCCCGCCAGCGGCGTGCCGCCGTCTGGCGCATGCTCGAGGAATTCCGCGGCAGCGCCGGTGCGCTGGCCCCGCCGCGCATCAGGCTCGACATCCCCGCGAGCGTACCCGCCATGTCCCCGGTCGAGCTCACCGCCGCGGACTACCGCATGACGGGCGTGTCATTCAATGGGCATCCCATGCAACACCTCCGCGCGGTGCTCGCCATGAATGATCTGCGCTCGGCGCGCGAGCTGAGCGCCCTGCGCGACGGGTCGCGCAACGTGGCCGTGGCGGGGCTGGTCATCTGCCGCCAGCGTCCGCCCACGGCCCGGGGCTTCGCCTTTCTCACACTCGAAGATGAGACCGGACTCGTGAATGTCGTCGTCACGCCAAAGCGCTTCGAGCGCCAGGCGCTGCTCATCTCGAACGCGCCGCTCCTGCTCGTGCGCGGCACGCTGCAGGTGGAGAGCGGCGTCGTGAACCTGCGCGGCGAGTTCTTTCGCGAGCTCAAGGCGGATGTCGGCGCGGAGGGCACGCGCTCGCACGATTTCCGGTAGAGAAATGGGGCGCGGGCGATTTCGGTGAAATCGCCCGCGCCCCACTCCTCAACCAGCGACCAGCTACCAGCTACCAGCTACCACACACCATGCCGCTTCCGCTCCCGCATCAGGAAGAGCCCCAGCAGCAGGCAGCCGGCGCCGATCATCCCCAGCGCGGGGAATATGGTCGCCGTCCTGGGCGGGACCAGCCCTTCCTGTCGCGCTTCCTTCGCGGACATGGGGCGCGGTGCCATCGCGAGGGCCGGCCGCGGGTCCGCGGCTTTCTTCGCGGGGTCGGCGGCTGGATCCCCTGCAACGTCACCCGACGCCGAAGCAATTACGGGTGGTTCCACCGGACCAGGACCGCTCACGGGAACCGTGCTCGGGAGCGCGGCCGCCTGCTGCTGGTGGCTCATATGAAGCACTGCGGCAACGAGCCCCGCGAACAAACCTCCGCCGAGCGCGCCGCCCACATGACCGTTCCTGTTGGAGTTGCCGAACTGACAGTCGCACACCTGTGCCGACGCGGCTCCAGTGAAGCTCGCGCCAACAGCCACAATCACGGCTGCGACAGCAATGAATCGGCGGCAATGCATCTGCGAACTCTCTTCAGTCACTCGGACTGCGATAGGGACCGGACTCCGGCGGATGGTCGCGGAAGCAGCGTCGCTCGCGACAGACGGGTTCCCCGGATTTCAATGGTGCCCCGAACCAACGCTAAGAAAATGCCAATGGAGGGAAAAAACAAGACGGCAGAAGAAGACAAATTGCACTACTGATACGAAATCTGACAAGACCCCGCATGGAATTCTTTTCGACAGGGCCGGTTTGAGACGCCCCTCACCTTGCGTTACCGGAAATCATGCCCGCTATATAGAGCAGCACGTGGCAGGAACGCGCTCCGCACGCCGATTCCCGGAGAGGTAACTCTATGCGACTACAGCTATTTGGTGGATCACTGGCCCTGCTGTGGATGGTCACCCCGCTACCGGCAGATGCGGCGCCCGCTTCAGACGCGCTCAGGGCGGCGCCAGCCAGCCCTTCGGCGGTCGTGGTGGTCCGCTACGCCCGCCACCACCCCGCGACAGCGCCCGGTCTCGTCGCCCCACTCGCGCGCACCGGCATCACGTCGCCGCGCGCAGCCTACACATTGCTGTCGCGGGACAGCGACACAACGGTCGTGAGCGGAGTGCGCATTGCCGCCGTCCTCGAGGGCGGAAGCTGGATCGAACTGGCCGACGGCACGCGCTGGGAGGTCTTCCTTGCCGATCGTCCGAACACAGATAACTGGCGTGTCGGCGATTTCGTCAACGTGCGCTTCCTGCCCATCATGCTGGGTGACCGCGGGCGCTTCCGCTACCAGTTCGTGAACGGGCGCGAAGGCAACGAGGCGGCGGTTCGCTTCAGCGGCGTGGCCGGCCAGTAGCAGTCGCCGGCGACCCCACCGCCGCCCTGCGTCCCACCCGCATGTAGAGTGGCCAGCGCGCCAGGCGCGGCTCGTTCGCGTCCGGCCACAGGGGCGCGATCTCCCGCTCGACGTCGAGCACGGGATCGCGCTCTTCGCGCGAGAGGAACTGCCGCACCGCCGACCACGTGCGCAGGTATCCCGCCAGATGCTCGCGCGTCCACTCGTGCTCCATCACGAACCCGGGCACCGGCAGCTCGCCAAAGGGAAACGCCACGGATCGATAGTGGTCCATCACCAGGCGGCGCTCCGGCGCCCAGTAGTCACGCATCGTCACCTCGCCGAACCGATCGAGGATGACATCGATCGCGGGCGCGATGCGCACGATGTCGTAACACCACACGGCCATCACGCCCCCGGTGCGCAGCACGCGTGTTGCTTCCGCGAAAAACGCATCGAGCGGAAGCCAGTGCAACGCCTGCGCGACGCTGACCACATCCACCGACTCCGCCTCGAGCCCCGACGCAACGGCGCTCGCCTGCCGATAGGTGACGCGCGCGTGCGGCTCCGCATTCGCGAGCTGCGTGGCACTCGCGTCGGTTGCCTCCACGCGCGCGAAATGTCGCACCAGCCCCACCGCCGCCTGGCCACTCCCTGTCGCGCAGTCCCACGCCAGCTCGTGCCCCGGCGCAATGGACGACAGCCACGTGAACAGCGCATCGGGATAGCGCGGCCTGAACTCCGCGTACGCTGCGGCCTGCGCCGAAAAGTAATCCTTGAAGGGAATCACTCGCTATTCTCTGCTCCCTGCTTCCGCATCCCGCAGGCGATGCGCCCCTGGCGCCATCGCCGCCTCCCTCAGGCCACCGCCGCAGGCGGCCGGCCGCTTCCCTCAGGCGCGCTTCGCGCGCCGCTTCCCGCGTTTCACCGGCGCCAGAATCGTCCCCCGACAGTTCGCCGCTCCGCACCGGCACACGTACCGCGATGCGTCGGACTCGTCAATGCTCCCCGTGCGCTCGTACTGATAGTCGTAGGCCAGCTCTTCGCCCGGACGAATGGTGCGGATGGCTTCAATGAAGATGCGCCCGTCGTCGATCACGGCCTCGCAGTTGGGATCGCACGAGTGATTGATGAAGCGCGCGTCGTTCCCGTTCACCGCCGCATCGATCACCGTGCGCCGGTTCACCGTGAAGAGAAACGTGTGGTGCCGCTCCATGCGCTCGTCATCGTAGCGCCGGTCCGCCTCGGCGTGCGAGATGCGTTCGCCCGTGTACTCGATGATTCGGGTGCTCTTGCGGATCTCGCGGACCGCGAATGCACCACGCCCCTGGATGGAAGACTCGCGCACGACGAAATACGGCTGCGGCTGGCGTGGCATTTCAGAGCGACGAGTTCGGCGTGCTGCGAACGCGTGGAGCGCCGTCTCCGGCCAGCGCCGGCTCGGGTGTGAAGTCCTCGCCCGGGTTGATGAACCGGTCGCTCTCCACGCCGTACTGCTTGTCGTAGAGCTGGCGGTAGCGGCCGTCCAGCGCGAGCAGCTCGGGTTGCGTGCCGCTCTCCACGAGCCGGCCGTCGTCGAGCACCAGGATCTGGTCCGCGCTGGCGACCGTCGACAGGCGGTGCGCGATCACGAACGTGGTGCGCCCCGTGCGCAGCCGCCGGAGTCCATCGCGAATGAGCGCCTCGCTCTCGCTGTCCAGACTCGATGTGGCCTCGTCCAGAATGAGGATGCGGGGATTGGCCAGCAGCGCCCGGGCGATCGCCACGCGCTGCCGCTGGCCGCCGCTCAGCCGCACGCCGCGTTCACCCACCACCGTGTCGAACCCTTCGGTGAAGCGGTCAATGAACTCGTCGCAGTGCGCGAGCCGCGCAGCCTCGCGGATCTCGGTCATGGAGGCGCCCGGCATGGAGAACGCAATGTTCTCCGCGATGGTGCCGTCGAACAGGAAGTTGTCCTGCAGCACGACGCCAAGGTGCGCGCGATAGTCGCGCAGCTTGAGCGTCGCCAGGTCCGTGCCGTCCACCAGAATGCGCCCTTCCGTCGGGTGATTGAACGCCATGATGAGGCTGATCAGCGTGCTCTTGCCCGATCCGCTCGCCCCCACGAGCGCGGTGGTGCACCCGGCGGGCGCATGAAACGAGATGTCCCTGAGCACCGGTACGCCCGGCGTGTACTCGAATCCCACGTGCTCGAACGTCACCGCGCCCTCGAGATCCGTCACCGCGATGTGCCGTCCGTCCGCTTCATCCTCGGTGGGCATCATCCGGATCTCGCGGATCCGGTCCAGTCCCGCGAAGGCCTCGCTGATCTGCGTGCCGATCGACGCGATCTGCACCAGCGGCGCCGCCACCAGGCCAATGAAGAACACGTACATCACGAAGTCGCCGAGCGTCATGCGACCGGCGAGAATGGCGCGGCCGCCCACGACGATCATGAGCACGCCAACGGCGCCCACGATTACCGTCGTGAACGAGGTGATGGCGGACACGCCGGTGATGGAGCGCGCGATGTTGCGAAAGAGCCGGTGCACGCCCTTGGCGAACACGATCTGCTCGCGGCGCTCGGCCACGTACGTCTTCACCACGCGGATGCCGCCCAGCGACTGCGCCAGCCGGCCGGTGACGTCGGCCGTGATCACGCTCCGCTCGCGGAAGATCGGCCGCAGCCGCGTGAAGGCGAGCGCCATCCCCACGCCGAACGTGATGAGAATGAGTAGCGTGATGGACGTGAGCTGCCAGTTCAACCAGAACAGCACGCCCAGCGCGAGGATGGCCGTGACGACGCCGCCGCTGAGCTGCACCAGCCCCGTGCCGACGAGATTCCGGATGCCATCCGCATCGTTCATGATGCGCGAGATGAGAATGCCGGATTGCGTACGGTCGAAGTACGACACGGGAAGGCGTTGCACGTGCAGGTTCACGGCCTTCCGCATGTCCGCGATGGCGCGCTGCGCGGCGACGCTCATCACCTGTGACAGGGCGAACGTCGTGCCGGCCTGAATGAGCGTGGCGACGCCCACCGCGATGGCCAGCGGCACCAACAGTTGAGCCTGGTGCTGGCCGATCACCCGATCGATCAGCACCTTGGAACTGCCCGGCAGCACCAGCGCCGCGAGCCGGTTGATGATCATGAGCAGCAGGCCGAGCGCAACCTGACGGCGGTGGCGCCAGATCAGCTCGCGTGCCTCCTGCCATGCGTTTGCCATGTTGAGGCGGCGTTTCTCGCCGCTCACGCCGGGATAGGACCGGCGCTGCTCGTGCGCGAGCCGCGTTGTGGGACCTGGCATCTGCCTCCGGTATCGAACATCACGTGTGCTGCCCGGCAATATATCCGCTCGAACCTGCCGCGCAGAACCGTTCCGCGCTCACGCGAAGTGAACTGCCGCGGCTCGTGACGGCACGGCAGCGCTATTGCGCGGTTCGCTGCTTCTCGACGCGCTCCTGGTGCCTGGCGAACACCTCGCGCCCCAGCTCGCTCTGGGTGGCGATCCACTCGGCATTCGCGAACGAGCGCGCGCTCGTGTCCTTCCGATACCGTTCGAGAAAGGGAAACATCTTGGCCAGGAGAATCAGTCCCTCACCGTTGTTCTCGACGAGAAAGTCGGCGTGCACGATGCCGTGCCTGGCGAGGCCGTACACCATTTCCCAGTACGTGCTCGTCTGCCGGAATGCCGCGTTCAGCGGGTGATCCATCTTGCGAACGGCCTCGACGTCTTCGTAGCGCTTCGGCATGAATTGCGAGCTGTTGATCTTGCTGCGCGATTCGCGCATTACCGGCTCGCGGCGCAGCTCGTACACTCTGAGCACCAGTTCGGCGTCGTGGTGATCGGGAAAATCCTTGAGCATCAGGGCGTGGGGCGTAGGGAAGGTGGAATGTGTCATGGTGATGGGCTCGGGTGAATGGGGGAAGGGCTGGTCGCGCGCGCACGATACCTGCATGGTGCACGGTACGGTCGAGTGAGCCAGCGACTGGACGATCGACGGTGACTCCGAGGCGACGAGCGCGAGCCGGCTGGAAGCCATGGCACGATACGGAAGATGAAGTCTTGATCCGGATGCCCCCGGACCTCAAGATAACGTAGCCTCCTACCCTCATCTCGACATTGACATGGCCCTGTTGATCGCGGTTCTGCTGGTCGTGTTGATCGTGGCGGGCATCGTGGCCATCCGCCGCCGGCGACGCGCGCGCCTGCGTCACAACGCACCGCTCCCGCCCCTCATTTTCGAGGTGCATGACGATGTGACACCGGCGGATCTCAGGCCGGCGAGCATCCGTCTGGCGGAGTTGACGCCACCCGGTGTCCGCGCGGCGGGAGGGGCACGCGGCGGCCGCCCCGCCTCGATCTTTCATACGCCCACGTCATCGGCGCAGGCGTCCGCGGCCGCGTACCGTGATGCCACCGTGCGCGTGCCACGCGTGGACGACAGCCCGCCCGGCTTTCTACCGGGGCATCTGGAGATCCAGAGCGGCCCGAACCAGGGCGAGAGCATCCGCTTCCGCCGCACGAACGGTGACGACGCCGACATCACCCTGGGTCGTGGTGAAGGGCCCCCGGAATCGCACGTTCAGGTGAACGCCGAGACCGTAAGCCGGCTCCACGCACGGCTGCGATTCGACCATGGGCGCTGGAAGATCAGCAACCTGTCGCGCTCGAATCCGCTCGTCGTAAACGGCCAGCCGCTATCGGCCGGTTCCAGCGCGCTCTGGCTGAACGAGGGCGACACGATCGAGATGGGCGAAATGATCTTCCGATTCCATTCGAGCTGACCCCAGCGGCCGTTCCCCGGCGTTCCGATTCCCCGCCCCACCGGCGGGGAATTTTTTGTGGTTCAGCCAGCTTTATGGATGTTAAGCCCTTCAACACTGAAGGAATGCCCGGGCCGGCGCCGCTGCGCCAGGAGGTGCCACACCATCGCCAGTTCACCGCAGACACACTCATGAAGAGGAAGAGCGATCATGAAACACAACGGTTGTCTGTTCTGGCTGCCCCTTGTAGCCGTCCTTACCGGGCTCGCCGCTCCCCCCGTGCTCCATGCCCAGCAGGGTGATGGCACGGTCACGGGACGCGTGACCGAGCGGGACAGCAAGGGGCCGATCGCCAGCGCCCAGGTCCGCATTGTCGGCACGAATCGCGGCGTGCTCACCCGGGACGATGGCACGTATCGCATTACCGGCATCGCGCCCGGGCGCATCGAGTTGCGCGCGCTGCGCATTGGCTACTCCGCGCAGAGCGTGACCGTCACGGTCGCGGGCGGGGAAACCGCGACCGCCGATTTCGCCCTCGCCACGAGCGCCACGCAGCTCGACGTCGTCACCGTCACCGCCTCGGGCGAGCAGACGCGCAAGCGCGAAACCGGAAACTCCGTGGAAGTCGTCGCGGTGGACTCCGTCCCCAAGGCCGCCATTTCCAGCTTCTCCGAGCTGCTCACGGGGCGCGTGCCCGGCGTCGTCGTGCAGCAGTCGGGGGGTACCACCGGCACGGGATCGCGCATCCGCATTCGCGGGTCGAACAGCATTTCGCTCAACAACGATCCCCTGATCATCCTCGATGGCATCCGCGTGGACAACGGCTCGCAGTCGAGCACCATCGACGTCGGCGGCCAAGTGCCGTCGCGCTTCGACGATCTCAATTTCGAGGACATTGACAACGTGGAAGTGATCAAGGGGCCGGCTGCAGCGGCGCTCTACGGGACGGCCGCCTCGAACGGCGTCATCCAGATCACCACGAAGCACGGGCAGCCGGGGCGGACACAGTGGAACATGTTCGCCGAATACGGACAGATCGCCAAGCCCACGGACTTTCCGGCGAACTTCGCGCAGCCCGGTACGGCGCCGGACGGCAGCACGGTTGACGGCTGCTTCCTCCTGATCCAGCAGCTCGGATCGTGTGCACCGAGCGGCGCGCTGCAGTCGTTCAATCCGCTCGTCGCCCACAGCCCGTTCATCCAGGGCAACCGCGAGAGCTACGGCATCAACGTGTCGGGCGGCTCCGACGCCGCAACGTACTATGTGGCCGGCAACTTCGACTGGAATCGCGGCGTGTACGCCGTGAATACCGATCGCAAGACCAACATGCGCGCCAACCTGCACGCGCAGCTCAACAACAAAACCGACCTCTCGGTGAATGTGGGGTATCTCTCGAGCCATCTCCGGCTCCCGCAGAACGACAACAACATTCTCGGCATCGTTCCCAACGGCCTGCTCGGCAACGCCGTGGACGATCCCACTCGTCACGGCTATCTGGCCATCACGCCGGAGCAGTCGTTCAACATTGACACCCGGCAGGACCTCGAGCGACTGACGGCGAGCGCCAGCAGTACCTGGAATCCGCTCTCCTGGCTGAGCGTGGTCGGTGTGACCGGCGTGGATTACAGCAACCGGTACGACAATGAGCTCACGCCGCCCGGTGAAGTGCCTTTCGCGGATCTACCCCAGGGCAACCGGACGTCGAATCCGTACCAGATCTGGAACTACACGGCCAATCTGAGCGGAACGGCAACCTACGGTCTCACGTCATCGCTCAACGCGACATCCTCGCTGGGCGCGGCGTACAACGACGTGAAGACACGCGGCACGAGCGCGTTCGGTCGCGGGCTCGTGGCCGGCACGGGATCGCTGGGCGGCACGACGGCCGGCTTCGCTGTGGGCGAAGTCAATCCGGATGTCGTCACGATCGGTGCGTACGGGCAGGAGCGGCTGGCCTGGCGTGACAAGGTGTATCTCGCCGGCGCCGTACGCGGCGACGAGAACAGCGCCTTCGGCAAGAATTACGGACTCGTGTACTACCCCTCGGTGAGCCTCTCGTGGGTCATCAACGAGGAAGGATTCTTCCCGAAGCTGCAGTGGCTCAGCCAGCTCCGTCTTCGCTCCGCGTTCGGCGGATCGGGACAGTCACCGGCCTTCCGCGATGCGGTGAGCTTCTACAATCCAGTCGCCGTCAAGACAAACGAGACGGATTCGCCCGCGGTCACCCTGGGCGGCGTCGGCAACCCGGCGCTCAAGCCCGAGAAATCCTCGGAATACGAGGTGGGGTTCGACGCGGGACTGCTCGCCAACCGTGTCGGGCTCGTGTTCACCTACTACAACAAGGACACGCGCGACGCGATCGTCGCGAAGAATCTGCCGCCGTCCACCGGCGCGGCCACCGAACTCGTGAACCTCGGCAAGGTGAACAACAAGGGATGGGAAGCGTCCGTGGATGCAAACGTCGTCACGACGGATCGCTTCACGTGGGACGTGCGTGTGGATGGAACGAGCAACACCAACAAGCTCATCACGCTCGGCGCGGACACCACGCCGATCATCTTCGGGCTGGGCGGCGCCACGCAACGGCACGAACAGGGCTTCCCCCTGGGCGGCTACTGGCAGCGGCCGTACACGTTCACCGATCTCAATCACAATGGCATGATCGACGTGGCCAACTGCCCCGATGTCGGGGGTGACGGCACCGGATGCGAATTGCAGATCGCCGACAATCCGACGTTCCTCGGCTCGCCGTTCCCGAAGTACGAGTTCTCGTTCAACTCATCCATCACGATCTTCAAGTATTTCCGTGTGGGTGGTCTGCTGGATCGTCGCAGCGGCTACAAACTGTACAACAGCACGGAAGCGTTCCGGTGCGCCAGCTTCTTCAACTGCCAGGCCGCGAATGATCCAACCGCGCCGCTCGCGCTGCAGGCGCGCGCGCTCGCCAGCGCCCTTGGCACGGATGCCGGCTACATCGAGGATGCGTCATTCTGGAAATTGCGCGAACTGTCGCTCACGCTCATCGCGCCGAATAACTGGATCAGGGATCGCGGTATCTCCGGCCTGAGCCTGACCATTGCGGGGCGCAATCTGAAGACGTGGACGAACTACACCGGGCTCGATCCGGAAATCAACTTCACCGGTTCCACCAACTTCACGACGGCGGACTTCCTCAGCCAGCCGCCCACGAAGTACTGGACCGCCCGCGTCAACGTGAACTTCTGATGGCATCCCCGGACTCCTGGCATGGAGCACTGACAATGACTCGTACGACCATTTCCATCCGGGGAGCACGGTCACCTCTCGCGCTCGCGTGCATGCTCGCGGCGCTCGTGGCGTGCGACCCATCCAAATTGATCAAGGTGCAGGATCCCGACGTGGCGCTCCCGGCCACGCTGCACAGCAAGCAGGCGCTGCCCACCGTCCGGAACGGCGTGATCGGCGATTTTGCCGTGGCGTATGGCGGCAGCGGCAACGAGACCGAAGAAGGACAGATCAGCTTCAGCGGTCTCGTCACCGACGAGCTCGTGAACTCCGAAACGTTCCCGACGCGCATCGAGCTGGACCGGCGCCTGACCATCGGCTCGCACGCGCAGAACAACGCGGACAATCAGGATGTGTTCCTGGAGCTCTCGCGTGCACGCGCGTTCGCTGACTTCGCGTCGGCGCGATACACGGAGTTCGATGCAGGCAACGAGGGGCACGCGGAAGTGCTGAACCTTGGCGCGTTCGCGAAGGTGCTGTTCGCCGAGAACTACTGCTCGGGCGTTCCATTCAGCACGCTGAATGACGACGGCACGATCACCTTTGGTGATCCGCTCACCACGGAGCAGACGCTCCAGTCGGCGCTCGCGCAGTTCGACTCCGCCACGACCATCGCCGCCGCCGTCGGCAGCGACGTGCAGACCGATCTCGCCGCTGTGGGCAAGGCGCGTGCGCTCATGGACCTCGACCGCTACGCGGACGCGGTTGCCACGCTCTCGGCGGCCGGTGTGCCGGATGATTTCGAGTATGATATCGAATACTCGGACAACAGCACGCGCCAGAACAATGGCGTGTGGGAATTCATGTTCAACGAAGGCCGGTGGAGCGTGGCGGATAACGAAGGCATCAACGGGCTGGACTTCGTGTCCGCACACGATCCGCGCGTGCAGACCGCGGATGGCGGCATTGGCTTCGACAACAGCACGCCGCTCATCCTGCCGCTGAAGTATTCGGACCGTGGCTCGTTCATTCCGCTCGCCACCGGCATTGAGGCCCGGCTCATCGAGGCGGAGGCTGCACTGAGCAGCGGCAATTCGGGAACGTTCATGACGCTGCTCAACGCGCTGCGCACCTCGCACGGCATGTCATCGCTCGCCGACCCGGGCTCGGCCACCGCGCGGCAGGATCTGCTCTTCCGCGAGCGGGCCTTCTGGCTCTATCTCACGTCGCACCGCCTGGGGGACCTGCGCCGGTTGATCCGTCAGTACAGTCGCAACCCCGAGAGTGTGTTCCCCACGGGGCTCTACTTCAAGGGAGGGACGTACAGCAACGGCGTGAATCTCACGATTCCGATCAACGAGCAGAACAACCCGAACTCACCGTCCGCGGGGTGCCTGAACAACGACGCCTGATGGCTGGCCGCGTGACACGGAATTGAAAACGGAACGGGGCCACGGATCGCGATTGATCCGTGGCCCCGTTTCTAGGGCGTGCCGGCACTGTGGCGCGCGCGATCGCTACGCCCACTCGTGCATGTGTTCATGCTGGTCGTGCCCGGTGAAGTGCTTGAAGAGCCAGACCACGAACATCACCGGCAGCACCACGAAGATGGCGAGCTTGATCGCGAGCACGCCCAACCCCACCAGTACGCCGAGCACACCGGCGGCCAAAGCAAACAACAGAATGAAGGGCAGCCCCACGATGGCGAGCACGATGAGCACCGGCAGCGCCAGCACGCCGAGAATCGCGAGCACGGGTGCGCCGATCACAGCCAGCAGAATCATGGCCGGTACCGCCACCACGAGGCCGAGAAAGCCGTAGAAGAGCACTTTGAGCAACGTACGCATGGCGACACTCCGAGCGAGACGCTGATCTCTACGGCGCACGCAGCCGAAAGGTTTCACGCCCGGCGCCGCGTGGCCGGCTGTACATCAGGTGACGTAGCGCAGCAAATCCGCTGATGTATCGATATCCGGCGGCATCGGGATGTCGAGGTCCACCTGTCGGACGCGATCGGCGTGGCGCACGACGACGTCGCGGGC
>Ga0207707_10003183_pt1 | contig 14573 bp, 16 predicted proteins | sample KBSC83BmetaG_FD_184336 | JGI IMG/M metagenome (GOLD analysis project Ga0207707, IMG submission 184336) | Corn rhizosphere microbial communities from Kellogg Biological Station, Michigan, USA - KBS C8-3B metaG (SPAdes) (version 2) | ecosystem: Host-associated > Plants > Roots > Rhizosphere ...
AACGCCGCCCGTCGAGTGCGGCGGATAACCCATGGGATCGGCGACGAACCGAACCGTGCGCGCATGGAGCGCATCTCCTTCGAGCGACGGCTCTTTTTCTTTTATTTCCTTCATCACGTTTTCAAAAAGCATCCGCTGCAGATGAAGCGGCCGGAGCGCGTCTGTCACTTTCAAACGAAGCGGAGCCACCCTGCGGGCGGCATCGAGTAATCGCTGCGCTGCGCTGCGCCGCAATGACGTCGTTCCAAGCTGCTCCGGCTTCCATACCGACGCAATCACGATCGGCACTCCTGCCTTCGCAAAAAAAGCGCCGAGCTCGACAATCGGCTCACCGCATTCTTCAACCGGAATTGCAGCACGAAGCGCGGGCGTTAAGTAATATGTTCGCCGCTCTTCAATCGAAAGGTCTTTTATTTTTGCGGGGTCGTCCAAGCGAAGCATTACACAAAGTATACCCGACTTTTCGGGTAAAAAAACGGGCGCACATTATGTGCGCCCAATAATAAGAGGAATTTACTGCATGGACTCTTCGTACACCTCGGCCCGGGAAATGATATTACGTTCCCACGAACCGGATGGATCGACGAGCATCCACCACGCGTACGGACGGTCATTCCAATACCGCAAGCTGTGCGAAACCTGCCACAGCTCAATCGCGTATTGCAACGCACGCTCTTGCACTTTCGTCTTAAACGCCTGAGCCATGCCCTGGTAAATGTCATTATCCGGAGCATGCCCCTGACCCCTCCTGAGTTCCGCCTGTATCTCCGCATAGCAGGCATACGTTGAAGACTGAATGCGGCCGACGCCGACGAGGCAGTCTTCCCGCTCATGCCTCCACATGGTGAGAAACCGGTTGAGATTCGCTTCAGCCTTATCGGCAACGGATCGCCAGGTGCGGGCGAAATCATCCGCCGTGATGATCTCCGTTCCAAAATGCGAATGGAGGTATTGGGGCAAACGGAAACGGAATCCAAGCCCCGCCATATTGTCGAGCGCATTGAATTTCACGCGCATGATCGGATGGCACCGAATGCCGCATCCTAATTCCTGATTCAGCATGCGAACAAGTTTGACCACGGCGCCGCTATAGAGCGATCCTTGCTCCGGCATCGCAACGCGCGAGCGCAGCAAAAGCTCTATGAGCAATGGTATCGCCTTGGGAAACGGCCCGGATCCTTTCGGAAGCGCGTGTACGTTTTCCTTTCGCACCGCATCCCGCTGCCACGTTTTCCCGCAAATCGTGAAATACGGGAGTTCGCCAGCACTGGCGTTTATCTCGTTCATGCCGCAATCGGCGCTTACGTGGTTATAAAGCCCGGCGATGTCATGGTAGCGACCGAGGAACGTTTCGAGAAAACCATGTTTCGCAAAATTCATCTGCGAAAGATTTTCGAAACTGGTCGTAATGGCAACGCTCGCGGCATATCCCCCAAGCCATGCCGGCAACATGCGAGCCCACATTGCGCCCACGGATATCCGCGAGAGCTCATCGGGGAGAATCGGCGACGGAGACTGCATGAAGTTAAACATGCGCTCCCATTGCGCTTCATGCAAGGATCCCTCCACGATTGTTTTGCGGAGATTGGCCTTAATGCTGCTACGCAAATGGGAAAACTGTCCCCGCACCTCGGAAAACGGAACGCCGTGAATCGCCCGGTTGCCGTTCGGGATGACGACGCCCGCAACATCTGAAGTGAACAGCGCTTCGTAGGTCGATTCAGAAAGCGGAACCGAGGGATGAACCGCTTTTACCAGCTCCCGCCGGTTCGCCGTGAGACGCCCCAGGAATGGGACCGATTTCATGCCGCTCGACCAAAGGGATTTCTGGCCGTCGGAATGGGACCACTCGCGATGAGTGGCCGGCTGCGTGATGGTGGTCGCCGAACGGGAAAACTGATCGACGGAGTGGACTTCGTGACGAATAGGTATGCCCTTATAAGCCAATGCCTTAAGCATCAACGGGGCATCCCATATAAGACTTTGACCTCCCGAAAGAACCGGCTGCTGCATGCGTATCTCCTTTTTTCTCCTATTTAATAATGTAAATGAACTGAAAGACTGCTCGGAAAAGATTGAAAATAAGACAACCTCTTCCGAAGAAGAGGTTGCTTGGTATCGTTGCGACGTCGTGATAGCAAATCAGCCCCTTCTTCGAGAGAGGTTAAGCGTAAACCAAAAATGATACTGAGGTTGGGGCCGATTACTCATTGAAATCAGAATACCCGGAAACCATGCATTACGTCAAGTCACCGCCACCGAGCGCTCCGTTTCGATATTCTTCCCGCCGGGCAGTTTGAATGAAATGAGGAATCCAAGCAGCACGAAAATCACGCCGTAACCCAGCATCGTTTTATTCGCGTCCACCGTTGCGCGCTCGCTCACCGTGCGGATTTCATCTTGCACGGGCGCAGGCAGATTGGAACCTTGGAGCATAATTCCGCCGCCGAACTCTACGTTCGAGGTTTGTGCGCTCGCGGCGGCGGCGACCTGCGTTTTCAATGTTTGTGGAATCGTCGCGCTGTTCAGAATGCCCGTCGAAAGATTCGCGGCGAGCGCGGTGAGCAAAATGGATCCTAAAATCGCGGCGCCAAAGGTTGATCCCACCTGCCGCAAGGTATTATTTACACCCGATGCCTCGCCGGCCTCCTGAACGGACACGGCAGAGAGCGTGACGTTATTCGATTGCGAAATCATAAGGCCCAATCCGGCGCCGAAGACAAGAAATCCCGGCACGAGCGCCCACGCGCTCGCCCCCGGCTGAAACTCCTGCCGCAAGAGCAGGAATCCCGCGGCGTCGAGAAGCAATCCTGCCTGAATCAATTTTTTGGGCGAAATGAATTTGCTGAGGTATGAAGAAAGCGGCGCCGCAACAAGAATCGCGAGCGACATCGGAAGCATCGCGATGCCCGTTTGCAGCGGATCGAATCCGCGCACTGCCTGAAAAAATATCGGCACCGAAAACAAGAGGCCCGTCTGTGCAAGCGAGAGCACGCCCGTGATCGACGCGCCCGTTATGAATTGCGTATTTGAAAACAGCGCGAGCGAGACGAGCGGCGTTTGCCCGCGGCGCATCATCCGGCGCTCCCACGCGAAAAAGAATATTAAGATGACGATGCCGAGCGCGATGAATCCCGGTACCGGCGAATAATGCACGAACTGAATCGCGCCGCCGAAAAGCGAAAACGGCCGCAACGCATGGAACCAGCCGTATGTCTCCGCCTCGATCATGCCGAATACGATCGAAAGGAGTCCAAGCGCGGAGAGCACGATGCCGAAATAATCGATCGTCGGCTTCTCTTCCGTTTCGCGCGCTTCCTGCACGATCATCGAGCCGATCACGAGAAGGATCGCAACGCCCACATTGATGCGGAACGCCCATCGCCATGTGTAATTCGTCGTGATCCAACCGCCCACGACAGGTCCGAGCGCCGCCGCGGCCGCGGCCACGCCGCCCCAAATGCCGAATGCCACGGCGCGATCGCGCCCGCGGTAATTTGAAACGAGCAGTGAAGCGGTCGCGGGCAGCATGATCGCGGCGCCGATCCCTTCGATGATCGATTCGCCTGAAATCATCACGCCCACCGAATTACTGATGGAAGTGATAAACGATCCGATGGCGAAAATAATGGCGCCCCACACGAACATTTTCTTGCGTCCGAAAATGTCGCCGAGGCGTCCGCCCGTCGTTGTGAATGCGGCGAGCATGAGCGAGTAAATCGTAATCACCCATTGGATATTCTGAATCGTCGTATGAAGGTCGCCGATGATCGCGCGGAGCGACACGTTCAAAATAGTCGTATCGAGGATGATGATCATGAGCGCAAGGCTCATCACGAGAAGCGGCATCCATTTCCGCAGGCCCGTTTTCGGCTGCTCGTTCGTATTGTTCATAAGGTATTATATCGGGGTGGTATAGTATAATATAACAAACATGAAAAAATCATTAACTACTGCTTTACTTTTCGGAACGCTTATTGCACCGGTTTTTGCGCATGCGCAGACTGCCGCAAGCCTGCAGGCGCAGATCAACGCCCTCCTTCAGCAAATCACGGTACTCCAGGCAAAACTGGGCACGACCGCCGCTCCGGCGCCATCCGCAATCGCCTGCCATTCGTTTAGCGCAAACCTTCACGCGGGAGCAACGGGCGCTGATGTCGCAGCACTGCAAAGCACGTTAACGAAAGATGGCGAAACGGTTTCCGCAACCGGCTATTTCGGTCCGCTCACAGCAGCGGCAGTTTCAAAATTCCAGGTTAAATACGCTTCAACTATCCTTGCGCCTGTCGGTCTTTCGCAGGGCACTGGGTTCGTCGGCGCTTCGACGCGCGCAATGTTGAATGCGCTCTACGGTTGCCAAACCACTTCAATGCCAACTCCGGCTCCAACGCCAACGACCACTCCGGGAACCCCAACCCCGCCCTTCGCGCCGATCCCCGGAACGAACCCGCCGCCGGTCCTCATAACACCGACCACAACCACAACGACAACCGTCCCGGTTTTGCCAGTTCCACAACCCGCCGCACCCGCCCCGCAGCAATCTTCTTCCGGCCTTACCGCGACCCCGCTTGACGGCACACAGCATACCAAGCACAACCCCGACGACCTCGGCCGCATCAACTTCGGCGTTTCGAGTCTTGGCGGTCCGCTCGTTCTCAATAAAATAACCGTGACGTTTTCCGGCAATGCGGCAACTCCCGGCGTGATCGCAAGCGCGGAACTTGAAAACCAAAACGGCCAGGATGTTGCGGATGTGAACGGCGCAACGTTCAGCACGTCCGGCAACACCGCCACATGGACATTCGCGAGCGGCACGAACGGTTTCGTGATATCCGCAGGAGCAACCTACTCATTCACGCTGAACGTAGACAGCACGCAAGCCGCGGGCCAGGCCGGAGTCGCACAAAGCCTCACTGCTTCGATCGCAAATCCGAACGACGTTCTCTTCACCGACGGTCTCGATGCAGCTGCGACTTCGAACATCGGCCTCCCCGCTTCGGCGGTACCGCTCGTCGTGAATTCGGTCACGTATCCAGTTGGGCAATAAAAAAATCCCGCCTGCGCGGGATTTTTTTTTCGCCACCTCTTATTCCGGCAAATCCTTTAGGAGTTCGTTCACCATCTGATCCGCTTTCGCCCGCTGCTCTTCTTCAAGTTTTTTCCAATCTTCATCCTGCTGTTTGTCGAATTTCATAAACTCATTGCCCGCATGCGCGAGTTCGCGCTGCTCATATTCGAGCGAAGCGATGAGGCTGTCGAGCTGCGCTTCTGAAAGTTCACCGATCTTCGAAGCGATCGTTTCCTTGATTGAATCGCGAAGCGGCGATTGCGCGAGAAGCTCGGCGGCGCGCATCAATTTATATTCCAGTTGTGTTGTGTTGGCCATTTGAGTTATGAATTAATGAGCAACGGCGGCAATTTTATTGACGATGCCCACGGCCGCTTTCGTGAATTTCAACGGATATCCCTGCGCCATAGCGGTGTCCATCGGGTGCCCGACAAGCTTCCATGCCGAGACGCCAATGTGATTGTCCGCAGCGATCTGATGCGAGAGCTGCATGATCTGGCTGTTCGAGGCATGCGCTACGCCATGCTGCTCGAGAACCGATTTTGCGGTATACCAGATGCTTTTGTTCATGCCCTGCGTTGCAGGATTCATGCCCGCCGCAGCATGCTTCGCGCCCATTGCGGCAGTTTTCAAATTACCCATATTCGGGAGCAACGTCACGCCATGAGTTCCCGGAGCCACCGTTACGCCCGATGCATTAACCGTAACGCCGCCCTTCGCAGCCGCTCCTCCCGCCCAAAGTCCGGTCGCCGTTTTCGCAACGAGCACCGCGCCGCTCGCTTCAAGCGCAAGCATAGCGCCGCCCCACACATAGCGCTGCCAGTAATTCGGATCGAAGCTCTGCTTCACGATTTTTTCAAACGCTTTGCGGTCGATCTCTTTGCGCCCGTCCTGCAGGTGCATGAGCTCCGTGATAAGCTGATCGCGGAATGCGAGCTTGTTCTTTTCGAGCTGCGCGACTTTCACGCCGTGCATGTTGCGGTATTTTTCGAGACGCTTCTCGATCTTTGCCATCGCGTCATGCGTGACGCTCTTGATCACCGCATTGTTCACCTGCTCCTTGCGCGCCGTGACGGCTTTCGAAAACTTATCATAATCTTCCTTCGACATCTCCGCTTTTTTCGCTTGCTGCTGCATCGTTTTCATCTCTTCCGCTTCTTTCAATGCATCTTCGAGTGAAAGGTGTTCCGTTTTTTCGAGCGTCACCGCTTGTGCGGAAATTTCTTTACCGGCCTTACCCTTCGCACGGCTAAAGCGTCCGCCCTGAATAAAATCATTAATGCCGAAAATCGATCCCTTGAGGCGTTCTTTCACCCATCCCCATTTCCCGCCCGTGCGGTCTGCATGTTCTTTTTTCTCGCGATATTCTTCCGTGAAGCTATTCGCTTTCTTATCCCAAAGGCGCGCCTGCGCTTCCTGTATCGATTCGCGATGCGGAGTTTGCGTTTGCGTTTCCGTGCGCGGCGCCTCGGGTTGCTGCTCATTCCGCTGATCCGCCTGTTTTGCGGTTTCGATTTTTTGATTTCCTTCCTCTTCTAAAAATCTAAATTTGAGCGGCTGATCGCGCAACGGCAGCTTGCTCATATCCTCCGGCATCTCGGCGGGCGTCCGGCCAACCCGCACCTCGGGCGGCTGATTGTCGCCTCCCGCAACTTCGGGTGCTGCTTCATGCTCAACTTCAATGCCCGGGGCAAGCGCAACAGCCTGGCCCGATTCGAGCGCGCGAATTTTTTCTTCGTTCTCTTTTATCTTGTTCTCGAGGAATGCATATGTTTCGTCCTTATTAAAACCGAACCGCTGTCCGTATAGCTCCATCGCTTCGGATTTCTGCACGGTTTTATTTAAACTCTCTATCTCTGCCTTTAACCGTTCAATTTCCTCCTGCCTGCCCGGCCCTTTCTCAAATTGATCTTTGAGCGTCCGGAGATGCGCGCCAACGGCCATCGCCATGTCGGCGTGGTCGTTTTCCATAAGGTTATCCTCTAATTGCGTCAAATTTTCTATCTGCCCGCGCAAACTGCGTGCCGGTTCCGCGCTCGGCAGTTCGGGCGTAAACTCACGCTCCCCGGTGTTCGCAACGCCCTCAAATAAAGGCTCTTCAGTAATCTCTTCCTGCTTTTTATCGAGGCCCTGTTCTTCAATGGTTTCTATAGCCATATCGTATGTACTTATGATGCGATAAATCCCTATTTTCGGCAAGACCGAGATATCCACGGCATCCGAAGCGCGCCCCAAAACCGTATTATCCGCAATGGAACCGGCAGAAATAACGCGATTGATCGAAAAAGGCGTGCAGGCGGGGCCGTTCGTCTGGGCCGACCTCGGTGCGGGCGACGGCGCTTTCACCCGCGCGCTTCATGAGCTCCTCGGACCAGAAGGAGAAATTTATGCGATCGATAAAAGCACGGTGCGCATCCATAACCTGAAGCGGGCATTCGCAGGGCGGGATGCGCACATGCATTTCATCGCGGGAAATTTCACGCATTCATTCAACGTGCCGCCCCTCGACGGCATACTCATGGCAAACGCAATTCATTTCGTTGAAGACAAATCGGCATTCCTGAAAAACATTATGAAAACCCTCAAACCGCAAGGCACATTGCTCATCGTGGAGTATGATATAGAAGAAGGGAATCATTTCGTCCCCTACCCGCTTTCGTTTGCATCTTTCGAGAGCATTGCGGCATCGGCGGGGTTCGAACCGCCGCGATTGCTTGCTACCGCCGAATCAAAATATTGGGATCACATATATGCAGCCGTAACAAATGCGCGCGAATAAAGTAATACCATTCAATACAACATGAGAGGCCTCGTCATTATCCTATTCATTATTCTCATCGCGCTGGTCGGCGGGTGGCTTGTGTATTCACTGAATAAAACCGGGCCGACAACTTCAACCGTGACGCCCTCAAGTACGACATCTTCTTCAGGCGCCACGACCACCGCGCCAATTTTCGACCAAAGCCTTTCGGACGGCACGATCACCATAAGCTATCCGTCCGCCGATTTCGGCCTCGCAACGAATCAAACGCAAATTCTCACGCACACGAACGTCCCGCCATGCGGCACGCCGTTCAATTATTGCCTTTATTACACCGGCTCCGCATATCGGGGAACGAATTTTGAAAGCGCCGGCATCCGCATCGCGCGCCGCGCCGCGCTCAACACGCAAACGAAATGTTTGACGACCCAGCCCGCGGGATACACGGGACTGATTCCGAAAACCGCGTCATCGACCGACTACGCAACAAGCATCTTCGCACCGCTCGGCAATTCGGCCGCCGGCCATCTTGTTGCGGGAGCGCTCTATCGCTTGGATTACGCGAACACCTGCTATGAATTTGAAGTGAGACTCGCGGAAACCGATTTCGGCAACTATCCATCGGGAAGCATTCAGCAATTCACAACGGATCAGGAAACCGCGCTCGCATTTGAACTGCAACAGATTCTCGGAACGCTCACCCTGCCCTCGGGCGAAGTGGTTACCTTCCCTCAGCCCTAGCGAGCGCACCGAAAACCGACGTACGGATATGCCCCGCCCACGGTCACATTAAGATCGGATGAAAAGAGTCCCGCCCCGGAGGTGCTGCCGCCGCGCGATACCGCCGTTGTCCCCTGGCTGCCGCCCGCTGCCCAGGTCGTGATTTTTCCGGCATTTTGCGTTGAATTCCATGTTGAAACCGAAGGGCCGTAGGTCGATTGCGGAATGTCCGTTGTCCACGAAGAAACGAATGGCGAAAGCGAGCTGAACTCGCACGCCTGCCACCCTGCGCCGCTACTGCACGATGGAGTGAGGATTACTGTCTGTGCATCGCCGGCATTACCCTTGCTCCGCTGCACCGCCTCTTCCGAGTTGCCTGCGATATCCCAGATGATCGATCCGTTCGCCAGCGTGAACGTGCGGCGCTGATCGGACGCCGGGCTTGTTTCGGCGAAGAATCCCTGCGTGTCGTCGGCGGTCGCCGCGAGCTCGAAATTCGTGCCATCCGCATGGCCTACATACAATTTTCCGGAACCGATGTCGCCGCCCGTCCAGTTATCTTTCGTGCCCGCCGCACTGCCCGCGATCGTCATGTACTCATCATTTGTCAAAAGATGCGCACCGATCGCCTGGCAATAGGTAACCGCCTGCGCGTGGCTCACGTTGCCGATCGGCGGCCCCGAAGGATCCGATACCGGATTGAAGCCGCCGCCGTTGCATGCCTGTGACCCATTGTTGAATGTATTATAAGGAGCATTGAGCGGCGTCGATTGCACCGCGCCATTCAACGCGCATCGCGCTTCATATTTCATGACCCAAAAATTCGAGGTGCCGAATGTGGAATTGCCATTCACGGGAATCCAATATCCCGGAAATCCGGGCGCCGGGCCGACTTCAAACGATGCCGCGCTCGCCTGCGAAAATTTAACGGATTCGGGGAACGCCGAAACTTTCCAGTTCGTCCCGTCCGTCACATATGCGTAGTAGCCGGTGGATGCTTTGTTCGTCGGATCGACGGGCAGCGTTTCGATCGGTGAGCTGGAAAGGCCCGAGAAATTTATCGGGAGCCAGCCTGTGCCGTCTATGAGGCGCGCATAGCTTGAGCCTGCGCAATGGAAAATGCCGGGCGGGAATCCGAGCCCGGAACAGTCGGTGCCCGCCGAGGATGTCGCCGCGGGATCGACGAGCGAAAGGTAAATCGTGCGCGCCGCGCCCAGGCTGCCGCCGCCGCTCACGGATTGATAGAACGCGATCGCGGTGTTGAGCGATGCAATGTCGTTCACGCGCCGCGAATCGCGCGATTGGCGGAGATATTCGCTCGGGTTCAGCGTAATGAGAGCGGCAATCGCAAGAATCGCGATGATCGCGACGGACACCACCATCTCAATCAATGTGAACGCGCTGCGGTGCGCTGTTTTTCGTTGCATGAGGGCTTTCCCTCATTATATCAATTATCACGCATTCCTCACTCGCCCGTTTCAAGAATTTTTTTCGCTTCTTTGCCCGCCCGCCCGCGCCGTTCGCCGATACCGGCTTCTTCGATGCATTCTTTCGCAATACCAAGCAGATCGAGCACCTTCCGTTTCGAATAGTTTCCCCGTTTTGCGCAGACTATTTTCGATCGAAGCTCCGGCGAAAGCGTTTCCTGCGTTTCACTGAATTGCTCTTCCGGGGCGAAGAACACCACTTTATCTACGGCATGTTTTCCCGCAATCTCTTTCACGTGCCGCGCGAGGTCTTTCAGAAAATCTTTCCGCAGTTTCTCGCCGTAGCCGCTATCCTCTCCCCGCGCGCCGTGCGCGAAAAATCCTTCGGCATCGGAATATACTGCCGCATCACGGCGGATTTCCTCGTCTTCAACCATGGCGCCGTTTTCGATCGCGTAAATCTTCGCATCATGCGTTCCCGTCGCGATGATAAGCGATGCATTGCTCAAGCTGGAAAAATGTGCGGGTATCTTCATGCGCATTACTACGGATTGAACCGTGTTTTATTTCGCCGCATCTTGTGCTATTCTGGAACATAGAAAAAATCGGATCCGGCGCGTTCGGATCCGAGGGAGGTCAGGGTGAAACAGTATAGGCTCTTTGGTACAACCGTGAAGGCAGCAGCGCTCGCTGCTTTCGTGTTCCTTCTCGTCGCATCAAGCTTTGCGAAAAAATTCGACTCTCTCGAACCGGTGCCGAAAGAATTCCAGGGAAAGTATGCCGTGAGTACGCTGTGTAAGCCGGAGTATCTCTATGATTTTAAGAGACACATGACAGGCGTGCGCATCCATTTCAGCGCAACCTTTGCCGACTTTGACGGCAAGAACGAAGTCCATTTCGAATGGCCCGATCGCCAATGGGTCGGCAGCGAAGATGCATTGCAGCACCAGGAAGATTTCTGCATCTTTTTCTCCGTAAAAATGCGGGATTGGAACCGCACGCAGCGTAAACTCGCCTACAAGCGGGCGGCGAAAGAAGAGAAACCCAAACATTCGAGTTCTCCGGTGCGGTCGGCATTCAAACGATAGCCGTCCGAAACCGGCGATAGACAGTAAAAGCCCCGTTCCCCGCGGGGCTTTTTATATCCCTGCCGGATGGTAGGTGTTCAGTATATTCCCCGATTTGAACGCGCGCGTGCTCGCGAGCGTGAGATTCGTCGGTTTCGAAAGTCCCGTGAAAAGCGCACTCCCCTTCCCGAGTGCAATCGGGTTCACCATGATGCGGAATTCGTCTACGAGTCCCTCCTCCATTAAGCTCACGCAAAAGTTATTGCTCCCCAAAATCGCAATATCTTTTCCGGACTCCTCCTTTAACTTTTTTACTTCATCCATCACATTCTCGCTCACAACCGTTGTGTTCGCCCACTCCGGCTTGAACGGCGTATGCGACGCGACGATTTTCGGCGTCGCCGTCATGATATCCGCCGTCGGCTTATCGGCCGTTCTGCCCTGCTCCGTCGGCCAGAACGCCGCCATCATGTCGTATGTTTTCCTCCCGAAAAGAATCGTGCCGATCGTCGGATTCTGCTCGTGCACGAAATCTTCGAATTCTTCGTTGTTCGCATTGTGCCACGAAATATCATGGCCCTCGCCTTCAAAATAGCCGTCCACGCTCACCATCATGAATAAAAATATTTTTCTCATTGTTATATGATACCAGATCACGCAATGCGGAATCCGGTGAACTTGCCGCGCGCATCGCCCCATGCGACGTCAATATTCGCCACCTTCGCCGTGATCGGTCCCTTGCGGCACCATGCCAAAAAATCCGCAAGCACGGCTTCTTCGCTTTCCGCCTCTATATATACCGTGCCATCCGGCTCATTCATCACAAAACCGGCGACGTGCATTTTCCGCGCCGTCCAATACGCCGCCTCGCGGAACCCAACTCCCTGGACGTCGCCATAAATTTTCATTGTAAGATTTTTCACCATGCACCCGTATAATACCACTATGAACGAGAATCAAGTCAAACCGCTGCGCATGCAACGGAATTTCCTGCTTGGCGCGCTCGTGCTGCAATACGCGCTCGGCATGTATGCGAACCTTTTCATTGAATTCCCCGAAGGCGCGCAGGGCGCAAGCGCATGGCAATTCGCGCGCTCCGACGGCGTGATCATTTCGCATGTGATCCTGGGTATCCTGCTCCTCATTGGCGCGATCATATTCCTCGTGCGCGCCGCGCGGTTCAAAAACAAAACGGCGCTCGGCGCCGCGATCTGGGGGCTGATCGGCGTCGCAATCGCGGCGGCGGCCGGCGAACGGTTCATCTCGCTCCAATCCGACGCCGCATCGTATGTAATGTCGCTCGGCGCAGCCCTCGCCGTTATCGCCTATTCTTTGGCGCTTGCCGCGTAAACTCCGTTTGTTTGATAAGCAACCGCAGCCCTTCTGAGCCGCCTCGCTTCAGCGTGATCGCTTTCCATCGATTATAAAGCGGAATCTGTCCCGGCAGCCGTATAGTTTCTTTCGTGAACGGCTCTCCGAACGATGCATATTTCATTCCTTTGATAAGATGCTCATGCAAGAAACCTAAGCGATTGGTGAAATCGGACCGCTTGTCGTCGATTATCGGCGCAAGCTTCGGAAATTTCTTCTCAGCGCGGGCGAAAAGATCCGTATAGTAAATGACGGACCGCAAAATGGAATAATTGCCGGCATAAAGCTCGTGCAGCGATTCCCCGAATGCGTCCATCTTGTCGGCGTACGAAACAAGCTGCGCCTCGAGCGTTTTCTTTTCGAGGGCCTCAAGCAAGAGCTTCCCGTATTCATATTTCCCGTCGATTTTCACGGGATACTTTTTCGCGAACATCGCAATCGCACGGCGTTCGTTCTCATGCACCTTCGCAAGCTGTGCTTTCGACATCACGGCTTTATGTCCGGCTTGCACGTCTCCCGTTACGATTTCAGCATCGTCGTGCACAAGCGCAAGGCACACGGCGCGATCAACGTCGAGATTTTTAAAATGATGCTTCGCAAGCGGTAATATATCTTCTAAAATCCAACGCACGCGGAGCGAATGCACCCAATCGTTCGTCCGATAATACATCGTGTCGAACGCCCAATACCGCTTTATTGCTTCAAGTTTTTGTTTGCGTCCCGGAAAAAGGCTTTCGAGCGTTTCATTGCGCGGCAACATACGAACATTATAACAAAGGCTCCTGCACGGCGTCTCCCGGATACGTAATCACGCCATTTTTCATCCGCAAGAACGGCGTCAGTTCATGCCGCTTCGCCGTCTTCCGGCTTTGGATGTGCCGCACGATCCATTTCTTTTTCGTGAGCGCGTCGGCAACGAGCGAACGATGGCACCGCCAGGGCACCGCTTCCGCGCACATGATCGTCGTGCGTTTTTTCTCGGCGATATTCATAAGATCGTCGAGCCCGCTCGCAAATTCTTCGGTTGCCATATAATCGGCGTACCCGCGGAACGATTTATTTCGCCAGCCGAGATTTCTGGAATCTTTTTTCGCATGCCGCAATCCGCCGAGCTTTTCTTCATGCAGGTACGCGATTCCCGCTTTCGCAAGCGATTTTTCGAGGCGAGTATTCCCGAACTGCGGATTGTATGCCGACTTCGGCACGGTGCGGACATCAACCAGCTCTTCAATGTCGTGCGCTTTCAGAAGCTCAATAAACTCCTCTATGGTGCGGGTGGAATGCCCGATCGTAAAAATTTCTTTCGTTGTCATGATGATTATTCTAAATTAAATACGCATGAAAACGAAAAAACGGCGTCCGAATAACGAACGCCGCTTTGGATGAGCGATTATTCCTTATATCCTCCGGGCGGCAATCACCTTAAGCTCGACGCGCGCGCCGAGCGGCAGGGCCGCAACAGCAACGCATGTTCGGGTTGGCAGATCCTTCACGTGGCGGAACACGTTTTCATACACCGTATTGAAAGCAGCGTAATCATTCATGTCCGCAAGAAACACCGTTATATCAACGATATCCAGAAGCGAAAGACCGTCCCAGCCGAGAACCTGCACGATATTTGCGACGGCTTGCTCGACTTGTGATTGCAGATCGCTGGATATCAATTTCCCGTCTTTCAATCCGACTTGACCGGAAAGAAAAACCAAGCCTCCAGCCTTGACAAAGGCGCTGAATGGACCCATGACTTCCCTCCTCGTTACCGCGTAGTCTGGGACTTTTATATCAGCCGAAACGAAAAAAGTCAAAGCCCCGAGGGGAATCAGGGCTTTGTGTTGGCGGCTCCGTTTTACTGGATCCGCTTTTTGATTTTGATTTTTTGAGGATGGGCTTCGAATGTTATGCCCAACCGCTGCATCGCAGAGATAATCCCTGCGACTGTCTTCACCGTAATCGCGATCTCCCATTCATCCACATCCTTGTGCATCGAGTACGCGAGGAGGCACAGGCAGTACGGACATTGTTCAACATGGCGGAAAAACGCTTCCCCGCCGATGATGCCCATGGGAAACTCGGCTGGATGATCCGCCCGCAGCGCTTCGCATACCGTTGCGAGGTCAAGGCAAATGTATTTGAAATCCTGATGGTCGGGAGTCTCTTTT
>Ga0207707_10003184_pt1 | contig 14571 bp, 15 predicted proteins | sample KBSC83BmetaG_FD_184336 | JGI IMG/M metagenome (GOLD analysis project Ga0207707, IMG submission 184336) | Corn rhizosphere microbial communities from Kellogg Biological Station, Michigan, USA - KBS C8-3B metaG (SPAdes) (version 2) | ecosystem: Host-associated > Plants > Roots > Rhizosphere ...
CGGCCCCGCGAGGTGGGCGATGCGCACCCTCTTCGTCATGTCGCTTACCTCTGGCTTTCCGTGCCGGCACCGATATCCGCACAATTTGCGTGCAGGACAAAGCTCCTGAGTCTGCGTTGTCCCGCCGACGGTAACGGAGGAAAGTAGACCGCAGTTGGGCCGTTCACACGTTTCGCGATGATCCGCCCTCAAGAAATCTCAGGAGGAGTTCGTTGAATTCCTTCGGGCTGTCGAGCGAGGATAAGTGGCCGGCGCCGCCGATCACCGCGAAGTTTGCGCCGGCGATCTGGTTGGCGACTTCCTGACACACGCTCGATGGAAACAAACGATCGAGTTCACCGTTGATGACAAGGCTGCGTGCTTTGACGTTCTTCAGGCGTGCGGCACTTTTGAACTGCTGTAATCCGCGCGCAACGTTTGCGAAGGAAAAGCCCGGAATCTTTCCGTTTATTCGCTTCCAACTGGCGAGAAAGGCCTCACTCGTCGGGCTGGCACGATAACGTTCGTTGAGCATTTGTGGCCACACCGCCTGTATCCTGAGCAGTGGACCGTTCGGCTTTTCGAACATCTCGATCCAAGATTCGATTGCGGCGACGACATCGGGTGCAGTGCTGTCGACACAGGAGTCGGCCACAATGAGCGTATCGACGCGGGCGGGATGATCCGCGGCCAGATACTGCGCAATCATGCCGCCGAGCGATAATCCACAGACGGCGACGCGATCGATGCCGAGGTGGTCGAGCAGGTTGACCATGTCCGACGTCAGATCCTCGACAGCCGTCTTTTTGTCAGCATGCTGTGACAGTCCGTGACCGGCCAGATCAGGCAGCAGCACACGATAGCCAGAATGCAGCAGGTCAGCGATTTGCTCAGCCCAGACCAGACCATGATTGGTAAAGCCGTGAATCATCAGGATGGCCGGTCCGGAACCGACAACCTCATAGTGAAGCTTCATATCGCGGGACTGATAGAATGGCATCTCAGCCGCTCTTCGCACTCAGATCGACCTGTATCTGTTCAAGCGAGCGGCCCCGCGTCTCATAGCCGAGCAGGAGCATGCTGAAGCCTCCCGCCAGCAGCGTCACCGACAGCACCGCAAAGAACATGAAATTGCTCGCGCCATTCGCGAGAATGGCTCCGAGTGCTATCGGTGCAACGACGCCGCCGATACGCTGCCATGCGGCCGCCCATCCTGTGCCGGTTGCTCTGAATCGCGTCGGATAAACTTCGCTGGTATAGGCAAACAGCGGACCACCGGCAGCGCCGAATGCGAAGAACGTCGTTGCGCAACCGAGCGTCACCAGCGCTGTGTCCGTTGCGGCATAGCCCCATGCAAACATCAGGATGCCACCGATGATAAACGCACCACCCAGCGTTGGCCGCCGCCCGATACGATCAAGCAATGTGCCGCCAACCACGTTACCTAGCGCACCTGCCGCCGTGATGGCCGCGGTGTACACAAAGCTGCGCACCAAAGAGAAACCCATCTTGACGAAGATCGACGGCAGCCAGACCAGCATACCGATGAAAGTAGCGCCGCCGCAGAACTGCATGACCCAGAGCGCTGCGGTGGTGCGAAGATAACCCGCGCTGGCAAGGTCTCTAAGCCGGGCCTGGGGCTCGGCCTGACTGGCGGCCACATTGATGCCCGAGGGGTCGACATCGCTAAAGCGCCGCGCGATCGCCTCGGCTTCGGCCGTCCGCCCGCGCATCACCAGGAAGCGAATCGACTCCGGCAGTCGAAGCACGAAAATCAACAAAATCGCGACTGGAATCGCTGCGATCCAAAACATTCCCCGCCAAGTGTAGATAGGGATGACGTAAATCGCGAGCAGCGCACCCACGAAACTCGATGCCTGCCAGAATGCCACGATCGATGCGATCAATACGCCGCGCCGACGCGCCGGCAAGAATTCCGAAAGATAGGTGAATACCAGCGGGACCTCAGCGCCTAGCCCGAAGCCCTGCACAACACGAATAATGACCAGCGCCTCATAGGACGGCGCGAAGGCCGCACAAAGCCCCATCAACCCATAGGTGACAATCGCAAAGATCAGCGCGTTCTTGCGCCCGATCGAGTCCGCCAGAGTACCGACGATGATGCCGCCAAACAGCATGCCGGTGAACACGCTCGATGCGAGAAATCCAGCCTGGCCGGGGGTAAGCTTGAACTCGCCGACGATGCCCGGAAGCGTGAACCCCATCATCTGGATATCGAAGCCATCGAAGAAATGACAGATCACGATGGTCAGGTAGAAGGCAAGATGTCGTCGCGTGAATGACGATCTATTGAGAGCTTCGATAATCTGGACGCTGGATGACATATTGGAAAGCCCGCCCCATCAAGGTTTATTTTCTAACGCATCGAGCACCAGGAACTCGAAACGATCCTGTACGTATCGTTTTCGGCTCGAAGCCTAGCCAGAGGCTCGGCATGCAGCAATCCAATTTATCCGGTAAGTTCTATTCACAAATCGTATGGCAACCGAGCGCGGGTCTGTCGCGGTGATGCTTGCGGTGCAGCGAATACGCTGTCGCTACGGAGGCCGGACGCGCCGGGCCGCTCTGAATTCAAATGTCACTCTCCTTCGAGGAAGTAGACCCGTGATGTGGACGCTTCATTGCGGATTGCCAAAATGGTCTGAAACTCCGGCGAGCGGAACCAGGACAGCGCGTGTTCACGGCTCGGAAACTCGAGGACAACCACCCGAGGGCTGGGTGCGTCGCCCAAAAGCGGTTCAGGAGCGCCGCGCGACACATACCGGCCGTCGAAGAGCGCGAGAGTTGCCGGCACCTGCGCCTGATAGTCTTTGTATCGCACCCAATCGGTGACATGGAGTTCGTTCACGACGATGCTTCGCATTTTCATCAGGGCGCGTCCGGGTGATCTAGCTTTGTTTTGGAGTTGCAGCGAAATGTCTGACAAAGCGGCATTTCAGAGAGGATTCACTGTTGTGAATACCGAAACACTATCCGAGTTGATAACGTAATGGAATTCGACGTTGGCAGAATGAGCGAGCTGTAAACTGATAAGCATTCGCGTTTTTTGTGGTCCGTTGCTGATGCCGCCTCGGCATGACCGCGTCTGGCTGCTGAAATCGAGCCGCTTCGAGCGAGGCCTCATAAAGATCAATTTTGTCTATAGACTGCTTGAAGAGTTCCTCTCGGAATTGTGCCGCAAAGAAGACTCAAGGTACAGATTGCGGACCGAACGAGTGCAGCAGGAGCACGCGCTTGGGCTCTGCCGTCGCGGGGGTGACTGCAGCGAAAATGAGCACCGTTAGCGTAAGCCAACCCGTATCAAGCATGCCATGGCTGTCCGCCGACCCTTGCTGCTACGAGAGCGGGGAAGTGTGGCACGACGGAATGATGACGGCAACTCGGCATCGGCCCACGTCGCGAGCCGATCGGTCAACAGGAAACCGTGTCTCCGCCAAGGTCATTTTCGGGCATGCCCGAGGCCTTTGGTTTGCTGAAGGAACTGCTTATTTCCGGCCACCGGCAGAGAACGCGCTCTCGATCACATCGCCGATCGGCTGCCAGGTGCGGCCGTCGAACTGCACCAGCCGCATTTGGCGGATCGGGCTGAAATTGCCTATATCGGTGTTGACCGTAATGCCGGGCAACATCATGGGGGTGCTGTAATCCTTGAGCGAAGCCGCCTGCCGCATGATGTTTTCGCGCGAAAGGTCATCGCCGCATTGCTTCAATACCTCGACCATGGTCTGCGCGGCCACGTAGCCATAGACGGCGGCGCTGTCGTCCTTGTCGCCGGATGCAAAGTGCTCGTTCATGAACGATATCCATTCCCTGACGCCGGAATCATCCTTCCAGGCCGGGTCATTCGCATCCTTCAGGAAGGAGGCGGAAACCACGCCGGCTGCATTTTCCAGGCCTGCCGGCTTGAGGGCGGTGGCGATCGAGGCGGCGGCGCTGTGCAGGATGAACACCGGATGCCAATTGAGGTCGGCCGCGATCCTGATCACCTTGGCCGCGACGGCCGGCGAGCCCGCAAAGACGAAGATCTCCGCGCCCGACCGTTTTAGGATCGAGACATGGGTCTCCAGATATTGATCGGCAGACTCGAAAGCGATGTCGACGATGAGCAGGCGCGTCAGCTCGCCGAGCCCCTCCTGCAATCCGCGGAACAGATCGCGCCCGAACTCGTCGTTCTGCCAAAGTGCGACGATCTTCTTGTGCGGATATGTGGCCTGGATGTAATTGGCGTAGATGCGGCCCTCGGTCCGGAACGACGGCTGCCAGCCCATGGACCAGGGAAACGTCCTGGGATCGCTCCAGGCCTCGTCGCCGGAGGCCACGAACAATTGTGGAATCTTGCGCTCGTTCAAAAAGCCGCGCACGGCGAGATTGCCGGGCGTCCCAAACGAGCCGAATATCAGATGCACATTGTCCCTCTCCACCAGTCCGCGCGTGAGGTCCAGCGCAACCGACGGATCGGAGCTGTCGTCATGAGAGATGAAGCGCAGCTTGCGGCCATTGATTCCGCCTTGCGCGTTCACCCGGTCGAAATAGGCCGCCTCGGCCTTGCCGATCGTGGCAAAGGCGGACAAGGACCCGGTATAGGGCATGAGGTTGCCGATGCGAATCTCGCCGCCGACGGGCGGGGCATCGCGCGGCTTCTCCGTCATCGCTCCAACGGAAACCAGCGCGGCGACAACCGCAGCCAGCATCCGAATCCGCAGACCCATGATCACCCACCCGGGATGTCGACATTCTTCCACGTCTTGTCCGGGTCGAACGACGTCATGCTCTTGACGCGAGCCGCGGTGTTCTCGCCCAGATCCTTCTCGTAAACCGTGCCGGCGTGGTTGACCATGAACGTCATGACGCCCGAATTGCCGTAGTCAGCGGGATAGGCGACCAGCGCAAAGCCGCCGATCATCTTGCCCTTGACGACGTAGCTCAGCGCGCCGCCCGGCGCGCTCTGCCCCTGCTGCGTAAGGATACGATAGTAATAGCCGTGATAGGGCTGCGGCTCGCTTCCAGCCTTGTAGCCTTCGGCGGACGCGTCGGCGGCAAGTTCGCCAAGCGGACTGTCCTTGCTGTCCGACGGCCAATAAAGGCCGTCTTTCTTGCCAGGACTGCTGACGATTCGCTGCGCATAGACGCCGACACCCTCGCCGCGATCCCTCTCGGCGTATTCGTACTCGGCATCGAAGATGGCGAGACTGGTCTGGATTGCATCAAGCTCGTTGCGGCCGATGCGGCGGTAGAGGATTTCCTGCCGGCCCTCGTCAGTGTCGAACTCCCAGCCGGCCTTGGTATGAGCGAGCGGAATCGGAAACGGAAAGCTGTCGGCGCCGATGATCAGAAATGCCTTCTTGCCATCAACCTTGACCGAGTGCTTGGCGTCGTAGGCCGACAGGAATTTGCTGCGCGCGTCGCTGTCGGCCACCTCGTCGCCGGACGAGACGATGTCCTCGCCATTGGCGCCAAGGACTTTCAGGATGTTTTGCCGCATCCCGGATTTGACGGCATCGGCAAGCGCGCTTGCCGCGTCGTCCGGACTGTTGAAGGATTGCTGTGCCTTCGCCGGCATCACCAGCCAGAGACTCGCCAGTGCCGCGAGGCCAAGATGTCGCGTTCCAGGAAATATCCTCATGGTCATATCCTCGATCGCGCCGGGATCAGCGCGCCGTTCGCGAGCCAGTCGCTGTAGCTGCGGAACCTGATGCCGAGTTTCTCGTAATGGACGCGGAGGTAGCCATCGCGACCGCGCGTCACGGCTTGAGGCAGCACAGCCTGCACTTCCTGCGCGATCACGCCGACATAGGCCTTGTCGCTGCCGAGGTAGCTGAAGCGGTAGTAGCCGAGCCCGTTGTCGAGACGACCGAGCAGCACAACGTCGTGCTTCAACGCGATGTCGGAACGTCGGCCGCCGCCACCACCACGCCCACCGCCACCACCGCCACGGAAGCCGCCACCTCCGCCACCGCCACGAAAGCCACCACCTCCACCGCCGCTAAAGCCTCCGCCGCGAGGGCCGCCGCCCGCACTCGCAAAGCTTGCCCTGCCGCGCGCGGACGCAGCACCGGCTGCGCGGCCCGACGACACATTGAGCCCGCCTCCTCCGCTTCGCGCCCGGTTTGACGCGGCGGCGCGATTGCCTCCGCCGCCCTGCTTGGCGCGGTTGCCGCCACGATCCGCCGTATTGGCGCGGTTGCCTCCGCCCTTGTCGCCACGATTGGCGGCGCGATCTCCACCACGATCTCCTGCGCGATCACCGCGATTGCCCGTACGATCACCGCCGCGATCTCCCGCACGGTCTCCTGCACGATCACCGACGTTGCCGGCGCGATCGCCGCCACCCGGACGATCCTTCCCGGGATTGAGCACCTGCTGGCCGCCCTTGCCGCGGAAATCCATGCGGTTGTCGGCGCCAGCACGGATATTGTTGTTGCCGAAGCGCTGCTGGACATTGACGTTGTTGTAACGGACGCCCTGCCGGTGCGCCGCATTGTGCTGCCAAACGTTGGTGGTGCGGTGGTTGACGTAGACGTTGCGGTTGCCCCAGTTGCAGCCGCCGCCCCAGTAATTGCCCCAGCGGCCAATCGCCCAGGCGGTACCGAAGGCGATGCCCGCGGCGACCACGCCGGCGCCGATATAGGACGGATAACCGAAATAATAGGGCGGGTAGTCCGCATAGGGCCATGCACCATAGACCGTCGCGGGCTCGTAATAGGGAACATACACCGTGTTCGGATCTGTCGGCTCCATCACGATGACCTGCTTGCTCTCCTGCTGCTGGACCGTGACCCTCTGCTGCTTGTTCGAGGAAAGCTTGTTGTTGGCACGTGCCTTTTCGCGCAAGCGCTGAATTGCGTCCATCAGGTCGGCCTGCTGCGCGAGCATGGCGTCGCCAAGGCTCTTGGACCAGTCGAGCTTGTCGCTCATCATGTCGAGCACCGAAGGCGTGGCGGTCAGCGCCTTGACGCTGTCGTCCCAGGATTTCTTGTCGACTTCCGCCTTGAGTGCATCGCCTTTGAGGTTCTTGTTCGCCTTGATCCAGCGATCGGCTTCCACGACTTCGAGCGGATAGGTCGCCGCCGCCAGCATGTTGGCGAGCAGCGCATCGGGATAGAGCGCAATCGGTGCGACCAGCGCCTCGAGCTGCTCGGGTTTCAGCAGGCTCTGCTCCGGCTGCGCGGGCGTAGGCGCAGCAGCAGGCGGCGTGGCAGGCGGCGGCGCTGGCTGCTGCGCGGCCGCACCGGCGGCGGTCGCGACCATGATTGCCATCACCAACCACAACCTCATATAGCGCACCATGGTCGCTCTCCCGCAAGGCAAGTGACTGCAGCCAACACCGTCGGGCGCGAGGAGCTTTGATCGAGATCAAGGGTCGGAGTTACCGGTGTTCTCGATAAGTACGACACTGCCAGCCAGCGCGTCCAACCGTGAAAGCTTGCTTCCTCGTCAGCACTTGGTAACGATCTGGCCATATGCATTGGTCACCTGCACGCAACCCGGCGTGGCCATATAGGCACCTGCTGCGCCGGCCGCCGCACCGACGGCAACCGCGCGGCGCGTGGTTCTGCGAGCGACCCCGGCGTAGCTCATGGGCGTAAGCGGACGACCGACCCGCGCTTCCGAGGCGGAAACAAGCCCGCGCTCGATGTCGGTCGCTCCGTTCCAGAACAGCACGCCAAAGGCAGCGCTCGCGGCGAGAAGGATATTCGTCTTGCGTAGCGAGAGGATCATTGCTTGGCTCCTGCAGCTATACCCGGAGGCACTTCATCAAATTCGATCATGACATTGGAATCGAGACTGGCCTTGGTCGCACCCTCCGGCGGCTTGAAGGTGAAGGCCTCGGCATCCGAGATCGCATCCGTCTTCCATTCCTTGATCCGCAGCGTGTATTGCGGGGCGCCGGAGAGCGTCTTGCTTGTGATCACATACTTGCGCGGGATTGGCTGCGCTCCAGTCTGGATCCAGATTTGCCAGTCAGTGTCGTGTCCACGAAACGCCAGATGTTCGCACTCGACTCCGTCGACGACGCCTTGACCGACATGATGGCCCTCTATGACGTCCGAGGTGAGCACGTCGTAGGAATTTGACAGCAGCAAATCGGTGCCCGGCATCGCGCCGCCGGTCTTCGCCTGGATGGCGTCGACCAGCTCGTCGATCGTGCCGGGCGCGTCCGTCTGTACATAGGCCTTGGCGTTGTTGCCATAGAGCGAGACGGTCTTGCCGTCATAGACCACCTCGACATCGGCGTAACCGCCGGTGCGCTTGATACGCAGCTTGTCAGGCCGCGTCATTTTCAGATGGCCTGAACTGGCAAATTGGATCTTCTGCAACTCCGACGTGAGGACTTCGATGTCGCTGTCGAAGGTCGCTGAGATCGATTTCTGGGCAGCGGTGTAATCCGCCATCGCCTTCAGCAGGGCTGCGGAATCATCGGCGCACGCGCCATGGTTGGTCGCAGCCGCAAGTATGGCGATTGAGGCGGCCGTTGCCGAAATGCGGATCATTGCGCGAAGACTTTTTCTATTCATGTCGATCCTCCCTGGACCCACGCGCAATCTGGATGTGCCACGCTATCGAGGCTTGATTTGAATCAAGGGTCGCGGCAGGAAAGCCGCCCGCCGCTCAGAATCAACAGCCGTGGCATTTGACCTCAATGCCCGGGAATATCCACGTTTTGAGACGATCCTCGACAAAGGTGCCGCCGCCATCGGTCAGGCACTGTAACGGCAGTCCGCTGGCAGGCAGACGAGATCAATCGGCGCAGCGTCACTGGCGAGCTGCAGCGATGGCTGCGGAACTAGCAGAAACTCCGATTTGAGAGCAGCGAGCTGGCGGCGAGCGCCCTTCGCCGTCGATAGTCCGCCCTGATCTCAATTGCGGACGAATTACCTCCGAGGCCGACAGAGAGAATTTTTCCGAGCGCAGACGAGAGATTTCGCTGCAAAAACGTCGGCGCTCGACCTGGCGAGCATTGATCCAGATCAATAACTACGGATCTCCGGCAACGATACCGAGGGCACTCACTTGCCCGCGACGGCGGGCAGCCAGCGTTTTCCAGCGTTCGGATCTGTATATGACAGAACATTCGAACAAAATTGAGCCGATGCGGAACTCCGCCCGCACGCCGCGCGACGAACTGCTTGTCTTCCTGATCATCGTTGCCCTGATCTGGCCGGTCATGACCGTCGGCGTGGTCGGCGGATACGGCTTTGCGGTCTGGATGTATCAATTGGTCGCCGGTCCGCCCGGCCCTCCCCAGCGGTGACGGTCATGCATCCCGTCGGCCCCTCGCGACGTGCGTTGCTGAAGGGAAAGCTGACATCCCGGCCGGCTCAAACTAACTTGCCCACCATCCATATCTCCAGCGCGATCGTATCGGTGCTGCCGAACCGACGTGAGGAAATCCTCGACCGACTCTCCACGCTCCGGGGCGTCGAAATCCATCATGCGGAATCCTTCAAGATCGTGGTCGTGCTGGAAGCCGATGACGCAGGTGCGATCGGCAGCCGGCTCGCCGAGATCGCGACATGGAACGGTGTGCTCTCCGCCAACATGGTCTTCGAGCAGGCCGCGCAGCTTTCGGACATTGGAGAATCGACGTGACGCTATCCCGGCGCAACCTCCTGAAAGCCCAGGCCGCGGCGATTGCGATGGCAACGGTCCGTCCGGATCAGCCGGCAACGGCACAGGCGGTCGCGGGCGGCATCGGCACGCTGCAGATCAAATGGTCAAAGGCGCCCTGCCGTTTCTGCGGCACGGGCTGCGGCGTCATGGTCGGCGTCAAGGACGGCAAGGTCGTCGCGACCCACGGCGATACGCTGGCCGAGGTCAATCGCGGCCTGAACTGCATCAAGGGGTATTTCCTCTCCAAGATCATGTATGGCGCCGACCGCCTGACGACGCCCCTTCTCCGCAAGAAAAACGGCGTCTTCGACAAGAACGGCGAGCTGACGCCGGTCAGCTGGGATGAGGCCTTCGACGCCATGGCGCAGCGCGCCAAGGCCGTCCTCAAGGCCAAGGGCCCGACTGCCATTGGCATGTTCGGCTCGGGTCAGTGGACCGTGCTGGAGGGCTATGCTGCGACCAAGTTGATGCGTGCCGGTTTCCGTTCGAACAATCTCGATCCCAACGCCCGTCACTGCATGGCGTCCGCCGCTGTCGCGTTCATGCGCACCTTCGGCATGGACGAGCCGATGGGTTGCTACGACGATTTCGAGGCTGCCGACGCCTTCGTGCTCTGGGGCTCGAACATGGCAGAGATGCATCCGATCCTGTGGACGCGTCTTGCCGACCGCAGGCTCAGCCATCCGCACGTGAAGGTCGCGGTGCTCTCGACATTCACCAATCGCAGCTCGGACCTCGCCGATATTCCCATCGTGTTCAAGCCCGGAACCGATCTCGCAATCCTCAACTTCATCGCCAACCACATCATTTCGACCGGGCGCGTCAACCAGGACTTCGTCAAGAACCACACCAGCTTCGTCAAGGGTGCGACCGATATCGGGTATGGCCTCAGGGCCGACCACCCGCTTGAGCAGCAAGCCAAGGGCGCCGCCAATCCCGGCGCGACCCAGCCGATCGATTTCGACGCCTATGCGAGCTTCGTGAAGGACTACACGCTGGCGAAGGTATCCGATCTCTCCGGCGTCGAGCGCGGCTTCCTGCAGGAGCTCGCTGAGCTCTACGCCGACCCGAACCGGAAGGTGATGTCGTTGTGGACGATGGGATTCAACCAGCACGTCCGGGGGGTCTGGGCCAATCAGCTGCTCTACAACATCCATCTCCTGACCGGAAAGATCTCGGAGCCGGGCAATTCGCCGTTCTCGCTAACCGGCCAGCCGTCGGCCTGCGGCACGGCGCGCGAGGTCGGAACGTTTGCGCATCGGCTGCCGGCGGACATGGTCGTCGCCAACCCTGAGCATCGCAAGAAGGCCGAAGAAATCTGGCGCATCCCGTCCGGCATCATTCCCGAAAAGCCCGGCTATCACGCGGTCGAGCAGGATCGGATGCTCCATGACGGAAAGCTGAATTTCTACTGGATCCAGGTCAACAACAACCTGCAGGCCGCGCCGAACAGCGCGAACGAGACCTATCCCGGATACCGCAATCCCGACAATTTCATCGTGGTCTCGGATGCCTATCCGACCGTCACCGCGATGGCCGCCGATTGCGTGCTGCCGGCCGCGATGTGGGTCGAGAAGGAAGGCGTCTATGGCAATGCCGAGCGGCGCACGCATGCCTGGCGGCAGCTCGTGAATGCGCCCGGCGAAGCGCGATCCGACCTGTGGCAGATGATGGAGTTCTCGAAGCGCTTCACGACGGATGAAGTCTGGCCGGCCGAGCTGCTCGATCGCAATCCGAACTATCGTGGCAAGGCCATCTACGAAATTCTGTTTCGTAATGGCCAAGTCGACAAATTCCCGGTCAACGAAATCCCCGCAGACTATGAGAACGAAGAGTCGAAATATTTCGGCTTCTACGTCCAGAAGGGTCTATTTGAGGAATATGCCTCATTTGGCCGCGGACATGGCCACGACCTCGGCGCCTACGACACCTATCACCAGAACAGGGGCCTGCGCTGGCCGGTTGTAGACGGCAAGGAGACCCGCTGGCGCTATCGCGAGGGCTACGATCCTTTCGTGAAACCGGGCAAGGGCGTCGACTTCTACGGTCATCCGGACGGAAAAGCGCGGATCATCGCCGTGCCCTATGAGCCGCCCGCCGAATCCCCCGACAAGGAATTCGATATCTGGCTCGTGACCGGCCGCGTGCTTGAGCATTGGCATTCCGGATCGATGACCATGCGCGTGCCCGAGCTCTACAAGGCATTTCCGGGCGCACGCTGCTTCATGCATGCCGAAGACGCGCGCGCCCGCGGCATCAATCAGGGCGCTGAGGTCCGGGTCATCTCGCGGCGGGGCGAAATCCGCACGCGCGTCGATACCCAGGGACGCAACCGGCCGCCACGCGGCGTGATCTTCGTGCCGTGGTTCGATGCCAGCCAGCTCATCAACAAGGTGACGCTGGACGCGACCGATCCGATTTCCAAACAGACGGATTTCAAGAAATGCGCGGTCAAGGTCGTTCCCGTTTGATCGGGATCCGAACAGCCATTGCGGGCGCGCTTGTCGGCGGCGGACTGGCGTTCGCGTGCGGCGCAATCTATGCGCAGACTGCGCCCCAGGTCGTGCCGCAGCTGACCGGGGATGCCGCCCCGATGAGCAACGAGCCCGCTTCGCCCTTTGCCCGCCCGATCACCGACGACAAGCGCGTGATGCGGAACTATCCCGAGCAACCGCCGGTGATCCCGCATTCGATCGACAATTACCAGCTCACGGTAAGGACCAATCGCTGCCTTGATTGCCATCGCCGGCAATATACGGAAGCCTCCGGCGCGCCGATGATCAGCGTCACGCATTTCATGGACCGCGACGGGCAGGTCCTCGCCGACGTCACCCCGCGCCGATATTTTTGCACCACCTGTCACGTGACTCAGACCGACGCCCGTCCGCTCGTTCCAAACACTTTCCAGGACATGGCGCTGAGCCCGCCATCCAAGCGATGAGCGTGCCATGGCCCGGATGAAGGCACTGCTGCTCTGGTTCTGGAACATCGCGACCCGTCCCAGCACGCATTTCAGCCTCGCCTTCCTGGCGCTCGGCGGCTTTGTCTGCGGGATCATGTTCTGGGGCGCGTTCAACACGGCGCTGGAGCTCACGAACACCGAGAAATTCTGCACCGGCTGTCATGAGATGCATGACAACGTGTACCAGGAACTGCAGCGGACAATCCACTTCTCCAACCGCTCTGGCGTGCGCGCGACCTGCCCGGACTGCCACGTGCCGCACGACTGGACCGACAAGATTGCGCGCAAGATGCAGGCCTCAAAGGAAGTCTGGGGCAAGATCTTCGGCACGATCTCGACCCGCGACAAGTTCCTGAACCATCGGCTCGAGCTCGCCAAGCACGAATGGGCTCGGATGAAGGCCAATGACTCCCTGGAATGCCGGAACTGTCATTCCGCAATCGCGATGGATTTCACCAGGCAAAACAACCGCGCGGCCGCGATCCACACGAAATTCCTGATCTCGAAGGAGCGAACCTGCATCGATTGCCACAAGGGTATCGCGCACGAATTGCCCGACATGAGTGGAATCGAGCCCGGCTGGCAGGAGCCGCCGGAGGAACGCGGCCGCGAAAGCTCAGTCGAATCGCTGCGCCGATATGCGGCGATGATCCGTACGCGTGACCAATAGGATGGGATCGCTCGTGTCACTATAGTCATGGCTCACACTGTCAGAGCCGGCAGCGCTGATACTTGACCTCCATCCCCTCGATGCCCGGGAACACCCGTGTAATGTTGTCGTCATCGACGACTTTCAGCACGAACTGGACGTTGGACAGCATGATGTCCGTCGCGCAGCCCGCGATCAGATTGAGGCCCTGCCCGTCTTCCTTTCGCATCTTGATCGTGCATTTGGCGAACTTGGCCCTAAGCCGGTCCGCTTCGATGATGAAACCGCCGCCGTGAACACCCGAAAATTCGGCGAAATCGATCTGTTTCGCGCGCCCGCGCCGCACGAATACCTTGTCGCATTTGTCAGCATCGGGCGCCCAAGCGCCGGTGAGCTCCACGGCGCCGGCATATTCAGGCAACACCAGGACCATGATCACTGCGGCGCGCAAAGCGGCCGTTCCAACACGTGTCATGCGCCATTCCCTTGAAAGCGGACGAAAAGCGTCAGTGACCGCTCAACACCAGCGTCTTGATCGGCAACAACAGCGCCTGAATTCGGAGCAACATCGCATGCACCAGACCGACCGCATCGATCGCGTGCAGGACAAAGCCCTTGAATGCCCCGGTGTCCTTTGAGGCGATGATCTCGTGATTGCTGGTGTAAGCGTTGACGATGCAGCTACTGCCGGCGGTTACATCTGCCAAGCCGTTTTTCTCGATCGGCTCGAGGAACACGAGAATGGTCCCGGGTCGCGCTGCGCTCGCATCGATGAGCTGCTCTCCGCCGCGGAATTGGCCGGCCGCGATATAGTCCTGCACGCTGGTGATGACCATCGGGATGATCGTCCAGGGCAGCGAAGTGCACGCAGCCTCGGCGATCATGCCCGGCTTCAACACCTGCGCCTCGATCTGTCCGAAGCCGGCCTGCAGCCCGCGCTGGCCGGCGCCTTCCGGGATGAGGATGCCAGCAGGCCGCATCAGCGGGTTCACGACATCGCCGGGGCGCAGGAAGAACTGCTCGACCCGCCCGTCGACGCCGGCACGGATCGCCGTCTTGTCCAGTTCAACCTGGGCCTGCGCCAGCTCGGCCTCTGCGCTGGCCTTGGACGCCGGCAGCAGCGTCGATACCTGGACTTCCGTTGACTGCTTGGCGGCGGTCGCGGTGTCGAGGGCGGCCTGCCGGCCATCGACCAGCACTTGCAGCTTCTCGATGTCACGTTGCGGCACGATGCCGGGATTGCGCCGCTGCAAGTCGCTCTTCACCTCCAGCTCGTCCTTGGCCTGCTTGTAGTCGCTGTTGGCCTGCTGGATCTGTGCCTCCGCCTTGATGACATCGATCTTCGCGT
>Ga0207707_10003185_pt1 | contig 14568 bp, 14 predicted proteins | sample KBSC83BmetaG_FD_184336 | JGI IMG/M metagenome (GOLD analysis project Ga0207707, IMG submission 184336) | Corn rhizosphere microbial communities from Kellogg Biological Station, Michigan, USA - KBS C8-3B metaG (SPAdes) (version 2) | ecosystem: Host-associated > Plants > Roots > Rhizosphere ...
CGGCACTTTCGTAAAAGTGGACGCGACCTGGATCGCCGCCGCGCGGTTGACGGGATCGAGGAACCAGTGATAGGCGCGGACGTAGTCCTCGAGCAGATCCGTCAGTGCCGCCCGGTTCTTCGCGATGAAGCCGGTTCGCGCCGTCCAGAACGACAGCTCGACCTTGCCCATGGCGTCGCGGGTATTGAAGAGACGCCGCGCTTTCGCCTGAAAGCCCGGATCGTCCTCGAATGGGTGAGCCGCGGTGACGAGATCGGCTTTGTGCTCGAGCAGCACCGCGTTCATGTTGGGAAAGGCCGCCTCGATCTCGGTGAAGTCGCGCTTCTCCAAGAGATGATGCTTGAACAGCATCGCCTTCATGATGGTGTCGACGCCGCCGCCGATGACGTTGGTCGCCAGGACCTTGCCCTTCAAATCATCGACCGTCTTGATCGGCCCGTCCTTCAGCACCATGAAATCGGCGCCGCCCCAGCCCGACACGCCGTCCTGAATTTCGTCGGCGATGATTCGCAAATCCTTGATGCCGGCATTCTCGACCGCGACGCTGAAGGACGAGAATCCCAGCGTGGCGATATCGAGATCGCCGCTTTGCAGGGCGGTGATCTGGAGGTTCGAGCCCTGGAAATGAATCGGCTCGAGCGTGTAGGAGGTGCCGTCGTGCTTTGCGATCCCGGGCTTTGCAAACATGATCGGGATGAGCGAGGCGGGGCTGACGATCCAGCCGATGCGAATCTTGACCGGTTCGGCACGGCTCGGTGCGGCACAAGCGAGGAGGAAGGCCAGCGCCGCGGCGCCGGTCACTCCCTTGGCGAAGATGCGAGCAAATTGCATGGCGTTCTCCCTTGATGTGCGCGTCTGCGCGCGATGAGCGAAATCTTCACGCCTGGGCCGCGAGCTCGCTCGGCACGACGATCTCGGCGGAGGCGGGCGACGCATGGAGACGGGCAACGAGCTCCGCCCGATTGCGCAGCACCGCGCGCTGGTTGATATAGCCCTTGTCGGTGATTTCGCCGCGATCGATCGAAGGCGGCTCCGCGGCGAGGAGGGCCCGCGCGACACGCCGCGAGCCTCCGCCGGCTTGCGCGTTGTGGCGCGCCAGGCCCCTGCCTAGCGCCTCGCGTACCGCGCCCTCGCCGATCAGCCGCTCGAGCGGCGCATCCGGCGGCACATGCGGACAAAGCGAGCGGCAGCCGGCGAGGCTCGGGAAGACGATCAGGCCGATCGCGTCGCGATCATGGCCGGTCACCACCGCATCCGCGATCACCGGATCGCAGGCGGCGATGAGGGCGATGCGCAACGCGCCGACATTGACCCAGGTGCCGGAGCTGAGCTTGAAATTCTCGGCGATGCGCCCGTCGAACAAAAGCCCGCGATTGGGATCGTCGGGCACGGCGAGCCTTGCGGCATCGCCCGGGCAGTAGAAGCCATCCGCGTCGAAGAGCGCCTGCGTCAGCTCCGGGCGCCGCCAATAGCCAGGCGTGACATTGGGCCCGCGCACGCGGATTTCGAGCCGGTCGCCATTGGGCACGAGCTTGATCTCGGTTCCGGGCCCGGGAATACCGACATTGCCGGCGCGCGGAATGCGCTCTTGCACCAGCGTCGCCATCGGCGCGGTCTCGGTCGTGCCCCAGCCCGAGAGCATCGGCAGCCTGTAGCCGAGGATACGCTCGGAGAGCGCTTCGAGCCGGTCCCAGGAGCTTTGCGGCAGCGCTGCGCCCGCATAAAAGAGCAGATCGAGCTCGCGCAGAAAGTGCTCCGCGAGATCGGCGTCGCGCTCCAGATGATCGAGCAGCATCGCGTAGCCGGCCGGCACGCCGAAATACATGGTCGGCGAGACCTCCCGCAGATTGGCGAGAGTCTGCTCGATCAAGCCGGGCAAAGGCCTGCCGCTGTCGAGGTAGTAGGTGCCGCCATTGCGCAGCACCATGTTGAAATTGGAATTGCCGGCGAAAGTGTGGCTCCAGGGGAGCCAGTCCAGAAATACCGGCGGACGATCGCCGAGAAACGGCCAGCCGGCGGCGTAGGATTCCTGATTGGAGCACATCATAAGCTGCGTGTTGATGACGCCCTTGGGATCGCCGGTCGATCCGGAGGTGAAAAGGATTTTCGCGATCGTGTCGGGCCCGACGCGGCGATAAGCGCGATCGACCGCGGCGTCGGGCGCGGCGGCGCGCAAGCTGGCGAAGTCGGTCGCGGCACGGCCGCGCGGCGGGTTGCGGACAAGTACCAGCTCGGCCTCGTCGAGGCCGAGCGCCGCGATGGCTTTGCCGTAAAGCGCGCCGTCTTCGGCGAAGACCAAACCCGGCTGTGCGAGCGCGGCGATGCCGCGCAAGGTCGCGAAATCGGCCGAGCGCAGCGAATAGGCGGTCGAGATCGGAATGACCGGAATCCCGGCGTGCATCGCGCCGAGCATGAGGAGGCCATGGGCGATGCTGTTCTCGGAGAGGATCATGATCGGCCGCTCGGGGCCGAGCGTACGCTGGAGCAGCGCCGCGGCGATGCTCCGTGCACCGGCGAGCGCCGCGCCATAGGTGAAGGAGCGCCAGGCCCCGGCTTGATCCCGCTCCACGAGGAAAGCCCGCTCGGGAGCCTCTGCGGCCCAGCGCTCGAGCCATTCGCCGATTGAACGCGGGATCGGCCCCAGCGGCACACGCGAGCGCAGAATCACTCCACCACCCGAAAGCGGCTCGACCGTCACCTCGGGTTTGGCGAAGCGCAATCCTTCGCCGCGTTTGCGCACCGGTTGGGCAGACATACGCCCTCCTCCCAATCGTCACGATATCGGAAGTCGCGAACAACTCCCATCGCGGCAAACATCATCCAAGGCGCTTGATATTCTAGATCATAAAATATATCTTACGATATATCGAACCACTGACATTGGAGACTACCCTGTCCTACCACATTGAGGAACATCACAAATACTGGCGCCGCCAGATGCGGGCGCATCGTCATGGACGGCATGGCTATGGTCCGTTCACCGGCGGCTTTGCCGACGGCACCGGCATGGGAGGCGGCGCGTTCCGAAGCGGGCGCAAGCTCGGCGCCGCCGATCTGCAACTCATCATCCTGGCCTTGCTCAAGGAAAAGGCTCGCCACGGCTACGAGCTGATCAAGGCACTTGAAGAGCGCTCGGGCGGTTTCTACAGCCCGAGTCCGGGCATGGTCTATCCGGCGCTGACCTATCTCGAAGAGGCCGGCCTCGCCGTGGTGTTCGAGAGCGATGGCGCGAAGAAGCTTTATCGCATCACGCCGGACGGCGAGGCGCGGCTCAAGCAGGACGAGGCGATTGCCGAGGCGATCCTAACCCAGCTCGAGCGCATGGGCCGCAAGATGGACCGCGTGCGCGAAGCTTTCGCCGCCGAAGCCGAGGACGAAGACCTGGCGCAGGATTTGAAAGCGGCGCGGCGCGAGCTGCACGGCCTGCTGCGCGATCGCCGCCGTTCCTCGCCCGAGGAGCAGCAGCGCATCGCCGATATCCTCAAACGCGCGATCGCAGAGATCCGCGGCCAGTAACTCCGGCAGCGAGGAGAGCGGCGATGTCGAGAGTCCTGGCCGCGGCACGGCGCATCTTCAAAGCGTTCGAGACCGGCGATCTCGCGGGCGCGGCCGACTTTGTCCATCCGGAGTATGTCAATCGCGAATCGGATGATCGCACCGATGCGCGCAGCCCCGCGGAATTGGCACACAGCGTCGCCTGGCTGCGCGCGTCGTTTTCGGAGCCGAAATTCGAGGAGCGCGATGTCGTCGCCGCAGGTGCAAAGGTCGCCATGCGCGTCGTCATGAGCGGGCGCCATATCGGCCTGTTCCTCGGCCATCCGCCGACCGGACGAAGCTTTGCCGCCGAGCAGGTCCATTTCTTCACCCTCCATGGCGGCAAGCTTCTCACCCATCACGCGGTTCGCGACGATCTCATGCTCCACCTGCAACTCGGCCTGTTCGGGCTGCGATCCTGAGCCCATCGGCCTTGGCGCGCTCGCGCATTCGTGTGCGAAATTCGGCTTGGGCACACCGGGTTCTTGTGCCACCCTGAAAAGCAAGAGACGCAGTTTAGGGGAGGTCGTCCGTGAGAAAGCTGCCTGTCGCGGCGTTTGTCTTCGCCACCGCTCTGTCGTCCGCCGCATGGGCAACCCATGCCGCCGCCGCCGTGAAGGTTCAGACTGTCGACTACCAGCAAGGCGGCACGACGCTCGAAGGCTGGCTCGTCTATGACGATGCTCAGCACGCAAAGCGCCCGGGCGTGGTGATCTTTCCCTCGTGGAATGGTCCGACGGATGAAGAAAAGGGCCGGGCCGAAATGCTCGCGAAGCTGGGCTACGTTGCCTTCGTCGCCGACGTCTATGGCAAGGGCGTCAGGCCCAAGGGTTTCAAGGAGGCGATGGCGGAATACCAAAAGTACATGAAGGATCGCTCCTTGCTGCGCTTGCGTGCCGAGGCTGCGCTCGATCAGCTGCGCAAGAGCCCGCTCGTCAACACCTCGAAACTCGCGGCGGTCGGCTATTGCTTCGGCGGCGCGGGCGCACTCGATCTCGCGCGCAGCGGCGCGCCCTTGGCGATCACCGTGACCTTCCATGGCGATCTCACCTCGCCGACGCCCGAAGACGACAAGAACATCAAAGGCCGCGTTGTCGCGCTGCACGGCGCCGCCGATCCGATCGTGGGGCCGAAGGACCAGGAGGAATTCGCGAAGGAGATGACGGCGGCGCATGTCGATTGGGAATTGGTCCTCTATGGCGGCGCGGTTCATTCCTTCACGCAGAAATCGGCGGGCACCGATCCCTCGCACGGCGCCGCCTATAACGCGAGAGCGGATAAGCGTTCCTGGGAAGAGTTGACTCGCCTTTTCAAGGCGACGCTCTGAGCGGCGGCGCTTAAGCGGTCACTCTGCCGCTTCGGGCGGTGCGGCGGGGCGCCAGCGCAGCACCGGCTTGCGCGCCGCCGCGACCTCGTCGAGGCGCCGCCGCGGCGCCGAAAGCGGCGCGGCTTGGAAGAAGGCTTTATCGCCCGCCGCCGCACGCTGCGCGAGTTCGCGCATCGCGGCGATGAAGCGGTCGAGCGACTCCTTGCTTTCGTTCTCGGTCGGCTCGACCAGCAAAGCGCCGTGGACGATGAGCGGGAAATACATCGTCATCGGGTGATAGCCTTCGTCGATCAACGCCTTGGCGAAATCGAGCGTCGTCACGCCGCTGTCGCCAAGGAAGCGATCGTCAAACAAAACCTCGTGCATCGATAACCCGCCGAAGGACGGCGTCATCACGTCCTTGAGACTCGCGAGGAGATAGTTCGCATTGAGGACGGCATCGCCCGAGACCTGGCGCAACCCTTCGCCGCCATGGCTCATCAAGAAGGCGAGCGCGCGCACGAACATCCCCATCTGCCCGTGAAACGCCTTGATGCGGCCGAGCGCATCTGCCGCATCGCCTTCCTTGCGCTCGATGAGATCGAGCGTACCGTCGCGCGCGACCAGCCAGGGCAAGGGCGCAAAGCGCGCAAGGCTCGGCGCCAGCGCCACCGGCCCACTGCCCGGCCCGCCGCCGCCATGCGGCGTCGAGAAGGTCTTGTGGAGATTGAGATGCATGCAGTCTACACCGAGATCGCCCGGCCGCACGCGCCCCAAGAGCGCGTTCATATTGGCGCCGTCGAGATAGAAATAAGCGCCCGCCGCATGAACCGCGGCGGCGATCTCGGCCGACTGATCCTCGAAGAGACCGCAAGTGTTGGGGTTGGTCAGCATGATCGCCGCCACATCGGGGCCGAGCTTTGCCTTGAGCGCGGCGAGATCGACGCGGCCGCGCGCATCGCCGGGAATCGGATCGACCGCATAGCCGCAGGTGGCGGCCGTCGCGGGATTGGTGCCATGCGCCGATTCCGGCACGAGCACGCGCGCGCGGCGCTCGCCGCGCGCCTCGAGCGCGGCCTTGATGCACATCATGCCGCAAATCTCGCCATGCGCGCCGGCGGCGGGCGGCAGCGCGACCGCCGCCATGCCGGTGATCGCTTTGAGCCAATGCACGAGTCGATCCATCAATTGGAGCGCGCCTTGGACGGTGCTCGCTGGCTGCAAGGGATGAAGCTCGGCAAAGCCCGGCAACCGCGCCAGCTTCTCGTTGAGCCGCGGATTGTGCTTCATCGTGCAGGAGCCGAGCGGATAGATGCCGGTATCGATCGAGTAATTCTGTTGCGACAGCCGCGTGTAGTGGCGCACCACTTGCGGCTCGCTCAGCCCCGGCAAGCCGATCCTGCCTTGGCGCTTGAGGCCGCCGAGGCGATCCTTGAAGGGCGCAACCGCCGGAAGATCGACGCCGCTGCGTCCCGGCCCGTCCTCCTCGAAAAGCAGCGGCTCCTCGATCTCGAGGCCGCGGCCGGCAGCGCGGCTTCCCGGCTGGGCTGCGAAAGCCGACACCGCCTTGCTCCAATCGCTCACCGCAGGACCTCGCGCAAAGCTGCGTCGAGCGCGTCGATATCCGCATCCGTCGTCAGCTCCGTCGCGGCAACGAGCAGAAGATCGGCGAAGTCCGCGCCGGGGAGGAGCCGGCTCGCAGGCACGCCCGCAAGGACACGTTTACCCGCGAGCGATTCGACCACCGGTGCGGCCGGCTGGGGCAGGCGCAACGTGAACTCGTTGAAGAAATGCTCCGTCAGCAACGCAACGCCCGGGATCGCCGAAAAGCGTTCGGCGGCAGCGACGGCACGCGCATGATTGAGCTCGGCCAGCCGCGTGAAGCCCGCCTCGCCCAGAAGCGCCAAATGGATCGAGAAGGCGAGCGCGCAAAGGCCCGAATTGGTGCAGATATTGCTGGTCGCCTTCTCGCGCCTGATATGCTGCTCGCGCGCCGAGAGCGTCAGCACGAAACCGCGCCGGCCCTCGGCATCGATGGTTTGTCCCGCGAGCCGCCCCGGCATCTGGCGCAGGAATTTCTCGCGCGTCGCAAAGAGCCCGAGATAAGGCCCGCCGAATTCGAGCGCGTTGCCGAGCGATTGACCTTCGGCGGCAACGATATCGGCGCCCATGGCGCCGGGCGGCTTGACAAGACCGAGCGAGACGATTTCGCCGACGACGATAACGAGCAGCGCGCCGGCGCGGTGGCAGGCTTCGGCAACCCCCGACCAGTCGCGCAAGCTGCCGAAGAAACCGGGATTCTGCACGACGACGCAGGACGTCGTGGCATCGACCAGCGAAGCGAGATCGTCTTCGCGATCGGCGCGCGGCGGCCGCGCGACGGTCTCGAAGCCGTTAAACCGGCCATAGGTCTCGACCGTCTCGCGGTATTGCGGGTGGAGATCGCCCGCGAGGATCGCCTTGCGGCGACGCGTCACGCGATTGGCCATCATCACCGCTTCGGCGGCGGCCGTAGCGCCGTCATAGACCGATGCGTTGGCGACATCCATGTCGGTGATGAGCGCAACTTGGGTCTGGAACTCGAAGAGCGATTGCAGCGTGCCTTGTGCGATCTCGGGCTGATAGGGCGTATAGGAGGTGAGGAACTCGCCGCGCTGCACAAGATAATCGGCCGCCGCAGGAACATAGTGGCGATAGGCCCCGGCGCCGAGAAAGGAGGGAACCGCGGCAGCCGAGAGATTCTTCTCGGCGAGTTGCCGCAAGGCGCGATCGATGTCGATCTCGCCCATCGCGCCAGGCAGATCGAGCGGGACCTTGAGCCGCGCCCCTTCCGGCACGTCGCGGAACAGCTCCTCGACCGATTGGGCGCCGATGACATCGAGCATGGCGCGGCGATCGGCATCGGTGAGCGGCAGATAGCGCATCAATGCTGTTCCGCGGTGAAGGCGCGATAGGCCGCCTCGTCCATCAGCCCGTCGAGCTCTTTGGGATCGGCGAGATTCATCTTGAAGAACCAGCCATCGCCGGTCGCCGATTTGTTGACCAACGCCGGATCGCCGGTGAGCGCCGCGTTCGCCGCAGTGACCTCGCCCGAGGCGGGCGTATAGACCTCACTTGCCGCTTTCACCGATTCGACCACGCCGGCCTCCTCGCCCTTTTCGAGCTTGCGGCCGATTTCGGGCAACTCGACATAGACGATATCGCCGAGCTGATCCTGCGCGAAATCGGTGATGCCGATGGTCGCGACATTGCCCTCGACGCGAATCCATTCATGGTCCTTGGTGTAACGCGTAGTGCTCATGGCCGCCCCGATACTTGCGTTTGACGATAGCGATGCGGAAGGAAAGGCAGCTTGACAATGCGCGCCGGCCGGCTCGCGCCGCGCACGATCACGCCAAGCGTCCGGCCCTCTTCGGCCGCGGCGCGCGCGACATAGCCCATGGCGACGGCGCCATCGACCGAGGGACCGAAGCTGCCGCTGGTGACATGACCGATCGTTGCGCCGCTGGCATCGACGATCGCACTCTCAGCGCGCGCGATCTGCCGCCCTTCGAGTCTCAGCCCGACGCGGAGGCGCGGCGCGCCGTCCTTGAGTTGCTGCGCGATCACGGCGCTGCCCGGGAAACCGCCTTCGCTTCGGCGGCGCGGCGCGATCGTCCAGGCAAGATCGGCCTCGACGACGCTCGTCGTCTCGTCGATATCGGCGCCATAAAGGCAGAGCCCCGCTTCGAGCCGCAGCGTGTCGCGCGCGCCGAGCCCCGCCGGCATCACCTCCGGCGCTTCGAGCAGGCGACGCGCGAGCATCACCGCATTCGCCGCAGCGACCGAGATCTCGAACCCGTCCTCGCCGGTATAGCCCGAGCGCGTGACGATCGCTGGCATGCCAGCGATCGCGATATGCCGCAGCGCCATGAAGGCGAGCGCGTCGATGCCGGGCGCGAGTCTCTCCAGCACCTGCGCCGCCAAGGGTCCCTGCAGCGCGAGCAAGGCACGATCCGCGAGCGGCTGTACGGCGCCCTCGCCCAAATGCCGCCGCAAATACGCGACATCTTTGAGCTTGGGACCGGCATTGACGACGAGGCGCAGCACGGCACCATCCCGCGCCACCATCAGATCGTCCAAAATTCCGCCTTGCTCATTGGTGAAGAGCGTGTAGCGCTGCCGGCCGTCGCGGAGCTGCGCGAGATCGCCCGGGACGAGGCGCTCGAGCGCCGCCGCGGCATCGGCGCCGGAGAGCAGAACCTGCCCCATATGCGAGACATCGAAGAGCGAGGCCTTCGCGCGCGCATGCAAATGCTCGGCGACGATGCCTGGCGGGTACTGGACCGGCATGGCATAGCCGGCGAAAGGCACGAGCTTTGCGCCGAGACTCTCGTGCAGCTCATAGAGCGGCGTGCGGGCAAGAGAGTCGTCGGTCATCGGATTGGCGATGCTGCCTCTCGATCAGAAACGCAGAAAGCCTAACACCCGCCTCGCCGGAAGGCCAGACGCCGCCGCTTCCCTGCGCGGCTGGGCCGCAGCGGCATCAGCGCTTCTGGTCTTTGAGCGCCTTTGCTTGCGCCGCCAGAAAATCCGACAGGCGCTTCCTCGTTTGCGCCGCCTCTTCGGGCGTCCAATCGCGAAAGCCGCGTCCTTTCGACATGCCGAGCCGCCCCGTCTCGACCAGCTCGACGAGATAGGGATGAGGGCCAGGGGTGCGGTCGAGATCGGGGATCAGCGTCTTATGGATGTCGAGCGTCAAATTGACGCCGACGAGATCGGATTGCTCGAGCGGGCCCAGCACCGCGAGCCGCGCGCCGAAGCCCTCCTTCACCACCGTATCGAGCGTCTCCGCATCGCACACGCCGTCCGCCACCAGCGCGATCGCCTCGCGCTTCAGCGCATGCTGCAGCCGGTTGCCGATGAAGCCCGGAATGTCGCGCCGTACATGAACGGGCGACTTTCCAGCCGCGCGCAACAGCGCGATGGTCTTCTCGACGGTTGAAAGCGCGGTCTCTTTGGCCTGCACCACCTCGACCAGCGCGACGAGATGTGGCGGATTCCAGTAATGCGTGCCGACGACGCGCGATTTGTCTGCGACCGCCTCGGCGATCTGGCCGATCGGGATGGCCGAGGTGTTGGTGCAGAGAATCGCGCCTGGTTTGGCCGCCTCATCGAGATGCTTGAAGATCGCGCGCTTGATCTCGAGCTTCTCGGGTCCCGCCTCGAAGACGAAGTCGGCGTCCGCGACGGCAGCCGCGAAATCCGCCTCATAGCGAAGATTGGCAAGGCCCGATTTGTCCTGCCCCAACAGCATGAAAATCGCCTCGACGCGCTGCGGCGCCGAAGCGAGAATCTTCGCATCAGGATCGTGGAGCGCGACCTTGTGCCCGGCAGCGGCAAAGATCTGCGCGATGCCATGCCCCATCAGCCCGGCACCGATAACGGCGATGCTCGCCTTCATGGGTTGCGTCATCCGGCGGTGAAACCGCCATCGACATAGACGACCTGGCCGGTGAAGAAATCCGAGGCGGGCGACAGAAGATAAAGCGCCATGCCCATCAAATCCTCGACCTCCGCCAAGCGCGCCAGCGGGATGCGCGAGAGCGAGCGGGCGCGCGTCGCCTGGCCCAGTTCGTCATCGCCATACATCCAGGCGGTGAGCTTCGAGCGGAACACGGTCGGCGCGATCGAATTGACCGTGATGCCGTGCTTTGCCCATTCGGTCGCGAGCACGCGCGTCAGCGCATCGGTCGCACCCTTCGAGGTGCAATAGGCGGTATAGCCCGAGATGTTGCCGTGGCGCCCGCGCACCGACGACATCATCAGCATCTTGCCCTTGACCTTCTTTTCGATCCAATAGGTGCCGACCGCCTTGGCCATGAACCATTCGCCGCGGACATTGGCATCCATCACGGCCTGCCAATCCTCGTATTTCATTTCGTTGATGAAGCCGGCCTTGTTGTAGCCCGAAGCGACGACGAGCTGATCGACCTTGCCATAGGCATCGAGCCCGGCCTTCAGCATCGCCTCGGCATCGGCGAGCGTGTCGGGCCGGCGATAGACCAAAGTGGCCTTGGCACCAAGGCTTTTCACCTCCTCGGCAACCGCGTCGAGCTCGCCCTTGGAGCCCGAGGCGAGCGTCAGATTGGCGCCGAGCGAGGCGAGCATCAGCGCGCAGCCGCGGCCGAAAGCGCCCGAGGCGCCGGTGATCAGCGCGGATTTGCCGCGCACGTCGAAGAGGCTTAGGGGATTCTTGAGCGTGTCGGAAATCATGGCGTCACCTTGGCGTTGGAGACGATCACCAGCATGGTGCAAACGGTGTTGGCGCGGTTCTCGACAATGCGCGTTTCCTTGGGCGCGATATGCACCGAATCCATCGGCCCGAGCACGACGCTGCCCTGATCGGTCGTCACCGTGATCTCGCCGTCGAGGACCATATAGACGCGCTCGTAATCCGACGCGCTCTTCTCGGCCTTGCCGCCCGGCAGATAATGCGAGACGCCGGTCCAGAAGGTGCTGGTTTTCGTCGCCTCCGCGCCCTGAAGGCGCAGAGCGCTCACATCGACATGGTTCGCCGCCTCGTAGCGCTTCGCGTCTTTGAATTTCGTCACTTGCATGGTTTTGCACTCATGAGAGAAATGTCATTGCGACACCGAGCGCAGCGAGGTGGGAGCAATCCAGGAATCAGCGACACTGGATTGCTTCGTCGCCGCGCTCCTCGCAATGACGGAAAGAAACATCAGCCGCGCTCGATGCGGAATTTCTGCGCCGGATCAATCACGGCGATGATGCGGATGCCGCAGCCTTCGCCCTCGGGCCAGCGCCAGGGAAAGCACATGAAGGTGCAGCGCTTGCCCGTCACCTTGTCGATATCGCCATTGACGTTCTCGATCCCCGGGATGCCGTTGGTCATCAGCACCTTGTGCGACGGCTCCCAATAGGGGAAATCGTCGATGATGTGGCGGCCCTTCTCGGCGAAATACTCGTCATCCAGATGCGGCTGCGCCGGGCCTGGCCCATGCGGCCCCAGAAACGTGCCGAGCGGATGGTCGAGCGCCTGCACGTCGATGCCAAGCAGCTTCACCTTCTTGGCGACGAGCCATTCGGCGGCCGCTTTGTAAAGGCCCGGCGAATAGGCGAAGTAATCGGGATTGTCGCCCCAGTTGCGATGGCTGCCCGTGTTGATCATGACGATGTCGCCCGGCTGGATCTTGGGCCGCGCCTTTTCCAGATCCTCGGGCGTGACCACGCCCCATTTGCCCTTGGGGATCGAGACCACGACACCGGTGCCGAAAAAGCGCCAGGTCTCGTATTCGGTGATGAAGGGCGTGTTCTCCAGCACATGGATCGGCGCGTCCATATGCGTGCCGCGATGCATGATGCCCTCATATTCGAGCACCTGCAGCCCGTCCTTGGCGTGGAACTCCTTGACGCGGATGTTCATGTTGGCCTTGGACGGCCATTGCGGCATGCCGTGCCGCCATTCGGTGCTGAGATTATAAAATTCGAGGCCGGTCGTATCGGTTTTGGGCATTTGGCTCGTCCTTCGCTAGGCGGACCGAAGAAGAATGATCGTCATGGCCGGGCTTGACCCGGCCATCCAAGGATTTCTTGCGCTGTTCCAAAGCGTGGATGCCCGGAACAAGTCCGGGCATGACGGTTGTGCTTTTTCTGGAGTGATCATGGCAACCGTCACTCGACCACGCGTTCGCCGGATTCGAGCCGGTAAGCGCCTCCCGGATCGAAGAAGGCGACGAGGCGGATGACGCAGGCATCGCCCTCGCGCCACAGCCAGGGATAGGCGTGGAAGGTCGCGCGCCGGCCGGTGACCTCGTCGAGATCGCCGCCGACATTCTCGATGGTCGGGATCTCCGCTTTCAGCAGCGCCTTATGCGCGGCGTTCCATTCCGGGAAATCCTTCAGCGCCTCGCGGCCGATCGCGTCCTTGTATTGCTTGGGCAGATCTCTGATCTGCGGCCCGTTGCGATGCGGGCCCAAAGAGGTCGCGAGCGGGTGATCGACCGTCGCGGTGTCGATGCCGACGAGCTTCACCTTCTTGGCAACGAGCCATTCCGCCGCGGCCTTCGACAGGCCGGGCGCATGGCCGAAATATTCCTGGCTGTCGGAATAGCGGTGATGCCATTGCGTGTTGATCAGCACGATGTCCTGCGCCTCGACCGCCGGCGTCGCTTTCTCGAGATCCGCGGGCGTGATCAGCTCCCACTTTTTCTTCGGAATGCCGAGGATGACGCCGCTGCCGAAGAACCGGTCCATGGCGATGTCGCCCACGCCCTTGGCGCCCGGCACGAGATGGATCGGCGCGTTGACATGGGTCGAGACATGCATGATCGCGGTGATCTTCTGCGTCATCACCCCGTGCTTGGCGTGATAGGTGATGCGCTCGAGCTTGACGTCCTCGTAACCCGGAAAGGTCGGCGAGTTGTAACCCCAGCGGTGGCTGAGCTCATAGAATTTCAGCCCCGATTGGGGGTCGACGATGGCGGGCATAGGCGTTTCTCCGAGGATTCGAGCGTCGGGCGCAGTCTATCAAATCGCCCACCAATGGGAAGCCCACGGCGCCCCGTTTGGCGCAAACGCCGCTCGCCCAAGCCGGCGGCGCCGCTATAATCGGCGCACGAAAAACAGCGGGAGGATCGGATGAGGATCGCGACTTATACCCATCGCGGGGCCAAGAGCTATGGCGTCGTCACCCGAGGCGGCATCGTCGATCTCGGCAAGCGCATCGGCCAAAAATACCCGAGCCTCCTCGCCCTCCTGGAAAAGGCCGGGCTCGACGAGGCGCGGCGCGCCATCGAGGGCCAGAAGCCCGATTTTGCCGAAAGCGAGATCGAATATCTCCCGGTCATTCCCGACCGCATCAACATCTATTGCACCGGCCTCAACTACCAGGGGCATATCGACGAGACCAAGCTGGAGAAGCCCAAATTCCCGCGGCTTTTCATGAAGCTCGATGAATCGCTGGTCGGGCACAAGCAGCCAATGATCCGCCCCAAAGTATCGACCGAATATGATTTCGAGGGCGAGCTCATGGCGGTGATCGGCAAGGAGGCGCGCCATGTCAGCGAGGCCGATGCGATGAACTACGTCGCCGGCTACACGCTCTTCAATGACGGCTCGCTGCGGGATTTCCAGCGCCGCACCACCGACCAAGGCAAGAATTTCTACCGCTCGAGCTCGGTCGGGCCGGAGCTCGTCACCCTCGACGAAATCCCGCCGGCGAAGGAGATGAAGCTGATCTCGCGCCTCAACGGCAAGGTCGAGCAGGAAACCAACATCGCCGACATGATCTTCCCGGTGCCGGTGCTGCTGTCCTATTTCTCGGGCATCAGCCGCCTCCGGCCCGGCGACATGATCGCAACCGGAACTTGCGGCCGCGTCTCCTACAGCGACAAGCAATTCATGAAGGCGGGCGATACGATCGAGATCGAGATCACCGGCCTCGGCAAGCTCGTCAACCCGATCGTCGACGAGCGCTGAACCCATCTGAATTCGTCGCCCCCGCGCCCTTCGACGAGCTCAGGAGCTGGGGCCGTGCTTCAGCAATCGAGCGGCCGAGACATGGATCCCGGATCGCGCCGCTTCGCGGCTTGTCCGGGATGACGATCAAGACGCAAGCGTCTTGATCGTCACTTCCCCAGCTTCAGCACGCGCTCGGCATTGCCATGCGCGAATTTCTCGAGATCGGCCGGCGAGAGCGGCAGGTGGCTGAGGAAATCGACCCCGAC
>Ga0207707_10003187_pt1 | contig 14567 bp, 12 predicted proteins | sample KBSC83BmetaG_FD_184336 | JGI IMG/M metagenome (GOLD analysis project Ga0207707, IMG submission 184336) | Corn rhizosphere microbial communities from Kellogg Biological Station, Michigan, USA - KBS C8-3B metaG (SPAdes) (version 2) | ecosystem: Host-associated > Plants > Roots > Rhizosphere ...
CGTTCACGAAGATCTCCAAAGAGCTGCGTGCGCAGTATCTCGTCACCTATGACCCGACGAATAAGCATTACGATGGAACGTTTCGGAAGATCGTTGTAAAACTGTCAGACGGACACAAAGATCTAAAAGTAAGGACCAAGGACGGGTACAGAGCGATCGCTGACAGCGTCGCGCAATAAACGGAGACTGGAATAAGAGATGCAATATCGCCGAATAGTTTTGTTCGTTATAGTTTTTCTCCTCCTTTGCGGCGGCATCGCCAACCGCAGTCAGTTAGCGAAAAACGAGACGGGCGCGCCCGGCGCGAGTGCAGCTCCATCGCCATCACCGTCACCGCGAACGCGTGAAGAGCTGCCGCAGGACTCTGATGAGGTCGTCAAGGTTGAAACAAACCTGACGAACATCTTCTTCACCGCCGCCGACAAGAACAAACGTTTCATTAGCAACTTGAAAGCTGAAGACATTCGCGTCCTCGAAGACGGCCAGCCGCAGCAGATCTTCACTTTCCAAACGAACATCGATTTGCCACTCTCGATCGCGATACTCATTGACACGAGTGCTTCCGAAGAACGCACGCTACCCGATGAAAAAGAAGCGGCGCGCGCGTTTCTCGAAAACCTGATGCGGCCGAACAAGGACGAGGCCGCGGTGGTTTCGTTCACTGGCGAGACGACTTTGGAGCAGGGCTTCACGGGGAACGTCGAACGCTTGCGCCGGGCGATCGATCGCGTCGAGTTTATTCCGCCGTCGGGTTATATCGGCGGCGGCGTCGTGGTTAACGGCACTCCTCCGATTTCCGGAACCAACCAAAGTTTGGCAGGTTCGACTGCGATTTGGGATGCGATATGGGCGACGTCGGAAGAGTTGATCAGCTCCTCGGCGGAAAATACGCGACGGGCAATCATCCTTTTGACTGACGGCGAAGACACGAGCAGCCGCATGAAGATTCACGAGGCCGTCGAGCGCGCCCAGAAGGCTGACGCGCTTATCTACGCAATCGGCATCGGCGACCGTTATAGCTTCAACGTCGACGAAGGCGCATTACGAAAAATCACGGAAAAAACCGGCGGCCGCGCATACTTTCCGCGGCACGAACGAGACCTTCGCGATGCGTTCGCACAGATCCAGAAAGACCTTCGCGAGCAGTATCTGGTCGCTTATTCGCCCAGCAACAAGGCACGCGACGGCTCATATCGTAAAATCGAGATCCAGCTCGTAAACCCGGCGTTGCGGGACCAGAACCTCAAGCTAAACTATCGGTCCGGCTACTTCGCCAAAACAACCGCGGCTGAGCCGGCGACTCGAAAACGCACCCTGGACCACTGAGTCCGCATAAATCCACGATAATCCGTGGCTGACAAACCTCAGCCAAACCTGTTATACTCTCCGCGCAAGTGCGTTCGTCTTGGCACTGCGAGGAACTCCCGCACCGAATCCCAAGTTTTTCCTCCCGAGGTTCCTTACTAAAACGGCCGGAAAACAGACTAGATGACCAGCAGCAGCTCAGACCGGGGCAGAATCCTGATCGTTGACGATGATCGAAGAATCCTCGATCTACTACTCGATCTCCTCCAGGTCGAAGGGTACGAAGTTGCCACTGCCGCCGACGGAGCCGAGGCGATAGACCGCGCGCTCTCCTTCAATCCGGACATCGTTGTCAGCGACGTGGTCATGCCGCATGTTGGCGGCCTCGAGCTCTGCCGCCGTCTGAAGGAAGAGTCGCGCACCGCGTATATCCCGGTGCTTCTCATCAGCGGTCTGGCTACTTCAGAGGAGGCGGGTATCGAAGGTCTTCACGCCGGGGCCGACGACTATCTGGAACTGCCGTTCCGAAACGAAGAGCTACTCATGAAAGTAGCGCGACTGGTCGAACGACATCGCATCGGCAAGGCGTTGAAGGAGAGTGAGGAACGTTATCGCCGTTTGGTCGAACTCTCTCCGGATGGGATCGTCGTTCATCGTGAAGGCAAGTTCACTTACGTCAATCCCGCGGCTGTACAACTCTGGGGAGCCTCCAGCGCTGATGAACTGATCGGCAAGTCGATTCTCGACGTGGTCCATCCGGACTATCACGACCACGTGCGCGAGCGCGTTGAGTACATCAGTCAGTTTCAAAAGTCGACGGAGTTGGCGGAACAAAAGTGTCTGCGTCTCGATCACTCGCAGCTTGACGTTGAAGTTATCGGTTTGCCATTTACTTATGACGGACAATCCGCCGTGCTGGCGGTTTTTCGCGATGTCACTGAAAAGAAGCAAGCACGCGAGGCGCTGCGAAAAGCCGAGAAGCGTTTGCGCACCGTGGTGGCGAGCGCTTCGCTCATTCTCTTCGCGACTGATAGGAACGGCATCTTCACCTTGTGCGAAGGCGAGGGTTTGAGGAGCCTCTCGCTCCACGCGGGCGAACTGGTGGGCCAATCAGCGTTTGAAGTCTATGCCGGCTCGCCGCAGGTTGGCGAAAACATCAGACGGGCTTTGAGAGGCGATGCGTTCACCGCATCAGTGTCGGTGGGCGATCTCGTTTTCGAAGTTCGTTATTCACCACTGACAGATGAAAACGAGAACGTTCTCGGTGTTATCGGCGTCGCCACGGACATCACTGAGAACCGCCGCGCCGAGAACTCGATCCGTGAAAGCGAAGAGCGTTATCGCGAACTTTTCGAGAACGCCAACGACATCATCTACACGCACGATCTGCAAGGGAACTTCACATCGCTGAATCGCAGTGGCGAACGCATCACCGGCTACTCGCGTGAAGAAGCAGCGATGATGAACGTCGCTGACGTAATCGCGCCGGAGTATTTGAGTCTTGCGCGAGATATGATGGCCCAAAAGGCGAGTCAGGGTGCGTCCACTGTTTACGAAATCGACATCATCTCGAGGCAAGGCAAACGAGTCAGGCTGGAAGTCAGCACGCGCCTGATCTTCAGTGACGGCAAGCCGGTCGGCGTGCAAGGGATCGGGCGTGACCTCACCGAGCGCAAGCAGTCAGAAGAAGTGCTGCGCGAGAGTCAGGCCTACCTGGCCCAACAGGCTCAACGCGAGGCGATGATCCATCGTATCTCTCAGGCCATTCGCTGCTCGCTCGATAGTCATGAGATCTATCAAACGGCAGTACGGGAACTGGGCTCGTATCTCGACGTCGACCGTTGTTCGCTGTTTATGAGAGACGACCGCGCTCGGTCTGCCACGAATGTGGCTGAGTATCACGCGATCGGTGTGAAACCAGCAGCGTCGGATTTCGCGCTCACGCATCTGCAAACCTTGGTTTCAGCGCTCGATAAAACCGGCGTTTTAGCTTTCACGGATGCCGCCCACGATTCGCGTATCAAGGATCTCTATCAAAACATACTTTCGAAAGCGGACGTGAAGTCGATCATCTACGTCGCGATCAGAGTGGGCGAAGATGTGCCGGCGGCGTTTGCGCTCTCGACGACCAGGGAAACCAGGGAATGGAGTGAGGCTGACATTGCCCTCGCGAAGGCTGTTGCGGATCAAACCGGAATTGCGATCCGCCAGGCACAGCTTTATCAAAAAGCGGAGAGCACTTCGAATCGTGAAGCCCTCGTGAATCGTTTGACCATGGCGATTCGCGCCTCGTTGAGTTTGCCCGAAGTTATCAGCACAGCGACGCTCGAACTCGGACGTGCGCTGTCGGCGTCGAGAGTCCAGCTTTGTTTGTACGACAGTGAAGGTGTTAACGAACCTGTCGAATACGAATATCTCGGACCGGGAGCCAGAACTGTCCAGAACAGCGTTGTTAATTGCGACGACCCGATCGGCTGTCGACTGTCGTGTTCAGGTCAGCCACTCATAATTGACGACGCCCAAAACTATAAAGATTCTTCCGAGACGTTGGCGGAGCATGTGCGACAGCGCGCCGAGAGGTTTGGTATTCAGTCGCAGATCAACTATCCGATCTTCATCAAGGAACAATTCCGCGGCTCACTCTGCATCTACCAGACAGACCGCATACGGTTATGGACTGAAGATGAAGTCTCACTCGTAGAAGCTCTCGCGGAACGAATCGCAATCGGCATCGCACAAGCGGAATTGTTCGAGATGGTCGCGCGTGGAAAGACCGAGTGGGAAACGACCTTCGATGCGATGTCTGACGGCATTTTCATTTTCGATCGCAGCGGTGAGTTGCAACGTGTGAACCGCGCGGGCGCGGCGATGGAAGCAGCTCATCCGCGACTGCTGCTCGGCCGGCAGTGTTGCCATATCCTGCGCACCAGCGAAGAAGACGAAGCTTGCGTTGTCGAAAAGGCACTCGAAACCGGCCGCAGCGTGACGATCGAGATCACTCCCATGCGTCTCAATCGACCGTTGCTCGTTTCAGTGGAGCCGGTGCTTGACGAGAATAACCAGGCCGTCGCGGTTGTTTGCACGGCGCGTGATTTGTCGGATCTGCGCAAGGTCCAGGCGGTCGCACGCGAGCATCAGTCGTTGTTGACGAACATCCTCGAGAGTGCCCGCGAGTCGATCTATGCGGTCGATCCTGACGGCAACTTCAAGTGGTGCAACACGGCCACGTTGAAGGGTCTCGGCTATCAACGCAGCAACTTTATTGGCCGCCCCTTATTGAGCATGGTCTACGAAGGCGATCGTGATCTGGTCCGCGAAAAGTTGGCGGCTGCAATGACCGGCGCTCCGCAAACTTACGAGATGCGTTACTTTGCTCACGATGGACAACTGCGATATGCGCGCGTCGATAACTCACCTCTCGTCGTCGAAGGTCGGACCACCGGTGTTCTGGGGATCGCGCGCGACATCACAGAGCAAAAAGAAGAACGTGAACGTGCTGCGCGCGCCGACAAATTACGCGCGCTGGGCCAACTTGCGTCAGGCGTGGCTCACGACTTCAACAATTCACTCGCGGCGATTCTCGGACGCGCACAGTTGCTGCGACGCCAAGTGAATGATCCCGGCCTGGTTCGAAATCTCGACATTATTCAAACGGCGGCGGAAGACGCTGCGGCAACCGTGCGTCGCATTCAAACCTTCGCGCGCAAATCGGCCGTGAAGGAATTCGAGCGTGTTGATGTGGCGAGCCTTCTGAACGACGCGATCGAGATCACACGTACTCGCTGGCAAAACGAGGCGCGCATTCGCGGGCTTGAATACGACGTTAGACTAGACACTCCGCCGGGGCAGTACACGTACGGCAGTGCGTCTGAGTTGCGCGAGGTGTTCGTTAACCTGATCGTGAACGCGGTCGACGCCATGCCGCGTGGCGGTAAGTTGTTGGTCACGTGTCGTCAGAAAGACGGTCGCTTGCAACTGCACTTCGCTGACAATGGGATGGGAATGGCCGAAGACGTGCGGCAGAAAATTTTTGAACCGTTCTTTTCGACAAAGGGCGCGCACGGCACCGGGCTGGGTCTGTCGGTCAGCTACAGCATCATCGAACGCCACTCAGGTTCGATCAGTGTGGTGTCTGCACCCGGGACGGGTACGAACTTCACGATCGATTTGCCGGCAGTTGCCGTTGAAATCACTGCTGACGATTCAGAGACAGTACTCAGAGAGGTACCGAGTTTGCGGATACTGGTAGTTGACGACGAGGAGCCTGTTCGCGAGACACTCGCCGAGATGCTCGTGGCAGTCCATCATCGAGTGGAGTTAGCTGGAAGCGGACAGGAAGCAGTTGAAAAGATGCGTCGCGGCGACTTCGACTTTGTCTTCACCGATCTCGCAATGCCAGAGATGGACGGCTGGGAAACAGCGCGATTGATTCGCAAAGCCTGGCCCACCGTTCGGATCGTGCTCGTGACCGGCTATGGACCAACCACCACTCCACCCGTCGGCGAAGAAAATCTCGTCGATGCCATCATCGGCAAGCCTTTCGACTTCGCACAAGTCGGCTCGACGATCAACACCCTCATGAAGAACGAACACATCTGTGTTCATTCGTGAAAATTCGAGGCTAACTAAATTCTTAATTAAAGTTCATGATTCCGGCGCTGGCGGTGAAACCGACTCCAAATCCAACCACCATCGCCGGACCGGACCAATCGTTTTTCTCAGCCAGCATAAAACCGGTCGACGCGCTCGACAGATTGCCGTAGCGTTGCAGCACTTGGTAAGAGCCATGCACCTTCGCTGATTCCGGTTCAAGATCCAATTGAGAACAAACGCCATCAAGAATCTTCTTGCTGCCGGTGTGAATCAAACAATCATCAACTTCAGTCAGATCCGACACGGGACAATCGGGATGTTGCAGCACGTTCTTGACGGTAGTCACTGCGTAATGCGCGCCGCGCGCGGGAACGCTCGGCTGCATGAAGTATTGCGGTCTTCCTTTCAGGAAGGGGTGTGAGCTGTTGCTGACCATCGTGAGCAGGTTCATATCGGTTGGCTGGTCGTTGGTCAGGTGGGAGATTGGTCCGAACGCGGGTTTTCCTTCTTCACTGCCTACCAGCAAGGCCACCGCGCCGTCCCCGAAGAGCATAGATTGGATTACGAAGGTGGTATCCAACCTTTGTTGTTCAAATTGATCGGGATCAAGTCTTCGTTCCTTTCTCAATCGAATGATTTCGCGGTACCCGGAATACTCCTCGCGCAGCAGGGGAGCAACGTATGGTGTGTGAGCTTCGGCCATCACCACAATTGCGAGCTTGCCGGGATTTGCGGCCAGGTACCACTGAGCAACTTCTATTGACTTGAGTAACACAGAACAACCTTGAGACTGCATGTTGACTGTGCGTAGCGACCTTGAGAGTAGTCCATGCGTCTGTCCCATGATCTCGGACGCCAGGCACGGCAACATCTGGTCAGGAGTGTTAGTTGCCGCGACGAGCAGCCCGATGCGGTTAGGATCACCTCCCCATTCATGAATGCAGCGCCTTGTAGCGGCCACGCCGAGTTTGGTGGTGGAGCTGGTGGCGCACTTTGGTTTGCCGCAGAGAAAGTCTGGATAATTTTCGAGAGTTGAGAATCGCTGATGGACGCCGAGAGTGCTGATGGTATTGATCAGCTCGGGTGAGAGTTTATGCATCAAACTGCCGACCAGCTCGGTAGTTGTGAAAGGATTCTGAGGCACAGAAGTAGCTGCCGCTAACAGATTAATCATTGTCGTTTTTCAGCTCCAAAAGAGAGGGGGATTTTGCCGCATCGGATCTGTCTACCCGACCGTTCCGACGTCTTTCTGAGTAACAACTCTTGTGCCGCAGTCGGGAGTTGGATCGATAGGGCTTATGGTGCGGATTTAATTGGGAATTTAATGAATTTCGCGTGAGGTCTCAAACTGCTTCCGTGTTGTAGTTTTGTATATCCTCTACCCACCCACTAAAAACCTCATATTTCCCTAAGGATTTCACCGAGGCACCGCGAAACCGTTTTGGCACAGAGATATACAGTGCGTATTGAGTAGTCACGCGTCCGAACACGCGTCTACGCGTCCGGCTTTGCACAAAAAGTCGGAACTGAGCGCCGAAGGCGCGAAATATGAAAGCCGGACTGAGCGCCGAAGGCGCGGAATATGATAGCCAGGGGCAAGCGCCGAACAACGTGAGGTGCGTCGCCCCTGGTAAACGCCCGCAATGGCCGTGAAGCTCTGAAAGAGCGGAATAATTGACGTTGATATTTCGCACTTTCAGTGCTCTCTTTCTTAATTCCTCGTAACCAGGGCGACGCGTTCCGCTGCGCTTCACGCTTGCCCCTGGCTTTCATATTTCGCGCCTACGGCGCTTCATAGCGACGTTTGTGCAAAGCCCACGAAGAAATCTCTTCCATGTATGCGATGCCCGCCCTGCAAGGCGTATACGGATGCGTGGTGATGGTTCGCTACCGGAGTACCAATTTTAATTCTATCTCAGCGGGAAGCGCCCGATGGTGTCTTCGCCGATGCTGCCGAGGTAGAGGTTGCCGTTTCGTTCGACGGCGTTGGCGATTTCGGCGAAGCAGTCGGCGGATCCGTTTTGGAGGTTTTCGACGACGCGGCCGCTTTGGTCCAAGCCGACGACGAATGAGTAGCGCTGGGAGGCGGGTTGGAGGAACTTAGGCAGACGGGCGACTACCTTACGCAAAAACGGATGCGGCAGTAGCGTGCGGTCGAAGAGTTCTTGACGCGGCGTTACGAGCGAGAGCCAGAAGCGGTCGTGGCCGTTCGAAGAAATGCCGTCTGGAAAACCCGGGAGATTGTCAATGAAAATGTCGTCGTAGCCGAGCTTCGGTTCCTTCAACCAAACCCGCCGGACGCGATACATTCCAGTCTCAACCACGAGCACAAATGATTGATCCGGACTGACCGCAACGCCGTTCGCGAAATAAAGACCGCGCAACAGTGTGCGTGGTTTTTGACTCCCCGGATCTAACGCCAGCAACCGGCCGTTTGGCTGATGCTCGAGCAGGTCGTTGGTAAACTGCGACATCGGAAACTTGTTCGACGCCTCAGTGAAGTAGATCGTCCCATCGGCAGCAACGTCGAGATCGTTGAGACATCCAAACCGAACGCCGTCAGCCTCCTCTGCAAGAACCTTCACCTCGCCGGACTTGTTCACCGACAACAACCCTTTAATCGCGTCAGCAACGATCAAATTCCCCGCCGGATCAAACGCCAAACCGAGCGGGCGTCCACCAGTATTTGCGAAGACGCGCGGCTGCGTGCCGTCTCGTTGAAGCACGATGATGCGGCCATCTTCGGAGCCGCCGTAAATCCTTCCGTCAGCGTCGAGCGCGACATCCTCCGGCTTGTGTCCGCCGCCAAGAGAGAGTCTCTGCACGGGCGTGAGTCGAGTGTTCTGTTGATACTGACCCGTTAAGGTTGGAGCAACGGGAGGAGTCCAGGCGCCCGGAGTGATCGGCACAGGCGCGAGCAGGAGATAAGCGAGTGCGACAGCAACGAGAACTGCAACACCGAGTGCAACGCGTTTTTTGAGGGACATTAAAGGTTAGCGTTCGCCGCGTGATTTCTCGACTGCTGTTTCCAAAGCCACGACCAGTTTCCGTATGCCGGCCTGGTCCATCGGTTCGATCAAACGCAGCGCTTCGTCGAGAATGCGTCGCTGATGTTCCGGAAAATCTGGCAACCCACTGACTGTTCCAGGCTCGCCGTCATAAAGCGCGACTCGCGGCGGCCGCACTGACTCAACAACGTCTTTCACCACAGCGAGCGTCATCGTCGGCACGCCTTCGAGCTCGAGCGCACGCGCGACCAGACCAACAGATTGATGACACAACACCGAAGCAGGGACCAGTAACGCCGCCTGCACTTCATAGCGCCGAATTCTGTCAAGTAACTTCGGCACGAGCTCCTCGACCAGCTTCGCCGCGTCAGGAATGAATCCCGCAAAACTCCAGTACACCGGATTCAACTGTCCGATGATTCCATTCTGTTCAAACTCGAGCAGACGCGCGATGGGCAGTTGCGAGTTTGCGTCTTTCTGAACTGCGGCGGGATCGTAGCCACGCGCCGCGAATCGCAAATCCGACTGCTCGACTTCGATGGGAATCTCTCGAAACGTCAAATCACCAGTCGCGGAACTGGTATCGAACGCAGGCGTGCCGTCGATGTACGCCCCGGCTGAAGAGATCAGCGCAAGGTTGAGCATCGGCAATGCGCGTCGCGCGGGCATGAACGGTGCGCGCCGGTTCCTCACAAACGGGTAATCTGAAAGGTTGTCGCCGGCGCCAGGTCTCCACCCTGCAAATCGTCTTCGCCAACCTTCAATGTCTTCGATAATGTCCACAAGCGTTTTCCATCCTGAACATCAATTGCGCAAGCTTCGGGCTATCAACACCAGTGCCACCAGCGCGGCAATCATAGCAAGCCCAAGCGCATTAACCGAATAACCGTGCAGCGCGCCAAACTCAACCCGCCGCGGATCGTCCGCCGCAATCTGATCGATTGGCAGGACCATCGCCGCGCGCAAGGCTCGCATGCGCGCCGCAATCACCCAATGGCCCACCGCTGTTGTTAGAGCGATCACCACGAGACAGACGCACTCAACAATAAAACTCACGCGTCCGGACGAGTTGCGTCGCAGTATTAACATCAACAACAGCAGCAGCGCGATCAAAAAACCGGCGATATTGATGACCGAAAGCGAACGCGTCACGATCGATCCGGCAATCTCGTTTGCGTTTGGTAGGCCAAAAGATCTCAAGACTCCAAAAGCAGCCGGTGCGACTACGGCGCCGAAGAATAGTGCGGCGCCAAACCAACAAGCCAGCAGAATCAAACGCGTAAAGTTCATTTTCTAATCATACTCATCGATTGTCGCCAGCAGTTTGATCTTCGGCGCAACGATCGGAGGCGGCGTCAAGTGACGCGGATCGGCAGCAGTCAACAACCACGATAGCGCACGGTCGAGTTGAGACTGATAATCGTCGAGGTCCAACGACATAAACACGCGCACACCCAAACGCGCGAACTTCTGTTTCGCACGAAGATACATCTGGCGCGCGGCTCCGGGGCGGCCAATGTCGAGATGATGAAACGCCACCGCGGATTGGATCATGGCCTGGAGAAAAAGTTTTTCACGTGGTCCAACTTCGCCCATCCAGCGTTCTTCCCACGCGTCGTGCGCCGCGTGAAATTCGCCCGCGTTGTAGAGATCGATGCCGGCGATGTATTCGATCGGATACGCAATGACATGAGCGTCAAGATAAGCGGTCATCGGCCTGCACTCAATCGCGCTGCAATTACTTTCGCGGCGGTCGCGCCTGCGCCTGCGGCGCTGCTGATCGTCGGCGCGAGCGGATTCGAGACGTCGCCGGCAGCAAAAACCATCGGAACGCTCGTTTCCTGCGTGCTGCTCACCTTAATAAAACCTTTCTCGTTCGTTTCCAGTTGCTCTCTGAATAACTGCGTATTCGGCTCGACACCGATGCGAATGAGCACGCCGCGCACCGCAAGCTGAAACGGCTTAATCCCTGCCTTGCGCTGGATCTCAACTGCCTGCACGGTTTCGTCGCCAATAATACGCGTCACAACCGATTCAGTGAAAACCGTGATGCAGTGGACTGCCTGTAAACGCTCAGTGAACTCACGCCGAGCGCGCAGCTTCTTCGCACGATGGACCAGGGTCACTGTCGGACAAACCTCGGCCAGCAGCAAAGCATTCTCAACCGCCGCATCACCACCGCCAACTACGCAAACATCATGACCCGCGAAGAGTTGTCGATCGCGAGCGCCGGACTGGATGATTCCCTTGCCAACAAACTCCTTCTCACCCGGCACACCCAACTCGCGCGGACTAACGCCACTCGCAATCACAATCGCGATCGACTGCAACGTTTCACCACTCGCCAACAAGACTCGCTTCGCTTTTAGATCGACTGAAGCGATCGCAACCTGCGTCCAAAGATCAAACTCCGCTGACTCGGCATCTTTGGCAAATAAATCGAGAAACTCCTCACCATTGCGAGCCTTAACGCCGAGATAGTTCTCGATCGGATTGTAGACGCGGTGAAGCTGACCGCCGATTCGATCAGCTTGCTCGAGCACCAAGGTGTCAAGACCCAACTCGTCGCACCAGAAAGCGGTCGAGAGCCCCGCTGGTCCAGCGCCGATGATGATTACGTCGTGCATTCTTTTTCAACCGGCGACTGCCAATCGCAACGAGTTCTGCAAAGCTTCCACGACAACTTGAGGCTCGAGACGCGACGCCGCGAGCATCCGGTTATTGTCGAGAAACTTGACAGCTGAGGTCATCTCGCGATTATCCATTTGCCAGCGCCCGTCGCGATTGCCTTCCTTGTTGTTCAGCAGCTGCAAGGCGCCGCTCAAATCGCGATGCTTTACGCGCGGACGCACGACAGTTTCAGCCCAGGAGTAGTACGGATAATCGAGACGATAAAACCATCCGGAACCGGCCGGAATCGCGATCAGAAAGAGCTCACCGTGTGCGTACTTCGAGATCGCAGTGTAAGGCGCGGAGTGTCGGGTTGGACTGAATCCGGTACCGCTAAAAAGCTCGGGCGCCAGAGTTATCAACGAAAGATTCGAATTCTCCGCAACGTTCGACTCTCCGCGCTCGAAGCTTTCGATCGCAGCGACAACACTTTCCCAACCTTCACGCCACAGTGATTCATAGTCGTTGATGTTCGTCAGCAAACGCTCGACTTCAGGCAGGACCAGCTCATACGCGCGCGCATCGCCGTCAACCTTCTCACCGGCGAGCAATCGTGCCAACGGCGAACCGTCGTCGTTATTCGGACTCGCCTGATCCGAGCCCTGGATCGCGATGCTAACGCGCACGCCGTCGTCGCTCGAGTACTCCGAAAAGTCACCAGCTTCAGCGGCCGAAATCATCAGGTCGCGATAAGCCAACGCGCGCTCGCCGTTCAGCACAGTCCACACGGACAAAACTCCGTCAGTATCGAAATGATTGTTGGTTACTAACTCGATGCCGTTCGTCAGCGCGACACGATTCGGTGAGGCAACGAGATTGAGCGCGATCTCAGTCGAGGTGTCGGCCTTGACCTCCGCCGGCGTCGCGTTTGCTTCCCAGTGCGAGAAGTGAATACTGTTATCAACCGTTCCGTCTACCGACAGCTTGGGAACGTTTGCGAGGGCTTCAGTGTAGAACTCGAATCTCATGCGTGGGCCTTTCGTTTTTTAGCAAAGTGTAGTGTAACGTGTGTCCCGGCTCAAAGCCGCTGACATTCAAACCTGGGGAAGAATTCAATGGAAGAGATGACCGCAACCGAACTTAAGCAGCGCCTCGACAACGGCGACGATATTCAGATCATCGACGTGCGCGAAGACAAAGAAGTCGCGATCGGGCGCATACCGAATTCAAAACATATTCCGCTGGCGCAGGTGCTGAACCGCATGGACGAGATCGATCCGAACCGCGAAACAGTGGTCCACTGCAAGATGGGCGGCCGCAGCGCACGCGCGATCGACGCACTGCAACGCTCCGGATTCAAAGGCAAACTGATAAACCTGCGCGGTGGAATCATTGGCTGGTCGAATGAAGTAGACCCGAGCGTACCGAAGTACTGACGAAAGAAATCTCGACTCCTCAACCTGGCGCCGCGTCTAATCCTCAGCAAGGGTGGTTAAGAGGCGTCTCTCCTCCATAGTCCGTCAAAGCGCCACCAAACATTAATCCTGAAATGGAGGACTTGAGGAATGAGGAAAAGACTATTTGGCACCCTACTATCAATTGCCGGAATGATTTGTTTTTCAGGCAATGTTGTCATGGCCCAACGGCATATCGATCGCCGGGAACGGCGAGACCTGCGTGAGGATCGCCGCGATATTCGTTCTGATACAAGAGACATCCGATCGGATCGTCGCGATTTACGGGCTGATCTTCGGGACCGAGATATTCGTGAGGTCAGAGAAGACAGACGCGATCTAAGATCGGATCTTCGTGACCGTCGCGCTGATGTGCGCGATTTCTATCGCGATCGCCGTCGAGCACGTCACGACTAATAAAACTTAAGCCGCAGATTTATTTCGTAATCCCTTCCAATTCGATAAACCGGCTGAGCCTGGTGATCACCATTCCTTCTTCACACTCGAGCCTGCATGACAGCGCGGGCCTGTCGTTCTGCTCGTTCTGTCCTTTCAGGTGATACCAGATCTGGCAATTCGTACACTCACCGTTCCAGCAGAAGTCGCCGTACGAGATCGTGTTGATGGATAAGTATTGAAAGCAACGCAGGAGGCGGTTCTTCTCTGGAACGCTGACTTGCTTGCCGGCGATCTCGAGGCTTATCAGCTTCTCGTAAGGATCGAGCAGATCCGCGCTTTGGTCACTCATAGGCAGCGGCAGTATAATCGCTCCCTGCTCAAATTAGTACAACAGATCAATTGCGGGGGTTATCGAATTGGCCTTAGTTATTTACACCAAGCCTGGCTGTCCTTATTGCCAGCAGGCGCGCGAATACTACACTTCGAAAGGAATTCCGTTTCTCGACTACGACGCCCAGAACGACAAAGCTCGCCGAGCCGAGATGTTTTCTTTTTCCGGCGGCGACCCGACGGTGCCGTGCATCGTTCAGGACGGAAACTACGTGGGCTCAGGTTGGGGAAACCCGCCTCGCGGTTGAACTGTTCACGATTAGCCGGCCGTGCGCCGGCTGTTTACCCGAAGTTGTCTCCCCTGATTTTGACTCGTGATCTTACCCAGGAAGGTGCTCCATGAAAAACCACTCCAGTTTGCGCTTTCTGCTGTTGCTCTCAATTCTGTTTGTTCTCCCATTTAGCAGCGAAGTCGCAGCACAATCGAATGGAGGAGCGGGCGCGCCTCAACCACCTATGGCAGAAAAGAAACCAAAGACTACGAACATTCACGGCACGACGCTCGTCGACGACTTCTTCTGGCTGCGCGAAAAAACGAATCCCGCAGTGATGGCCCATCTCAAAGCTGAAGATGACTACGCCAACACGATGATGAAGCCGACGGCGGCGCTCCAGCAGAAGCTCTACAACGAGATGCTCAGTCATATCAAACAGACTGACACCAATGTGCCTTTTCGCTGGGGAAACTACTTTTATTACACCCGCACCGAGGAAGGTAAGCAGTACCCGATCTTCTGCCGCAAGAAGGGCAGTCTTGACGCGGTGGAAGTGGTCATTCTCGATGAGAATGAACTGGCTAAGGGTCAGA
>Ga0207707_10003189_pt1 | contig 14562 bp, 14 predicted proteins | sample KBSC83BmetaG_FD_184336 | JGI IMG/M metagenome (GOLD analysis project Ga0207707, IMG submission 184336) | Corn rhizosphere microbial communities from Kellogg Biological Station, Michigan, USA - KBS C8-3B metaG (SPAdes) (version 2) | ecosystem: Host-associated > Plants > Roots > Rhizosphere ...
TGAACAACACCCGTGCCAGCGACCCGGACGCGCCGCCCGAGGAGGCCGAGCTGCTGCACGGACGCTGGCTCGTTCTACGCAAGGGCAAGCGCAGCGTCGCCGGCATCGAGGCAAGCGCCGACTGAGCGTCGGCACGATTTGACGTGAGCGAGCGGGATTCTTAGTCTCGTAGAGCCCCACGGGGAGCCGGGCGCGATGCGGCCGGACCGGGGGACCTCCTTCGAGCAGCGCCGTCTGGCTCGCGTCAGTGTCGCGTGCACGTGGGGAGGCCGCGCGGGAGCCGCTTTGACAGCGGGGACCGAGCGGACATAGCGTAGAACGGTTGCCCCGCGAGGGGTTGCCCCGCGAGAGGCCTCGCAGCCTCGACCGGTGTCCAGGGGCCGCCGACAGACCGCATGGTTTGGGCGTCGGTATACAGCGCCTGGAACAACGGTTCATCGCCCTCCACCAAGGGACGCAGCCGCACGGCACCTGGCCCGCTCACGGATGATTTCAACGGAACACCTGGCTATCGTGACCTTTTGAAACCCCATCGGGGTTGACTCGCCGGCTGGTTACCGTATCCCAAACCCAAGAACCTGCTCAATTCCGCGACTGATGGATCAGCCCGCATCGCGAAATACCCCCGGCGCCGTTCGATCCAACAGATCCAGCCTTGCCCTCATCTCGTGATCGACCAGCATGACCCTCGCCGGGGGGACAACCATGGTGTCGGCCATGGCCACGTCGGTCTGCGGGAGCGCCGCCAGCGGCAACCGCTCGATCCGCGCCGACTGGATCGGCAGGGTCGGCGTGCGATAGATGATGATCTCGTGATCCAGCGGGTAGTCGCGCGCGAGCACCTCGACCAGCAATTGGCGGTAGGCCGGGCCGGTGGAAAAGCGTGCCAGCGACTGGTCGCCGACCAGGCCGACCTGCCACAGCACGAGATACGCCGTGGGATCGATGCGACGCCGGTAGAACAGCAACTGGCTGGCCTCGTAGTGCTGGCAACCATAGCGGCCGGGGTCGATGCCGAGATCCGCGTAGAGGCAGTCCTCGGCGGAAACGCCCGGCTCCATGTGCGCGGAATAGCCCTCGCCGCGCGCCACCTCGATCGCCTTGTGCGGCGCCCAGGCAAACACACCGGGGTGGCCGTAGAACACGCCGCACACCTTCTTTCCCGCACGCACCTCGGCAAGCATGGCCTCGACCATCTGCCGGTAGGTCTGCATGCGCGACTTGCCCTCGCGGTAGTACGGCTGCAGGCTGCGCACGTCCTGGTGCATGCGCTGCAGCCACAGCTCGACGATGCCGTCGGAGAGGCCGGCGAACACCACGTCGGCCTGCTCGATATGGCTGCGCGCCAGCGGGCCGAGGTGGGAACCCAGGGTCATGCCCAGGCCCACGCAGACCAGGCTTCCCGCCGGGGGAGTGGCTTCCATCGGGCTGGCTCGTGCGGAACGGATCAGTCCGTTTTACCCGAATCGCCCTTGGACGGGAATGCCTCCATCAGCGGCCTGATCAGATCCAGCGGCAGCGGGAACACGATGGTGGAGGACTTGCCGTTGTTGGACATGTCGGCCAGCGTCTGCAGGTAGCGCAACTGCAGGGCCTGCGGCTGCTGCGACAGCATCGCCGCGGCATCGCGCAGCTTCTCGGCGGCCTGCATCTCGCCCTCGGCGTGGATCACCTTGGCGCGGCGTTCGCGTTCGGCTTCGGCCTGGCGCGCGATCGCGCGCACCATGGTCTCGTTGATATCCACGTCCTTGATCTCGACGTTCATCACCTTGATGCCCCACGGGCCCGCGGACTCGTCCAGGGTCACCTGCAAGGTGTGATTGATCGAGTCGCGCTGGGACAGGATCTCGTCCAGCTCGTGCTGGCCCAGCACCGAGCGCAGCCGCGTCTGCGCCAGCTGGCTGGTGGCTTGCAGGAAGTTTTCCACCTCCAGCACCGACTTGTCCGAGTCGACCACGCGGAAGTAGACCACCGCGTTCACCCGCACCGACACGTTGTCGCGCGAGATCACGTCCTGCGGCGGCACGTCCATCACGGTGACGCGCAGGTCGACCCGGATCATGTGCTGCACCACCGGGATCAGCAGCACCAGGCCCGGGCCCTTGGTGCCGGTATAGCGGCCCAGGGTCAGGATCACGCCGCGCTGGTACTCGGGCAGAACCTTGATCGCGGCGAACAGCAGCAGCACGCCGAGAATGATCAGTACACCGATGAATCCGAACATGGTTCTCTCCTGTCAAAAACCTCAAACGGCCGCTTCGGCTTGTGCCGGCTCGACCTGCAACAGCAGTCCCTGCCGCGATACCACACGCACGCGGGCGCCGGCGGGCAAGGCACTGGCGCAGCGCACGCGCCAGCGCTCGCCGTGCAGCATGGCCCAGCTCTCGCCGCCGGCGGCGACGGCCTCCAGCAACTGGCCGGTCTCGGCCGCCATTGCCGCATCGCTGCCGAACGGGCGGGCGCGCCGTGCATGGAACACCAGCCACACGATCGTACCCAGCAGCGCCGCGAAGCCGACCGCGATGCCGGCGATCACGCCGAGATTGACGGCGTAGCCGGGCACGCCGGTTTTCATCAGCATCACCGAGCCGATCACGAACGCGACCAGGCCGCCCGCGCCGAATGCACCCACCGTGGGATTGACCGCCTCGGCCACCAGCAGCCCGATGCCCAGCGCCATCAGCGCCAGCCCGGCATAGTTGACCGGCAGCAGTTGCAGCGCGTACAGCCCCACCAGCAGGCAGATCGCGCCCACGATGCCCGGCAGCATCGCGCCGGGGTGCATCGCCTCCAGCGCCAGCCCGAAGATGCCGCCAAGCAGCAACAGGTAGGCGATGGTCGGGTTGGTGATGATCGCCAGGAAGCGCGTGCGCGCGCCCGGCGCGTAGTCGCGCACCGTCGCCCCCTTGAGCGCCAAAGTGACGCTGCGCTCGCCGACCCGCACCTTGCGCCCGTCGGCCTTGGTCAGCAGGTCGGCCATGTCGCTGGCGACGAAGTCGATCACGTGCTGCTGCGCCGCCTCGCTGGCGGTCAGCGTGGCCGCACCGCGCACCGCCTGTTCGGCCCAAGCCGCGTTGCGCCCGCGCAACTGGGCCAACGAGCGGATGTAGGCGATCGCATCGTTCAGCACCTTGTGCGATTCGGCGTTGTCGCCGGTTTGATCCGGCTCTGCCGGTGCGCTGGAAGCGGCCTTGGCCGGCCCGTCCGCCTTCGGCACGGGCAGCGGCATCGGCGTGGCACCGCCCAGCGACACCGGTGTCGCCGCGCCCAGGTGGGTGGCCGGCGCCATCGCGGCGACCTGCCCGGCGTAGAGGATGTAGGTGCCGGCCGAAGCCGCGCGGGCGCCCCCGGGCGCCACGTAGACCAGCACCGGCACCGGCAGGGCCAGCATGCGGCTGATGATCTGGCGCATCGACTCGGACAGGCCGCCGGGCGTATCCAGCTGCAGCACGATCGCCACCGCGCCGTCGTCCACCGCGCGCCGCGCGGCATCGTCGAAATACTCCGCCGCGGCTGGCCCGACCGGGCCGTCGAGGGTGATCCGCGCCACCATCGGCGAACTCGCCGCCGGCGCTCCGGCCGGCGACACGTCGGCGCGCAGCGCAGCCAGCGGCAAGACCCAGCACAGCATCAAAGCGAGCAGCCAGCGGCCATGCTTCATGATTCCGACCTCCACCACGGTTTCGTGACACTGGCCCACTGTAGCCCGTCCGGCATGTAGAAAGCGGCAAATCGACGGCGCGGCTCCCGCAGATGCACAATCGGCGCGGTCAGCACGCGGAGAATCCCATGCCGAAAATCGACCCCATCCAGGTGCCCGAGCGCAAGGGCTCGGGCTATCCCTCACCGTTCGCGGCCTCAGCCGGCACCCGCATCAAGCAGGCGCTGGGCGACGCCGGCGGCCTCACCGATTTCGGCGTCAACCTCACCCGGTTGCCGCCCGGCGCATGGTCGAGCCAGCGGCACTGGCATACCGACGAGGACGAATTCGTCTACGTGCTGGCGGGCGAACTGGTGCTGGTCACCGACGCCGGCGAGCAGGCGCTGGTTGCGCACGAGTGCGCGGCGTTTCCGAAGAATCACGCCGACGGCCACCACTTGGTCAATCGCGGCACGCAGATGGCTGTCTACCTGGAAATCGGCAGCCGCCGAATGGACGATCGCTGCCACTATCCGGACATCGACCTGCACTGGGATGGTGCCGCTGGCGTTTACACGCACAAGGACGGTGTGGCGTATTCGTGAGTCTTGATTGGCGGCGAAGCTCGACTACGCATTTCGTTCGCGCTGAGGACTTTGTGAGTAGCGCCCTTGCTTGCCTCGCGCAGCGGGGACAAGACGGCAGGATTGCCGCCTTGAGCAGCAACGCTGCCCGAAGGGCCGATGCCATGGATGGCATCAGTTCAAGCTGCCCGGAGAGCTGAACGGGGCGGTTTCCCGCGCGAAAGCGGGATCAAGAGCGCCCCCATCCGCCTTACGTGCCGCTCCTGCGGCACGCCCTTCGGGCCGGCTTCGCCGTGCGCTCCGGCATCCCGCCTCCGCAGTCGGCACCTTCCCCCGCTTCGCGGGGGAAGGAAGAACTAAACTCCGGGCCCGGCGGCCGCCGTACCCGCCGCGGCCGGCTGCAGGTGCTGACCGACCAGCAGGCTGCGGATGGTACGCAACTTCGCCTTGATCGCCGCTTCGTTGGCCGGCCCGGTGCGCAGCAGCAGGCGCTGGCCGGCCGAGCGCGCTTCCAGCGCCGGATCGGCATACACGTACTGGCCCTTCGACGGCTGCAGCGCCGGCGGCTCGGCCGGCTCGGGTGCGGCCAGCAGGTCGTCGATCACCACGATCAGGCGATCGTTGAAATAGCCGTGCGGATAGCCCAGTTGCCGGTAGGCCTGCTGGAACAACGGATAGGCGTGCACGTACCAGGCGACCAGCGCCGACGGATCGACCTGCTCGACGATTTGCATGTACGGCGCGTAGCGCGCGGCATTCGCCTCGCCCATCACCGTGCGGCCATCCGCATCGCGGGTGACGAAGGCGCCCTTCGGCGTGCGCGCGGCCAGCATGGTGCCGCCGAGGCTGCGGCCCGGCATCGCGTCGATGCTGGCCACGATGCGGGCGATGACCTGCGGGCGCACCAGCAGCGCCGACAGCTCGCTGCCGCCGGCCAGCCGCTGCAGCGCGGAAGTCACCTCATCGTCGCTCTGATCCAGCGCCGGCAGCGGGGCCGTCGAGGCACTCGCCGGGGCCGTCTGCACTTGTGCGATCGGATGCTGGACGGGTGCGGTCGCGCTGGTTGCCGGAGCCGCCGCCATCGGTGCCGAGGGTACCGGCTGCCCCGGTTGCATGGCCGTGCGCGCCATGTACACGCCGACGACGACCAGCGCCAGCACCACGATCCCCGCGACGATCCAGCCGTCTGTTGATGCCTGCCTGCGCATGAGCTGCCTCGTGGTTGCGTTCGGAATACCCATTCTGACTGAGGTCAGCGCGAATCGTTCAACCCGCCGGCGACGCAGCTCACGCTTTCAGCCGATAGCCGGTGCGGAAGATCCACCACACCAGCCCCAGGCAGACGCCCAGGAACACCAGGGTCATACCCAGGCTGACGCCCACGCCGACGTCGGACACGCCGTAGAAACTCCAGCGAAACCCGCTGATCAGGTACACCACCGGATTGAACAGGGTGACCTTCTGCCAGAACGGCGACAGCATGTGGATCGAATAGAAGCTGCCGCCGAGAAAGGTCAGCGGCGTCACGATCAGCAGCGGCACCAGCTGCAGCTTCTCGAAGTTGTCCGCCCAGATGCCGATGATGAAACCGAACAGGCTGAAGGTCACCGCGGTGAGCACCAGGAACGCCAGCATCCACAACGGGTGCTCGATGTCGAAGCTGACGAACAATCGCGCCGTGACCAGGATGATGCTGCCCAGGATGATCGACTTGCTGGCCGCCGCGCCGACGTAGCCGGCGACGATCTCGAACGGCGACACCGGCGCCGACAGCAGCTCGTAGATGGTGCCCACGAATTTCGGGAAATAGATGCCGAACGAGGCGTTGGAGATGCTCTGCGTGAGCAGCGACAGCATCACCAGGCCGGGCACGATGAAGGCGCCGTAGCTGACCCCGTCGATGCCGTTCATGTGCGAGCCGATCGCGGCGCCGAACACCACGAAGTACAGCGAGGTGGAGATCACCGGCGAGACGATGCTCTGCAGCAGGGTGCGCCGCGTGCGCGCCATCTCGAACCCGTAGATCGCCCGGATGCCATGGATGTTCATGCGCGCTCCTTCACCAGATCCACGAAGATGTCCTCCAGCGAACTCTGGCTGGTCTTCAGATCCTTGAAGTCGATGCCGGCCTCGGCCAGCCGCCGCAGCAGCACGTCGATGCCGGTATGTTCGCCCTGCGCATCGAAGCTGTAGACCAGTTGCCGGCCCTCGTCGGAAAGTTCCAGCGCATGGCCGGCCAACGCCGGTGGAATCGCTGCGAGCGGATTCTGCAATTGCAGGGTCAACTGCTTGCGGCCGAGCTTGTTCATCAGCTCGGCCTTGTTCTCGACCAGGATCAGCTCGCCCTTGTTGATCACCCCGATGCGATCGGCCATCTGCTCTGCCTCGTCGATGTAGTGGGTGGTCAGGATGATGGTGACGCCGCTGGCGCGCAGCGCGCGCACCATCTCCCACATGTCGCGGCGCAGCTCGACGTCGACGCCGGCGGTGGGTTCGTCCAGGAACAGGATGCGCGGTTCGTGCGACAGCGCCTTGGCGATCATCACCCGGCGCTTCATGCCGCCGGACAGGGTCATCAGCTTGCTGTCTTTCTTGTTCCACAGCGAGAGGTCTTTCAGCACCTTCTCGATGTGCGCCGGGTTGGCCGGCTTGCCGAACAGGCCGCGGCTGAAGCTCACCGTGTTCCACACCGTCTCGAACGAATCGGTGGTGAGCTCCTGCGGCACCAGGCCGATCTTCGAGCGCGCGGCGCGGTAGTCGCGCACCACGTCGTGGCCGTCAGCCAGTACCGTGCCCTCGCTCGGGTTGACGATGCCGCAGACGATGCTGATGAGGGTGGTCTTGCCAGCGCCATTGGGGCCGAGCAAGGCGAAGATCTCGCCCTGTTCGATCGCCAGGTTGATGTTCTTCAGCGCCTGGAAGCCGGAGGCGTAGGTCTTGCCGAGATTCTCGGCGACGATGATCGGCGGCACGCGAAATCCAGTGACAGCAAACGGATCGCAGATGGTATGCCGGCGGCACCGCCACGGCCAGCGCCACACCGGCTCTCTCCGAGATCTCCCCCTCGACGGCGCGACGGTGGTCCAAGGTCAAAAACTCGTCGCCGGAACCCGCATGAACTCGATCGAAGTAGCGTTGGCCATGTTGCTGGCCGTGGTCGGCAGCGGCTATCTGGTACGCATCCTGCCGTTCTCGCTGCCGCTGTCGCTGGTTCAGATCGGGCTGGGCGCGGTGATCGCCGGCGCGTTCAGGCACGGCGTGGCGCTCGACCCGGCCATCTTCTTCCTGCTGTTCCTGCCGCAGCTGCTGAAAGGCCCGCAGCTGCACGATCTTCAAACTGACGCCCCACCATCACGTCTCCGACGAGGTCTCGCGCCGACTGATGCACGAGATCGACCTGCAGGAAGCGCGCTACCGCTGACCGGGAGGCACTCACGCACGTGCCGGGAGCTTTTCGCCTCGCACGCAGCTCGCCAACCCCCGGAGCCGAACCATGCGCATGTACCGCCTGCTGCTGATCATCGCGGTATGGGCCATCAGCTGGCCCGCAGCGGCCGCCACCTTGCCGAACCGGCCGGTGCCGTCGCTGGATATCCACCGCTATGCCGGCCAGTGGCACGAGATCGCGCGCCTGCCGACGTACTTCGAGCGCAGGTGCCTGGATGCCGTCATCGCCACCTACACGCCGACCATCGACGGCAGCGTGCACATCCACAACACCTGCCGCACCACCGATGGCCGGATGTCCGTCGATGGGGTGGCGCGGATCAAGGACAACCAGCCCGCGGCGCTCGAGGTGCGCTTCGCGCCCGCCTTGCTGAGCTGGCTGCCGATGGCGTGGGCGGACTACTGGGTGATCGAAGTGGACGCCGACTACCAATGGGCCGTGATCGGCAGCCCTGGGCGCAAGCACCTGTGGATACTCGCGCGCCGCCCCACGATGGGTCGCGCGCTGTTCCAGACCCTCAAGGAACGCGCGCGCCAGCGCGGCTACCCGGTCGACCGACTGATGGTTACCGCGCAGCTGGAATGAGGGTCGGCGAAAGAAGCCGCATCCCGGCCCGGCCAGGGCGAGCCTGGAGCAGCCCGGGTACGCCGGATCGCAGGGGGAACGCCGCTTCTCAACGAGCCGCCAGCGCGCCGGTGAGCTGGAAGGTGGCGATGGCGCAGGCCATGGCCACGTTCATCGAGGAGTGCGCGCCCCGCATCGGGATGTGCACGGTCTGTTCGGCCATATCCAGCAGGGCCTGGCTCACCCCGCGGTTCTCCGAGCCCAGCACCAGGCAGATCCGATCCGCGGCGTCCACCGCCAGCTCGCTGATGTCGATGCTGGCGGTGGTCAGTTCCAGGGCGATGATGCGATAGCCGCGGGCCGAAAGTTCGCGCAGCAGCGGAACCGGATCGACCGCGTGGCTGAACGGCACATGCTTCTCCGCCGAGCGCGAGGTCTTGCGCAGCTTGCTGTTCGGCGGCAGCGCCGAGCGGCCGGTGAGATGGATATGCTCCACCCCCAGCGCGTCGGCAATACGGAACAGGCTGCCCACGTTCATCGGCAGGTCGAGGTCGTGCGCCAGGTAGCGCAGCGGAAACGGCTTGCGCGCCGGACGATGCTGCGCGTGGTCGAGCTGGATGTTGGCCATATCGAACCGACTCAGAACAGCAACAGCAGCAAGGGCACGGCGACGCCGCCGAGCAGCACGCCGCCGAACAGGCGCGGACGGCGACTGAAGCGCCAGGCCATGTAGAGCCCGCTCAACACCGAAGTGAACAGGCCCAGTGCGATCAGCACGAAGAAGATCTTCATTGGCAGCAGGTTTTTGGCCGGCCGATTCGGGCCGGCCGCACGCGGCGCGGGTGCGGCCGCGACCGCGGCCTGCGGCGCGGCGGGGCGGGCGCGCTTCGGCGACACCACCAGGGTCTGCTTCTTGTGCAGTTGCGCCATGCTGGCCAGCCACGCCGGCGGCGCATAACTGCTGCCGCGGCTGGCTTCGTGCAGACCGAAAGTCTGCAGGCCGCCGGTCAGCGCCAGAAACAGCAGCATCGGCGCGGTAAATACACCCAGATAGAGGTGGGTGGTGCGGATCAGCTTGAGCAGGCGATGGGGCAACGGCATCGAGGTGGGTTCATGCGAAAGGGAGCGCACAGGGTACGCCGCGACAAACCGAGCCGGCCAGCCGTTGGCGTACCCCTCCGATCTGCTGCTAACCTCGCCAGTGGATTTGTCTGGCGCCGTTTCCAAGCTACCGCTCCACCGTTCGCCCAGAGCGTAGGCGCGCAGCGCCGAAATCGAAGGGCATCGCCGCAGACGGCGCAGTCAGACACTCGACGTCGTGTCCTCCGCTTGGAGCATCGCGTGGCTTTCGAAATCGAAGAGCGCCGTATCGACGTGGCCGACCTGCAGCTGGGCATGTTCGTGTGCCGGCTGGATCGGCCATGGGAGGAGACGCCGTTCCCGCTGCAGGGCATCACCCTGGCCCGGCTGGAGGACATCGAAACGCTGCAGCAGTTGTGCCGCGAGGTCTGGATCGACGCCCGCCTGCTGGTGCCGCGCGACGCGCCGCAGGCGCTCACCCGCACCGACGTGTCGCGCTACCGCTTCAACAGCAGCACGCACTATGCGGATCTCGCCGCGGTCGAGGACGAGGCGCCGCGTGCGCGCGCCGCGTTGGACAACGCCTCGCAGATCGTGGACGGCCTGTTCGAGGATGTCGCCAGCGGCCGCGAACTGTCGGTGGAACACGTCGAGCAGGCGGTGCGCCCGCTGGTGGCCACCGTGCTGCGCAGCGCCGATGCGTTCTTCCTGGTCGAGGGCCTGCGCCGCAGCGACAGCTACTCCTACAGCCATGCGGTGAGCTGCAGCGCGCTGGCCGCCGCGTTCGGCCGGCACATGGGATTCGACGAGGAGACCATCTTCAGCCTGGCCGCCGGCGGCCTTCTGATGGACGTCGGCAAGACCCGCCTGCCCGAGGATCTGCTGCAGTACCCGGGTTCGCTGGCGCCCAGCGAGGTCGACATCATCCGTTCGCACGTGGAGCATGGACTGGCGCTGCTGGACGAGGCCGGCATCGCCAACCTCGACGTGCTCGACATCGTGCGCACCCACCACGAGCGGCACGACGGCAGCGGCTATCCGGAAGGCCTGGCCGCCTACGTCATCCCGATCAGCGGGCGCATGCTCGGCATCATCGACAGCTACGACGCGATGTCCAGTGCCCGCCCCTACCGCGCCGCCATCTCGCGCCACCAGGCCCTGCAGCAGATCTACGCCGCGCGCAACCGGCTGTATCACGCCGAAGTGGTCGAGCAGTTCCAGGTCTGCCTGGGCGTCTACCCCACCGGCTCGCTGGTGGAACTGAGTACCGGCGAGGTGGCGATCGTGATGGCGCAGAACCAGGTGCGCCGGCTGCGCCCGCGCGTGGCCATCCTGAGCGCGCCGAACAAGCAGCCGCTGAACGACTTTCGCCCGGTGGATCTGATGCAGCTGGGCGACAAGGACGGCGTCGACATCGTGCGCAGCCTGGCCGTCGGCGACTACGGTATCGATGCGAGCCGCTTCTTCCTGCAATGATGGCGTCCTGGCGCCCCATCCCCCCACGCCGCCACGAGCCTGCCGGCCCATGCTGAACCGCGAACACATCTTCGAGGAAATCGAGACGCACATCCGAACCAGCGCAGGCGAGCGCTTCGCGGTGCTGGTGCTGCGTGTACCCGGCTTGCGCGAGATCAGCCTGCGCTTCGGCTACGCCCAGGGCGAACAGGCCGAGGACATGGCGCATGCCTTGATCCGGCAGTCGCTGCGCCCGATCGACCGCGTGTTCCGCGCCGGCGACGACAGCTTCGTGGTGCTGCTGCCGGCGATGCTCAGCCACAACCACGCGCTGCTGGCCAGCACGCGCCTGATCCATGCCTTCGAGCAGCCGCTGGACGGCACCGCCTCGCCCTGGCTGGTGCGGCCGGTGATGGGCATTGCGCTGTATCCCGAGCACGGCCCCAGCGCCGACCGCCTGTGCCGCCGCGCCAGCATGGCGCTGGACGAGGCGCAGCGCCGCGGCGAGCTGTGCGTGATCTATCAACCGCACGACACCCAGATCGAGATCTTCTACGATGAACTGCGCGAGGCACTGGACGCCAACCGCCTGCAGGTGTTCTTCCAGCCGATCTGGAACCTCCAGCAGAATCGCATCGCCGGTGCCGAGTCGCTGGCGCGCTGGAGCAGCCCCAGCCACGGCGAGGTCTCGCCGGCCAACTTCGTGCCGTTTTCCGAGCAGAGCGACCTGATCTCGGTGCTCACCCGCTGGAGCATGAACACCACGCTGCGGCATGTCGCCAGCATGCCGACCTATCAGGGCCTGCGCTTCGCGATCAACTTCTCGCCGCGGGTGCTGTCGCGCCCGGGCATGGTGGAGCAACTGCTCGGCGCGCTCGACATCTGGGGCGTGCCGCCGACCGCGGTGATCGTGGAAATCACCGAGACCACCCTGGTCAACGATCTCGAACTGAGCGTGCAGGTGCTGCGCCGGCTGCGCGACCGCGGCATCGGCATCGCGATCGACGACTTCGGCACCGGCTACGCCTCGATCGCCTACCTGCGGCAATTCCCCGCCACCGAGCTGAAGATCGACCAGTCGCTGATCGCGGCGATGGGCAGCGAGCCGCACACCGGCAAGCTGGTGCGCGCCATCGTCAACATGGCCCACCACATGGATCTGACCACCACCGCCGAGGGCATCGAGGACGCCGCCACCCAGGCGCAACTGGTCGACATGGGCTGCGACTTCGGCCAGGGCTTCTTGCTGGGCCGGCCACAGCCGGCGGCGGAGTTCATCGCCCGTTTCGCCGCCGCCTCGCCGTCGTGAGCGCGCGCGCCGCCACGCCACGCCGCCGTTCTGCCAGCATCGGAAGCCATGTCTGCCACGCCGCCCGCTGAACCCGCCTCGGGAATCCGCTTCTCGATCGAACGCGCCAGCAAACACTACGGCGCCACGGTCGCGCTGGAGCGGATCGAGCTGGAGTTTGCCGCCGGCAGCACCAGCGCGCTGATCGGCAGCAGCGGCTCGGGCAAGTCCACCGTGCTGCGCCTGCTGCTGGGCCTGGAGCGGCCCGACACCGGCTGCGTGCGCATCGACGGCCGCGTACTGGAGCCGGCCGACGTGCTCGCCCTGCGCCGGCGCGTCGGCTACGTGATCCAGGACGGCGGCCTGTTCCCCCACCTCACCGCGCTGGGCAACCTTGCCCTGCTGCCGCGCTACCTCGGCTGGGACGCCGACCGCATCCGCCAGCGCGCGGAGTCGCTGGCGGCGCTGACCCATCTGCCGTCCGACGCGCTCGAACGCTATCCGGCCGAGCTCTCCGGCGGCCAGCGCCAGCGCGTGGCGCTGATGCGCGGCTTGATGGCCGACCCCGATGCGCTGCTGCTCGACGAACCGCTGGGCGCACTCGACCCGATCGTGCGGCACGAGCTGCAGGACGAGCTGAAGCGGGTCTTCGACCAGCTCGGCAAGACGGTGATCGTGGTCACCCACGACCTGGCCGAAGCGGCCTGGTTCGCCGACCGGCTGGTGCTGCTGCGTCGCGGTGCGCTGGTGCAGGACGGCAGCTACGCGGATCTGCGCGATCGCCCGGCCGACGCTTTCGTGCGCCAGTTCGTGCAGGCGCAACGCAGCCTGCCGGCCTCGCCATGAGCTGCCGCTGCACTCTCGCGTCGGTGGTTCTCGCGACGATCCTGCCGGGTCTGGCTCTGCTGCCGGCGCTGGCCGTCGCGCAGCCGGTACGGATCGGCTCCAAGCAGTTCACCGAATCGGTGATCCTTGGCGAGATCGCGCGCCTCGCCGCGCGCGACGCCGGCGTGGACGCGGTGCACCGGCGCGAACTGGGCGGCACCCGCATCCTGTGGACGGCCCTGCGGCAAGGCGACATCGACGCCTATCCCGAATACACCGGCACGCTGACCCAGGAGCTGCTGCCGGGCGTCCCGGCCGACGCCGACATCGCCACCTTGCGCGCGAAACTGAAACCGCTGGGCATCGGCATCACCGATTCGCTGGGCTTCGACAACACCTACGCGATCGGCATGCGCGCCGACGAGGCGGCGCGGCTGGGCATCGCGCGGATTTCCGACCTGCGCGCACACCCGCAGCTGCACTTCGGCTTCTCCAACGAGTTCATGGATCGCGGCGACGGCTGGCCGGGTTTGCGCCGGGCCTACGGGCTGCCGCAAACGCAGGTCGGCGGGCTGGATCACAGCCTGTCATACCGCGCGCTGGCCAGCGGCGCGGTGGATGCAATCGACCTGTACAGCACCGACGCCGAGATCCCGTACTACCACCTGCGCACTCTCGCCGACGACCGGCACTACTTTCCGCGCTACGAGGCGGTGTTCCTGTATCGCTTGGCCCTTGCGCGGAGCGCGCCGAAGTTCGTGGCCGCACTGCAGGGTCTTGCCGGTCGCATCGACGAACAGGCGATGCGCGCGATGAACGCCGCGGTAAAGCTCGACGGCCGCCGCGACAGCGCGGTCGCCGCCGACTTTCTCGGCACCCGGGCCGAAGCCGACCGGCGCGGCCTGTGGCAACGCCTGCGCCAGCGCAGCGTGGAGCACATCGAGCTGGTGGCGATGTCGCTGGGGCTGGCGCTGTTGCTGGCGATCCCGCTGGGGATCCTGGCCGCGCGCCTGCGCCGGCTGGGGCAACTGGTGATCGCCGTCACCGGCGTGCTGCAGACGGTGCCGTCGCTGGCGATGTTCGTGTTCATGATCCCGCTGCTGGGCATCGGCACCTGGCCGGCGGTGGCTGCGCTGTTCCTGTACAGCCTGCTGCCGATCGTGCGCAACACCCACGCCGGCCTGGTCGGCATCGCGCCGGAACTGAGCGAGTCCGCCGCGGCGCTGGGCCTGCCGCGCCGCGTGCGGCTGCGCCGGATCGAGTTGCCGCTGGCGATGCGTTCGATCCTGGCCGGCGTCAAGATCGCCGCGGTGATCAACGTGGGCACCGCCACCCTGGCCGCGCTGATCGGCGCCGGCGGCTACGGTCAGCCCATCCTCACCGGCATCCGGCTGGACAGCATTCCCCTGATCCTGGAAGGCGCGATTCCCGCGGCCGTGCTGGCGCTGCTGGTGCAAGGCCTGTTCGAGCTGATCGAGCGCCGGCTGACCCCGCGCGGCCTGCGGATCGAAGCGCGCCAATAGATCCGCATTGGTTCTCAGGCCTTTTTCAGGAAACACACCTTCAGCACCAGGCCCTTGATCTTGTCCGAGTTGCCTTCGATGTGCTCGTCGTCGCCGTCGACCAGGCGGATGTTGCGGATCACCGTGCCCTGCTTCAGCGGGATCGACGAACCCTT
>Ga0207707_10003190_pt1 | contig 14556 bp, 10 predicted proteins | sample KBSC83BmetaG_FD_184336 | JGI IMG/M metagenome (GOLD analysis project Ga0207707, IMG submission 184336) | Corn rhizosphere microbial communities from Kellogg Biological Station, Michigan, USA - KBS C8-3B metaG (SPAdes) (version 2) | ecosystem: Host-associated > Plants > Roots > Rhizosphere ...
GCAGTTCGTCGACATGCACTTTCTCGAAACGTTGGAGAAGGGCGGTTTGTTGAAGGAACTCTACCCGTAGGGATCGGATGGGCACGGCATGCCGTGCCCCTACACGTGTTCGGAGTCTGTGACCATTAGCGATTCCAAGAGTCAGCGGCATTCGCTTCGGCTGAAAGATTATGGATACGATTCGCCGGGAGCCTATTTTGTTACTACCTGCGCCTATCGGAGGCAAAATATTTTCGGCGAGATCGAAGACGGAGTCATGCGACGAAATCGCTTCGGCGAAATCGTTTCAGAATGTTTTGTAGCCGTCCCAGAGCATTGCGGCGTGGCGTTGATCGACGAACTCATCGTAATGCCAAACCACGTTCATGGCATCGTGATCATCCGAGATGTAGGGGCACGGCATGCCGTGCCCGGCCCTTCATCGCGGCGATTCGGCAAACCGGCAGCGGCGTCACTGGCTGCCATCGTGGGATCATTCAAATCAGCGACCACAAAACGGATCAACCAACTGCGACGCACGCCCGGCGCACACGTCTGGCAGCGAAACTATTACGAACACGTGGTTCGCGGCGACGATTCGTTGAACCGCATCCGAGAATACATCGCCGGCAATCCGGCGCGTTGGGATGTCGATCGGGAGAATCCCTCGGCAACGCGGCCCGAGGCGCAGTTTGCGTGGCGCGCATGAATGACGCGATTGCGATTATCGAATGAGGCGACCGCCGGTCGCCCCTACACGCGCCCGCATGCCGCAGCGCAGAGGTCCCAAATGTCTGAAACCCAAACAACCTACGACATGCTGCTCAAGCTGGTCAAGACGCGCATGAGCGTGCGCAAGTTCCGGCCCGATCCGATCCCCGACGATACCATCAACAAGATCCTCGAAGTCGCCCGCTGGGCGATGTCCGGCGCCAACTCGCAGCCGTGGGAGTTCGTTGTCGTCACCGATCCGAAAATCAAGAAAGAACTGCGCGATGCCTACTCGGAGTACAACACCGACTATATCTTCTGGATGGAACAGCAGCGCGAATACAATCTGCGCCATCCGTCCTACCAGGTGAAAAACGACCCGCACGAGTCGCTGCGCTTCAATAAAGCCAAAGCCAATTGGCATCAGGCGCCGGCGGTGATCGTCGTCTTGGGCGACGGCCGGCGTCAGTGGGGCACGGTCATGGGGGCGCATACTTTCGGGCGCGATCAGTCGCATTTGACCGACAGTCTCGCCAACGCGTCGTTCCTGATCCATCTCGCGGTCGCGTCTCTCGGGCTGACTTCGGAATGGGTGTCGATTCACATCGAAGAGCCGCACAAACGGATTCTCGGCGTGCCGGATTTGTTGAAGCTTTATCTGATCATTCCCATCGGCTATCCCGATGTGCCGGCGCGCGAAGGAGTGCGCCGGCCGCTCGGCGAAATCGTCCATCGCGAGCGCTATGAGATGAGTAAATACATGTCCAACGAAGATGTGGTGAAATATCTCTATGCGCTGCGCGAAGGCACGGTGTCGGGTTATTCCGCGTCGCGATCGGTGGAGGCGGAGAAGAAGTAATCAGATGAAAAACGTCTCCCGCAAAGACGCAAAGCCGCGAAGTTAGGAAGAACTAAGGCATTTAACTTTGCGCCTTGGCGCCTTTGCGAGAAAATCTCTTTCTCAAATCTTTCATTGGCCAAACCGATCAGGAAGAATATCGTCGTGCATTCGCTGATCAATCCCATTACCGTCGAAGTCGTGCGCAACGGCTTGGCGCACATCGCCAACGAGATGGCGACCGTGCTGCGCAAGACGTCCTACAACATGATGATCTACGAGGTGCGCGACTACTGCGTCGGCATCGTCGACCCGGACGGGAACATTCTTTCGCAAAATTTCGGTGCGCTGCCGATTTTTCTCGCCGACCTGGGTCCAGCGATTGTCGACGGCGTGCGCACGCACGGCCGGGACGGTTTTCGGCCGGGCGACGTGCTGATCATGAATCATCCCTACGTGTGCGGCCAGCATCTCAACAACGTCGTGGTCTATACGCCGTTCTTTCATGAAGGCGAGTTGGTGGCGTTTCTCGCCGTGCGCGCCCACTGGATCGACATCGGCGGCACGCGGGTCGGTTTCGGCTTCAGCGGCACGCGAGAAATCTACGAAGAAGGTTTGCAGTTTCGCTCGCTCAAGCTCTATCGCGGTGACCAGCCGAACCAGGACATTTTTCAAATCATCACCGACAACGTGCGCTTTGCCGAGTCTTGTCTCGGTGATCTGCGCGCGCAGATCGCCGCTTGCCGGGTCGGCGACCGCGGTCTCGGTGCGCTGGTTAGCCGTTACGGTCTGGAAGCGTTCGTGCAGTGCGTAAAAACCATCTGGGGCCAGTCGGAAACCTTGGCGCGGGAAAAGCTCGCGCGCATCAAACCCGGCAGGTATGAGGCCGAAGCGTTATTCGACAGCGACGGCGTCGATCTGGATAAGCCGGTGCCGCTCAAAGTCCGCGTTGAAGTCGCAGCCGGCGAAATGACCATCGACTTTTCCGAGATCAGTGATCAAGTGCCGGGATCGATCAATTCCGGGGAATCGGGCGCGGTCGCGGCGGCGCGGGTGGCGTTCAAATCGTTGGTGGCGCCCGATTCGCCCATCGACGAAGGATGTTTTCGACCGTTAAAAATCATCATTCCGCCGGGAAAAATTTTGAGCGCCGCGCCGCCGGCGCCGGTGGGCAACTGGAGCCGCACGTTGCCGACGGTGATCGATTTGATTCTGCGAGCGCTGGCGCCCGCCCTGCCAGATAAAGTCGCCGCAGGACACAAAGGCGACATGGGCGGCTACGCGTTCTTCGGAACCAATCCGAAGACCGGCAGAAGGTTTCTCTGTCAAACGATCATGGGCGGCGGTTGGGGCGGCCGCGCCCACGAGGACGGCGAAAATGCCACGGTGTCCATGTGCCAGGGCGACGTGCAAAACGCGCCGGTGGAGTTGCAGGAGCTCTACTATCCGGTGTTGATCGAGCGTCAACAATTGCGCGAAGGCAGCGGCGGCGCGGGAAAATTTCGCGGCGGCTTGGGCATTGAAATCTCGGTGCGCGTGCTCTGCGACGCTTCCACCAACATCAATATCGAACGCCAACGCGCTGCGCCTTGGGGACTCTTCGGCGGCGCCTGCGGCGCCAACGCCAAAGCGCTGGTGAAACAGTCGGCGGACGATCTGGGCACATGGCTCACAAAAAAACCTAATTATCCGTTAAAAAAAGGTGGCAGCGTGGTCTTCTTCACCGCCGGCGGCGGTGGTTACGGTCCGCCGAGCGAGCGTTCCTGCGAGTTCATTGAACGGGACAGGAAGCTAGGTTACGTTGCGGATGATTGAAATCTCTAGGCTTGAGGCGAAGTAAAAGTTCGTCATGCCGGCGAACGCCGGCATCCAGGTCTAATCTCAGTGCGAATAAAAAAGCCTGGATTCCGGCATTCGCCGGAATGACGGAAACGAGAATACTTCGAATCGGCGGATTCAGAACTCGTCTGTGGGGGGCTGGAGGGATGCTTAGTCAGCGCGTTGAACTCTCACAGATGTGGAGCCTTAGTCCGTAAAAGACACGAGGTGATTATGGAAGCTCAACAAGAATTCGACCGACGAATCTCGCGCGCGCGAGATTCGATGCGCGACAAGGGACTGCAGGCGTTGCTTGTCTTCGAGGGCGGGCGGCACAATTTTCTGCGCATGAATTACGTCGCCTATCTGACCGACTTCATCGGCATTGGACCGGAGACGATGCTCGTGATTCCTCTGGAAGATGCGCCGGAGCTCTATTTGTCGCCGGTCTGGGATATCCCGCGCGCGCAGGAGGAATCTTCTGTGCCGACGGTTCGTCCTTTCAAAGAGTTCTGGTCGCGCTTGCCGAAGCTTACCGGCAACGTCGGCTTGATCGGCCGCGAAGCCATGTCAATCAGGCTGCACGATGAGATCGCGAAGGCACTCGGACGGACACCGACCAACGCCAAAGACATCATCGAAAACATGGCGCGCTCGAAGACGCCTTTCGAGCTCGAACGGCTGCGGCGCGCGGCGGAAATCGCCGACGCCGGCGTTAAAGCATTAAATGACGACGCGCGTCCGGGTCTGAAGGAATACGAGCTTGCGGCCATCGTCGAATACCGCATGCGCTCGCTCGGTGCGGAGGACAATTTCGGCATGGTCGTAGCGAATCAGCACAATCAGGCGCTGCATCCGCCGACGGACCGCATCACGCAAAAGGGCGATATCATCATCGGCGAGATCACGCCATGCGTCGGCGGCTTGTTCGTGCAGATTTGCCGCACCATGGTGCTCGGCGAGCCGACGCCGTTCGTGCGCGAGAAGTACGGCATTCTCAAGAAAGCGATGGGCCTGGGCATGGAGGCGGCAAAGACCGGCGCGCCCGCGAGCGTGGTGGCGGCGGCGATCAACGACACGTTCATCGAGTACGGTTACGAACAATATTGCCGGCCGCCGTTCATGCGCGTGCGCGGCCACGGCCTCGGCTGCGGCTCGTTTGCGCCGGGCAGCTTGGAGGACAGCAACAAGACAAAACTGGAAGAAAACATGACGTACATCATTCATCCCAACCAGTATTTGCCTGAGACGGGTTATCTGACTCTCGGCGATACGGTGGTCATGACCAAGACCAAAGCCGAGTCGTTGATGAAGTCGTCATGGGATCTCTTTATCAAAGAGTAGGTCGGGGCCGACGATGGAGGATAGAGGATCGACGATCGCCAGCTTTTCTCGATCCTCCATCCTCGATTTGCGACCCGATAATCTGGAATCGGCGAGGTACAAATGATTTTCGGACGACATTCGGTTTTGAAACGAGGATGCTCGACTTGGGATCCGAAAGAGGTACCGCAAACTGAGTTTCAGTCGCGCCTCGACGCGGTGCGCGTTGAAATGGCGCGGCACAATTTGGACGCGCTGGTAATTTATGGCGACAACTATTCCTTCGCCGACCTCTGTTATCTCACGAATTATTTCCCGAAAGTACGCGGCGGCATCGCCGTGGTGCCGCGGGACGGCGCGATCTCCTTGTTGCTCAATATCGGCAGCCGCGATGTGCCGTTCGCCAAAACGTTGACCTGGGTCGAGGATGTGCGCGCGTCGAACAATGTCGGTGCCGACGGCGCGAAACTGCTCACCGAGAAGGGTTTGGAGAAGGCCAAAGTCGGTCTGATGGATTCCGGCAACGGCTTTCCGCTGCCCTCATTGGAAGAAATGAAGGGTGCGCTGCCGCACATAAGCTGGCAAGGCTGCGACACGATGATCATGCCGCACCGTTTGGTCAAAACTCCGCGCGAGCTCGCCGCCATGCACGCAGCGGGGCGGCTGCTGAACGAACTCTGCGCGGAAACCGGCCAATTCATCAAACCCGGTCGAAAAGAATACGCGATCGTTGCCGACATCGATCGTTTGGCGCGCGATAAGGGCGCCGAGGATCTGCGCATTCTCGCCGGCGAAAAGCGCTTGAATCCACCGAGCTTCAAACAGTCCGCGAGTCTCGGCAATCACTGGGCGGTTTACCTGGTCGTGCAGCACGAGCGCTATTGGGCCGAGGCGGGACGGACTTTTATTCTAGGTAATGACGCAAAGACGCAGAGCGCGTACGAGAAAGCGCAGAAAGTCGTTACGCAGATGGCGGCAGAGCTTAAACCCGGCGGCGCTGTGGCGGCCATCGATGAAGCCGCGCGCCGTGCGCTCGGTGAGTCTTACCCGACCGCTTCCATGTACGGTTTGGCCAACGGCATCGGCCTCAATCAGTGGGAAGCGCCGTTTTTGAACGAAGACGACGCGCGGCAGGTCGGTGCGACGTCCGTCGGCGCGACCATTCTCAAAGAGCATATGACGCTGGCGTTGCGCGTGGGACTGGAGAGCGAAGGAAAGATGATTCTTTTTGGCGAGAGTTTCGAGGTGACGGAGAGCGGCGCGAAGTCGTTGCTCGGCGGATAGGAAGGAAAGATTCCTCGTCGCTGTGCTCCGTCGGAATGACATCAAGGAATCTCGTTGTCATTTCGACCGTAGGGAGAAATCTTTTTAGCCACCAATCGAAGAGGACAAGCAAGCAACTTCATGAGAATCGCAGTCGATATAGGCGGCACGTTCACCGATTTGGTGGCGGTGGACGACAATGGGCAGGTGTTTCGCAGCAAGTCGCTCACCACGCCGGATGATCTGGCGCGCGGTATCAACGATTGCCTCAGCGGCGCGAAGATCGACGTGGCCGGATCGAATTTCTTTGTGCACGGCTCGACGGTGACGATCAACGCCGTGCTCGAGCGCAAGGGCGCGTGCACGGGACTGATCACGACCAAAGGATTTCGCGACGTCTACGAAATTGGCCGCGGCAATCGCCCCGAAGGGTACAATTTATTTTTCAAGCGGCCGGTGCCGTTGGTGCCGCGGGACCTGCGGCTTGAAGTCGAGGAGCGCCTGTATGCGACCGGTGAAGTGTTGACGCCGCTCGACGAGGATTCAGCCACAGCGACAATCGGCGCGCTCAAATCCGCCGGCGTGGAAAGCATCGCCGTGTGTCTCTTACATTCCTACGCCAACGCGGCCCACGAGCAGCGCTTGGGCGAGCTGCTGCGCCAACAATTTCCCGACGCTTATGTCTCGCTGTCGCACGAGATTCTCCGTGAGTTCAGGGAATACGAGCGCACCTCGACGACGGTGTTGAATTCTTACGTCGGTCCGCTCGTCAGCCGTTATTTAGTGTCTTTGGAAAAAATGCTCGGCGACGCCGGCTTTCGCGGCACTTTTCGCGTCATGCAATCCAACGGCGGTGTCATGTCTGCGGAGACCGCGAAGAAAATGCCGGTGACGATGATGGAGTCGGGGCCGGTGGCGGGTGTGATTGCTGCGGCGCAATTGGGTGAAACTCTTGATTGCCGGCACATCATTTCTTTCGACATGGGCGGCACCACGGCGAAGTCGAGTCTGATCAAGGATTTTCATCCTGAAGTCACCAGCAGCTACTACGTCGGCGGTTACGTTTCAGGACATCCGATGATGCTGCCGGTGGTCGATATCGTCGAAGTCGGCAATGGCGGCGGCAGCATCGCATGGATCGACCCCGCCGGTGGTTTGAAAGTCGGTCCGCAAAGCGCCGGCGCGGCGCCGGGACCGGCGTGCTACGGCCAAGGCGGAACCGAGCCGACGGTGACCGACGCCAATCTCATCGCCGGCCGGATCGATCCGGAATATTTTCTCGGCAGCGGCATCCGCTTGCAGCGGGACAAAGCGGCGCAAGCGATCACGGAGAAAATCGGCAAGCCCCTCGGCATGTCTCTCGAAGAGGCGGCGATGGGCATTCTCACCATCGCCAACTTCAATATGTCGCTCTCGGTGCGCGCTGTGTCAGTGGAAAAAGGTTACGATCCGCGCGACTGCGCGCTGGTGCCGAGCGGCGGCGGCGGCGCACTGCACGCCATGGCGATCGCGCGCGAATTATCCGTGCCGCGCGTGATCATACCGCCGATGCCGGCGCACTTTTCCGCGCTCGGCATGTTGATGGCGGACTTGAAACACGACTACGTGCAGACTTTCGTGCGCGAGTTGGCCGAAACCAGCGGCGCGCAGATTGCCGACGCATTTTCGCTGTTGGAAAAATCCGCCGTCGATACCCTGACAGAAGAAGGCAGCAAGGCCGAACAAATCGTGCTTCGCCGTTTTCTGGACATGCGCTATCGCGGTCAGGAATACACCTTGCCGGTGCCGGTGAGTGAAGATATGCGCACATTGACCGACTTCGCCGCGATTCGCGGGCGCTTCGATCAACTGCATCTAGAGCACTACGGTCATTCGGCTCCCAAGGAGCCGGTGATGATGGTCAATCTTCGGCTGTCGGCACTAGGAAAATTTGAAAACAAATTGCCGCTGGCTTCCGCATCGCGCGGCGAGGACCGCGGCGAGCGCGGCCGGCGTCCGGTGATTTTCGAGAGCAAGGCCATCGATTGTCCGATCTATCTACGCACGGGATTCAAACCCGGTGACCGACTCCAAGGTCCTGCGGTGATCGAAGAAGTGGGCGCGACGATTCTTGTCTACCCCGGTGACAAATTGCAGCTGAATGAGTTCGGTCATCTAGTGATTGAGGTGGGGAGTTGATTTCGAAGTTTTGCATTACCCGGCGTCTTCGTAGGGGCCGGCCTGCGTGCCGGCCCCTCGGCGGGCAACCACATAGGCTTGCCCCTACAAGAACGAAACAATGCTGCATGAAAAACTCCGATGCCTGAAGAAGTGTACAGCGAAAAGCTCGCCAGGTATGGCGAGTCCCTTCGATGCGAGAAAATTCCCGCCGAGATTATTGAGGCCGCCAAGCTGCATATCCTCGATTCGCTCGGATGTCTGCTCGCCGGCGCGCGCCTCGAAGCGGGACGGCTTGCCTACGAAATGGCCGCAAGCAGCGAGGGTTCGACTGCGACGCTGGCGGGATCCGATCGGCGGAGTTCGTTGCTCGACGCGGTGCAGGCGATGTCCGCCGCGGCGCACTGCGGCGAGATGGACGACATCCACGGCGGCGCGGGGATTTGCGTCGGCGGGATGGTCGTTCCCGCGCTGATCGCTATGGCGGAAAAATACGGCGGCAGCGGCGGGAGTTTTATCGAAGGCGCAATCGCCGGCTATGAAACGGTGATCCGCGTCGGGCTCAGCATCGAGGCGCCGAAGCTCTTCGCGCGCGGCTGGTGGCCAAGCACGGTCTGCGGCGCCTTCGGCGTCGCCGCCGCGGGCGCGAAATTTTTACATTGGCCGGAGGAGAAAACTGCCAATGTCCTGGGCATTGCGGCACTGCACGCCGGCGGCATGCTCACCGGCGGCAACGAAGGCGCGACGGCGCGCCATCTCGCCTTCGGTCACGCGGCGCAGAACGGCGTGCTCGCGCTTTTGGCCGCTGAGCGCGGCTTCACCGGGCCGAAGCGCGCCTTCGAAGATCCGCGCGGCTTTTGCCTGACCCTGAGCGCGGAGCCGGGGTTCGATCACCTTCGAAGCTTCGAGCAGTTTCATCTTCCTGACACGGCGTTCAAGCCGTATCCATGCGCGCGGCAGCTTCATGCGGGCGTCGAAGCCCTGCTCAAAGTTCTCAGGCAACACTCGCTGACAGGCCACCGAATCGGCGAAATTGAGCTATTCCTGCCGACGCAAAACGCTGCGATGATGAATCGGCCCCTGATCACGCCGACCCACGCCGCCACGGTGGGCAGCGGGCAGTACGTGATGGCGGTAACCTCGCTCCGCGGAAAAATGGATCTCGCATCCTTCGAAGATGAATTTTTGCAGAGCGAAGACGTGCGGCGGCTCATGGGCCGAGTGAAAGTAAGCGCTAGCAGCGAGCTCGATCGGTACTATCCGAAGTATTGGCCGGGTCGCGTTGTCGTGCGCTCTGCGGGCGGTGAAAATTATGCCGAAGAAGTGGTTATTCCCAAGGGTGAGCGCGGTAACCCAATGACCGCCGCTGAAGTGGAAGAAAAATTTCTGTCGCTGGCAGCGCCGGTGATTGGGGACGACAAGGCGCGCTCGGCGATGAAGGCGGTTTATTCTCTGGAATCGAGCAATTCGTTGGCGCCGTTGCTCGGAGTGCTCAAGTAATAGGGTCGTATTCCGCAGACCGAGATTCCTTCTCCCAGCCCTCTCCCGCTTCGCGGGCGTGAGTGGAAGTCCTGGAGCGCGATTGAAGGTTCAAAGACTCGTGGGATATAAATAGGCTGTTATTGATTTCCGCAGGACTGGAGGTTCGAAAAGTTATGACCGCTGAAGCAACGCCCGGTTACGATCTGCTCTACGACATCATTCGGCGCCGCTCGAGCGTGCGCAAGCTCAAACCCGATCCGATTCCCGACGGCTGTGTGGAAAACATTCTCGAGGCGGGCCGCTGGGCGATGTCCGGCGCCAACTCGCAGCCGTGGGAGTACATCGTCGTCAAAGATCCGAAGGTCAAAAAGGATCTTTTTCGTTGCTACTCCGAAGACAACACGGACTTCATTTACTGGATGGAGCAGCAACGCGTCTTCGAGTTGCGCCATCCGGCGTACCAGATGACCGCCGACGAAGCCGTGGAGCGGCAGCGGCGCGGTGCTGGTTGGTCGGAGGCGCCGGCGCTGATTGTCGTGGTCGGCGACGGACGGCGCCAATGGGGCACCGTGCAGGGGGCGCATACCTTCGGCCGCGACCAATCGCACCTCACCGACGGCTTGGCGAACACCTGCACGTTCATGCATCTCGCCGCGGTGTCGCTCGGGCTCGCGACTCAATGGGTGACGATCCACGTTCAAGAGCCGTTCAAGAAGGTTCTCGGCGTGCCGGATTTGATGATGCTTTACTTGATCATTCCGATCGGCTACCCCGCGGTGCAGCCGTCCGAGGGTGTGCGGCGCCCGCTGGAAGAGATCGTTCATCATGATCACTACGAGCAGGAAAAATTCATGAGCAACGAGCGAGTCATTCAGTTTCTCTACGAGCTGCGCGGCAAGACATTACAAACGTATCGGCAATCATATGTCGGGAAAGACGACACGAAGAAACCGTGAAGGGTAAGTGGTTAGGAGTAAGGCGTTTCGATCTGAGAGAGATGCCGGAGAAGTGAAATCATGTCCGTCGATCCGATTACTGTCGAAATAATTCGCTGCGCGCTGAAAGCCGCCGCCAATGAAATGTCTGCGGTGCTAAAGCGCACCGCTTACAACATGATGATCTACGAAGTGCAGGATTACTGCGTCAGCATCGTCGATCATCTGGGCCGCACGATGTCGCAGAACGAGGGCGCGCTGCCGATCTTTCTCGCCGATCTCGGTGTCGCGGTGGAGGACGGCGTTCAATTGTACGGACTGGAGAACATTCGTCCGGGAGATGTGTTTTTGGTCAATCACCCCGAGATTTGCGGCCAGCATCTGAACAACATGGTCGTCTACACACCATTTTTCTGGGAAGAGAAGCTGCTTTGCTTTCTTGCCGTCCGCGCACACTGGATTGATGTCGGCGGCGGCAGCACGGGTTTCGGATCGAGTAATACCCGTGATGTCTATGAAGAGGGACTGCAAGTCCGTTCGGTGAAGATTTACAGCGAAGGCAAGCCGAATGCCGAAGTGCTGCGCCTGATCGAAGATAATATTCGCTTCCCCGAGTCGTCCCTCGGCGATCTGCGCGCGCAGATCGCCTGCTGCCGCACCGGGGAGGAGCGTCTCAATCAGATTTGCCGCAAGTACGGCGGCAAAATGTTTCTCGAAGCCGTGGAAACGATCTGGGAACAGACCGACAAGCTGGTGCGCGAAGCGGTGCGCGCAATCCCCGACGGTGACTACGAAGCCGCGTCGTTTCTCGACGACGACGGGCGGGTGATGAACAAGACAATCCCGATCAAAGTCAAAGTCGGCGTCCACGGCGACGAGCTGACCATCGATTTTTCCGAAGTCGCCGATCAAGTGCCGGGCTTCATCAATTGCGGCTCGTCGGGTGGTATGGCGGCGGCGCGCGTTGCCTTCAAAGCACTGACGTCGCCGCACCGAGAAGTGAACGAAGGTTCTTTCCGTGCGCTCAAGGTAGTTCTTCCGCCGGGAAAATTGCTGAGCGCCCGGCGTCCCGCGCCGATCGGCGGCTGGAGTCTCTCGCTGCCGACGGTGCTCGACACGATCTTTCGCGCTCTGGCGCCGGCATTGCCCGAGCGCGTGCCGGCTGCGCATAAAGGTGACATGGGGGGCTACGCGATCTTCGGCATGAATCCGAAAACCGGACGGCGCTACGTTTGCCAGAACATCATCGGTGGCGGCTGGGGCGGCCGGCCGTTCGAGGACGGCGTGTCGTCCGCAGTGTCCATGTGTCAGGGCGATGTGAAGAACACACCCATCGAATTGCAGGAGCTTTACTACCCGTTGCTCTACGAGTGCCACACTTTTCGCACCGACAGCGGCGGCGCGGGAAAATTTCGTGGCGGGCTGGGGGTGCAAGTCCAAGTAAAGCCGCTCACGGAATTTTTTCTCAGCCGCAATACCGATCGTATCCAGTGCCCGCCCTGGGGCCTCGGCGGCGGCGGTGAAGGCGCGGTGAACGAGACGCTCATCCAACGCAACGGCGAGAAAGAAAAGCTCCCGGGGAAGTTCAGCCATCTCCTGGTCCGACGCGGTGATACGGTGACATTTTTCACCGCCGGCGGCGGCGGATACGGTAATCCGAGTGAGCGTGATGCCGAGGCGCTGAGACGCGACATCGAGCTCGGTTACGTTTCTGAAACCCAGGCCGAAGCGCAATACGCCGACAAGCGTGGATGAGAGGCAAAGTCGCCAAGGAGTGTCGTGACATGGTGAAACCGAGTGGATGGATCGCCGTCGCGTGCTTATATTTCCTCGCCAATGTCGGCGCGGCGTTGGTGCTGGGTGGGAGGGCTTCGGCGGCGGAAATCGCCGCCTATGCGGGAGCGGATCGCGAGCAGCGGCTTCTCGCCGGCGCGAAAACTGAAGGCAAGGTGGTCTGGTACACTTCGCTCGCCGGCAGCTCTTACAAGGAGTTGGCCAAAGGCTTCGAGTCGAAGTATCCCGGCGTGAAGATCGAGCCCTATCGCGGTACCAGCTCGGACATCATGACGAAAATCACGGCGGAGGCGCAGGCGCGGCAGATCATCGCCGACGCCATCGAGACCACATTGCCGACCTTGCGCTTTCTACGCGAAAACAAACTGCTCATCGCGTTTACCTCACCTCATCTCGCCAAATATCCCGCCAACACCAAAGAAAGCGCAGCAGGCGGCCTCATCTACTGGGCGGTGGATCGCGAAACCTACATGGGCGTGGGCTACAACACGAATTTGATTCCGCCGGCTTTGGTGCCGAAGAACTACGGCGATCTCATGAAGCCGGGCCTCAAAGGCAAGATCGGCTTTGTTTCCAACGAAACTGGAACGCGCACTTTGGGCGGCATTCTTAAAGTCAAAGGCGAGGAATTCGTGCGCAAGCTCAAGGCGCAGGACGTGACGTTACACGCCATCTCGGGCCGCGCCCTGGCCGATCTAGTCATGTCTGGCGAAGTGGCGGTGTCACCGACGATCTTTCGCGATCACGCGCTGGAAGCCAAAGCCAAAGGCGCGCCGATCGACTGGGCGCCGATGGAAATTGTTCCCACCAACGCCGGGGCCGTGGCGCTAACTGCACAGGCGCCGCACCCCAATGCGGCCGCGCTGCTGGCGGATTTTCTCCTCAGTCCGGCGGCGGCGAAGATTCTCGGTGACCTGGACTACGGCAGCCCGTTCAAGCAGGTGAGCTTCAAGCTTTGGTATCCCGAAACTGGACTCTCGACGGAACAGTACGACAAAGCCGCCGAGAAATGGGACAAGCTGCTGCGCGAATTGGGCCGAAAGGCGCAGTGAATCGGAGCGGCCGACCGACCGATATCGAAACCCCAACAGATCGAAAAAAAATTCTGATTAACAATTTCCCGTTTCGTTCGTCGAAGGGCGCAATCATCGCCGTAGCTTCAACGCCGGCGGTATGAAAGGAGGCCTATTCGAGTGTAAAATCGGCGGTTGGTTCTCGTTGTCTCGTGTTGGGTTGCGCGGCTGTTTGCATGATCTTCGGGAGATTTCGATGAACGTAAAGCGCCTTGTTGGTTTGCTGGTCTTTCTGGCCGTCTTTTCTGTCTTTCCCGCTTTTTCTCAGACTCCGCCCCAGGTCGAATTTTTCGCGCCACAAAATACCGTCAAAAATGTCCGTCAGGTCGCGGTGCGATTCTCCGAGGCGATGGTTCCCTTCGGCTCGCCCAAAGTGGAGGCCGAAGTGTTCGAGATCGATTGCCCGGAAAAGGGCTCGGCGCGCTGGGCGGACGAGCGGAACTGGATCTACGACTTCGACCGCGATCTGCCGGCCGGCGTGCGCTGCGCGTTCCGGGTCAAAGCCGGCTTGAAGACGCTCGCGGGGCGCGAAATCGGCGGGCAGCGACTTTTTGCATTCTCTACCGGCGGACCGGCGATTCGCCAATCTTTTCCCTACGAAGGTAGCCAATACATCGATGATGAGCAGGTTTTTATTCTCCATCTCGATGCGGACGCGGTCGAAGACTCGGTGCTCGCCAACGCGTCGTTCGCGGTGGAAGGGCTGGTCGACCGGGTCGGCGTCAGAATCATTTCCGGCCGTCAGCGAAACGAAATCCTCAAGGCGCGCTATCCGCACGGCGTTCCGCCTGGCTCGGCGATGCTGCTGCTCCAGGCGAGACAGCGATTTCCCGCGGCGACGAGGGTCAGTCTGGTTTGGGGCAAAGGTATTCGCTCCAAGAGCGGCGTGCCGACCGAAGACGATCAGGTGTTGCCCTTCACGACCCGCGCGGCTTTTTCCGTGACCTTCGGTTGCCCGCGGGAAAATCCCCAGGCGGGCTGCATCCCGATCTTGCCGATGAGCCTGGTTTTTTCCGCGCCGGTGGCGCGGGCGCGCGCTCTCCAAGCCGTGCTCAAGGGACCGGCGGGCGCGAGCTGGAAGGCCGAAGTCGGCGAGCACGACAACAAGGAAGAGTTTCTACAGCGGGTCAGTTTCAAAGGACCGTTTCCCGAGAAGGCCGGTTTCACCGTCGAAATTCCCAAG
>Ga0207707_10003191_pt1 | contig 14552 bp, 15 predicted proteins | sample KBSC83BmetaG_FD_184336 | JGI IMG/M metagenome (GOLD analysis project Ga0207707, IMG submission 184336) | Corn rhizosphere microbial communities from Kellogg Biological Station, Michigan, USA - KBS C8-3B metaG (SPAdes) (version 2) | ecosystem: Host-associated > Plants > Roots > Rhizosphere ...
CTCCTGGGTGTCCTGGCGCAGCCGTTCCATCGTCGCGATGGTTTTGTTTTGCCAGACGATGTAGGAGACCACCAGCGAGAGACCGAGCCACACCGTGGTCAGAGGAAACACGATCGGCTCGAAGACACCGCGCCGCCGCCACGTAAGCACGATCACCGTGACCAGCGGGGTCAGGGTCAGGACCCCGGCGTAGCCGCTTACCCACCAAGTCGACCAGACCGCGAGCGCGTTCTGCCATTCGATAAAGCCGGTGTACCTGAGGCCGATTACCGCCAGCGACGGCGAGATGATCGACGCCAGCGCCGCGAGCGCGATGAAACAGACGATTTCGTGGCTGACGCTTGGCGACGACCGCCTGCCGGCGCTTTGCTGCGGCAGTGAGAGATTGGGCACATAAATGCGGATCAGCAGCGTCCCCGCGAGCATTTCCAAAGCGCAGCCGCTTGCGACTGCCGCGGCGCCCCACGACGCCGCTGGACCCGACAGAAACGAATCGTGCAGCAGGAAGGCGCCGAGCCACACGCCGAGCACCGCGCGACAACCGAGAATCAAACCCGCCGCCAGCGCGATTGCCGGCGGCGACCAAAGCGAGGTGCCGCCGCCCTGGGGAATCGCGACGTGCGGCGTGAGCTGCCCGCTCAGAAAATAGACCGCGGCCACTACGAAAATTTCCGCGATCCAGCGCAGCGGCACACTCGAGAGAAAGCTTTTCATTGGTGTCGAAAATCGGCGTATTTGGCGCGCGCTTTAAGCGCGCGTCCACGCCTGTCGATTTTTTTGCCGGAGGCGGAACAAACAGCGCCTCGGGCGACAACAAATTGACGCCGTGCAAGATCATGCAAGGCCGGGGGCACCGAATCCAATGGCTCGCCTCGTAAAAACACTTCCAAGTTGCGGGAATGACGATTCGATTATCCGTTCCCTGTAAAACTTGTCAACGGAAACAAGAGCGTTTGGTGTAGCGCTACGCCCTCGGAGGCCGCGCAAAAGCTCCGGAAACTGCGGCGGCGCATCGCGCTTTCGCAAGGCGCACGCGCAAACTCCCAGAAAAAATTTTACCTCGGACGGGTCAACCTGGGGAAACCCGTTGAGCCAGGGAAGCAATCCGGCGGACGAACGAAAGCGGCGCTCCCAGCGCGGCATCCGGCGTGGCGAAAGATCAGTGCACCGCAGCTTCCGAAGCGTTGAGATCGGCGGAATCGTCAGCGATGACCACCCGGTCGCGTCCGGCGCGTTTTCGCTCGCTGATGTCGATATACATCGTCCGGGTGCCGGCGACGGCGTGTGCCGCATCGACAATCGGCTAGCCGCGTAGCATGACCGGAACCGTCGTTCCCGAGCGCGTCAGCAGCTCGCGTTCACCTTCGACCCGAACCCCATCCAGTGATCTTCGGTAGGAGTTCAGCAACTCGTTGCGCGAATTTGGACTGTGAAACTCCATCAGAAACCGGCCGATGACTTCTTCTCGCGCATAGCCGAGGGTGCGTAAAAAGAGTTCGTTGCAGTCGGTGATCATGGGCATGCCGTTCTCCGGCCGCGTGATGACGTACATGGCCGGGGCCGAGTCAAAGAGACCGCGATAGTGTTCTTCAGCCTGTCGCAAGGTCGCATCGGCCGTCTGGCGAACATTGAGATAAACCAACAAAGAGGCGAACAGGACCAGGCCGGTCAAAAGAACGAACCAGATTTGCCAGTTCCACAGCACGTGCGCGTGCGGTGTCAAAGGCCGCACCAGGGCGATCCTCGGACGGCCGCCGATGCTGAGCGGCACCTCGACGCGCGGATGCGCGGCCGCCAGGAAAGCGCATACGTCGTGGGATAGACCTGCAGCAGGCGGTTCGCGAATTTTTTAAAATCCTCGCGCGAAACCTCGTGGGTGTCGGCGAACAGGCCTTCGATCGCCACCAGGTTGACCAGAAAATCGTCGATCGCGCCGCGGATTTGGCCGACCATGTCTTCGGCGCCGGCAACCAGCGCTTCTTCGTTTCGGTCAAGCAGAATCTGGCCGACGATCGCCGCGGCGATCATCGCCAGGCCCACGCAGCCGGTGGCGAAGGGGAAAATAATCGACTCGGCAAACGGCCGCTTGCGAATAAATGCAGCGACGACGACCAGCGTAGGGATAAAAACAAGAATTCCGGCATAATCGCCGATCCACCACGCGAGCCACAGAGCTGCGGCTTTGCTCCAGGGCGCGAAAGCGGCGGCGCACAGACTCGCTATGCCGACGCTCGCGGCGATCACGCAGCTCAAACCGCCAGGCCGGCGAAGCGCGCGATATCGAGCGGCGCGACCGGCAAAGTCGCTGCGTTCTCGCGCTCCGCGCGCCACAGGGAAAAATTGGGGATGACGCGGCCGATCAGCCAGGCGCCGAAAGCGGCCTGAAGCGTCGACCGGTGGCGATAGCCGCCGCGACCGGCAGCGCCGCCTGGTGCGATAGAGCGGCGGAAAAATCGCGATCCGGGCCAAGACCGACTGCGACCACGTCGTGACTTTCGCTTCTCAGCGCTTCGAGAAAGGCCGCTTCATGCTCAGCGCCCTTGCGCGCAATCAGATCGATGTGAGCGTTGGAAAAAATCGGACGCGCGCTCACCGAGCGCGGCAAGTTCGAGCTGGTTAGATGCTCGCAGGCGAAAAAATTTCCGAGAGCTGATGGGGAATAGGGAATCTGGCTGCGGCGGCGCCGCATTGCATGACCATTCGTAGAAGCTGCTTTCTACCATTGAAAAAGACCGTCTGAGTTCTTAAACGATGCCTTCCGTTGTATGGTCAATCGTTAAATCAAGAAATTGCCCCGGTCCGACCCAGCGCCTCCGTCGCCAAATAAATTGCGATTCGCAGGGGCGTGCATTTGTACTTCGCTTGGCATATATACTCGATTCACTTCCTCAAAAGGCCAAATAGCAGGCAGCCTATAGCGATTTGCGTGTATAGGTTGGGGAAGAGTTATTCAGAGGATGACGCTAATGAAGAAACACTTTATAAGATTTTCTTTTTTGGCTTCCGTTCTGGCACTCGCAGCAACCACCGATGCGGCGGACATACGTGTCATGACGCAGAATCAATATCTGGGCGCCGATCTTACTCCAATCGTCACTGCCCCCGATGCCGCCGCCTTCAATGCCGCGGTGGTTACTGCGTTGCAGAGGATAACTGCGAACCGCCCGGCCGAGCGCATGAAGGCGCTCGCCGCTGAGATCGCCAAGGAACAGCCAGACCTTGTTGGACTACAAGAGGTCGAGCGCTTTCAGTGCATCGATCTTGTCCAGCCGGCGATACCGGGGAGCGGCTGCAGCGACCCGTCGATCGCTGCAGCGTTTTCGGATCACTTGCAGGCAACGCTCGATGGGTTGAATGGTACGTATGTGGCGAAGGCGACGGTCGTCAATCTCAATATTGCCGGCGTTCCTTTCTCTATAAACGGCGTACCCGCTTTGGTCAGTGTCACCGATCGGGATGTTATCCTGGCGCGTAATGGTGTTGACGCCACGCCGGTGGACTATACAGTCTTTCAGAACCTCGGCGTCTGTTTAAAGCCGTCGGCCGACGGCTGCAATTATAGCTTTGTGGTAGAAGCGCCCACGCCGCTCGGTCCGATAGCGATTGAGCATGGTTTCGTCGCCGTGGATGCGACCGTCAACGGCAAAACCTATCGCCTGGCCAACACGCACCTCGAAGTTCAATTCCCGGATCCAACCAACCCGCTTAGCGAAATCTTTCAAGCTGCCCAGGCGGCGGAGCTACTGCAAATTCTGTTGAACACCACGCCGCTGGATCGATCGCTCGTTGTGGTGGGCGACATGAACTCCTCGCCAGACCATACGGCGATACCAGGCCTCGGTATCCCAACACCCTATCAGCAGTTCGCCGGGGCTGGTTTTACGGACATCTGGCGACTGCGACCTGGCAGCCTACCCGGTTATACGTGCTGTCAGCTTGAGGACTTATCGAATCGACAGTCGGTCCTCTATGAGCGCGACGACTTGATCTTTTCTCTCGAAGTCCCGAGCGGCGTAAAAAACGTAAGGGTAGTGGGCGAAACCGTATCTGATAAAACGCCACCGCCCGGCCTTGGTTTGTGGCCATCGGATCATGGCAGCGTCACGGCAGAACTCCAGTTCCAGCTCCTTTCAGCGCAGAAATAAATAAGGACTGATAATCACCTCGCCGGCTTCTCCAGCAAGGCTAAGGTCAAGTCTGGAGTCGCTGCGAACAGTTAAAGCGCTCAGCATCCAGAAATATATCGGGTCGGACCAAGCTATGTCTGAAAAGACCGTCTAAGCTCTTAAACGATGCCTTCAATTGTATGGTCAATCGTTAAATCAAGAAGCTGCCCCGGTCCGACCCAGCGCCTCCGGCCTAGATGAAAGCCTCTTACCCCAGTTCTATCTACCTTCGCGCATGGCGCGCGCCCGCTTCGCTGCCGGGCGATCCCAGCAGCGGCGGAGCCAGGCCTGCGTGCGCGGCCATTTCTCGGTATCGATCGCCAACGCACGGTAAAGCGCTGCGGCAACGTTGAGATCGCCGACTGAAAAGGCAGGGCCGGCAAGCCACTCCGCTTTCGCGAGCGCTGCCTCCAGCACACCGAACGATTCCGTCACTTGCTGCCATGCGGCCTCGGCGATCTCCTTTTTGCGCTCGGCTTCCGGAAACTCCGTGGTATGCCTGACATAGTTCACGATCTGACGGTCGAGCCGGTCGGTCTCCCATAGGCTCCACTGCCAGGCAAGCGCCTCGTTTCTGGGGTCCGACGGATACAGCGGGCTCTTGTACTTCTTCGAGAGATAGAAATTGATCGCCATCGACTCCGACAAGACGAAGCCGTCATCGTCTATCACCGGTACACGGCCATTGGGATTCAACGCGCGAAACTCCGAGGTCCGCGTCTCCGGTGCGCGGGGCAGGTAATCCTTGTGGTCGTAGTTCTGTCCTAACTCACCGAGCATCCATAAGGTGCGCATGGCACGAGATCGCGCGGCGCCGTATAGACGTAGCATCGTTTATCCTCCTCACTACAAATGGCTATACCGTTTCTTCTCCTGAGCCGATAGACCCGACAGGGTACGGAAATATATCGGGTCGGACCAAGCTATGTCTTTGCTTGATCAACGATTTCATCCCACAGGAAAGTGTTTTGAGACGTTAGAGCCTCACTTTCACCGGCAAATTTGCGTCCGTAAGCTTCCGCTCGCGCAACGCATAACTGCCATTCAATTCAATCACATCTCGATGTGAGGCCTTGAAGCCAAGCTCATTCTTGACAGTCTCAACAAACGTTAAGCTTCCAATCGCAATCGCTTCCGACCAGCGATCATCGCGGCTCGCCAATCCGTTTTCCAGCCCTTCCTCCACCCACCGACGAGCTACATGCTCTCGGCAATAACAAAAAGCCAATGCAGATAGCGGCGCCGATCACGCGCTCCGAAAAACTTAGCCTTTGCATCCCAACGGCTTGAACGAAGCGCAGCGGTTGAACGACTGGAACGATTGGAACTGGCTGCAACGTTGGTGAGTAATATGCCAGACGTAACCTGGCAGAAAGTGACGGTTTGCTCGCGGCATCTTCGTCCTTAGAGCCAGCATTTTTGTTTCAAAAAGCGGCGCCTAAGCTCTAAAAAGATGCCTTTTATGCGATCTTAGCTCGTTAGATCAAGAGGTTGCTTTGGTCCGACCCGATACCAAAGTCCTAAATCCTGTTGTACAGCTTGCAACCGAGGGCTAACTGCTGGCGGTCGTTCCGGCGCTTTCCAGCCGTTGGATGTAGGCGTCGATGTCCGCCTGCAGCTTGCGAATCTCATCCACCGGTCCTTCTGCTAAAACGGCAAAGTTTTTTGGATTTTTCGGCAAGATGTCCGTGCGCAAGCTCTCGATGGCACCACACAGCGTCTGAATTTGCTCGATGGCCTGCTGGAGTTGCGCGTCGTTGGTTATCGTAGCCATATCCGTAGTATCCCCTTTCTGCGACCCGGTTCCAAGCGGACCTGTTGAAAGAAGCCTATATAGCGGCGGTATTCCTCTGAGTCGGCCCGAGCAACCAAAAGGTCGAAACCAAAGCGCCGGTTAACCCGCCGTTTGGAAAGGACATTGTAAGCTCCTGGTTGCAGGTCCTCGACGAAATCATGTTTCGCGCTGACGACGAGCACGAGATCGATATCGTTCGGCTCTGGCGCGGCCGTAACGAAGCTCCCGTCCACTAACACGCCTTCTATAAAATCCCATATCGCCACTTCGCGGACAAACTCGGTAAGTTTCGCCCACAGCTTCGGCCTGCGATCGCTGGTTTGAAAGGTAGCAAAACGCTCCGCCACTTCTTCTATCGTGCAGTCGTAAATGCCTTCCGGCAAGTATCCATGTTGGTTAAACGGCGGAATCATTATTGAATGGTCATCCGTTTGGGGGCAGCTCACGGGGACAGACTTCTATAACTCAATTCATTCGTAGAAGCCGCTTTTTACCGTTGAAAAAGACCGTCTAAGCTCTTAAACGATGCCTTCAATTGTATGTTCAATCGTTAAATGAAGCAGTTGCCGCGGTCCGATCCAGCACCTCCGGCTGGCGGGAAACTCTCCCGCTGGGTGGTCGAGCGGCGATATCAAAGGGATTCAGTTCGCTTCGATTGCCGGGAAAGCTTACGAAATGGCTTCAGCTCGCGGCCTGGGACAATCGCTCGATATTCATCACTTTCTCCAAGATATTCCTACTTAAAAACGAAACTCAATTTCCCGGCAAGCCGTTCGAGACATTCAATTTACCAAACTTAGCGCAGAAGCACCTCATACCGATTAGTCCGTTCCACTTCCAATCTGCGATAATTGCGAGCAGAAGACCGAGCGGAGTTAATATGCTTTCGCGTCACGACTTCGGCTTCGATCGTTGGTTATGCCTTTTGAGCTCACGCTACTTGCGCCATCTGGCTATCGCTTACAGCCCCCCCGAATTCAAGCAGCCTGTCCATTGCCGGATCATGCCAGGCGCCCTTTGGGTCTCGGTCTTCCTGCACAGCTTTGATTCCATCCATGATAATCTTCCGCAACAAGATTATGCCACCGTCCGAAGTTCCTAGGACTTCAGCCGTCCGATCAGCGACTTCGCCCTGACTGATAATAGCTTGATAGTCTTGCAGGCGATGCACATGCAGTGCCTTGGTGATATCGAACGTAAACCCCGGCGGGAGATCCGGCGCTTTACCGTCTTTAAAAGGCGTGAACACCACGCTGAGCATTAATGTATGCGTGTCGTCCACCGGTGTTTTCCATATCGCGGAGGCCCGAGGCCACTTTAACTTTCCACCTGGCCAGGGTTGCGCCAGGCGGTATGCGGTAGGAAGAATAAACTGTGCATACCGGGTGAGATTGGAACGCTTCGATGTGGTCCTCAACCCGTATTCATTCTCTTCCCAAGTTGCTTGCGGGATTTCATGTCCCCAGATATCGCTCCGTTCACCACCCTTTCCCGCATGCAAGATGCCGGTATGCGTGGCATCCGGAGCGTTCTCGACCAACTGGAAATAATTGGCAGGCCACAGCCCGAAATTCTCAACCGCCCGGATGCCGTCCTCTCGAGCGACAACGTCGACTTTGGGCAGCACAGGGGCATCCCCCGGGCCGAGATAGGCCCAGATCAAGCCGCCTAGTTCCTGCACTTTATAAGCCTTGTGGTGAACTTTGTTCTTCAGACTGCTGTCGGCCGGTTCCGCCGGTTGCGCGAGGCAGTTGCCGTGAATGTCGAATTTCCAACCGTGGTAACAACACTCGATGCCGTCCGGTCGAACCCTGCCAAGTTCCAGCGATGTGCCGCGATGCGGGCATCGGAGTCCGAGCAAACCAAGCTTGCCGCTACCGTCGCGGAATAAGACGAGGTCCTCACCGAGAACCCTTACCGCCGTCGGAGTTCCTTTAAATGTGCCGACTTGCTCTCCGAAGCCGGTGACCGTACCTTGCCGCCCTTTGAATTGAAACTGCTCGTCACAATCCCACAAGGTTTTAATGCCGTTCCATTGGTCCGATATCGCAATGGGATGCCAGTATCGTCGCAGCCACTGTCCCCCGGGAGTTTCCGGGCCGACTTTTGTGAAGATCACGTTGTCTGACTCTTTAAGCATAATATCTCCGCTACCTGGATCTCTGAACTAGCCGATTACTTCGCTGGTTTCCATTTTTTGGATTCGAGGTCAACGCGCACCTTGTTTACCATGGAAAAATCAAAGAACTTTTGTATGGGCGGGGATTGTTTTAATCCTACCAATGCAATTGTCTGGTCCAGCACTTTTTTTTGCAGATCCTCACGTACAGTGCCATCCAAACTCATTGCTGGCCGCGCTAGATCGTAGATTCGCAATGCCAATTCGTTTTTGATTTTGATCCTGCGGCTCAAGATCGCCGCCGTCTCGTTTCGATTTACCTGGGTAAAAAGAAATCCTTTGTATGTGCCCCGAAGAAACCGCTCCACGGCCGATGAATTCGATATCGGCTCGCGCAATACAAGAGTTCCGGCAAGCTGAACCATATCGTCCTGATCGAGAAACGATGCGAGCTGATGATACCCAGATGCCTCAGCCGTAAAATTCAACGGGAATGTCAGAATCGTGGCATCCACAACACTGGTTTCAAGCGCTGTCAAACGATTGGATTGAACGCCGAGCGCGAGCAGCAGAGCGTCCTTGTCCCCTGTAATCCCGTTTTTCTGAAGAATTTCTCGCGTTAGGATCTCCATCGCCCCACCACGGCCGTCGATCGCTATCCGCCTATTTTTTAGCTCCTGGATATTTCGAATCTGCGGCTTGGCATAGAGCCAGTGCATGGGGCGATAAAACGTGCTGTAAACGACCCGAAGCGGTGCACCACGGACGGCTGCGGTGAGAGCTGCAGCAGGGACAGTCGAAAAATCGACGTCCCCGCCAATCAACGAAAGATTGGCAACGGGAGCTCCCATTAAGATGAGCTCGACGTCAAGACCTTCTTCTTTGTAGTATCCTTTCTCAATCCCGGCATAAAAAGCGATCTGTGCCATGCTCTCACTGGGTATGGCAATCCTGACCTTGGACTCAACTGCTTGGGCAACCTCCGCAATCCAGAACAAGATGGCCAGAATAAAGAGCTTCACAAACGTGCCTGAAAACCCAAACATTGAAGCTCCCCGAAAATTCAAAACCAACATCGGATAACCAGCGCTTACAAAATTGTTGCGAGATCGTTCTGCAGCAACGATTCGGATTCATAGAAACTATCGCTCGCACAGGTTAGCGTCAACAGGAAATCGCTTGTGTGAGGCGCGGAAAACTGCGGAAGTTTTTAGGATATCGCGACGGTGGAAGGACCGTTACCTTAGCAGCAGCAATGGGACGTGTTTCGACATCGGCGGACCGTCCCACTGCGCTGCGTCTGCATGAGCGTTCGAGAAACTCGGCCGGCTGTTCCCACCGAGAACGGCAGCAAACTCGAGTGACGGTTTGCTCGTGGCATCTTCGTCCTTAGAGTCAGCGTTTTTGTTTCAAAAACCGGCGCCTAAGCTCTAAAAAGATGCCTTTTATGCGATCTTAGCTAGTTAGATCAAGAGGTTGCTTTGGTCCGACCCGATACCAAATTAACGCTGGATTGCAGTTGGTTTACTTTTGAGTAGGCAGCGGCACCGCAAATCTGATCGCTGCGATTACCCATTCTTGACACGATCTGTGTCGTTCTCCTGGGTGCGAACGAAGCGGCTTAGATGGAATGACGCGAGCCTGACGTCTTCTTGTGACAGTCTCGCGGGCTCGTGGTCAAGAAATGACGGTAACGTTTTGGGGTTGAGCACCCAAATGGTTCTTTCCTTCGGACCCGTATAGTCCACAAACCAACCGGGAAAAACGATTGCGCTTCTAACTTCGAATTTGCGGCCGGTGCTTTCCGCCAACAATTCACGTAGCCAGCTTGCCTGCGCCTTCTCCTGAACCACCGGATCTCGATCTGGCTCGAAGCCGTCGATTCGAATTGCCTCGCCATCGAACACAACCCGCGCATCTCCGATAGGTTTGCTATGCGTTTTGGTTTCGACTGTGAAAATACCCGCCGGACCGATCAACACATGATCAACGTTAAACGCCCCGCCGATAACATCGTGAAACACTCGATAGCCCCGTTCACGCAAAGCTTCGAGAAACTGTCCGACCGTTTTTTCGCCATCCCGTCCTTGTTTCAATGCGCGCAAGCGCGGCAGGCCTTTGAAGATGCGATATGCCGCGAAGCCAACTATGGCAACGGCACCGAACGTATAAAGCCCCGGTGACGGAGGGATCGTGCGCAAATATCGGACCCACTCCAACGCAGCTAGCAGGACGAAAAATAAGGCTGAAAGCGCCGGCCAAAGCATGTAGTCATGCGCAACGTCCTGGATTTGTTCGTCGAGAGATTGTCCAGGGTTTCGTAGCGGGCGATCTTTGAGCGGAGAGCGCTTATTTGACATCAATGAATTCTTCACGGAAATTGATTCGACTGACTAATCACGCGGGCGAATCCGTGAGTAGAATTATGAAGCGCTTAGGTTGAGCCGTAAAGGAAAATCAGAAGAGGAATGGAAAAGGATGCGCGGGCAACATTGCGCTGTCCACGGTGGCGGGAGAAGGAGAGCAAAGTTAAAGACCTGACCCTACTTTTCTCCTGCTTGTGCCTGGTCATGTCGCTCATGTTTAGCGCCTGCGGAATCGAAGAGAAGCTCATTTTTCATCCCAGTGCCTCAATTGAGCGCACGCCGCGAGACGTCGGTCTTGCAGTTCGATGACCTTCATTTCAAAGCCCGCGACGGGGTCGAGCTCAACGGTTGGTTCATCCCGCATCGCGAAGCCCGTTCCACCTTGGTGTGGTTTCACGGCAACGCCGGCAACATCAGCCATCGCGTGGAGAACATCAAGTTGCTGCACGAAAAGGTCAAAATCAATATTTTCATCTTCGATTATCGAGGTTACGGACTCAGCGCCGGGCACGTCTCCGAAGCAGGCACCTATCTCGACGGCGAGGCGGCGCTCGAGTTTGTGCGCAGAGAACTTGGCGTACCACCGCAACGAATCATTCTCTTCGGCCGCTCCTTGGGCGCCGCTGTGGCAACGGAAATGGCAAACCACTTTGACAGCCAAGCGCTGATTTTGGAAAGTCCGTTTGCCTCGATTCGCGCGATGGCGGACATTGTCTTGCCATGGCTACCGATAGGCCCGCTGCTTCGCACCCGTTATGACGTTCAAGAGAAGATTAGGGGCATCAAAACTCCGCTCTTAGTGCTGCATGGTGATCGCGATGAAGTTGTTCCCTTCGAGCAGGGCAAACTGGTTTTCGCTGCAGCCCCCGAGCCCAAGAAGTTTTTCGCCATCGATGGTGCGGGGCACAACGATACGTTCATAGTCGGCGGCGCGCCCTACTATCGGCAACTCGAACAATTCATAGAATCGACGGCGACGAATCGTTAATACTGGTGAAGGCTTGAGACGCCGATCCTAATCCAACCGCTCGTCGCTTCGCGGTAGCCGTTAGTGTAGGCATTGCGCATGTACTGCTGGATCATTCGTTCGGTGTCGCCCGGAAATATATCGGGTCTGACCAAGCTATGTCTTTGCTTGATCAACGATTTCATCCCACAGGAAAGTGTTTTGAAATCTTAGAGCCTCACTTTCACCGGCAAATTTGTGTCCGTAAGCTTCCGCCGGCTCGCGCAACGCATAACTGCCATTCAATTCGATCACATCTCGATGTGAGGCTTTGAAGCCAAGCCCATTCTTGACAGTCTCAACAAACGTTAAGCTTCCAACCGCAATCGCTTCCGACCAGCGATCATCGCGGCTCGCCAATCCGTTTTCCAGCCCTTCCTCCACCCACTGGCGATGGGCTCTTTGAAAATCTTCAACGTCCGCAAAGCCGCTCAACTCACTGTCCGTGAAACCCGGGGCAGCTCGATCTGACCCTTGATACTTCTCTGATACTTCCCCCATTCCAGCAACTCAGGCGGAACAGCGTAGAGCGCCTGTGGTCCCCAGAATGTATCCCTAATTGGCTCTCATGCGTTAAATAGCACCCAAAATTCCAAAGGTATTCTTTTGGCACCTGAGCTTAGATGATGTCATTGCACTCCTTCCATTTGTAATCATTGACCGGATGGGTCTTTTTGCGATAAGTGCATCCACCTGAGGTAAGCTAACTGACAACTCTGCAATCCGCGTGTCGAAAACGACAAAGGAGAAAGGGGATCCATGATGACTTCTCGGAACCACACCTTAGTTTTGCAAAGGCGACTTGCAACGTTGCGTTGGACAGTCTCTTTGCTATTTCTCGTTCTCTTGGCTTTGCACCCGATTTTAGTAGACGCTCAGACGTTGCCTTTCATGATTATTGATGATGCGAGTGTGTTTGAAGGCAACTCGGGCACAAAAGTTCTCCAGCTCCCCGTACATTTCGTTGGCTCGCAGCCGAATGCCGTAACCGGAGTAGCCTCCGCGACTCCATTAACGGGCACAGGGTTTCACCCGGCTACCGGAGGGAGCGTCTGCGGCGGCAGCGTGGATTTCGTACAATTCACTAACACTCCATTCAACATCCCAGCCAACACGCCAAACGGTACCTTCTTCATAAATGTTACACTTTGCGGTGACGCTGTGATTGAACCTAATGAGCATATCTTCGTGGCACTTACCCAGGTATCGGGTGCCGATTGTTCCCTGGAAGGTACTTGCAATGCCGTCGCAACCATTCTTAACGACGACGGCCCTCCCGATGTTCGGATCAATGATATCAGCGCCAGTACGTTGCAAGGACTGGCGAAAAACATTTTATTCACCGTTAGCCTTAATCATCCCAGTACAACGGCTACGAGTGTTCACTTCGCGACTCGCAACGGCACCGCCCACGCCCAGACACTTAACAACATCGGTCAGTATCAAACCACCGTCGGCACTTTGACCATACCGGCTAATTCCACTTCAGGGACAATCCCAGTTAGGATTACCGGGTTTGGTGGAGGTAACTTTTTCATGGATCTTTCCAGTCCGACAAACGGCAACATCGTCGATGGGACGGGCCAAGCAACTATTACGATTACCATTTTGTCGATAGGCACTTTCGATCTGACTCCGGCGGATGCTGTCGTAAGCTCGGGAGAGAGAATCAACTACACAGTTACCTGGACGGTTCCTGACGGTGAAAACTGGCACGATCTAAACACGATCGAGTTTCGTTTACGTCAAGGGAACAACTTGCCGCTTTGGCTGAAATGGAATGAAGCAACGAACACTTTCCAGGCATGCGCTATCGTGGGAAACAGCTCAAACGGCAATCACAAACCTGCTCCAACTGTAAACTGTACAGATGAGCAGAGCCCCGGCAGTTTTGGGTTTCTACAGACGGAGTTTGGCGTGCTCGATCTCGCCCATACCAGCGTTCTCGGCAGCGGGCCGACGGGACCAAGCGTCACTTTGAACCTGGCAATCATTCCTGACGCAGATGCGCGTGGGAATTACGATGTGGAGCTGGCGGCGAGCAATGATTTGGGTGGCCAAGGCGACTTCACTGAGGTTGGTGGATTGAGAGCGGTTCCGGAGCAGCAGGCGATTGCTAATCCCTAGCCTTGCCAATCGGAGTGTTTTTCGAGCGACGGCTCGGTGCGTACTCTGGGCCGCCGCTCGGAGACACTTCACGTAATGTTATAACCAGCCCGGTGCAACCCAGCCGGAATGCCGTAGAGCGTCTCCCGAAAATATATCGGGTCGGACCAAGCTATGTCTTTGGTTGATCAACGATTTCATCCCACAGGAAAGTGTTTTGAAATCTTAGAGCCTCACTTTCACCGGCAAATTTGCGTCCGTAAGCTTCCGCCCGCTCGCGCAACGCATAACTGCCATTCGATCACATCTCGATGTGAGGCCTTGAAGCCAAGCTCATTCTTGACAGTCTCAACAAACGTTAAGCTTCCAACCGCAATCGCTTAAGCTCTAAAAAGATGCCTCTTACGCGATCTTAGCTCGTTAGATCAAGAGGTTGCTTTGGTCCGACCCGATACCAAAGTCGGATTTCTATCCGGGCGAACGCGGGCGAAAACTAAATACACCAACAACCATCAGCAAGCTCGTCACTAGGATCACCGTGAATGCCATAGCCGGAAGAAACGCCATTCCCGGTTGCCTAGCAGCAATCTGAATCGATAGCACCGCGTTAACCAAACCGCGGGGAAACAAACCCAAAATCAATTTTTTCTCTGGTTCACCAATACCCGGCAGAGCCCAGCCGGTGGTATAGATCGAGATCATTCTTGCCAGGAAGAGGCCGACGAGGATCAAGCCGGTGGCTACCAGATACGGCTGCCCGATGAATTCCACGGAGGCTCCAAGCAGCACGAAAAAAAATGAGCGTACTAAAAAGCTTAAGTCTGAGTGAAATATCAGTACACCCTCTACGTCGGTTTCATTGGCACCGTTGGGGACATTTGCCAAAGTCAATCCGAACGCGAGGACAGCTAACAAACCGCTACCACCTACGACTTCGACCAAGGCATAAACTAAGAGCACTCCACCAATATGCAAAGCACCGTAGAAACGATGG
>Ga0207707_10003193_pt1 | contig 14547 bp, 6 predicted proteins | sample KBSC83BmetaG_FD_184336 | JGI IMG/M metagenome (GOLD analysis project Ga0207707, IMG submission 184336) | Corn rhizosphere microbial communities from Kellogg Biological Station, Michigan, USA - KBS C8-3B metaG (SPAdes) (version 2) | ecosystem: Host-associated > Plants > Roots > Rhizosphere ...
CCAGCGGCAGGAACTCGGCCAGCGCCTCCTTCTGGCCGCGATACAGCACGTCGCACTGGTACTCGGCGATGATCAGGGCGAGGCGGGCGATTTCGGCGGCGAAGTCCCGCAGTTCGATGCCACGGAAGTTGGTGAGCGGGATGGCGCTCGTGTGGTCGAGTTCGCCGCGGCGGTCGTTGATCTGCGCTTCGATGGCGCGCAATTGCTTGTAGGCGATGACCAGGAAATTGCCGCTGCCACAGGCCGGGTCGAACACGCGGATGTGCGCGATGCGTCGGCGCAGCGCCAGCAGCTTGCGCTTGTCCTGGCCGGCCGCATCGAGCTGTGCGCGCAGTCCGTCGAGGAACAACGGGTTCAGCACTTTCAGGATGTTGGGCACGCTGGTGTAGTGCATGCCCAGGCTCCCGCGCTCCTCGTCGTCGGCCACCGCCTGGATCATCGAGCCGAAGATGTCCGGGTTAATCCGTTGCCAGTTGAGGTTGCCAGCATGCAGCAGGTAGCTGCGCGCCATGCGGGTGAAGCGCGGCGTTTCCACGCTGCCGGAAAACAGGCCGCCGTTGACGTAGGGGAAAGCGTTCGCCCAGTTGGGCAGGCCGGCTCCGGCGCGGTCGGCGATCTTCACGTTCATGGCGCGAAAGATTTCCGACAGCACTTCGTGCGTGTTGCCGGATTCGCGCTCGCTGAAGGTTTCCACCGTGCGGGTGAACAGGCCTTCGCCGTGGAAGATGTCGGTGTCCTCGGCGAAGAAGCAGAAGATCAGCCGTGCCATGAAGTGGTTCATGTCGCTGCGCCGCGCCTCGGCGGCCCAGATCGGGTTCTCCTTCAACAGCTCGACGTAGAGCTTGTTGAGCCGGCCGGTGGCGCGCACGTCGACCGGGTTTTCCTTGATCTCCTTGACCGTGGAGATGCCGGCCAGCGGCAGGAAGAATCCGAAGTGGTCGGGGAAATCGGGATAGGCGCAGGCGATGGTTTCGCCGCTGGCGAGGTCTTCGGCTTCCAGTGTCTCGCCGTCGGTGGCAAGCAGGAACCTGGGCTTGCCCTTGGTGTTGGCCGCGCTGGCGCGCAGCGCTTGCAACGTGGCTGCGACGTGCCCCTGTGTGCATACGGCCAGATGCAGGTGGTTGCGCAGCAGCACAGCGTTGATGATGGCGGCGCCGGACACGTCCGAATGGTTGCTGTTGCCCGTGCGCAGGCGCTTGAGCGCGGTTTCCTTGTGGCCGAAGGCGGCCAGCAAGGCGAAGGGAAACTCGGGCCCGTCGAAGGGTTGCAGAGCAAGGTCGGATACGGCTTGTTCGATCTCTACGACATTCATGCGGATGCGGGCGACGGGTTTTGCGGCCGGGGCGATTCCCGGCACCCATACTACTGGGCTCAGTACGCGAACTCGCGGACACTATGCCGTGCGGTCGCCACCATCGGCATGGAATAATCGACGCTTCCCCGCACTGGAGTTGCGCGCACGTGGAAGGCCATCAGTTCCTGCAGGCGGCGGTGGTGTTCCTGCTGGCCACGGTGATTGCTGTGCCGCTGAGCAAGCGTCTGCGGCTTGGTTCGGTATTTGGCTATCTGCTGGCCGGTGTGGTCATCGGGCCGCCGTTGTTGGGGTTGATTGGCGACACCGAGGGCGTGGCGGCGATTTCCGAGTTCGGCATCGTGCTGATGCTGTTTGTGATCGGACTGGAGTTGTCACCGCAGCGTTTGTGGGTCATGCGCCGCTCGGTGTTTGGCACCGGCATCCTGCAGGTGGTCAGTGCCAGCCTGGCGATCGGGTCGATCGGCTATGTCCTGTTTGGCCTGTCCGGCAGTGCCGCGTTGATCGTCGGTGGCAGCCTGGCGCTGTCGTCCACGGCGTTTGGCCTGCAGGTGCTGGCCGAGCGCAAGGAAGCCGGTTCGGCTTACGGCCGCGAAGTGTTCTCGGTGCTGTTGTCTCAGGATCTGGCGGCAATTCCGCTGATCGCCGCGGTACCGTTGCTGGCACCATCATCCACCGTGCATGGCATTGATCCCCTGGCGGTATTGCGCACAGTGGCGATGATCGTTGCCGTGGTCGTGGGCGGGCGCTATCTGCTGCGTCCGGTGTTCCGTTTTGTCGCCCGTGCCGATTCGGTGGAGGTATCGACGGCGACGGCGTTGCTGGTGGTGATGGGCACCGCATGGCTGATGGAACTGACCGGCATTTCGGCGACGCTGGGCGCGTTTCTGGCTGGCGTGTTGCTCGCCGATTCGGAATATCGGCATGAAATGGAATCGCACATCGAGCCGTTCAAGGGCTTGTTGCTCGGGCTGTTTTTCATCAGCGTCGGCATGTCGATGGATCTTGCGTTGCTGTGGCGACAGCCGCTGCTGATTGCGGCGTTGGTGCTGGGTCTGCTGCTGCTCAAGGGAATACTGCTGTGGCCGCTCGGGCGTCTGCTGGCCGGCCTCACCCGCGCGGACACGCTGCGGCTGATCATGCTGCTGGCGGGCGGTGGCGAATTTGCCTTCGTGGTATTGCGCCAGGCTGCCGAACACGATCTGCTCGGCGCCGCGCAGCGCGATGCATTGGTGTTGGCGATCATCCTGACCATGGCGCTGACGCCTTTGCTGGTGGTGCTGGCCGCGCGCATGTTGCGGGTGAGCGCGAAAACCCCGACGCGCGAATTTGACGCCATCAACACCGGGCCGCCGCGCGTGATCATTGCCGGTTTCGGCCGCGTCGGGCAGATCGTGGGACGCGTGCTGCACGCGCAGGGCATATCGTTCGTGGCGCTGGAGCATTCGGCGCAGCAGGTCGAGGTGTCGCGTGCGCTGGGGGTGGTGGACTTGTTCTTCGGCGATCCGGCGCGACCGGAATTGTTGCGCGCCGCGCAGGCCGGCTCGGCCGACGTATTTGTGCTGGCCACGGACGATCCGGAAAACAACCTGCGCATTGCGCGCCTGGTGCGCCGGCAGTATCCGCATCTGAAAATCGTCGCGCGTGCGCGCAATCGCCAGCATGTATATCGACTGAAGGATCTGGGTATCGACGAACCGGTACGCGAGACTTATCACTCCAGCTTGAAGATGACGCGCATGACGCTGCAGGCGCTCGGCTTGTCCGCCGAGTTTGCGGCCGATCGCGTGGAGCGCTTCCGCCGCTACGACGAGGACCTGCTGAACAAACAGTCGCTGTTGTATGACGACAAGGTGCGATTGGCGCAAAGCACGCGCGACGCGCTGACTGATTTGCAGGCGTTGTTCGAGGCCGATGCGGCGCCGCGCGCCGAGCGTGCGCGTGAGCACGGCGAGGTGCATCCGGACGAGTTGTGAGACCAGCGGCGCTGGGTGCGCTTCGGTCCGTTGCGGCTCGCGCTACTCGTCGGGTTGCGCCGGGTGGCGCAACGTTTGCCGCACGCTGGGAATTGCACTGCTGCGCACGGCCAGCTCATGCGCCACGTCGATGTAGCCGAGCTGGCGGGCGACATCCGCCGCAGTGCGGCCAAACGCGTCCGGCGCCTCGCGTTCGGCACCGCGGGCGAGCAGGATGCGCGCGGGCGCCAGCAGTGCGTGCATTGCGCATGCGTGCAGCGCGGTCACGCCGCGCAGGTCCGCGTGTCGCGGCTGCGCACCGGCATCGAGCAGCGGCGGCACCAGCGCACCGATGTGCGTGGCGTCGCACGTGCTGCCCGGATGCATGTGCGCACCGAGCAGCAGCAACAGTGGCGTCGTGCCTTCGCGGTCGGCGTGGTTGATGTCCGCAGCGTGCTTGAGCAGCACGTCGAACAGCCGCCGTGCGCGCAGGCTGTCGTTGTGTTCAAAACCGAATTGCGCCGCCGCGTGCAACGCGTTGCGTCCGGCGGCGTCGATGGCGTTGGCCTCGGCACCGGCGTCGAGCAGCGCCTCGACAATTTCCGGATAGCCAAGCGCGGCGGCCACCATCAGCGCGGTGGCCGCGTTGGGCAGGCGCTGGTCGGCGGCAATGTGGTGTTCCAGCAGCAGCGTGACCAGCGCCGCCTGGCGCGCACTGACCGCCGCCACCAGCGCGGTGACGCCGCTGTGCGCAGCCAGCGTGGGGTCCGCGCCGGCATCAAGCAGACACGCCGCAATCTCGGCGTGGCCGCCGCCGCAGGCGCGCACCAACGCGGATGCGCCTTGCGCATCCTGCGTGTCGACGGCGAACCCGAGCTCCAGCAGACGCTGCACGCTGGCCAGTGCCCCGGCGCCGGCGGCGGCGGGCAGGTCATCCGCACGCAATGCCCGGTTGGGCCGCGACCAGTCGCGCCAGTCGAGCCAGCGTTCCAGGCTTGGGTGTTCCAGCGCCCGCCCCAGCGGCGTTTCACCGTTGGTGTCGGCGGTTTCGGGGTTGGCGCCGTGGGCGATCAGGGCGCGCACCAGCGGCAATGCCGCGCTGCCGTGTTCGAGTGCGGCGAACAACGGCGTGCGCCCCTCGTGATCCTGGGTGTTCGGATTGCAGCCGAGCGCCAGCAACGCCTGCAGCAAAGTGGTCTGGGCGTAGACCGCAGCCAGGTGCAGCGGGGTACGTCCGCGGGCATCCGGCCCGAAGGGGTCGCCGCCACGCTCCAGCAGATGCAGCGGCAGCGCAGCGGCGGCTGCCGCGTTGTCCACACCGGACAAGGCCATTGCGAGCAAGCCGGTACCCGCTGGGCTCGCACCAGCTTGCAGCAGATCTTCAACGGCTTCGCTGGATGCCGGCAGGTGTTGCAGCAACGCGTCAAACAAGCGACGGCCCAATGCGGGCGGTGGGCTCACGCTGGCGGGCGGATCGGTCACGGCGACTTCGGCGGTCGGTGCGACGATTTCCGAGTCGGGTGCGAGCCGCGCTTCGGCATCCAGGCCATGTTCCAGCAACCAGCGTCGTGCGGTCGCCAGGCCGGGCATGGCCAGGTCGAGGTACAGACCGGCGAGTTGTGCCTGTGGCCATTCCCGCACGCGTTCGGCAAAGGTGGACACGATGGCCCAGTGGCCGAAACGCAAAGCATCCAGCAAATGCCCGGGCGTGTCGGTACCGGCAGTCAACAGGTCGGTACTCAGGCTGGTCGGCAGCGGCGTTTGTGGATCGAGCAGGGCCACCAGATCCCAGCGTCCCGTGGTGGTGGCGTGATCCAGCGCGCTGCGTCCATCCGGACCCGGCGCCGTCGGGTCGGCGCCCAGCGCCAGCAGGGCGCGGACGGTGTCCCCGTTAGCCCGTGGTGATTGACAGGCCAGCAGCAAGGCGTCGCGGCCATGCTGGTCACGCACGCGCGCGTCGGCCTGGGCCTCGACGAGCAGTTGCACGATACCGCCGGCTCCCGCCCGGGCGGCTTCCATCAATGGGGTGCTGCCGTGGGCGTCCGGCAGATTGACATCGGCGTTCGCCGCGCACAATGCCCGGACAATTTGCTCGTGCCCCTCGGCGGCGGCGACCAGCAGTGCACTGCGGTGTTGTGCATCGGTGGTGTTTACGGCGGCCCGTTGCTTGAGCAGCAACTTGACCCCAGCGGGATCATCGTCGGCAATGCCGGCGGCGGCGACGAGTGCGGGCATGCTGTCGGCCAGTGCCGGCCTGGCCCCGCGTTCGAGCAGGAAGGTGACGAGCGTCCAGTTGGCCGCGCGACAGGCAACCACGAGTGGGGTGTCGCCGGCTGCGTTCAATGCGTTGATTGGCGCTGCCGCGTCCAGCAGCATTGCGGCCACGCCCGGTTCGGCGCTGAGCACCGCGCCGTGCAGAGCGGTGTTGCCGGCGCCATCGGCGAGCAGCGGATCGGCCCCGTTGGCGAGCAGGGTGAGCACGGCTTCCGCGCGCCCGTGCCAGCTGTCGCGGGTGGCCGCGAGCAGCGGGGTGATGCCGCCACTGGCCCGGTTCACGTCAGCGCCCTTGGCGATCAACGCGCGCAGCAGGCGGGTGTCCGGCAGCAGCGCAGCGAGAGTCAGGACCGGCCGTTGATCGCGGTCGCCGGGCGGTGCCGTGGTATTCGGGTCGGCACCTGCCGCGACGAGTGCCAGCGCGCGCTCGATGTCGCCGTTGCGGGTGGCAACCAGCAGCGCCTGTGACTGCTCCGGCGCGCCTGAAGTGGACTCGTCGGCAGCGGACGTTGGCGCAGCCGCGGGCGCCGCGACCGCGTCGGGTAATTCAGCCTGGTTCGGGTGCAGCAGTTGACCGGCGCGGTCGCCGCGTTCACCAAGCAGTGCGTGCACCGTGCGGTTGGCGATCAGCAAGCAGCCCAGCGGCAGCAACACGGCCCCGTACAGTGCCAGCGCGGCAATGCGCGGTTCCGGCGGCAATACGCCATACAGCCCGGCCAGCGCAATGGCGCCGAACGCAAGTGCCAGCAATGCCAGCGCGGCTGGCAGGAAGTGCGTGAAGAAGCGCTCCTCGCGCGCCAGGTGGCGAGCAAATGCCATGCTGCGTGCCACCGCGGTGAAAATCCACGAGCCGTCAGCCTGCACCGGATAGGCATCGTCCCAGACGAACGCCAGACCAAATGCCGGCCACAGCCGCCACAGCAATGCCAGCGCCAGCAACAAGGTAGCTGCCAGCGCGAGTGCCGCGCTCAGACTTGGTGCCTGGCTAAGCTGCAACATCGGCCATGCCACCAGCGCAAAGACCACGGCGGTGTATGCAGTGAACATCACCACATGGGCGGCACCACGCCGCAATACCGTGCGACCGAAGCGTGGTTCCAGGTCGAAGCCCAGCGCGTGACAGCTTGCGGCCATGCCCAGCGCATTGGCCAGCAGCAACGGAATGAGGGTCAGGGGATGGGTCACCACGCCAGCGATGGCAACCGCGATCAGGCTCGGCAGAAACCACGCCAGGGCCTGCAGCGAAGAGCGATAGTGACGCAGTTTGGGTTGGGTCATCGGCACAGTATAGAAATCGTTGCCCGGGTAGAGGGTAACCGAGCGTTAAGCGAGGCTGCCGGCTCCACGATTGTCCCCTGACGCGGGACCGGTTCCCATGGTGCACTGCTGGCGTGCCGCGGGAAACCCGGGCTCGGGGACCGCTGGCCAGCGGTCGGACGACGTAGCCCACGACAACTACAAGTCACTGCGCTCGCTCGGCTGCCGCGTGTTCGGCATGGGGCAGTTGGCTGGCCGTGGTAAGTGTTTCTGCCGGCGGTAACTGCAGGTGCCAGCGCTGACCACGCAGATGTTCGAGCACCACTTCGGCACGCTCAAGTGGGAGTCGACGCTGCGCATCGAGTTGTACCTCCAGCACAAAGCGCAATTCACCGAGCAACCGCGCCAGCGACTCGGGCACGACGCCGAATTCGTCCCGCGCCGCCAGCCATATGTAGTTGCCCGGCTGGCGTGTACTGGCATAGACGAAACACTGCATGGGTTTGTCCTGCAACTCGGGCGGATGACGAAATACGAGCCCGAGCGAGATTAGCAGGTGGCTGTCCGGCGCGCGTGTCTGGTGCTGGTGTCCACCGCATGTGCCGGGTGGGCCACGCAGATGCCGGTTTGGCCCGGTGGCTTGTTGCGTCAACACTTGCAACGTCATGGGCGAGCAGGCAAAGTGCAGCAAACGGGCTTCAAACGCCCGTATGAATCTTTAGTCCACTTGCTCGCTCACATCGAGCACGACCTGATCCGGGGAGTCACTACATGCGCAAGTCCTTCCGTTCCGTCGCCGGCGATGCCCGCCCGCTCGTTCTGGCTGTGTTGAGCGCGGCCATTGCCGGCGTGCTGGTGCTGCCGAGTCTGGCCAACGCCAGTGCGTTTCAGCTCAAGGAAAGCAGTGCCAAGAGCATGGGCCGCGCGCATGCTGGCTCTACCACGGCGGGTGGCGATATCTCGGTCGTGGCCAGTAACCCGGCGGCGATGAGCGAGCTGGACGGTACGTATTTCCAGGCCGACATCACGGCGATCAATTTCAGCGCGAAGTTCAAGGGCTCGGCCCACGACGCGCTGGGTCGCCCGATCAGCGGGGGCAACGGCGGTGACGCTGGTACCACGCTGCCGGTGCCGGCGATGTTTGTTGCCACCAAGGTTTCCGATCGCGTCAATGTCGGGTTGGGTTTCAACGTACCGTTCGGCTTCCAGACCGAATACGACCATGGCTGGGTCGGCCGCTACAATGCGCTCAAGTCGCGCTTCCAGTCACTGGATGCGACGTTGTCCGCGTCGTTCAAGGTAAACGACCAGTTCAGCCTTGGTGCCAGTGCCATCGCGGAAAAGACCATCGCCGAGCTGACCAACGCGATTAACTTCAACGCCGTGGGCCTGGGGCTGGTGCAGCAAGGGGTCGCCGCTGGCGCCATTCCACCAGCGCAAGCGCCCGCGCTGATCGGTGCGGTAAGTACGCTGCTGCCACCGGGCTCGGATGGTCATGCGCGGATTTACGGCGACAGCACGGATTGGGGCTGGCAGGTCGGCGCACTGTGGAAGGTGACGCCGAATGACAAGCTCGCGGTGGATTATCGCGGTCAGATCATTCACCACCTGGAGGGCACGGCAAACTTCACCGACATTCCGGCCGGCGTCGGCTTTCTGTTGTCCAACCCGGCAGTTGCACCGTTGCTCGCCGCTGGCGTGCCGTTCCAGCACACCAAAGGCACGGCGAAATTTGTCACGCCGGCTACAGCGGGCTTGAGCTACTGGCATCAAGGCGAAAAGTTTGGCGTGGGCGCCGACGTGGCCTGGACCGAATGGAGCGTGATGAAGCGGTTGACGGTGAATTACGCCAACCCGGCCCAACCGGCCAGCTCGCTGGATTTTGACTGGCGCAACACGTGGTACATGGCGGTCGGCGCGGATTACTACCTGAACGACAAGGTGACGCTGCGCGGCGGTGTGGCCCTCGACCTCACGCCGACCCACGTCGCCACCCGTGACGCGCGCGTGCCTGACTCCACCCGTAAATTGCTCTCGTTCGGCATGACCTACAAAGCCAGCGAACATTTCGAACTCAATGCGTCGTATGCCCACGTGTTCGTGAACGCTGCCCACATCAGCAATTCGATGAGCGCAACCGGGGATGCGCTGACCGGCGAGTTCGACGATTACGGCAATCTGTTGAGCTTCTCGGCGCAATACAAGTTCTGATTGCCGCCGCCTGCGGTTGCCGCAAAAAAACCTCCCGGTGCGAGCCGGGAGGTTTTTCATGACTGCCGCTGGATGTGTGCTGTGCAGCGTGCCGTGGCGGGCGAGCGACTCAGCCGCGACGCAGCAGCCATTTCACCACCTGGCGAAAGCGGGCGCCGTATGGTGGGTTGAGCAGGCCGGCAGTATTGAAACGCGCCTGGCGAAATACCGGTTTGAGGTGCGAGAACGTGCGGAACCCGGCTTCACCGTGGTAGCCGCCCATGCCTGAGGCGCCCACGCCGCCGATCGGCAGACCATGCTGCACAAAGTGGATTAGCGTGTCGTTGACGCTGACACCGCCGACCCGGGTGCGTGCCAGCACGTCGTCAATCAGTGCACGGTCACGTTCGAATACATACAGCGACAACGGGTGTTCGCGCGCGCCGACGTAGGCGATCGCTTCGTCCAGCGTGTCGTACGGCACGAGCGGCAGCAGTGGGCCGAAGATCTCCTCGCGCATCACTGCCATGTCGTCGGTCATTCCAGTCAACAGTTGCGGCGCCAGCAGGCGTTGGGTGGCGTCGTCCGTGGCGTTGCCCAGCAAGTGCAATTGCGCGCCAGCGGCGCGTGCGTCGTCACGCAACGCCACCAGACGTTGATATTGATGGGCGGAGATGATGCTGGCGTATTGCCCGCCAGGCGCGAGCTGCGGATACATGCGCGCTGCCGCACGCTGTGCGCTGGCAATGAAATCCGCGATCCGTGCGCGTGGCAGCAGCACGTAGTCGGGGGCGATGCAGGTCTGCCCGGCGTTGACCAGCTTGCCGAACATGATCCGTTCCACAGCGTGGTCGAAACGCGCGCCGGGGCCGATGATTGCGGGCGACTTGCCGCCCAGTTCCAGCGTCACCGGGGTGAGGTTGGCGGCTGCCGCGCGCATCACCTGACGGCCGACCGCCGTGGAGCCGGTGAACAGCAGGTGGTCGAATGCCAGCGCGGAGAAGGCCTGGGCAACTTCCACGCCGCCATTGATCACCACTACCTCATCGGCCGGGAAACAACGTGCAATCTGCTCGGCAAACAGCGCGGAAAAATGCGGCGTGAATTCACTCATCTTCAGCATCACGCGGTTGCCCGCGGTCAGTGCATCCACCAGCGGGCCGACCGCCAGATACAGTGGGTAATTCCATGGCACGATGATGCCGACCACGCCACGTGGCTGGGGTCGCAATTCGACGTGCGCCGGCAGAAACACCATGTCAGCCGGACGCCGCCGCGGGCGCATCCAGCGCCGGCCGTGGCGCAGCGCGTAGCGAATCGACGACAGGCTGGGGAAAAGCTCCAGCAGGTCGGTTTCTTCGCGCGGCCGACAAGTGAAGTCGGCGTTGATCGCCGCGGCAAACGCGCTGCGCTGGTCGCGCAACATGGTGGCCAAGACACGCAGGCGTCGCGCACGGGTGTCCCACGTGGGCATCGGGTCACGGGTTTGCGCAGCGCGCAGCAGTTGCAGTGTTTCCCGCAGCTCGTTGGCGGTGGGCTCGATGCTTGCTGCGTTCATTGCAGACTCCTGTCGATTCGCGTCAAGACTATTTTCCGGGGCGGGATCCCCCGGCGTACGCTTCGCAGCGCGCAGCCGGAACCGATTCGGCCGGTGGCCGGGCGCCCCCGTGCGGGCAGTATGGCCGTTTTGGCCGGCAGGCATGGATCTGCGCCCGCAAGCCGTACGCGGCACCCGCATACGCCCGGCGCGATGTGCGCGCACGCGTGGCGGGAAATGCGCATTCGTCGCCCGGCAGTTGCCGATACCGGCTATTCGCTGAGCGTCAACAGGGAAGCGTTGCCGCCGGCAGCGGTGGTGTTGATGCTTAGCGTACGTTCGCTGGCAAAGCGCAGCAGATAGTGCGGGCCGCCGGCTTTGGGGCCGGTGCCGGATAGCGCTTCACCGCCGAACGGCTGCACGCCGACTACCGCACCAATTTGGTTGCGGTTGACGTAGCAGTTGCCCACGCGGGCGTGGGATTGGATGTAATTGACAGTATCGTTGATGCGGCTGTGCACGCCCAGGGTCAGGCCGTATCCGGTGGCGTTGATTTGCTCCACCACCCGTGACAGCTCGGTGCCCTTCCAGCGGATGACATGCAGGATCGGGCCGAATACCTCGTGGGTCAGGGTCGACAGCGCCGGGATTTCGTAGGCGCGCGGCGCGAAGAACGTGCCGTGCGCGGTGCGCTCGCCATCCATCGGCACCTGCGCGATCTTCCGCGCTTCCTGATCCATGCGCGCGGCGTGGGTGACTAGCAGCTGCAGTGCGTCGGCATCGATCACCGGGCCGACATCCGTGGACAACTGCCCTGGGTCGCCGACTTGCAACTCGGCCATGGCGCCGGAAAGCATATCCAGCACCTTGTCGGCAATGTCTTCCTGCACAAACAGCACGCGTGCCGCGGAACAGCGCTGGCCGGCAGACTGGAACGCGGCGGCGATGACGTCCTTGACGACTGCTCGGGCAGCGCCGAGGAGTCGGCAATCATCGCGTTCTGGCCGCCGGTTTCAGCGATCAGCGCCGCGATTGGTGCGTCGCGCGCCGCCAGGCTGCGGTTGATCGCCCACGCGGTGGCGGTGGAGCCGGTGAACGCCACGCCGGCCACGCGCGGGTCGCTGGTCAGGGCGGCGCCGACCACGGCACCATCGCCCGGCAGGTATTGCAATACGTCCTTTGGTACTCCGGCAGCATGCAACAATTGGACGGCCAGATGGCCAATCAGCGACGTCTGCTCGGCCGGCTTGGCGATCACGGCGTTGCCGGCGGCCAGGGCGGCGCTGATCTGGCCGAGAAAGATCGCCAGCGGAAAATTCCACGGACTGATGCAGACAAACACCCCGCGTCCATTCAGGAACAGTTGATTGCTTTCGCCGGTTGGCCCGGGCAGTGGCTCCGGTTGGCCGAACAGGCGGCGGGCCATGGTTGCGTAGTAGCGCAGGAAATCCGCTGCCTCGCGTACCTCGGCGATCGCATCAGGCAGACTTTTGCCGGCCTCGCGTACGCACAGCGCGATGAACTCGCCGCGCCGCGCTTCCAGCTGCTCGGCCGCGTGTTCGAGGATGGCGGCGCGGCTGGCGGCAGGCAGACGATCCCAATCCGGCTGCGCGGCGACGGCGTTTGCCAGCGCCGTGTCGACGCAGCTGCGGTCGGCCGGCGTGTAGCTACCCACGGTCTGCCGCCGGTCAGCGGGATTGGTGACGGCAATTGCGGCCAAAGTAGCCGGCGCAGCGCCGGGTACCAGCGGGCCAGCCGTCCATGGGCCGGCATTCGCGTTGACCGTGTTGGCCATGATTTTCAGTTCGTTGTCGTTGGAAAAGTTGACGCCCATGGAGTTTTTCCTGGATACAAAATTGGAATGCTGCGCAAGCGCGGCATTCCCGCCATAGAGATTCACCGGCAACGCGATGTGCGGATGTCCCATGTTGGAATGATTGCGCGCCGCGAACGCGCGCACTGCTTCGCACGGGTCGGCGACCAGCTCGCGCACGGGTATGTTCTCGTCCACCACGCGGTTGACAAAGCTGGTGTTGGCCCCGTTTTCCAGCAATCGGCGCACCAGATATGGCAACAGGTCCTCGTGCGTGCCGACCGGCGCGTAGACCCGGCACGGTACGTTGAGGTGCTGCGCGCCAATCACTTCGGCGTACAGATCGGTGCCCATGCCGTGCAGTCGCTGGTACTCGAACGCACGACCGTGCGCGATGTACTGCACAGCGGCGATGGTGTGCGCGTTATGCGTGGCGAATTGCGGGTAGATCAGCTCCGCACCGGCGTCGAACAAGCGGTGCGCGCAGGCGAGGTAGGACACGTCGGTGTTCGGCTTGCGGGTATATACCGGGTAGCCGGCCAGGCCAGTCTCCTGCGCGTGCTTGATCTCGGCATCCCAGTACGCGCCCTTGACCAGTCGCACGTACCAGCGGCGCCCGGTGTGGCGTGCACACTCGATCGCCCAGTCGATGACAAACGGCGTGCGTTTGGAATAGGCCTGCACCACCAGGCCCAGACCGTTCCAGCCTTGCAGCGACGGGTGGGCGAAGACCGCGCCAATGATGTCCAGCGACAATTCGAGGCGGTCGGCTTCTTCGGCATCGACCGACAACGCGATGCCGTACTGCATGGCCAGCTGCGACAGTTCCAGCAGCCTGGCAGTGAGCTCGCGGCGCGCGCGTTCGCGCTGCGCCACTTCGTAACGTGGATGCAGCGCCGACAATTTGACCGAAATGGACGGCGCATCGGTGTGGCTGGCAAACGGACCACGCGCGCCGATGGCCGCAATCGCGTCGCGATAGTCCTGCTGGTAGCGCTCTGCGGTGGCGGTGGTCAGCGCCGATTCGCCGAGCATGTCATAGGAATAGCGATACACCGCGTATTCCTTTTGCGCGCAACGATCAAGCGCCTCCTCGATCGTGCGCCCCATGACAAACTGATGACCCATGATGCGCATGGCCTGGCGCACGGCCAGGCGGATCGCCGGTTCGCCTGCGCGCCCCGCCAACCGACGCAAGGCGCCAGTGAAGTCACGCCGCGTTTCCTCCGCCAGGGTCACCAGCCGCCCGGTGAGCATCAAGCCCCACGTGGAGGCGTTGACAAACAACGACTCGCTCTGGCCCAGGTGCTTTTTCCAGTCGGCGTCACCGAGCTTGTCGCGGATCAACTTGTCCGCCGTGCCCTTGTCGGGGATGCGCAGCAATGCCTCGGCCACGCACATCAACAGGACGCCTTCCTCCGAGGACAGGTCGTACTGGCGCATGAACGACTCCACCGCGCTTTGATCCTTGGCGCGCGCACGCACACGGGTGACCAGCTCCGCGGCGAGGTCGACTACCTTTTCGCGCTCGGCTGGCGGCAGGCTGGCCTGGGTCAGCAGGTCGTTTACGGCCTCGCTTTCATCGCGCAACCAGGCTGCGGTGATACGTTCGCGGGCCGGCGTGGTGTTGACGGGAAGTTCGGGAGAAAGAATGGGCTGGGTCACGGTTGTGTCTGAAAATCGCCGGCCGGGAAAAGAACGCGGAATTGTACGCTGCGACACCATGCCGGGTACGCGTTGCTGCTGATGCAAGTGTCACGTTGGCGGCGTCAGGCATCAGCACCACGCGCGCCGGGCGGCCTATACAGCATCGGCTTGATCCAGATCAAGAGGGCGCGACATTGTTGCCCGCTGCGTCGTCGCGGCCTATCATTTGCCTGTTACAAGCGCGCTGGACAGTTCATGATCGTGCTTCGACCAGCTTCTGCGGAGCTGCCGTGCGCGACGATCTGGCTTACGCCAAATCGCACGCTCAGCCACCGCGGATTGCGGCGCGTGATCATGGTGCTGGTGGCATTGATCCTGGGTGCAGCTGGTCTCGGTGCGTGGCAGGGGAATGTATTTGCACCTCTGTTTGCGGCGCTGGAGTCGATCGCCATGGCGTACGCGTTGAGCATCGCCTGGCGGGCTGGTGATCGGAGCGAGCGCGTGATGCTGGACGCATCGTCGCTGGAGGTGCGCTCGTTGCCAGGTCGAGGTTGCGTGCGCT
>Ga0207707_10003196_pt1 | contig 14540 bp, 12 predicted proteins | sample KBSC83BmetaG_FD_184336 | JGI IMG/M metagenome (GOLD analysis project Ga0207707, IMG submission 184336) | Corn rhizosphere microbial communities from Kellogg Biological Station, Michigan, USA - KBS C8-3B metaG (SPAdes) (version 2) | ecosystem: Host-associated > Plants > Roots > Rhizosphere ...
AGTCGGGGTAGTCTGTGCTGCCTCTGGCTTGTCCACCATGTGAAATCCCGCTCCGTAGTACGCGGTGAGAGAAGGGTCTCAGCTGCAGGAATGTAGGGGCCGGTGCGACCGATGCGCTGGTGCGGCTGTCCGGGCCGGATTGGCGAGGGTAAGTATAGATTTTCCGGTGCGATCTGCAAGTGCGTTCGGCAATTGACTTTGCCGTTCCGCGGCAGACTCTGCATGGTGCGGCACCAGCCAATAACTAACAATCAGCGTACAGTAACGAAACACGATGACGACAGTAACGAGCGATTTGCCACTTGCAGGGCTCCAAGTGCTCGATTTGACGCGCGTTCTGGCTGGTCCGCTCTGCACCATGATGCTCGGCGATCTTGGTGCCAATGTCATCAAGGTCGAGCGCCCGGGCGCTGGAGACGACACCCGGGGATGGGGGCCGCCGTTCGATGCACGGGGGGAGAGCGCCTACTATCTGAGCATCAATCGCAACAAGCTGAGCATCGCGGCGGACCTCACGGTGGCGGCGGACAGGGAAATGGTCGCCGAACTCATGCTTGAGGCAGACGTGGTCGTGGACAACTTCCGCCGCGGGACACTGGCGCGTCACGGGCTGGACCCTGACCAGGCGCGTGCCGTGCGGCCTGAGCTGGTGTGGTGCACCATCACCGGTTTCGGCCCCGAGAGCCAACGGCTTGGTTATGACTTTGTAGTCCAAGCGGAAAGCGGCTGGATGGCGATTACGGGCGAAGCCGGCGGCGAGCCGATGAAAGTCGGTGTCGCGCTCGCGGATGTGGTCACGGGCAAGGACGCCACGATCGCGATTCTGGGCGCGCTCGTGCGCCGCTTCCGGACCGGGGAGGGAGGACTCGTCACGGTGTCGCTGGCGCACAGCGCGAGGGCGGCGCTCGTGAACGTCGCGCAGAATGTGCTGGTCACCGGCCGGGATGCGGGGCGTTGGGGGAACGCCCATCCAAATCTGGTGCCCTATCAGCTCTTCGACGCGGCCGACCGGGCCGTGGTGATCGCCGTGGGCAATGATGCCCAGTGGCGTGAATGTGCTCGGGCGCTCGAGCTGTCGGATCTCGCGCACGATGATCGCTTCGCGACCAACGCCGGACGTGTCGCGCACCGGGCAGCGCTCGTTGACGCGGTCGCGCGTCGCGTCCGGGAGCGGCCCGCGGCGGAGTGGCTCACGGCACTCGAGCGCGCTGGCGTGCCGTGCGGCCTCGTGAAGGGTGTGCTCGAGTCGCTCCGCGAGGTGAACGCGTCGGCACTCACCGGCGTAGCGTCACCGGTAGGCGGCGTGGTGCGGCTTCCGCCGCCCGCACTCGACGAGCACGGCGTGCGCGTCAGGCGGGAAGGATGGAAGGTCTTTCAGTCCCTGGGCAGGACCTGAGCCGGCATGTCGCTGGGAATCGCGCGCGCGGTGCACTGCATTTTCGACTGGTCTCACCGCCTGCATCGGTTACGCCGCGTGCGCCACGTCGTCTTCAGGGCATGACAACTCTTGCTCACCCATTCCCGGCCGTCGCGGGTCTATCGAGCGGGCGTACGAAGCGTTACACTAGCGGCGTGAAAACCACAGCCATGGTGACGCCGGCCATCGACGCCCAGGAAGCGGATCACGAAGTGATCACGCGCATTCTCGCCGGCGATCGTGATGCATTCGGAGTCCTCATCAAACGCTACAGCGATGCGCTCTATCGGCATGCGCTGGGCATGACCGGGAGTCCGGATGTCGCGGAAGACATTCTGCAGGCATCATTCATCAAGGCGTATCAGCACCTTGGCGAAGTGCATGGCCGCTTCGACGCCTGGATCTTTCGCATCGTGGCCAATGGGTGCAAGGATTGGCTCAAGAATATCCGCCGCTCGCACCTGAGCTACGAGGAAGATGATCAGCCTTCGTCGTTCGCGACGCCGGATGAAGACCTCGATCGCACGGAGCTGCGCACCGACCTCGATCGTGCGCTCGCGTCGCTCGCACCATCACTGCGCGAGGCGTTCATCATGAAGCACGTGGAAGGACGCTCCTATGAAGAAATGGCGGAGCTGTTGTCCACAACTGTCGGGGCACTAAAAATGCGCGTGCACCGAGCACGCGAATCACTTCAGGCTCTTCTTGAGGAAAAATACGCCTAATGCTCGATAACCTTGATCCCAGAGACTCCCGGTCCGACGAACCGGCGCGCACACGGGGTGACGCGCCAGCCCCGGGTCGGCCAGTGAGTGACCGTGAAGTGCCTCTTACAGGGCGGACGGCCACGGCGGACATCCATGCGTGGCTGGACGGTGAGGTTCCCGAGAGTGCCGTGCGGCGTGCCGACACCGCGCGCGACGTCGACTTCTGGAACCGCCTCGAGAAGGACGTGGAGGTGCGCCGCCAGATGAAGACCCCCGTGCACGTGTACGCGCAGATCATGGACTCGCTGCCCGAGAAGGTGCCGCAGGTCACACCGTGGTGGCGTACGGAGCAGACCGTCTCGCCCATGCTGCTCATCGCGGCCGGCGTGGGTCTCCTGGCCGTTGGCGTCGCCGTGGGAGCGCTGCTGCTGCGCTGACAACACACAGTTGGTGTGGCAGAACCGCGATCAAAGGGGTCAGAGTCGATTGATGGACTTATCCATCAATCGACTCTGACCCCTTTGAACGCTCAGATGTGGATCGCTCTGCCCAGCACCGCGAGCGCTGCTTCCTTCGTGGTCTCACTCAGTGTGGGATGGCCGTGCACGGTGATGCCGATATCTTCGCTCGATCCGTCGTACGCGAACGCCAGCACGACTTCGCTCACCAGCTCGGACACATTCGGTCCGATCAAATGCGCGCCGAGCAGCGCGTCGGTCTTCGCATCCGCGATGAACTTGATGAGGCCCGTCGTCTCGCCCATGGTGCGGGCGCGTCCATTCGCTGAAAACGGGAAGCGGCCCACGCGATACTCCCGCCCGCTTTCCTTCACCTGCTGTTCGGTGAGTCCAACCGCCGCGATCTCCGGCCAGGTGTAGACGATCGCGGGGATGTCGCGGTACTGCATCCGCGACGGCTTTCCCGCGATCACCTCGACGGCGACCACGCCCTCCTCCTCCGCCTTGTGCGCGAGCAGCATCCCGCCCACGACGTCGCCAATGGCGTACACGTTCGGAAGATTGGTGCGCATCTGATCGTCCACGACGATCTCGCCGCGCGTACCGAGCGCGAGCCCGAGCCCCGCGGCATCGATGCCGGTCAGCGCCGGTTTGCGCCCGACGCACACGAGCACGTAGTCCGCGTCCAGTGTCTCGCTCGCCCCATCGTGTTCCACGTCCACGAACACGCGCGTGTCCTCGCGCCTCGCGCCGGTGACTCGGGTGTTCGTGCGAATGTCGAGCCCCTGTTTGCGGAACACCTTGTCCGCTTCCTTCACCACCTCCGCGTCGTTCCCGGCGAGAATGGTGGGGAGCAGCTCCACGATGGTGACCTTCGCGCCGAGCCGGCGCCACACGGAGCCCAGCTCGAGGCCGATCACGCCGCCGCCCACCACGATCAGGTGCCTGGGCACCTCGGGGATGGACAGCGCGCCGGTGTTCGACAGCACCCGCTGTTCGTCGAACGGCAGGAAGGGAAGCTGAATGGGAACGGAGCCGGTGGCGATGATGACGTGGCCGGCCTGGTATTGCGTGACCGTGCCATCCGCCGCGGTCACGTCCACGAGGTTCCCCGCGCGCAGCGTGCCCGCGCCGCGCGCCCACGTCACCTTGTTCTTGCGGAACAGGTATTCAATGCCGCGCGTGTTCTGCGCAACCACTTCGGTCTTGCGACGCAGCATGGTGTCGAGATCGAGCGCCACATCGCTCACGCGCACACCGTGCTCCGCCAGGTGCAGGCGCGCGAACTCGAGGTGTTCGGACGACTGCAGCAGCGCCTTGGATGGAATGCACCCCACGTTCACGCACGTGCCGCCGAGCGTGGCGTCCTTCTCGACGCACACGGTGGCCAGTCCGAGCTGCGCGGCGCGAATGGCGGCGACGTAGCCACCCGACCCGCCGCCAATGATGATGACGTCTGTCTGCTGTAGTGGCATCAACTGATGAGCATGGCCGCCGGATCTTCCATGAGCTCCTTCACGCGGACGAGGAAGAGCACGGCCTGCTGTCCATCCACGATGCGGTGATCGTAGGAGAGTGCGATGAACATCATGGGCCGGATCTCGACGCGACCGTCAACGGCGATGGGACGATCCTGGATCTTGTGCAGGCCGAGTATCCCGACCTGGGGATAGTTGAGAATGGGTGTGGAGACGAGCGAGCCGAACACGCCGCCATTCGTGATGGTGAACGTGCCGCCCGTGAGATCGTCCATTGTGAGTTTGCCATCGCGCGCACGCTTCGCGATCGCCGAGAGATCGCGACTGAACTCGATCATCCCCTTGCGATCCGCGTCCTTGATCACCGGCACGACGAGTCCCTGATCCGACGCGACGGCGATGCCCAGGTTCACGTAGTGCCGGTAGACGATATCCGTGCCGTCAATCTGCGCGTTGACGACCGGATACGCCGCCAGCGCCATCGCCGCTGCCTTCGCGAAGAACGGCATGTAGGTGAGCTTGACGCCGTGCTCCTTCTCGACGCGCTCCTTGAGACGCTCGCGGACCGCGCTCACGGCGGACATGTCCACTTCGTTGAACGTGGTGAGATGCGCGGTCGCGTGCTGCGCCTGGAGCAGATTCTCCGCGATGCGTTTGCGCCGCGTGGACATCGCCTCGCGCGTCTCGCGGGGCGGGCGGTCCCCGGCCGCAGGCCGGGGACCGCCGGGAAGCGGCGCCTCAGGCGCCTGCGGGAAGCGCTCCGCTGCGGGAAGCGGCCGGCCGCCTTCGGCGGCGGCCTGCGGGAAGCGAGCCTGGGCCGGCGCGGGTGGTACGGAGGCTGGCGCCGATGCTGGCGCCGACACCTGCGCGGCGGCCATGACGTCTGTCTTGGTCACCACCCCACCGCGAGCCGACCCGGCAATGGTTGCCGGGTCGATCCCAGCGTCCGCCGCCGCACGCCGGGCCGCAGGGGCAACCTTTCCCGACGCCGCTGCCGCTTCCCGCAGGTCTCCGGCCTGCGGCCGGAGACCGCTTCCCGCAGGCGCCTGAGGCGCCGCTTCCCGCAGGTCTCCGGCCGCAGGCCGGAGACCGCTTCCCGCGCTGTCCTCGATCGCTCCCAGCTCCTCACCCACCTTCACCACATCGCCTTCCTTGTGCTGCTGCTTCGCCAGCACTCCGGCCTGCAGTGCCGGGACCTCCACGGTGATCTTGTCCGTCTCCAGCTCCACCAGCGTCTCCCCCTGCGAGACCGTGTCACCCTCCCGCTTCAGCCACCGCGCAACCGTGGCCTCGACAATGGACTCTCCAAGTGGTGGAACCTTGATTGCGATCATCGTGACATTGACTGTTGAATCCTGTTCGCGCGGCCCTTGGGCCCACGCACTGCTTCCCGTTACCTTAGCGCCTGAATATAACCGGACGTTCCCCACGTGCGAGCACTGACCATCTCCGCTCACGGCGGCATTGAGCAGCTCCAACTTCGCGATGACGTTCCGCTCCCGGAACTCCGCACGAGCGACGATGTCCGCATTCAGATCCGCGCCACCGCGCTCAATCATCTCGATCTCTTCGTGCTGCGCGGCATTCCCGGCGTCACCATCACCCCGGGGTGGATCATGGGCTCCGATGGCGCCGGTGTCGTCGACGCCGTGGGCGCCACCGTGCGCAATGTCGCGCCGGGCGACCCCGTCATCATCAACCCCGGCATCAGCGACCGCACGTGCGAGTACTGTCGCGACGGCGAGCAGTCGCTCTGTGTGCGCTACAAGCTGCTCGGCGAGCATCTCCCGGGCACCACGGCCGAGTACGTCGTCGTGCCCGCCGCGAACGTCAGGCGCATCGCGGCCGGCACGCCGTGGGACGTCGCGGCCGCGCTCCCGCTCGTCTCGCTCACGGCGTGGCGCATGGTGGTGACACGGGCGCAGGTCCGCGAAGCCGACACGGTGCTCATCTGGGGCATTGGCGGCGGCGTCGCGCAAAGCGCCATGCAGATCGCGAAGGCGCGCGGCGCGCGCGTGTGGGTCACGTCGGGCAGCGATGCCAAGCTCGAGCGAGCCACGCGGCTCGGCGCCGACGTCGTGTTCAATCACCGCACGCAGGATGTCGCGAAGGAGATCCGCGCGCGCACGGGAAAACGCGGCGTGGATGTCGTACTCGACAACGTGGGAGAGGCAACGTGGGCGCAGTCGCTGCTCGCGCTGGGCAAACGCGGACGGCTCGTGACGTGTGGCGGCACCTCCGGTCCCATGGTGCAGACGGATGTACGGCGCCTCTTCTGGAATCAGTGGACGATCATGGGATCCACCATGGGAAACGATCGCGAGTTCGCTGACATGCTGGAGGCCTTCGCGGCCGGCGTGATCGCGCCCGTGGTGGACAGCGTGCACGAGCTGGATCAGGGCCGGGCGGCATTCGAGCGCCTCGCCAGCGCGGAGCATTTCGGCAAGGTCGTCATTCGGGTGAGTCGCTGACATGCGCTTCCCGCTGAGCACGCGCTATTCCGACTACGACACCAAGGGCCACGTCAACAACGCGGTGTACCTCACATATTTCGAGATGGCGCGGCACCATGCCTGGGTGCACGCCATGGGCGGGGACGCCGATTTTCCGTTCATCGTCGCCGAAGCCACCGTGACGTACGTCAGCCAGGCGATGATCGGCGAGAGCCTCGACATCGAGATCAGCACCGCCGAGATTCGAAACAAGGCCTGGGTGTGGTCGTACGTCATTCGGGACACGAGCGACGATCGCATCGTGGCCCGAGGGAAGACGGTGCAGGTCATGTTCGATTACGAGCATGCGCGCACGATGCCCATCCCTGACGCGTTTCGCGCGCGGTTGGCGGAGGTGTGATGCAAGTCGAGGAAATGATTGCGGTGCGCGCGCCGGCCCCACGCGCACGGAGGGCACTCGTGACCGTGGCCGACATGCGCCGCTGGGTCGCGCCGGATGTCTCCGTCCACACCAGCTCGGCGGCAGCGACGCTCGTGCCCGGCGACCGGTTCGCGCTCGACGTGTTCGGCGGCCTCCGCTTCGATTATCTGGTGGAGGGCGCCAGCGATCGTGAGGTGGCCTTTACGTTCAGCGGCCCGTGGCGCGGGCGCGAGCGCTGGAGTTTCGTTCCGGATGGCGCCGAAACACTGGTACGTCGGCGCTATGACGCGGATGATCTTTCGCTGCTCGGAGCGCTCGCGTGGAATACGGTAGGCTGGGCACTGGTGAGCGCGCATTACCGGCTCGAACTCTCACGATTTCGCGAGCTCGTGGAGCGCGAGGCCGGCCCGCCCGCGGAGATCGAATCCGGTGGCGCGGCGTACATTCCGTCCGCCGTCACGGAGGCGGGCGAGCTGCCCTTCCCGGTGGACGATGGTTGAGCGCGCGCAGTACGACGCGACCGAGCAGCGCACCATTCGCGACGCGCTAATGCGCGGTGAATCGCCGCACTGTCCGCGCTGCGACGTCGGCATGTCGTCGCGTCCGATCGGCGGAGGCTCGTTCGGCCTGGGCTATGCGCGCCGTCGCGAATGGCTCATCTGTCCCACCTGTCATCGCAGCGCGATCTTCGACATCAGGCGAGGCACCCGGAACTGAGGGCGTCTTCGCTCCGGTCAGGCGGAATGCAGGCTTTCATATCGGGAGGATAGCGCCGTGTTCACTCACCCTTCACTCGCGTTCCTGGGCCTCGGCAGCATGGGACGTCCCATGGCCGAGCGGCTGCTGGCGGCGGGCTATCCGCTGGCGGTGTGGAATCGCACGGGTGCGCGCGCCGACGCGCTCGTGGATGCGGGCGCACGGCGCGGAGGAACACCCGCGGCCGCGGTGGAGCACGCGACGGTCATCTTCATCATGGTGTCCGACCCGCCGGCGGTGGAGCAGGTGCTCTTCGGTCCCGCGGGCGCGATCGCCGGCGCCAGGCAAGGCGCCATCGTCATTGATTGCTCGACCATAGATCCGTCGCACTCGCGCGAGTTTGCGGAGCGGTGCGCCGCCGCAGGCCATCGCTATGTCGAATGTCCGGTGATGGGGAGTGTGAACCAGGCGCGTACGGGCACGCTCGTCGCGCTCGCCGCAGGCGATGCCGACACGATTTCGGAGGTCGGGCCGCTCCTGCTGCTGATCGCCAGGCAGGTGGTGCGGGTCGGTGGCCCGGGCAGCGCCAGCACGCTCAAGCTGGTCATGAATCTGCTCGTTGGTGGCCTCACCGAGCTGCTCGCCGAATCCATTTCGGTGGCGGAACAGGCGGGGCTGCCGCTAGACGTCCTGCGCGAGTCGCTCATGACCTCGGTGCTGGCGTCTCCCTTCCTGGGCTACAAGGCCCCGCAGTTGCTCGAGCGGCGCTATGATCCGCTGTTCAGCGCGCATCTCATGCTCAAGGATCTGACGCTCGTGCAGCAGCTCGCCGCCGAGGTGGGCGCGTCGCTGCCGGCGCTGGATGTCATCCGGACGCAGTATGCCCGCGCTGTGGCGGCCGGTCATGGAGACCAGGATTTCGCGGTCGTGCGCGAGGTGGTGGGCCGGCCCTGACCCTGTTTGGCGATTCGGAAGCGAGTAGCTTTCCCACCATGGATTTCTGGACACGGCTTCAGAACAGCTTCCTGCAGGTCGCGGACTATGTGCCGGCGCTCATTGGCGCGCTGGTCATTCTGTTCGCGGGGTATCTGCTGGCAAAGCTCATCGAGCGGGGTGCGGACCGCCTGCTCGCGCGCATGGGGCTCAATCGGTGGCTCGAGCGCGGCGGTGTGCTCGATGCCGTGGAGCGCACGGGGTGGCGTCGCGCGCCATCGCGGCTCCTCGGCACGATCGTGTTCTGGTTCGTGATGTTCTCGGTGATCCTGCTCGCCGCGAATGCGCTGGGCCTGTCGTCGCTGGCCACCGTGTTCACGCAGCTCGTGAGCTACATCCCGAGCGTCATCGCGGCGGTGGTGATCATTCTCGTCGGCATCGTGCTGGGCGAATTCGTGGATGGCCTCATCATGGCGTCGGCGGGCGGCATCCACGGCGGCCCGACGCTGGCGCGCGTGGGCCGCGGCGGTGTGATCGTGCTCGCGATCTTCATGGCCATGCAGGAACTGGGCGTGGCGACGGAGATCGTGACGATTGCGTTCGCGATCGTCTTTGGCGCGCTCGCGCTGGCGTTTGCGCTCTCGTTTGGCATGGGCAATCGCGATCTCGCGGGGGAAGTGACGCGTCGCTGGTACGAGCAGATGCGCGCCGAACGCGAGGCCATCGCGCGCGAGGCGGAAGCGCGCGAAGCACGGGAGGCGGCCGAGGAGGAGGAGTTTGCGCACGAGCGCGATGGCGCCGAAGCCCAGACGGTCCGCCTCGACTGACTTTTCGACGGTTTCAATGGGGTCAGAGTCGATTGATTTTCAATGGGGTCAGAGTCGATTGATTTTCAATCGACTCTGACCCCATTGAAACTGGCTGCTAAATATCGCTCCCCCAATAACTTAATCGCTGTCGCGGAGGTTGAAATCAACCCCTCCGCGGGGTTATATTTCGCTTGTTGTCCGCCACCGTTTCGTCCCACCTCAGTTCAGCCTCATGACCGCTCCGAACAATCGGGAACGCATCGTTTCGCGCCTCATCGACGAGGAAATCAAGGAATCGTTCATCAACTATTCGATGAGCGTCATCGTGTCACGCGCACTGCCCGATGTGCGCGACGGGCTCAAGCCCGTGCACCGGCGCGTGCTGTATGCGATGAACGAGCTCGGCCTCGTTCCCGGCCGCCCCTACAAGAAGTCCGCGACCGTGGTGGGTGATGTGCTCGGCAAGTATCACCCGCACGGCGATGTGAGCGTGTACGACGCACTCGTGCGCATGGTGCAGGATTTCTCGCTGCGCTATCCGCTCGTGGATGGCCAGGGGAACTTCGGTTCGGTGGATGGCGATCCGGCCGCGGCGTACCGCTACACCGAGGCGCGCCTCACGCAGATCGCGATGGAAATGCTGGGCGATATCGACAAGAATACGGTCGATTTCTCGCCCAACTTCGACGACCGGCTGGAAGAGCCCAAGGTACTCCCGGCGGGCTTCCCCAACCTGATCGTCAACGGGTCGTCGGGGATCGCCGTCGGCATGGCGACGAACATTCCGCCGCACAATCTGCGTGAAGTGGTCGCCGCGGTCACGCACCTGGTGGATCATCCCGAAGCAACCTTCGCCGAGGTGCGCAAGCTGGTCACGGGACCCGATTTCCCGACGGGCGGCTACATCTACGGCCGCGCCGGCATCAAGGACTATCAGGAGACGGGGCGCGGCCGCATCGTGATGCGCGCGCGCGCGGTCATCGAGGAGAAGGAGTCCTCGAGCAAGTCGCAGATCGTGGTCACCGAGATCCCCTATCAGGTGAACAAATCGCGACTTGTGGAGCAGATCGCCCAGCTCCATTCCGAGAAGAAGGTCGATGGGATTTCCGCGCTGCGGGACGAGTCGGACCGCGAGGGCATGCGCATCGTGATCGAGCTCAAGCGCGATGCGATTCCGCGTGTGGTGCTGAACCAGCTCTACAAGCACTCGCAGATGCAGGCGACCTTCGGCGTGATCAACCTCGCGCTGGTCCCGGACGCACATACCGGACAGCTCGTGCCGAAGGTGATGCCGCTCAAGGAGCTGCTCGAGCACTACATCACGCACCGCCACGACGTGATCGTCCGGCGCACGCAGTTCGATCTCGACAAGGCGCTCGAACGCGAGCACATCCTCGAAGGGCTCAAGATCGCCGTCGACAACATCGACGAGGTGATCAAGCTCATTCGCAAGGCGGCGGACACGCCCACCGCGAGCACGCAGCTGCAGCAGCGCTTCAAGCTGTCGGAGCGGCAGGCGGAGGCGATCCTCAACATGCGCCTGGCCAAGCTCACCGGGCTGGAGCGCGAAAAACTCGAGGACGAACTCAAGGAAGTGCGCGCCTTCATCAAGGAGATGCGCGCGATTCTCGGATCGCGCGAGCGGCGCATGAAGATCCTCAAGGACGAGCTGCACCAGATCGCCGCGAAATTCGGCGACGAGCGCCGCACGGAGATCACGAGCGACGAGGGCGAGTTCACCATCGAGGATCTCATCGCCGAGGAGGACATGGTGGTCACCGTGTCGCACTCGGGCTACATCAAGCGCAGCTCCGTGAGCGCGTACCGCAAGCAGCGGCGCGGCGGTCACGGTCGCAACGGGCAGACACTCAAGGAAGAGGACTTCGTCGAACACCTCTTCATCGCGTCCACACACGATTACATCCTCTTCTTCACGGATGACGGTCGCTGCTTCTGGCTCAAGGTGCACGAGATCCCGCAGGCATCGTACATCGCGCGCGGCAAGCCCATTGTGAACCTGATCAACGTGACGCCGGACACGAAGCTCTCGGCCATGGTGCCGGTGCGCGAGTTCAGCGAGAACCAGTTCCTGCTTTTCGCGACCGTCAAGGGAACGGTCAAGAAGACGGCGCTGTCGCAGTATTCCAGCCCGCGCTCCAGCGGCATCAAGGCCATTCGCATCGAGTCGGGCGACGAACTGTTCGACGTACAGATCACCGGCGGCAACAACGACGTCGTGCTCGCGACGCGCCATGGGCTGTCCATTCGCTTCCACGAGCAGGATGTCCGGCAAATGGGACGGGACACGACGGGCGTGAAGGGTGTCGAACTGCGCAAGGACGACAGCGTGGTGGGGATGGTCGTCATCAAGCGGGAGGCCACGCTGCTGGTGGTGACCGAACGCGGCATGGGGAAGTGCTCGCCCATCGAGGACTACCGCGTGCAGCGCCGCGGCGGGAAGGGCATCATCACGCTCAACCGGACGGAAAAGACCGGCGACGTCGTGGCGCTCAAGGAAGTGCTTCCCGAAGATGGCCTGATGCTCATCACCAAGCTGGGCAAGATCATCCGGATGGCCGTCAAGGGCATCCGCGTGAGCGGGCGCAACACTCAGGGGGTGAAGCTCGTCTCTCTGGATGACGGTGATTCCGTCTGTGACGTGGCCCGCGTCGTGAGCGAGGCAGAAGAGGAGGGCACGGAGGAGACAGTGGAGAGGAACGGATAGTGGTTGCTGGTCGCTGGTGGCTGGACGCCCCACCAGCGACCAGCATCCAGCAACCAGCGACTGTAGTTCAACCAGCAACCAGCAACCAGCTACCAGCTACCGTTGAGTCCCCTCATTTCCCTCCCCGACATTCGCGCCGCGGCTGCTCTGCTCCGCGGCGTGGCTGTACGTACACCCCTCCTGCCGGCGGATGAGCTGGCGCCGGCGGGCAGTGGCGCCGAGGTGTGGCTCAAGCCCGAGACGCTGCAGCGCGGCGGAGCGTTCAAGTTCCGCGGCGCCTACACCTTCATCGCGCGACTCGATCCATCGCTTCGCGCACGCGGCGTGATCGCGCCGTCGTCCGGCAATCACGCGCAGGCCGTCGCGCTCGCCGCGCGACTGTTCGGCGTACCGGCCACCGTGGTGATGCCTGTCACGGTCACCGCGGCCAAGCGGGCGGGCGCGGAACGCTTCGGTGCCCGCATCGAACTGGCTGGCACGACTACTGCGCACCGCATGGATCGTGCGGTGGAACTGTCGCGCGCGACTGGTAGCGTGCTCGTTCCGCCCTACGACGATCCGGTGATCATTGCCGGACAGGGTACGACAGGTCTCGAAATCGTGGAGGATCTACCTGCCGTGACTACGGTGCTCGTTCCGGTTGGTGGCGGCGGACTGTCTGCGGGCGTCGCCACCGCCGTGAAGCTGCTCGCACCGAATGCGCGCGTGGTGGCGGTGGAACCTGTGGGAGCGCCCAAGCTCACGCGCGCCCGCGCCGCCGGCGCGCCCGTGCGACTCGAGCGCACGGCAAGCATAGCGGACGGACTCATGGCCGTGGAAATCGGCGCGCTCCCCTTCGCGCACCACCAGGCCTACGTGGACGACGTCGTGCTTGTGGAGGACGACGCCATGCGTGACAGCGTGCGCTGGCTCCTCGATCGCATGAAGCTGGTGACGGAGCCCAGTGGCGCCATCACGGTCGCGGCACTCCGCTCGCAGCTCGTCACGCCGGCGGGTCCCACGGTGGCGATCCTGAGCGGCGGCAACCTCGAGTGGGATGGGCTGGCGGAGCTGCTCGGCAATGGATAGGGCGCGCGTGCTCATCGCCGACGAAGATGAGGTGCTGACGCGCACCGTCTCCTGGCTGCTCAGGGAGCAGGGCTATGACGTGGAGTCGGTGCCGGGCGGAGAGCAACTGATCACGGCGCTCGCGGCGCACCAGCCGGACCTGCTGCTCTTCGACATCCTCATGCAGGGTACGGACGGGCGCGAGATGCTCCGTCTCATCAACGAGGATGAGCGCTGGCGCGACATGCCCGTGCTCGTCATGTCGCGCATGGCAGCCGATGTGGCAACCACGCAGTTTCTCAGCCTGGGCGCCACGGACTTCATCAGCAAGCCGTTCCACGTGCGCGAGCTGCTCGCGCGCATTCGCGTGCAGCTCCGCATCCGCCACGAGCTGCTCCATGCCCGGGCCACGCTGCGCGACACCGAAGTCGAGCTGACGCGGGTACGCGCGGAAGCGGAGAGCCGCCGCGAGCTCGTGGACATCCTGCACGAAGTCACGGGCGACTTCTCCGCCGAGGAGCTTTACCAGATTCTCGTGCGGCGCGTGTCACGGGCGCTCGACGTCTCCCACTGCTCGCTCATTCTGGGGCGCGCGGGTGACAACGTGGGCACGGTGGCCGCGGCGTATGAAGCGCCTGGACTGGGACGGCTGGACATTGATCTGGAAAAGTACCCCGAGATCCAGAGCGCGCTCGCGAAGGATGAGCCGGTGCTCATTGAGGACATCAACGAAAGCGCGCTCTACAACGAGGCGCGCATGGAATGGGCAGTCACGGGCACGATCGTCCCGTTCCGCTCCGTGCTCGCGCTGCCGTTCAAGCTCGACGGCACGCAGGTGGGCGTCATCTTCCTGCGCACGCTGCTCGACGAACCACCGCTGGGCCGCTCGGACGTGGAGTTCGCGGACACCGTCGTGCGCGCCGCGGTCACGGCGATCCGCCGGGCGCAGATGATCGAGACGGCGCGCGTCGATCGTGAGCGGCTCGAGCTCCTGGCGCACACCGATCCGCTCACGCAAACGCACAACCGGCGCTCGCTGATGGCGCAGCTCAACGCTGAACTGGAACGCGCCCGGCGCTATGGACTGCACCTCTCGCTGCTCATGGTGGACCTCGACCACTTCAAGGCCGTGAACGATACCTACGGTCACGTCGTGGGCGACGACGTGCTGCGCGGCGTGGCGCGCGCACTGCAACGCGAAGCACGCACGGTGGACATCGTGGCGCGGTACGGCGGTGAAGAGTTCGTGCTGGTGCTGCCCGAGACGGCCGAGGACGGCGCCGCGCGCCTCGCCGAGCGCATCCGCGCGCGCGTGGCCGAGCTGGCGCCCGTGGCCGGCGGAGAATACGGCTGGCTGCACGTCACGGTGAGCATTGGCGTGGCCACGGTGCCGTCG
>Ga0207707_10003199_pt1 | contig 14534 bp, 11 predicted proteins | sample KBSC83BmetaG_FD_184336 | JGI IMG/M metagenome (GOLD analysis project Ga0207707, IMG submission 184336) | Corn rhizosphere microbial communities from Kellogg Biological Station, Michigan, USA - KBS C8-3B metaG (SPAdes) (version 2) | ecosystem: Host-associated > Plants > Roots > Rhizosphere ...
TGCTCTCACCTGCGCTAAAACGTACGGGCCTTCGGGGACGATGGCGATGCGCGCGCTGGGGCTCAGACCGGCGCACAGGGCGTCGACGGCTTCCTGTGGCTGCGGGTAGGCGCGGCCCCATACTTTGCTTTGATATTGCGCGGGCAGGCCGGGGACGGAGTACAACACTTCGTTTTTCTGCGTCACTAGCGCGAGCTTTTCTAGCTGCCACTGGTCGACGGTAACGGGGACGCCTTCGATGCCGCGCAGGAACGCGCCGTCGGAGGAGTAGCGGGTCATCATTTCGCTGAATTCGGCGCTGCCTACGCCTTCGGAACACGCTCCGACCATCAGAATGCGTCCGCCGCGGCGCACCATGTTTTCGGCGGCGGTGATGCCTTTGATGCACTGGTAGAACGTCATGTCGAGCGGATGGCCGCCTCCCGTCGTGATGACGGCGTCGGCGGGTTGATCGAGGAGCTGCGTTAGCGTTTTGCGAACCCACTCGACTCCGGCGCAGTGGGCGCCGGCGGGCTCGCCTGCGAACACGGCGGCGATGCGACGGTCGTGCGAGAGTGAGACGTCGATCAGGAAATCGTGGCGGGCGAGGCGCGCGATCTCCAGCAGCTCGGCGTGTAGCGGGTTATCGTCGATGGAGCCTTCGCGGGCGCGGGGGTCGCGCATGAAACGCGAGCTGTGCAGTTCCTTGATGGTTTCCTGCGCGGCTAGGCCGGGGGCGATCAGCTTTCTGCCGCCGGAGAAGCCTAGCATCAGGTGGGGCTCGATGAAGCCCAGGCTTAAGTGCAGGTCGGCCGCGATGAAACGTTCGTCGATCCACACTGGGGTGCCGGAGCGGGTAACGCCTAAGTGGCGGTGCTGCTCACGCTGGCGGGCATCGTGATTGAGGATCTTATAGTTCGCGGCAATCTCCGGGCCGACGATGTGGCGGATTTCGGCGTCGGTGGCGGCGCGATGCAAGCCGGTGGCGATCAGGATGGTTACGTTCCGGCGGGCGATTCCGCCGGCCTCCAGGCGTTTGAGCAACGGCGGCAGCACCACTGAATTGGGCGCGGGGCGGGTGATGTCGCAGACTGAAATCGCAGCCGACTTTTTTCCGGCGATTACCGCGGCTAGCGGCGGACCGGCGGCGGGCGCGTCCAGCGCGGCTTCGATCGCGGCTACTGGGTCCATGAGCGGCGCGGCGGATTTCCAGTTGAGGACCTGGGTTTGATAGCGATCCGGAATGGTTACCGGCAGGCTCTCTTTTCCAAAGGCGAGTCTTGTTTCCACTCCTTTGAGTTTAGCGACAAAAAGGGCGGCCCTTGCGAGCCGCCCGTGAGTCCGGATGACGGGGCGTTACTGAATGCGTAATGACGCGGAGGCCGATTTCACAATCCCGGAGGCGCTGGTGCCGGTAACGGTGATGGTGACATTTCCCCTCTTCGCGCTGTTGCTTACCGTAGCCGTGAAGTTCGAGGTGCCGCTGCCTGTGATAGAGCCGGGCGTCGTTAGAGTTATGCCCGTCTTGGCGCCGCTGGTGCTAAATGTCACGTTGTCTGTGAAGCCATTCTGCGGCGTGATCGTCACTCCGAAAGTGGTCGTCGAACCGCGTGGTGCGGTTACAGACGCCGGCGAAACGCTGATGCTATAGGTCGGCTGGGCAGGTTGGCTCACCACCAGAGTGGCGGTGGTGGTGTGAACCAGTGAGCCGCTAGTTCCGGTGATTGTGATGGGATACGTTCCCGGCGTGGCGGTGCCTGCCACAGCGAGCGTCAAAACGTTGGCGGCGATCCCGCCGGTGACTCCGGACGGCAACGTCAGCGGAGAGTAACTCACGGTTCCGCCGAACCCGCCCAGGTTAGTCACGGTGATGTTGTACGTCGCCGTACCACCCGTCGAGGGCACGGTTTGCGACGAGGGCGATACCGATAGACTGAAGTCCGGGGCGGTGGTGTAGGAAAGCGCGCAACTGCCGCCATTCGCATTCAACCAATTTCGCTGGATCAGGAAATCGCGAGTCCCCAGTTTCATGTTGGCAATGCTGCCGTTCGCGGCCGGATAGGTGGTGCCAAAGGTCCAGGCGCACTTGTCGGCGTTTTCATAGCCCTGGGAATCGTACCAGGCGTTCAGGTTGGGATCGCTGATGGCTTCTTCGAGCTCGTGCGACATCACCGACACCATGGCATCCGCTGCGGCGTCGCCGTTGGGGCTGGTCGATTGCACAGCACAACTGCCGAAGCTGGGACCGGCGGCATTACCGACAAACGCGTATTTGATATTGGCGCCGCTGAAATTTCCGTAAGTATGCCAGCCGCAATACTGGGAGAGAAATCCCGACGTTTCTTTGACGCCGGGCGCGGTGAGCACAAAGTAGACGCCGTTGGTATCGACCGGCAGCGCGCCGGTGCTCAGCGCCTTCGAAACCAAGGTGGCGATGCTGGAATCCGATAGCGAAGTCCCGAGAGAGCCTGTATCCGCGGTGCTGGTTACATAGTTCACGAGACCTGATACGTTCCCGGTGGTATCGCCATAGGTGGTGTTGACTCCCATATAGGGGGATCCGCCGATGCTTCGCGCCCAGTCGGTCAAAATGGCGTTGGCCCCGGGATCCTGCGTCCAGTTGCCGTACCAGATGAAGTAGACGTTGACGGCATCATGCATCACAGGGCCGCCGTTGTAGTTGATGCCGTTACCGGTCACCACGGCTCCGGTGCCAGAATTGCCGCGCTCCGGCATCTGGCGGGTACGGTTTCCACGACCGTCGGGATGAACCGACAGGTCGGGGCCTTTGTACAATTCGCTTTGGTCCGCCACGGCCAGCGGGGCGACGAGCGCACTAAGAACCAGCAGGCCAGCTACAGCCAGCGAAAATCTGAATTTCATATTCCTCCGCGAGATAATCCCGTTATCTTAAGCAGTATAAACGGGGGCCGCTATGCATCCAAGTAGTAAATCACCTTAGATGAGCTAAGTGATTGCTGTAAAAGCACTTCGATAGAGCCGACCGCCCGGTGGTTAGATCGCCACCTTGCGAGTGCTGTCGACCGGGGGCGTTGGTCACCGAGAGAGCATATCTGTGTTGCGTTTTTCGACCTGGCGAATGCGGCGCTCGATCTCACGCAGGCGGTCGTCCTGAATGCGGGCGCAGAGCTCGGCGGCCGAACTGCCGTCGCCAAACATGCGCTCGAAGACCACGCGCGGATTGATTTCGGCCGGGAGGGGCGTGGTGTCAGTGGGCCTTACGAAAAAGGTGCGAGCCGTGCAGCTTTTGACGGGACAACTTTCTAGGGAACCTGAGGGGGCGTTCTAAGCAGAAAGCCTTAGTTGAAGGTCGCGCAGCGCCACCAGGTGCCGCGGCGAAAACCAGTCGGGCGACCAGCGCGAGGCGGGCGCGAGCTCGATTTCGATGTAGTAACCCAGCAGCGGATCGTATCTGCAAGATTTGGTGATCCCGCGAAGGACGTGGGTCCCGCAGGCAATATGCACTCTGCTTTGAACAGGAACGGGATATTCGGTAAGAACGAGCGCATTGTCTTCCGCAATTTCTTCTAAATTGCCGGGAACAGACTCGGAGTCGCCGGTGCGATTCACGCGCACGACGGACACTAGCTCTGAACACCAATTGCGCTCTAAGGACACTTGCTTAGCCATGACTTTTCGGCTGCAAGTACTATTCCAAAGTTTTAGTGGTTGCGGCGCTTGCTATTTCCAAGCCGAGTAGACGGGTTTTCCGACTAAGTACTCGGGGTTCGCGGCGGGGCGCGGGCGGAACTTCTGCACGCGGCCGCTGTCGACTTCGGCCGCGTAGAAATTGCCTTCCTGGTCGGTAGCGATTCCGTGCACGCCCCAGAAGCCGCCGGGGAAATCGCCCCACGTGCCCCAGGAATATAAGAAGTTGCCGTTCAGATCATACTTCAGCATTTTCGAAGTGCCGCGATCGAAGGCCCACAGCGTGCGGTCGGCGCCGATGTGGATCAGGTGAATGTCGGAGGGCGGCGGGCCGAAGCTCCACTCGTTGAGAAATTTCCCGTTCTCGTCGAAGACTTGAACGCGGTGATTCTGGCGGTCATTGACGAACACGCGGCGGGTTTGCGGATCGACGGCGATGCCGTGCACGTTGTTGAAATAACCCGGGCGCTTCTCGGGAGGCGTGCCTTTCTGGCCCCATGCCATCAGGTATTTTCCGTTCTTGTCGAACTTGACGACGCGCGTGTTGGCGTAGCCGTCGCCGACGAAGAAGGTTCCGTCAGGCAGCCAACCGATGAAGGTAGGCCGGTAGAAATGTTTGTCGTCGGCGGCGTGCACGTTGGGCTCGCCGATGGTTTGCAGCAGGCGCTTGCCGTCGTTGGTGAAAATGAAAATGGCGTGGCGGTAATCGTCCACCACCCATACGCGCTTTTCGGGATCGTAGGGGCTGATATAAACGGCGTGGGGACGGCGCAGCATTTTGTCCCACTGGGTCCAGTCCTCGATGATGTTGCCGTTGGCGTCCACCACTACGATGCAGTGTTCCCAGCGGAAGTCCACACCGTTCTGGCCGACATCGGAATCGTCGCCCACTTTTCCATCTGGTGTTTCAAGGCGGCCCGGGGGGCTGCTGGAGGTGGCGTCGCGCCAGGGCAGGCGTCCGATGGGGAACTCGATGCTGGGGCCGAGCTGGGTCAGCTTGGTGGACTTGGGGCGCTCAATGTTGGGGAGCTCGCCGCGCTGCAGCACGAAGACGCGGTTGGGGCTCTCGGCGAAGACGCTTTGGCCGGCGCCCCAGGTCCATTTCTCATGGCCCGGCAATCCGGCGATAGGCTTCGGCCAGTTGGGAACGTAGTCATAGGCGCCGAATATGTCCTGGCCGCCTGGCGTGCCTTGAATCGCGGCGATGCTGGCTAGCTTCTTCTCTTGCGCTGTTACCGGCCGCAACAGCGTGACGCCAGCTACAACGGCGACGGCTGTTACAACCAACGCCCAACGTTTACTCATTGTGTTTTCTCTCCACGTGTCTGGTCAAGAGACCCTTAAGAGTCTATCGCAGCGATGCTGCGGCTGGAAGGCGGTTATGCAGAGGGAGGGTCGAAATATAGATCGAACCCGACTTCGAGGTTACGATGTGACAACATCCTCGAGGCGTTCGCGGTGAGTCCAAAACCTCGGTTGGACGATTCGAGAAACAAGCCGCAGAAGATATCGATGCGGTACTTGGTTGTCAGTGAGCGCCACAGCTTGGCGTCGCTTGGTAGTTTGCGGAGCAGGATCTTCAGCCCTTCTTCCAGTTCTATTTCTCCGTTCTCATGGTCCTTGGAATAAATCGATAGCGCCCACTGGCCCTTCTTCGGAATCGAGATGTTCCCACTGGGTGTAGTGATGGATCTGTCGCCCTTCATGTGCGAGCGCGTCGGCGGACACTTCAGGATTGAAGTGATTTGATCCGGATCGAGTTTGTCGCCTATGACGCGCAGCGTGATTTTGAACCGGTCGACAGGACCGCCAAAACATACCGTGCCTTCGGGCGCGCCTGCTGGCGGCTGACGTTGTAGAGCCTTTTTCGCCATCGCGATCTCTAGGCCCCTGAGCGTTTCCGCACGTCGATATTCAGGCGCTTGATTTTCTGGTTGAGCGTCGAGAGGGGGATGTGCAGGGCTTCCGCGGCGGCGGTTTGGCTCCAGTCGGAGGCTTCCAGTTGTTCGATGATTTTGCGGCGTTCGAAGTCGGCTACGATTTCGAACAGCGAGGCGTCGGAGGGGAGGCGGCCGCTTTCGTCGCGGCGGATGCGGAGGCCTTTGGATTCCAGTAAGTGTTCGGGGAGGACATCCACGGGCACGGGAGGCTGGGAGGCGAGGACTACCGCGCGTTCGACTACGTTTTCCAGTTCGCGGACGTTGCCGGGCCAGGCGTGGTCCATCAAGATCTGCATGGCGTCGGGCTCGAAGGTGAGGCGCGAGCGGCCGGCGTCGTCGAGCAGTTTGTCGTTTTCGCGGCAGTATTTGGTGAAGAAGTGGTCGACTAGCGCGGGGATATCTTCTTTGCGTTCGCGCAGCGGGGGGAGCGCCAGGTTGATTACGTTGAGGCGGTAGTACAGGTCTTCGCGGAAGCGGCCTTCTTCTACCAACTTCTTTAGGTCGGCGTTGGTGGCGGCTACGATGCGCACGTCGACGCGGATGGTTTCGGTGGAGCCTAGCGGCATGAACTCGCGCTCTTGAATCACGCGCAGGAGTTTGGTTTGGGTTTCTAGCGAGATGGTTCCGATTTCGTCAAAGAAAATCGTTCCGCGGTTGGCGGTTTCGAAGTACCCCTTGCGCGAGGCTACGGCGCCGGTGAAGGCACCTTTGACGTGGCCGAAGAGAGCGGATTCGAGGAGATCCGGGGGCACAGAGCCGGAGTGCACGGGGACGAACGGATGCTCGGCGCGGACTGAGTAGGCGTGGATGGCGTTGGCGATCAGTTCCTTGCCGGTGCCGGTTTCGCCGGTGATTAGGATGGTGGCGCGGGAGGCTGCGACTTGGCCGACAAGGTCGAGAATCTTGAGCATGCGCTCGCTCTTGCCGACGATGTTGGGAAAGCTGTAGCGCTGGCGCAGGGCGCGCTTGAGCTCGGTGTTTTCGCGCTCCAGGCGGCGCTTCGAGATCATGCGGTCGATCTCGATCAACAGTTTTTCGTTGTCCCAGGGTTTCGAAAAATAATCGTTGGCCCCGCGCTTGAGGGCGGTGACGGCTACTTCGACGGAGCCGTAGGCGGTGATCAGGAAGATGGGGGTCTCGCGGTCGCGCACGCGGATTTCTTCGAGCACTTCCATGCCGCTCTTGTCGGGCATCATCAGGTCCAGCAGGACCAGATCGAAGGTGGAAGACTCCAGGCGCTTGAGTCCTTCGGTGGCGTTGCCGGCGAGTTCCACGCGGTAGCCTTCCGAAGACAACAGGGCTTCCAGGCTTTCGCGGATATCGGGCTCGTCGTCGATCACCAGGATGTGGCCGTGCGTCGTTTCCGGTGTCGAGACATCGGGCGGAAGATCGGGAAGAATGCTGGCCATTTACTGGATGATGTTGTTTGATCGGGCGACCGCTTTGCTGGGCGATGAGACTGCGCTCACGGCGGACGTCGAAATCGCCTGCACGGGCGCGGGTTCCTGCCACGGCCTGGCGGCGCGCGGGGCGGGCTTGGTTTCTGGCGCGGGCTCGGGGAACGACAGTTCGAAGCGCGTTCCGGCGCCCCACTCGCTAGCGACTTCGATTTCGCCGCCGTGTTCCTTGACGATGCCGTAGCTGACGGAGAGTCCCAGGCCGGTGCCTTTTTTCGCGGCTTTGGTGGTGAAGAAGGGGTCAAAGATACGGGTCAGGTTTTCGGCGGAGATACCGGCGCCCGAATCGGCCACGGTCACGCGCACATGGCGGTCTTCGGAGCACGCGGTCTTGACGGCTAGCGTGCCACCGTTTTCCATGGCGTCGCGAGCGTTCAAGAACAGATTCAGGAACACCTGCTGCAATTTTCCGGGATTGCCTTTGATTCGCGGCAGTTTTTCGTCGAGCGCCAGTTTCACTTCGATGCGCGCCTTGCCTAGTTGGTGCTCAAGCAGGTTTACCGTTTCGTTGATGACCTTATTCAGGTCGACTGCGGCGAATTCGGTGGTGGACGTCCGCGAGAAGTTCAGCAAGGAATTGACGATTTCGCTGGCGCGGAAGGTTTGCTTGGCAATTTTTTCGAGCAGCGGGGCTTTTTCGGTGTCGCCGGAAATTTGTTTGGCGAGCATCTGGGCGTAGGTCGAGATTACGGCCAGCGGGGTGTTTACTTCGTGGGCCACGCCGGCGGCCAGCAGGCCGATGGAACTGAGCTTGTCGGCTTGGACCAGGCGGCGCTCGAGTTCGGCGCGGTCCGTGATGTCTTCGAAGATGATCAGGCGGCCGATGCGGGCTCCGTCGCGTGCGATCAGTGGGGCGGCGGCGATGTTGAGAGTGACGGCGTCCTGATCGGCGGCGCGCGTGCGCATGACGAACTTATAGATGTTATGAATGCTTCCGGTCGCGCGCGCGGGGTCTAACTCGTCGCACAATTCGGCGGGGAGCAGGTCACTGAGCTTCCGGCCGACGGCTTCGATGCGCGAAATACCAGTGAGTCTTTCGATCTGCGAGTTCCAGCTATCCACGCGGTCGTCGAGATCGGCGGCCAGGATGCCGACGTGAATTGATTCGACGATGTTCTCCGAGAATTCTTTCAGGCGTTCGAACTCTTCTACCTTGCCGGCGAGCGAGCGGTAGAGCATGGCGTTATCGACTGCGATCCCGACGTAGCTCGACAAGGTGACCAGCAATTCTACGTCGTCGCTCGACAGAAAATCGCCGCTCTCGGTACGGCTCACGCCGAGGTAGCCGATGGTGCGCCCGCGCGCGGAACATGGCAGGTAATAGGTGAGCTCCAATTCCTTAATGGAGCGCCGGACGCCCGCTGGCCAATCGTGCGAGACCACATCCAGCAGGTTGCGCGTGCGCTCGAAGAACAAATACGGCTTCGTGGGATGCGGGCTTAGGAAACTGAGATCGAGACCATAGGGGACGCTGTCGGTCTTGCGGCCGTCGCGGTTGCTGGCTAGTTCCAGGTGGAAGGCTTCCTCTGCCTCGTTCCACACGAAGAACGCCACATGGCGGATGCCTAGAGTGCGGATGAGACGGTCGGCTACGCTCTCCAGCATTTCGCCCATGTCGGCAGGCGAACCCAACTCGCGCGCGAACTCGATTAGAGTGCGGCGGTAATCGTAGCGGTCTTTATAGAAATAATACCGGTCTAGCTGTTCCTGTATCCATTTGCGAATGGGCTGGAACACGAACGCGGCGATCAGGATCAGGGCCACCATCGCGGTGCCGCTCAGGTCGCCGGTTTTGCTTACCGAGAAGATCACGCTGTAGAAGATGCCCAGGACGCACAACGTGGCCAGTGTATAAACGTAGCCTTCCTGGAAAATGATGTCGACGTCCATCAGGCGGTAGCGCAGAATCGCGTACGCCCAGGTGAGAGGAATCAGCGGCAGCGACAGCACCGCCAGGTTCATGGCATGCGTGGGTGCTACGCCCATCAGATACGGCACCACGTAGATCGCGGCGAAAGGCACGATCCCGGCGACGGCGCCGTTGCGTAGCCAAGTTAATTGACGGCGCACCACGGGGTCATCGGCGTGGCGCAACTGCGACGTCAACACTGCTGCTCCGGCTAGATACATCGCGCATAGGAAACCCAACCACACGCGGTCCAGCAACCAGCGGACTTCGAGGATCGGCACTGCGGCTGTCACCCAGCCATATACGAAGCCCAGGTGAGCGGCGAGCAAGACGAGTCCAGGCAAGTACACCAGCAGAGCGACTCCGCGGCCGCGGATCCAGCGTTGCGGCTCGGGGAACACGCAGCAGAAATGCAGGAACAGGGTGGGCGCGAGGAATCCCGCCACCAGATTCCCGAGGTAAACGACCTTGTCGAAGTTGTTCAGCTTGCCGGAGTAGTGGAACGTGAACAGGATGAAGCTGGTCACGCACAGAATGAAAAAGTGCAGCGCGCGCGGGGCGCTTCCGCGGCGGAAATAGACGAACAGCCCGATGGCCAGATACACGGCGCCGACCGCATACTGATAGAAGATCGTCGAATCGCGCTCGGCCTCGCCGATGATGACGTTGCTCGGCACTTCGATGCCGTCGTGCAGAATCTTGTACTCGACTTTTTTCCAGGAGCCGAGGCGCGCCAGCACGGCGGTGACATCGAGCGAGCGCTGGATGGTGAGGTCGGCGATTGAGACTAGACGGTCGCCTTTGTGGACTCCGGCCTTCTCGCCGGGACTTCCCGGCGCCACATACACCGCGACCACCGCCGAATTCTGGCCAGCGCCCTGGCTCTGATCGAGCCACGTCACGCCGTCGTCAGGGAGATGGAATTTATTCTGTTGTTGAAGGTTGATCGCAGCAGCAACCACGGCTGCAACGGTGACGATCACCAGCAGCGCACTGACGAGCTGTTGCCGCAGTTCTTTCATGATGCAGCCCTAAGCATGACGCAGACCTAGCGCACTCCTCCGCGCAATTCTCTTGCATGCGGATCGCCGTTCAAACCGAGCACCCTTCTAATTGATATTATGGCACTTATCTTGGGCCGCGAGGCGATTCTACCGATTTCTGGATATTGTATCCCACCAAGCGTATCCCTTTGCCGCGACTTTACTTCGCGGAGTCCGGCAAGTTGCCGCGGTTCGACACGAATTGGCTGACTTGCCAGAGCTGCTGCTCGGTCAAGGACTGGCGGTAGCCGGGCATTCCAGTCAGGCGGATTCCGTTGGCGACGATCCAGTAATTCTGGCCGACGGGATCGTTGCCCATCACTTTGCGCTCGAAAAACTGCGGTGGGGGCGGGTACATGCCTTTGGAAATGACGGAGGGCGTCCCACCCGGCTGCCCGTGGCACTCGACGCACTGTTCGCGATAGATCTTGGCGCCGGCGACCAGGTTCTCTTCGCTGGCTGGGAACGCGGCCTTGGTGGGAGCTTCACGGGCGATCTTGGCCTGGATGGCCGAGCCAGCGAGGAGTTCTTCGAACGGAATTACAGGCCCGTTCACCGCCACCGGTACATAACCAAAACGCAGGTACAGGAACCCGATCACCGGCAGCACGATCCAGCCAATGACCATTCCGATAAAGAATGGCTTCATCACTTTCCGATTCTAACTGGGGCCTGCGGGCCGATTCTAGCTGGGGCGTGCGGGCGCAGTCAGTAGCGGATGAATCGCCGGCGGTTTCGCGCTGGTTTCTTCGGCCTCCACGGCGGCCACTCCTTGGAAGGTGATTTCGTAGCGGGCGTTGTCGCCGCGCGTGACCAGTTTGTTTTCGCGCAGGACCCAGAAGCTGAACTCCAGGTGTTCGCGCGGGCAACCCATCAGGTTCTCGAAATCGCGCAGGATGATCCATGGTTGATCGCCGTCGGTGAAACGTTTGTTATAAAGCAGGCGCAAAATGGCCTGGCGCTTGAGAACTTCCGACTGCACGCCGCGCGAGCTTTGCCAGTTCTCGAACAGATGCAGGCGGGCCCGATCATGCGACGCCAGTTGCACGTCGAAGGCGGCGCGGCGGGCGGGGTCGCTCAACACTTCATTTGCCTTGACCACTTGACGGAACAACTCATCGCTGCCGGTTTCGAGATTGTCGGGATGGTAGCGCTGGGCCATCAAATGATACACGCGGCGGATGGTATCGGCGTCGGCGCGGCGGCTCACTTGCAGGGTTTCGTAATGGTCGGCGCCGTTCCCCAGCATTTCCGTAGCGGCGTGGGGAATGTCCGAGGGTTTCTCGAAGGATAATCCGGCGTGATATAGGCCCTGCCCGATGTCGGAGCACCAGCGGACCTGACAGCTGCCGCCGACGGGCAGGCGCTGCGGAGAGCCTTCGATTTCGCCGCTGACCTGCACGGTGAAGCCGACAGTCAGGGGTTGCGGTAGTTCGACGCGCAGGCCGCCGCTGCTGAAATCCACCAGCTTCACCGCGGAGCCATTGATGAGAAGATCGGCCTGCGTTGCGCCCGCGCGCGATCTGGGGTGCCGCCGTTTTTCGGACTCTGAGCGCACACGTCCTCCAAAGAGCATCATCGGCGAGATGTCGAGAACTATGAGCGGGTTTCAGGATGTGAAGCGCAGGGCCGATTCGTTGATGCAATAGCGGAGACCCGTGGGCGGTGGACCGTCGTCGAACACGTGGCCCAAGTGTGCGTCGCATAGCCGGCACAGAACTTCGACGCGATGCATGAACATGCTGTTGTCGGGCTGCGTGTAAATGTTTTCGGCGGCGATGGGTGAGGTGTAGCTGGGCCAACCAGTGCCGGAGTCAAACTTGGTTTGCGAGCTGAAGAGCGCGTTGCGGCAGCAGACGCAGCGGTAGAGTCCTGTCGCTTCCGACTGATAGTAGGTGCCGGTAAAGGGGGTATCGGTGGTGCCGCGGCGCGCCGACCAATATTGCTGCGCGGTGAGTTGGCGGCGCCAGTCGCCATCGGAATGCGTCACTTTCTTGCGCACCACAGCGCCTATCTTGCGGCCTGTGTCGTCGAATTCTACGATGCTCACTTCGAGGTTCGCTTCGCTGTCCTGCGGGGAGAGGCGCGCTAGGAGGACTGCGAATCCGCCCAAGGCGAATGGTGCGATCACCAGCGCGCGCCGCCGCGAGATGGATTCTTTGAACACCAGCTCTATTTTAGACTGGCAGGTGATCGATCATGTCTTCGGCGAGGTCCACGCCTTTGAGAGAAATCGAGTGGGTGCCGTTGTCGGTGCGCTTCACGAACAGGCCTTCGGTGAGGTACCACAGGCTGAATTCCAGTTCCGCCTTCGACATCTTAAGCGTCTGCTCCATATCGCCCAGGGTGATGCCGGGCTGGCTGGGGTGCAAGCGCCGCTGCTGGTACAGGGCGGAAATGATGGCCTGGCGCTGCTGGCGCGCTTCGCGCATGCCCTGCGCGGCAGTCTCGGGAGCTTCCATACCTAACACATCGGCAGGAAACGGTAAAGGGGACAGACGCTAGCGCGTATGGCGGACGCTGGGGCCGCGAGCGAAACTCGACATGGGCGGGGCGGGCGTGGGTTCGGGCTCCGGTGCGGGCTTCTTGGGGCGGGCGTCGAGGCGCGTCAGGATCATCTGCTCCTTGACCTTTTGGAACTTGGGGCTTAGGGGAGCGACTCCCGTGGCGGCTACTACTTCGTTGGTGATTTCGAGAGACGCGGGGAGGTGTTTCTGGAAGTAATTCTTGATGCGGTCTTGCACAATGCGTTGTTGGGAGTGGAGGACGAGATACATCACGGCCTCGCCAGGGGCATTCACCAGCACTTGATACAACTGAGAGGCTTTCTGCAGCTTGGCGCTCTTCAAATCACGCTCCAGTTTTTTCGCGACGGCATCCAGCTTTTGCGCATTGATGACTTCGGCCTTGGTCAGGCCGGCGTTCTTAATGAGATCGGCGCGTTCTTTCGCGTTCAGTTTTTCGAACAGGACATTCAGAAACAGCGGTAGCGGATGGATCTTGAATTCGATCCCCACCGGGGCCATTTGGCGCGCCTTTTGCAGCTTCTGGAATGTCGGCAGATTGGTTTTCGCGCCGGAGAGTGCTGTTGAATACAGGTCCAGCAGCTTTTCCTGTTCCAGGCCTTCGATCAGGTCTCCGGCGTTGGGCTCCTCGGCCATTTTGCGCAGCTCGGCGCCTAAGGACTCAGTGGTGATCTTGGTCAGCATCTCGGCTTCGCGAGCGTTTTCGTAATGAGCGCGAGTGCGTTCGTCGATCGCGTAACCCAACCGAGCCTTAAAGCGGATCAGGCGCAGCATGCGCTCGGGGGCATCGTAGAAAGAATAATTATGAATGGTGCGGAGTTCTTTGCGCTCGATGTCTCCGATGCCGTTGGTGGGATCGATCAGCAATCCCAGCGAGGCTTTGTTAAGCGAGAGCGCGATGGCATTGACGGTGAAATCACGGCAGCGGAGATCTTCGTGAATGGTGGCGGGGGTGATCTGCGGGCGCGCGCCGGACTTGGCGAAAGTCTCTTTGTGCGCGGTGCCCAGCTCGGTAGTGACGCCGCCGGGGAACAACAGGTCGGCGGATTTCAAGTGGTCATCGGTCGAGATGATTTTCGCGCCGAACTTTTTCTCAGCCAGTTTGGCGAGTTTGAGAGCGCTGCCCTCCACGGTAAAATCCAGATCGCGAACCGGGAAGCCGCCCAGCGTGTCGCGCATGGCGCCGCCGGTCAGGAATACGCTGGCGCCGGCTTCGGCGGCGAGTTCCCGCATCTGCCCGACCACGCGGTACTGGCCAGCGCTCAGGTGGCTCTCCAGCATAAACATGTAATCGCCCATTGGCTCCTGCCCTCAATTCCCTGCCCGGCCCGTTACGCCCGGGGATGATGTTGCTCGATTACCTCACGCAGTCGCCGCTGCGCGACGTGCGTGTAAATTTGCGTGGTGGAAATGTCGGCGTGGCCCAGCATGATCTGCACGCTGCGCAAATCGGCGCCGCCTTCGACCAAGTGGGTAGCGAAACTGTGCCGGATCACGTGCGGCGTCAGGGTTCGCTTGATCCCCGCCTTCAATCCATAATCGCGCAGCAGTTTCCAAAAGGACTGCCGCGTCATGGCCCCTCCGCGCGCCGTTACGAACAAATACTTGCTGGCGCGGCCTTTCAATAGCCGCGAGCGCGCGTTCCCCAAATACTGATCGAGAGCCTGGCCCGCCGCTTCCCCAAACGGCACCATGCGCTGCTTGTTTCCCTTGCCGGTGACGCGCAGGACTCCCATTTCACGCTCGACCGCCGCTAGCGGCAGGCGGCATAGCTCGGACACGCGGAGTCCGGTGGCATAGAGCAACTCGAGCATGGCCCGGTCACGCAGTCCGGTGGACTTTTCCACAGGGGGAGCGGCGATCAGGCGGTCCAGCTCGTCCCGGTTGAGGTACTTGGGGAGCGTGGTCCACTGACGGGGCTGCTTTAGGAACTCAGTGGGATCCTCTGTGACCTGGCCCTCCTGGATCAGGAAGCGGTAGAAGTTGCGTAAAGTGGTGATATGACGGGCGAT
>Ga0207707_10003202_pt1 | contig 14530 bp, 11 predicted proteins | sample KBSC83BmetaG_FD_184336 | JGI IMG/M metagenome (GOLD analysis project Ga0207707, IMG submission 184336) | Corn rhizosphere microbial communities from Kellogg Biological Station, Michigan, USA - KBS C8-3B metaG (SPAdes) (version 2) | ecosystem: Host-associated > Plants > Roots > Rhizosphere ...
TGCTCGTAAAGCTCGGCGGCGTGCGCGCGCGTCTTCGCAGTGACCGCGCTGCCGCCGGTCATGCGCGCCAGCTCGTCGATGCGCTGACCGGGCGCAAGCGTCGCGAGCGTGCTCGTCGCCTGCTCGCCATCGCCGGACTTGGCGACCTGAAGGTGATGATCCGCATGGGCCGCGACCTGCGGCAGGTGCGTCACGCACAGGACCTGGCGGCGCAGCGCGAGCCTCTGCAGCATGCTGCCGACAATCGCCGCGACGGCGCCGCCGATGCCGCTGTCGACCTCGTCGAACACGAGCGTCGGCACGCGGCCGACCTCGCTCGCGGCGATCTGGATCGCGAGCGCCACGCGCGACAGCTCGCCGCCCGATGCGACGCGCGAAAGCGGCGCGGCCGACTGCTTCGGATGCGTCGCGATCGTGAACACGACGCTCTCGCGGCCGTAGCTCGCCGGCTGCGAAACGGTCTCGAGCACGACGTCGAAGCGGCCGCCGCGCATCGCGAGCTCCTGCATCGCCTTCGTCACGCGCTGCGCGAGCGACTTCGCCGCCGTCGCCCGTCGGGCCGACAGCGACGCCGCGAGCTCGTCGTAGCGGCGTTCGGCGGCACCGACCGCCTTTTCGAGCGCCGCCGCATCGCTTGCTTGTGCGAGCTCGGCGAGTCGTGTCGACGTTGCCGCCGCAAGCTCGGGAAGCGTCTCGGGACGCACGCGATGTTTCCGCGCGACCTCGTGAATTGCCGAGAGACGCTCGGTCACGCGTGCGAGCTCGTCGGGATCGAGATCGAGGCGGCGGCGATAATCGCGGATCGCGCGTGCCGCCTCGTCGATCTGGATCGACGCCGGCGAGAGCAGCGCCACGATATCGCCAAGCGCGGGATCGTCGGCGGCGGCCTGCGCGAGCCTCTGCTCGATTCGCGCGAGGCGGCGCGCGATCGCATCGTCGCCTTCGCTCAACGATTCCTCGGCGTGCGTCGCCGCTTCGATCAGTTGCGCTGCATTCGCGAGCCGGCGCTCGCTTGCCGTCAGCGTCGCCCATTCGTCCGGCGCAAGCGCGAGATCGGCAAGCTCGCGTTCCCGTTCGCGCAGTGCGTCGCGTTCAGCGGCGAAGGCCGCCTCGGCATGAGCGGCGGCGTCGCGGCGCTCGATCGCCGCGCGCCAGGTGCGCCAGGCTGCGGCGACGTCCTGCGCGAGCGCCGCGACACCGCCGAACGCGTCGACCAGGTCACGCTGCGCCTCGGCCGCGAGCAGCGCCTGGTGCGCGTGCTGGCCGTGCATGTCAATCAGCTGCGCGCCGAGCTCTGCGAGCTGCGCAAGCGTTGCCGGACGCCCATTGATCCATGCGCGGCTGCGACCTTGCGCGTCGAGCGTGCGGCGCACGAGCACCTCGTCACCGGCGTCGAGCCCGTGCGACGCGAGCCATTGCGCGAGCTGCGGCGCATCGTCGATCGCGAACGTGGCGGCAAGCTCCGCGCGCTCGGCGCCGGCCCGGAGCTGGCGCATTTCGAAGCGGTCGCCGAGCAGTAACGCCAGGGCGTCGAGCAGGATCGACTTGCCCGCGCCCGTCTCACCGGTCAGGACGGTGAAGCCCGGCGCCAACTCGACGTCGAGTGCATCGACGACGACGAAATGGCGAATCGACAGCGCGCAGAGCATGGCGGCGATCCGGTGCCGGCGCGATCAGCGCGCGAGCGCGGCCGGCCGCTGCTCAGCGCGCATCGCCGTGCGTGAGCCGCTCGGGCGTTTCGCTCCAGTGCAGCTTCTCGCGCAGCATCGCGAAGTAGTCGTGGTACTCGGGATGCAACAGGCGCGCGGTGTGCGGTGCGCGTCGCGCCGTGACGCGGTCGCCCTCGGCGAGCTCGAAATGCGCCTGACCGTCGCAATGCACGGCGGCGTCGCGACCGTGACTCACGGTGATGGCGATCGTCGATGCGTCGGGTATCGCGATCGGCCGGTGCGTCAGCGCATGCGGCGCGATCGGGACCAGCGCGAACGCCGGCACTTCCGGGGCGATGATCGGACCGCCGGTCGACAACGCATAGGCGGTCGAGCCGGTCGGCGTCGCCACGATGACGCCGTCGGCGCGCATCGCATAGACGAAGCGGCCGTCGATCTCGACGGCGCATTCGATCATGCTGCCCAAGCCACCGCGGTTGACGACGACCTCGTTCAGCGCGGGCGCCGACGTCGTCGTGCCGTTCGCGCGCTGCAGCGTGACCGCGAGCAGGGTCCGCCGCTCCTCGGTGTAGCGGCCGTCGAGCATCGCGGCGATCGTCGGCTCCATTTTCGCGAGCGGGATGTCGGTCAGGAATCCGAGCCGCCCGAGGTTGACGCCGATCATCGGCACGGCGTGCGGCGCGAGGCGCCGCGCGACCGACAGCATCGTGCCGTCGCCGCCGAGCACGATCGCGAGATCGATCGCGTCCGGCAACCGCTCGTCGGGCAGCGTGGTGATGCCGGGGATGTCGCCGCCACCGGCGTTGGGCTCGAGGACGACCGTGTGTTTGCGGGCGATCAGGAACGCCGCCAGCGCGGCCAGGGGCGCCGCTGCCGCCGCGCCGCCGTGGCGCCCGATCAGCGCAATCCGGGGAAAGCGTTGCGGCGTGCGGGCGGACATTCGCGGATTAAACCATAGCGTCCGGCGCGCAAACGCTCGGCGCCTTGGCCGAAGGCAGCGGCGCCCCAAACTTGCAGGGTAATATAACCATGGCGCCATCGTGTGAAACGCGCCTCACCCCGATCGAGATGCTGGACGCCCGCGCGCAACACCTGCTGAAGACCCTCGTCGAGCGCTACGTCGCCGAAGGGCAGCCGGTCGGCTCGCGTGCGCTGTCGCGCCATTCGGGCCTCGACCTGTCACCGGCGACGATCCGCAACGTGATGGCCGACCTCGAGGACATGGGCCTGATCGCGAGTCCGCACACGTCGGCCGGACGCGTGCCGACACCGCGCGGCTACCGCTTCTTCGTCGATACGCTGATGGTCGTGCAGACGCTCGAGGATACCGAGATCCACCGGCTCGAGGACGAGCTCAACGCCGACCGGCCGCAGCAGATCGTCAGCGCCGCCGCGTCGCTGCTGTCGCAGCTCACGCAATTCGCCGGCATCGTCGCGACGCCGAAACGGCGCGACGCGTCGTTCCGCCATCTCGAGTTCCTGCGGCTCTCCGATCGGCGCGTGCTGCTGATCATCGTCACCGCCGAAGGCGACGTGCAGAACCGCATCCTGCACACCGATCGCTCGTATACGCCGACGCAGCTCGTCGAGGCGACGAACTTCTTCAACCAGAACTTCGCCGGCCAGCCGTTCACGAACATTCGCGAGCGCATCGCCGAAGAGCTGCGCGCGCTGCGCGAGGACATCGCGGCGCTGATGAGCGCCGCCGTCGACGCCGGCGAGGGCGCGCTCGCCGAGGGCGACGCACTCGTCGTGACCGGCGAGCGGAACCTCCTGAACGCCGAGGATCTCGCGTCGAACATGCAGCGGCTGCGGCGCCTGTTCGAGCTCTTCGAGCAGAAGACGTCGCTGCTGCACCTGCTCGACATCTCGCAGCGCGCGCCCGGCGTGCAGATCTACATCGGCGGCGAATCGGGCCTCGTTCCGCTCGACGAATGCAGCGTCGTGACGGCGAGCTACGAGGCGAACGGGCAGGTGATCGGCACGCTCGGCGTGATCGGGCCGACGCGGATGGCGTACGAGCGGATCATTCCGATCGTCGACGTCACCGCCCGGCTGCTCTCGAACGCGCTGTCGCGCGAGCTCGACGACTGACCGGCCGTTCGACTGCCGCTGCACGGCACGTCGCTTGCGGACCGCGCACTTGAGTCCACTCCGGCATTGCGTTCGCCGCACGCGCACCGCGCTCGCGAGCATGCGCACGCGCGGCTATCCGTTGCTCGCAGCCGTTTTCGTGCATCTGCCGCGCGTGGCGCTGGTCCATGTCTATCGCCGTCTCGCGCAGCCCTTCAATCGCAGCGGCCCGATCCGGACCCTCAATCGGCGCCGCATGCGACGGCTGCACGCATCGTGCGCGCTGTCCCCGGCGGGCGGTCATTTCTATGTCATCGTGATGCCGGGAACGCTGCATTTCCTGCTTCCCTGTCTTGCGCTGCTGCCGGCGCACCTGACGGTGCTGCTGCTCGGCAATGGCGCGACGCGATGGGAGCGGCGACTGATCGCGCGCCGGTTCCCTGCGCTGCGGTTCCGTTCGCTCGCACGCTTGCCGGGGACGAGCATTACGCACGGCGACATGATCACGTTGCTGCTGCAAACGAACGGCGCGAACTTCGGGCTGATCGACCATGACTGCTACGTATTCGACCGGCGGATCTTCGAATCGCTCGCACCCGGCCCGGCGGATTGCCTGACCGCGGTTTTCGGAGGGATCAGCGCGAAGTCGGGCCTCGCGTATCCGGAGACGTCTCTCCTGTTCCTGAATGCCCCGGTCCTGCGCGCCGTCATGAACCGCTACCATGTGGATGCGCGGATCTATCGCAAGCTGCCTGCGGCGCTGCGCGACACCGTGCGCCGGATCGGCATCGACGGCGCCGTCTTCATCAAGGATTACGCGAATTTCTTCGATACGCTTCACCTGCTGCTCGCGCTCGCCATCGCGGACGGCCATTCGTGCCGGTTCCTGCAGGGCTTCGACGCGCGGGCAATCGCGCATATCGGCGGCACGAGCTGGCGAACGACGGAAACGAAGGAATTGATCAACTGCTACGTGGACTGGCGCTTCCTCGACCTTGCCGACGACGAAGGGCTGCACCGTCGCTACCGATCGCGCACGCGCCCGTTTCGCTCGGCCGCCGATGTCCGCGCCTCGATTCCGCTGACACCCGAATCGTTCGCGCGGCTCGCGTGGGTCGACGCGCTCGTCGGCAGGCTCGCGGCAGCGACCGGCCAGCGAAGGGAAGCGCTGCCGTGCGGCGAGCGTAACGAGGCGCAGGTTTCACCATGACGTATCGACCCGAGCCCGGGTTCTCGCACGACCGCGCGCCGAAAGTCGGCGTCCTGCTCGTGAACCTTGGCACGCCGGAGGCGCCGACGAAACCGGCCGTGCGCCGCTATCTCGCCGAGTTCCTGGCCGATCCGCGCGTCGTCGAGATCCCGACGATCGCCTGGCGGCCGCTGCTGCACGGCGTCGTGCTGCGCACGCGGCCCGCCAGGTCCGCCGAGCGCTACGCGGCGATCTGGACGAAGGACGGCTCGCCGCTTGCCGTGCACACGAACAAGCAGAAGGTGCTGCTGTCAGGCTACCTGGGTCAGCGGCTGAAGGCGCAGGGGCTCGCCGCGGACGGCGTCGTCGTCGAATACGCGATGCGCTACGGCACACCCGGCATCGGCCCGCAGATCGAGCGGCTGCGAAGCGCCGGCTGCGAGCGCATTCTGGTGATGCCGCTCTACCCGCAGTACGCGGCGAGCACGACCGGTTCCGTCGTCGATGCCGTGGCCGCGCATCTTGCGCGCACGCGCCGCATCCCCGGCCTGCGGATCGTCGACACGTTTCACGACGACCCCGGCTACATCGCGGCGCTCGCCGGCGTCGTCAACGACTACTGGACGAAGCACGGCCAGCCCGAGCATCTGCTGCTGTCCTTCCACGGGCTGCCGCGCCGCTCGCTTGCCCGCGGCGACCCCTATCACTGCTACTGCCGGGCGACCGCGCGACTGCTCGTGCGCGAGCTCGGGCTCGAGTCGTCGCAATGGACGCTCGCGTTCCAGTCGCGCTTCGGCCGCGGCCGCTGGCTCGAGCCGTACACGGCGGCGACGCTCGAGCGCCTCGGCAAGGCGAAGCTTCGCCGCCTCGACGTGTTCACGCCGGGGTTCGTCGCGGACTGCCTCGAGACGCTCGAGGAGCTCGCGATCGGCGGCAAGCGGACCTACCGCGCGGCCGGCGGCGGCGACTACGACGTGATTCCCTGCCTGAACGAGCATCCGCGCTGGATCGCGGCGCTCGCCGACGTGGTGCTCGCGAACCTTCAGGGATGGCTGCTTCCGCCGCCGTCGGTGGCGGAGCGCGAGGCGACGCTTGCGCGCGCGAAGGCGCAGGGCGCGGCGGCCTGACGGTCACGGGACGCGCCCGCGGCACGTCCCGCGGGCCACGCTGTTGAAAGCCCGGCGTCAGAACCCCACCTGACGGGGCATACGTTCGTTTCGTTCACCCCTATCCCGATGGCCGACCAGGAACCGCATCCCGATTTCGATGAGCAGAACTCCCGCGAGGCAACCGACCGGACGCCGCGCGACGACGGGCAGGGCGCCGACGGCGCACTCGCGAAGGCGCAGTCCGAAGCCGCCGAGATGAAGGATGCGTGGCTTCGCGCGCGCGCCGAAATCGAGAACGTGCGCCGGCAGGGCCAGGTCGACGTCGCGAAGGCGCACAAATTCGCGATCGAGAAGTTTGCCGAAGACCTGCTGCCGGTCAAGGACGCGCTCGAGCAGACGCTCCAGGCCGACCAGTCGGTTTCGGCGGAGACGCTCAAGGCCGGCGCCGACCTCACGCTCAAGTCGCTCGACGCGGCGTTCTCGCGCGCGGCGATCAGGGAGATCGATCCCGCCGGGCAGAAGTTCGACCCGCACCTGCATCAGGCGATGCAGGCGGTCGACAGCAACCTGCCGCCCAATACCGTCGTGACCGTCTTCCAGAAGGGCTACCTGTTGAACGACCGCGTGCTGCGCCCGGCGCTCGTCACCGTATCGAAGTCGCCGGAAAAGTGATCGCCCGAGCAGGTTGATTCGCACGCGCCGAACCCCATTTCAACGTCCAGATAAATACCCGCCACGGAGGCAATCAAACATGGCAAAGATCATCGGCATCGACCTCGGGACGACGAACAGCTGCGTCGCGATCATGGAGGGCGGCCAGCCCAAGGTGATCGAGAACTCGGAAGGCGCGCGCACGACGCCTTCGGTCGTCGCCTACGCCGAGGACGGTGAGATTCTCGTCGGCGCGCCCGCCAAGCGGCAGGCGGTCACCAACGCGAAGAACACGATCTTCGCGGTGAAGCGGCTCATCGGCCGCCGCTTCGAGGAAAAGGAAGTGCAGAAGGACATCGACCTGATGCCCTACAAGATCGTGCGCGCCGACAACGGCGACGCATGGGTCGAGGTTCGCGGCAAGAAGATCGCGCCGCAGCAGGTCTCGGCCGAAGTCCTGCGCAAGATGAAGAAGACCGCCGAGGATTATCTCGGCGAGGAAGTGACCGACGCCGTGATCACCGTGCCGGCGTACTTCAACGACTCGCAGCGCCAGGCGACGAAGGACGCCGGCCGTATCGCGGGCCTCGAAGTGAAGCGCATCATCAACGAGCCGACGGCGGCCGCGCTCGCGTTCGGACTCGACAAGAAGGAAGGCGATCGCAAGATCGCCGTGTACGACCTGGGCGGCGGCACGTTCGACATATCGATCATCGAGATCGCGAACGTCGAAGGCGAGCACCAGTTCGAGGTGCTGTCGACCAACGGGGACACGTTCCTCGGCGGCGAGGACTTCGACCAGCGGATCATCGAATACATCGTCACCGAGTTCAAGAAGGAATCGGGCGTCGATCTCAAGAACGACGTGCTTGCGCTGCAGCGGCTCAAGGAAGCCGCCGAGAAGGCGAAGATCGAGCTCTCGAGCCTGCAGCAGACGGACATCAACCTGCCGTACATCACGGCGGACCAGACGGGGCCGAAGCACCTGTCGATGAAGCTCACGCGCGCGAAGCTCGAGTCGCTGGTCGACGGCCTGATCGAGCGCACCGTGGAGCCGTGCCGGATCGCGATCAAGGACGCCGGCATCAAGCTCGACGACATCAGCGACGTGATCCTCGTCGGCGGCCAGACGCGCATGCCGAAGGTGCAGGACACGGTCAAGCAGTTCTTCGGCAAGGATCCGCGCAAGGACGTCAATCCCGACGAAGCGGTTGCGGTCGGCGCGGCGATCCAGGCGTCGGTGCTGGCGGGCGAGCGCAAGGACGTGCTGCTGCTCGACGTGACGCCGCTGTCGCTCGGCATCGAGACGCTCGGCGGCGTGATGACGAAGCTGATCCAGAAGAACACGACGATCCCGACGAAGGCGACGCAGACGTTCTCGACGGCCGACGACAATCAGCCGGCGGTCACGATCCACGTGCTGCAGGGCGAGCGCGAGCGCGCGTCGGGCAACAAGAGCCTCGGCCAGTTCAACCTCGAAGGCATTCCGCCGGCGCCACGCGGCATGCCGCAGATCGAGGTGACGTTCGACATCGACGCGAACGGCATCCTGCACGTGTCGGCGAAGGACAAGGCGACCGGCAAGGAGAACAAGATCACGATCAAGGCGAACTCGGGCCTGTCCGAGGACGAGATCCAGCGCATGGTCAAGGACGCCGAGTCGCACGCCGAGGAAGATCGCAAGCTGATGGAGGTCGTGCAGGCGAGAAACGGCCTCGACGCGCTGGTGCACAGCGTGAAGAAGTCGCTCTCCGAGTACGGCGAGAAGGTCGCAGGCGAAGAGCGCGCGCGCATCGAATCGGCGCTGAACGACGCCGAGACGACGCTCAAGAACAAGGAAGCGTCGAAGGAAGCGCTGCAGGCCAAGTCCGAGGCGCTGATGAGCGCGTCGCAGAAGCTCGGCGAAGCGATGTACGCACAATCGCAGGGTCAGGCTGGTGCGGCAGGCGGTGGCGGTCAGGCCGGCGGTGGGGGTGGCGAGAAGGAAGGCGAAGAGAAGGTCGTCGACGCCGAGTACACGGAGGTCAAGGACCGCAAGTGATTGCCGTCCTTTTTTGACTGGCAGGTGATCTTCGGCCGGGAAGGCCGTAGAATCAGCCCGCTTCGAGTCGGCCACACCGCGCGTGTGGCCGACTTTTGTATCCGGCGCGCGCCGCGCGCCCGTTGTTGCGATTCGGCAGGAACAGGGGCAGTTCGGGTTTCATGGCAAAACGCGATTACTACACGGTGCTCGGCGTCGCCCGCGACGCATCCGACGACGAAATCAAGAAGGCGTATCGCAAGCTTGCGATGAAGCATCATCCGGATCGCAATCCGGAGAAGGACGCCGAAGAGCGGTTCAAGGAGGCGAAGGAAGCGTACGAAGTGCTGTCGGAGCCGCGCAAGCGCGCGGCGTACGACCAGTTCGGTCATGCCGGCGTCGATCCGTCGGCGGGATTCGGCGCGGCGGGCGCGCGCGGCGCCGAGGGCTTCGGCGGCTTCGCCGACGCGTTCGGCGACATCTTCGGCGAGATTTTCGGCCAGCAGCGGGGCCGCGGCGGCAACGGCGTCTATCGCGGCGCCGATCTACGTTACAACCTGGAGCTTTCGCTCGAGGACGCCGCGCACGGCACCGAAGTCAAGATCCGCATTCCGTCGATGGAGGAATGCGCGACGTGCCACGGCAGCGGTGCGAAGCCGGGCACGCAGCCACAGACGTGTCCCACGTGTCACGGCCGCGGCGAGGTCCGCGTGTCGCAGGGATTCTTCTCGATCCAGCAGACCTGCCCGCAATGCCGCGGCACCGGCAAGGTCGTCGCCGACCCGTGCGCGACGTGCAACGGCGCCGGACGGGTGCGCAAGCACAAGACGCTGTCGGTGAAGATCCCGGCCGGCGTCGATCAGGACGATCGCATTCGTCTCTCCGGCGAGGGCGAGACCGGTCTCAACGGTGGCCCGCCCGGCGATCTTTACGTCGTCGTCACGCTCAAGCCGCACCCGGTCTTCCAGCGCGACGGCGCCGACCTGCACTGCGAGATGCCGGTCAGCTTCGCGACCGCGGCGCTCGGCGGCGAGATCGAGATCCCGACGCTCGACGGCCAGGCGAGGCTCAAGATTCCGCCTGAAACGCAGACCGGCCAGGTGTTCCGGTTGCGCAACAAGGGCATCCGCCCGGTGCGCGGATCGGTGATCGGCGACCTGTACTGCCACGTGTCGCTCGAAACGCCGGTCAAGCTCACCGCGCGGCAGAAGGAGCTGCTGCGCGAGTTCGAGGCGATCAACGAGCAGGATCCCGATGCGCACAGCCCGCGGGCGAAATCCTTCTTTGACAAGGTCAGGGCGTTTTTCGGACCTTGACTTTATTTCTGCATCAGCGCGTTTTTGGCGTGCTGAAGATCGGCCGCACGCTGTCCAGCGCGACCAGCGACACGAGCGCCGCGACGGGCGCGATCAACGCCAGCAGCCGGACGCGCGAATAGAAGTACGCGCCGCCGAGCGCGCCAGCCAGATAACACGCCCATAGTGCGGCGAGGAGCACGGTCCTTCGGAACGCGCGTTGCTCGCGCGACTCGACGAGCGCGATGCGCAGCGATGCCGCGCGCCATCGCCTGCGAAGCCAGATCAGGTATTTCGCCGCGCAGTCGCCGAGCGTCGCCAGGTTGCCCGTGACGTGCGTCGTACGAATTGTCAGCGGTCCGACGTGGCCGAGCGCCGCGTTCTGCAATCCCATCGCGAATGCCGGCAATGCGACGAGCAGGTAATAGCGTCCATCATGCTCGATCGCTTCGCCGGCGGGGAGCCGATGGCCGAACGCGATGAACGCGGCGAGCATCGCGGCTTCGAGGGCGAACAACGCGCCTGCGAGGCGTCGCCATCCGCGCCGCTCCCCGACGTGAACGAGCAGCCGGCACGTGACGAGACCGAGCACGAACATCGGAATCGCGAACCCGCGCCGCAACGCGGTTGCGACGTCGTGCTCGACGCCGCCGAGCGCGATCGCGATCGTGTTCCCCGTCATGTTCGCGGTGAACACACGATACAGCGCGACGTAACCGACGGTGTCGACGAAGCCCGCGACGCACGTCAACACGGCGGCGAGCGCGATGCTCGCGCGGACGACCAGCCTCCCGCGCAACGGCACCGAGCGCTTTAGGGAAACGCCGGTATGTGCGGATCGATTCCGCGGTCCTCGGCTTCCGGGTGCTGCGCGTTCAGAAGCGCGCGAACCTCGTCGAGGCGGTGTTCCGGCACGTCGGCCATCAGCAGGATCCTGCCTTGGTCGATCGCTTGCGCGAACTGCCGCAGCCGCGAGTTCGGCACGGCGACGCCGACCATGCTCGCGACCCAGGCGCCGAAGAGCGCGCCGATCAGACCCGACCCGAGGACCGTCACGATCTGCCAGCGATCGTCGGTGACGAGCGACATCACGAGCACGCCGCCGAGAACGAACCCGAGCAGCGCGCCGAGCGCGAGGCCGACCTGCGCGCCGTGCACCAGATCGGACTTCTGCAGGTGGTTCGCCTCGTTCAGGCCCTCCATCGGCGTGCCGCGCTTCGCGAGGAAGTGGATGTGACGCTCCTCGATGCGCGCGAGCAGAAGGTCGTCCATCGTCTTTCGCGCGCTCGCGAGGTCCGGCATGATGAAGTAGAGTCGGCGACGCATTTGATGGACTCCTGCCAGAACGTATCGGGTCACTCTACGGCCGCGCCGAAGCGCTCGCAACCCTTTTGCATACGCGGGCAATTCGGGTGACGCGCATCGCCGGCATCCTCCTCGCCGCGGGACGCGGCACGCGCTTCGGCGGCGACAAGTTGCTCGCGCCGCTGCCCGACGGCGCATTGACGATGCCGGCAGGGACGGCGATGGGCGTCGCCGCGGCGACGCACCTCGTGTCGGCGCTGCCCGGTTCGATCGCAGTCGTTCGCGTCGGCGATGCCGCACTCGCGGATGCGTTGCGCCACTCGGGCTTGCGCATCGTCTCGTGTGCGAGCGCCGACGAAGGCATGGGCAGGAGCCTCGCGTCGGGCGTGATGGCGACGTCCGGCGCGGCGGGCTGGGTCGTCGCGCTCGCCGACATGCCATGGATCGCTGCGGCGACGATTCGTGCCGTCGCCGACGCGCTTGGCGAAGGCGCGAGCATCGTCGCCCCACGTTATCGAGGCGCGCGCGGGCACCCGGTCGCATTCTCGCGGCGGCATTTCGCGGCGCTTTGCGCGCTTCAAGGCGACGAGGGCGCGCGTTCGATCGTCGCCGCGCATTCCGACGAGCTGAAGTTGCTCGACGTCGACGACGCGGCTATCGTCCGCGACGTCGATACGCCGGCGGCGCTGTCGACAGACCACGAACAAGCACGACTCGGGGGGAGGATCGAATGAAGGTTTGCAAGCGCATCGTCACGCTCGTGGCGCTTCGACCGGTGCCGCCACATGTCCCATCGTCCCGATTCTGACCGGAGACGTCGTCAAGGCCTCGCTCGCGGAAACTGTGGCCCTCTCTCAATCCGGGCTCCCATTTCGGCTCGCTCGACTTCTCTGGCAACGGGATCACCGCTTACACGCGCGTGCAGACGCCGTCCGGAAATGGATCGAGTCGGTCACGCCGTTCCTCGGCGGAAGCATCGTGGTTTACAAGGCGGCTGCACTGTCCAGAACAACACGTGTTTCGACGCCGATTTCCGTATCGCGAAGTTCCATAACTCACCGCGCCAGGCCGCCCGCGGTCTTCCTCTCGGCAGCAGCAGCGAACGGCCCGCGCCCCGGACGAGTCTGACGTCGTGATGGCCTTGGCGCCGACGTCGTGCTTGACCGGCGACGGCCATTCCCCGACGATTGGCCTCGCGGACCCGAATTCATCCAATTCCAAGGGTCCCCCGGAACAAGCCTGCAACCTTAGGAGGAGATCATGCACACGATACCACGAAACATGCTGGCGGCCGCGCTCGGCGCAGCGCTGCTCGGCGTCGCGATGCCCGGCATCGCAGCCACCGACGACACGATCACGCTAGGCGCGGCCGTGTCGCTTACGGGCAAGTACTCGACGAATGGCAAGAACACGAAGGACGGCTACGACCTGGCCGTCAAAGCCATCAACGACAAGGGCGGCATCAAGGTCGGCGGCAAGGCGTACAAGCTGAAAGTCGTCTACTACGACGACGAGTCGACGTCGGCGCGCGGCGCGCAGCTCGTCGAGCGGTTGATCGCGCAGGACCACGTCGACTTCGTTCTCGGGCCCTACAGCTCGGCGCTCACCAAGTCGATCGCCCCCGTCACCGAGAAATACAGGATGCCGATGGTCGAAGGCAACGGCGCCGATCGCGACCTGTTCAAGCAAGGGTACAAATACCTGTTCGCCGTGCTGAACACGTCCGACTACTACCTGCGTGAAGCGGTCAACATCCTCGCCGAGCAGGCGAAGGCGGCCGGCCGCGATCCGAAGACCATCAAGATCGCAATCGCGATCGAGAACGACAACTTCTCGCAGGACGTTCGCGACGGCATCGTCGAGGACGCGAAGAAATACGGCATGCAGGTCGTCGTCGACGACAAGCTGCCCGCCGATCTGAACGACATGACGGCGACGCTCACGAAGGTGAAGGCGCTCAAGCCCGACGCCCTGATGATCTCCGGCCACGAGAAGGGCGCCGTGCTCGGCATCCGGCAGGTCGCCGAGCAGAAGGTTTACGTGCCGATGCTCGCGCTCACGCATTGCGACTCCGCGCAGATCACGCAGAAGTTCGGGAAGGAATCGGATTACGCGTTGTGCGGCTCGCAATGGGACGTCAGCATGACGTACAGCGATCCCTGGTTCGGCAACTCGCAGAAGTACGCCGAGATGTTCAAGAAGGCTTACAACTACGACCCGCCCTATCAGGCGGCCGAGTCGACGGCGTCCGTCGAAGTGTTCGCCGACGCGATCGGACGTGCCGGCTCGCTCGACAAGGACAAGGTGCGCGACGCCCTCGCGAAGACCGACCTGATGACGTTTTACGGGCCGGTGAAATTCGACGCGAGCGGCAAGAACGTCGCCAAGTCGATGGTGATGTACCAGGTCCAGCACGAGAAGTACGTCGTCGTCGCGCCGTCGAAGTGGGCGGAGGGCAAGCCGATCTATCCTGCGCCGACGTGGGACAAGCGCGAGACCGACTCGAAGGTCAGCCGCAAGTAGCGTGACGCGCGCCGGCGCTCGATGACCGGGCGCCGGCGAGCATCGCCATGTCGAACCTGAGCGTCCTGGCCGACGCGCCGATCCTGCTCGTGCAGCTCGTGGTGAGCGGCGTCCTGGTCGGCGCGATCTTCGCGCTCGTCGCGTACGGGATGGCGCTCGTCTGGGGCGTGATGAACATCATCAACATCGCGCAGGGCGAGTTCGTCATGCTCGGCGGCTACGCGGTGTTCTATCTGGCCGGCGCCGGTGTGCCGCCGCTGCTGGGCATCCCGATCGCCGCTGCCGCGATGTTCGTGCTGGCCTTCGCGCTCTACCGTGCCGTGATTCACCGCATCGTCGGACGTGACATGTTCGTATCGATCCTGGCGACGTTCGGCATCAGCATCCTGCTGCAGCAGCTCGCGAACCAGCTTTTCAGCGCGGACATCCGTACGCTGCGGTCCGGACTTCCGAGTCTTTCGTTCGACAACGGCCTGATATCGATCGCCGGCGTGAAGATCGTCGGCTTCGTCGCGGCGCTCGTCGTCGGCAGCGCGCTCTTCCTGTTCCTGCGCCACACGCGAATCGGCCGCGCGATTCGCGCCACGGCCCAGAACGCGCGCGCCGCGCGCGTGCTCGGCATCGACACCGATCGCGTCTATGCGACGACGTTCGCGCTCAACGGCGCGATCTGCGGCGCGGCGGGGGGCCTCGTC
>Ga0207707_10003204_pt1 | contig 14526 bp, 10 predicted proteins | sample KBSC83BmetaG_FD_184336 | JGI IMG/M metagenome (GOLD analysis project Ga0207707, IMG submission 184336) | Corn rhizosphere microbial communities from Kellogg Biological Station, Michigan, USA - KBS C8-3B metaG (SPAdes) (version 2) | ecosystem: Host-associated > Plants > Roots > Rhizosphere ...
CGTCACCCATCCGATCCAGTATCAGGCGCCGCTGTTACGCGCGGTGGCGGCCGATCCCGACATCATTCTCAAGGTCTTCTTCGGCAGCGACTTCTCGGTGCAGAAATTCGTCGATCCCGGCTTCGGCCAGGCGATCGAATGGGACGTGCCGCTGCTCGACGGCTATGCGCATGAGCTGCTGCCGGCGCGATCGCGGGCGCTGGAAAAAGGCGAATTGCCGGGCTTCTGGCGGCCCTTCAACCGCGGCCTCGCAACTTCGCTCGCGGCGGGCCGTTTCCAGGCGCTGTGGGTGCATGGCTATAACCGCGCCTACCATTGGGCGGCGATCGCCGCCGCCAAAAGGCTCGGTCTCAAGGTCCTGCTGCGCGACGAGGCGACCTCCGTCTCATCGGCACGCGGGCCGGTGAAGCAGATGCTGAAAGGCGCCTTCTTCCGGCTGCTCGATCGCGGCGTCGATGCTTATCTCGCCATCGGCCGCCTCAATCGCGACTATTATCGCGGCTTCGGCGTGGCGGATTCCAAGATCTTCCCGATGCCCTATGCGGTCGACAACGCCTTCTTCCAGGAGCGCATCGCCGCGGCGGCGCCGGAGCGCGAGATTTTTCGCGCGACGCTGGGACTGAAGCCGGACCGGCCGATCATTCTCTTCGCCGGCAAGCTGATTGCGCGCAAGCGGCCGCTCGACCTGCTCGAGGCCTATGCGCGCATCGTCGAGGAGCCCGCCGCGCGCGCGCCCTATCTTCTGTTCGCCGGCGACGGCGAGCTCAAGCCCGAGCTCGAGCGACGAATCGCCGCCGAGCGGCTCGACCGCGTGAAGCTGCTTGGTTTCCAGAGCCAGGCCCAGCTCGCCGCCCTCTATGAGCTCGCCGATCTGTTCGTGCTGCCCTCGGAGCGCGAAAGCTGGGGACTCGTCGTCAACGAGGCGATGAATGCCGGCCGCGCCGTCATCGTCAACGACCGCATCGGCGCCGGCGCCGATCTCGTGATCGGCGGCGAGAACGGCTTCACCTATCCGGTCGGCGATGTCACCGCGCTCGCCACCTGCCTGCGCAGCGCCTTGCGCGACCCCGAGCGGCTCGCCGCCATGGGCCGGCGCAGCCGCGCCATCATCGATTGCTGGAGCTTCCGCGAGGATGTCGCCGGCCTGAAGCAGGCGCTCGCTGCCGTCGGGCCGGGAGGCGGGCGATGAGGCGCGCCGACACCTTCGTGCTCATATCGCACCCGGGCGCGGCGCATTTCATCTACGAGCTGGTGGCGGCCGTGCAGCGCCTCGGTTTCGCCAGCCTGTTCGAGACCGGTTATTACTACAGCGACAAGGGCGTGCTCTCCGATCTGCTATGGCTCCTGCCGAGGAGCTGGCGCGAGCGCATCGAGCGTCAGCTGAAGCGCCGGCAATTTCCCGATCTCGACGAACGCTTCATCCAGCAGCATGCGCGGCGCGAGCTCGCCTATGTCGCGACGGCGCGGCTGTTTCCGCACCGGCCGCAGCTGGCCGAGCGCATGCTCTATCGCCGCAACCGCTATTTCGACCTGGTCGTCGCCAAGCGCATCCTGTTCGCGCGACATCGGCCGAAGCTGGTCGTGGCGCATGACACGAGCGGCGTCGTCACCATCCGGACGGCGCGCTCGCTCGGCGCCGTGGCGGTGCTGAACCAGGTCATCGGCCATATCGTGATCGGCGACCGCATTTTGCGCGAGGAAGCCGAGCGCCATCCCGAATGGGCGGATTCCCTGCATGCCGGCGCCCCCACCTGGCTCATCGAGCAATGCCAGAGCGAGGCGCTCGAGGCCGACCACATCCTGGCGCCTTCGGACTATGTGAAAGACACGCTGATCGAGATTGGCGTCGCGCCCGAACGGGTGCACATCCTGCCGTTCGGCGTGCGGCTCGACCGCTTCCGGCCGCCCGAGACGCCGAAGCGCAGCGACGGCAAGCTGCGGCTGCTCTATGTCGGCCAGATCAGCCAGCGCAAAGGGCTGAAATATCTGCTCGAGGCGGTGCGGCGGCTCGACGATCCTTCGATCGAGCTGACGCTGGTCGGCGGCATGGTCGGATCGGGTGCCGGCCTGAAGCCCTATGAAGGCTGGTTCCGGCATGTGCCGAACGTGCCGCATCACGAGGTGCAGCGCCTGTTCCAGCAAGCCGACCTGTTCGTCTATCCGTCGCTGCATGAAGGCTCGGCGAACGCCATCTTCGAGGCGATGGCGACCGGCCTGCCGGTGGTGACGACGCGCAATTCGGGGTCGATGGTGCGCGAGGGCCAGGAGGGCCATATCGTGCCGATCCGCGATCCCGACGCGCTGGCGAGTTGCATCGCCGCGCTGCGCGACGATCCGACGCGCCGCGCCGAGCTCGGCGAGAATGCGCGCTGGCGCTCCTACGATTTCACCTGGGACCGCTATCGCGCCGATCTCGGCGCGCTGCTCGACCGCATGCTCGAGGAGAACTTGGCCCCTCATGCCCGCGGTCCGATCGTGCGGCCGGAAGGTTATGCCTGAGCGGGCGGGAGCGGCGCTTTCGCCTAGGCGATCCCGGGCGCTTCGCGCCCGGCTAGGCGATCCCGGCCGCTTTGCGGCCGTGATTGCCTAGTTCATCAGCTTGCGGAAATAGGCGATCGTCTTGCCGAGGCCCTCGTCGAGGACGACGCGCGGCTGCCAATCGAGCAGGCTCTTGGCCAGCGAAATGTCGGGGCAACGCTGCTTCGGATCGTCGACCGGCAAGGGCCGGTATTCGATCTTCGATTTGGATCCGGCCAAGGCCAGCACGCGCTCGGCGAGCTCGCGCACCGTCATTTCCGCGGGATTGCCGAGATTGACCGGTCCGGTCACCTCGTCGCCGGTCTCCATGAGGGAGATGAAGCCGCTGACGAGATCGTCGACGAAGCAGAAGGCGCGGGTCTGGCTGCCGTCGCCATAGAGCGTGATCGGCTCGCCCTTGAGCGCCTGGATCACGAAATTCGACACCACCCGCCCGTCATTGGGGTGCATGCGCGGGCCGTAGGTGTTGAAGATGCGCGCCACCTTGATGCGCACCTTGTGCTGGCGATAGTAGTCGAAGAACAGCGTTTCGGCGCAGCGCTTGCCTTCGTCGTAGCAGGCGCGCGGCCCGATCGGGTTGACGCTGCCGCGATAGCTCTCGCGCTGCGGATGCTCGGTCGGATCGCCATAGACCTCGGAGGTGGAGGCCTGGAAGATCTTGGCGCGGACCCGCTTGGCGAGCCCCAGCATGTTGATGGCGCCGTGCACCGAGGTCTTGGTCGTCTGGACCGGGTCGAACTGGTAATGGATCGGCGAGGCCGGACAGGCCAGATTGTAGATCTCGTCGACCTCGATATAGAGGGGGAAGGTCACGTCGTGGCGCAGCATCTCGAAATGCGGATTGCTCAACATCGCCAGGATGTTGTCCTTGGTGCCGGTGAAGTAGTTGTCGACGCATAGCACGTCATGGCCGAGCCCGAGCAGGCGCTCGCACAAATGCGAGCCGAGAAAGCCGGCACCGCCCGTCACCAGGATACGCTTACGAGAGATCATGAGGGTCACTTTCCGGAGAAGCCGGCCGGTCGGCGGCGGCGGAGGCTTAGATAGCGCCCTCGCGCCGCTTCAGCAATCCGATATGGTTCGAGCGTCGCGGGCCGGCTCGCGAGCAAGCCGGCTTGCTGCGCCGCCGGGGGAGGGCGCTTGGCCGATATCGATGTCCTGAGGCGCTTCGGCTTCCTGCACTACAATATCGGCACCATCCATCTTGCCGAGGGCCGGCATGCCGCCGCCATCCGCTGCATCCGGGAGGCGGCGAACTGGGACACCGGCAATGCGCAGGAGGCGCTGCTGACCATCGCCGACGCGGCGGTGCGGGCCGGCAGCGACGCCTATGTCCGGCACGACATCGGTGGTGTTGTGCGAGCCGGCGACGCGCTACCGGCCGCGCGGACCCGACCGCCAGCTGACGCATGTGCTGGCCACGCTTCTGTGCCGCCGCGTGCAGGATTCGCTGGCACAGGATCGCGCCGCCGCGCTGGCGCTGCACGAGCGCACCCTGGCGCTTCTCGAAGCCTACCGCAGCCAGGGAATTGCGGCCTCGTAACCGGTATCGAGGAAGCGCAGGCCTTTCTTGTCCAGGATCGCGGCGGTGAGACAGCCGGTGCAGAAGGCGCCGGTGTCGAGCCCGAGCCGATTCGCTCTCAGATCCGGCGCGGCGCTGATGGTGTGGCCATGCACGACGAATTTCTCGAAGGGCTCGCTCGCGTCGAGAAAAGGCCCGCGGATCCAGATGAGATCCTCCTCGTCCTGCTCGGCGAGGGCACGGCCGGGACGCAGGCCGGCATGAACGAACAGGTAAGGGCCGACGCTGTGATGCAGCGCGAGACCCTCGAGGAAGGCACGGTGGCTGGCCGGCAGGACGGCCCTGAACCGCCGGGCGGTCGCGGCCAGGCTCGCTTTGTCGGCGTCCTCGTCAATGGCGACGCCATAGCTTGCCAGGGTGGCGCCGCCGCCATTGTTGAGCCAGGCCTCGGCCCGCCGGCCGTGGGCCAGAAAATCGAGCATGAGCGCCTCATGGTTACCCCTGAGGAAGACCGGCTTCAGCGCCCGCGGCAGGTCGGCCGCCAGGGTCGCCAGCCGCTCGACCACCCCGGCCGAGGCGGGGCCGCGATCGACATAATCGCCGAGAAAGACCAGCTCGGCCGGACCGCCGCCGGCCTTGGCATGGTCGCGGGCGATGAGCGCGAGCAGCCGGTCCAGCAGGTCGAGGCGGCCATGGATGTCGCCGACGGCGTAGCAACGCCAAGGCGGCCGCGGCAACGCGACCTTTGCTGACCCGCTCATAGCGGCATTATATAGTGGCTGGAATGGGCTGGTTCGACTGCCTGCCGTCCGCAAGCGGCCGCACCGTCGCCCTCGCCCCCGTCCCTGTCGGAGCACCTCAGGCGGCCGTTCGGGCCGTCGGTGGGGCGCCGCCGCCTGAGCGAGCGCATGGCCAAGCTGCAGAACATCATCCTGCCGAGCGACCTGCAGACACTGGTGCCGGGATTCCTGCGCGTCGCCGACGTGACGAGCGTCGCCTGCTCGGCCGTGCTCGCCTATTGGCTGCGCCAGGGCACGCTCGATATGCAGTTCTACTATGTCGCGGCCGTGCTGCTCGGCGCCGCCTTCACGCTCAACTACACGCACATCATCGGCGCCTATCGCGTCGACACGCTCAACAGCATCTCGCTGCAGCTCGTGCGCACCGTGCTCGCCTGGATCGGCGTCATGCTGACGCTGCTCGCGGTCGCCTATTTCACCCAGACCTCGGACTGGTTCAACCGCGCCTGGGTGGTGATGTGGTTCTTCCTGTCGGTGCTGGGCTTTGCGCTGGCGCGCTTCGGCGCCGCCATCCAGCAATGGCGCTTGAAGCGAGAGGGCAGGCTCACCATCGAGATCGCCGTGGTCGGCGCCCGCGAGCTCGGCCGGGCGACGCTGCAGCAGCTGAAGCAGGATCGCAGCGGCCTGGTGCGCATTGTCGGCGTGTTCGACGATCACCTGCCGCCCTATGCCGAGATCGAAGGCTGCCCGATCCGCGGCAGCGTCGACGATCTGGTGGCGCTGACCCGGCGCGAGCGCATCGACGAGATCGTCCTCGCCATGGTCGACCGCTCGCCCGAGGAGATCGAGGAGGTGCTGGCGAAGCTGCGGCCGGTGCCGATCAATACCAAGCTGTGCGCGCATTCGCTGCGCCTCAACATCCCGGTGCGCGGCTTCACCTCCTTCGCCGGCCTGCCGCTGCTGCATGTCTTCGAGCGTCCGCTCGGCGGTTGGGGCGGCTTCTGGAAGGGGCTCGAGGACCGCGTGCTCGGCTCGCTCATTCTCGCCATCTCGCTGCCGGTGATGGCGGCGGTGGCGGCGCTCATCAAGCTCGACAGCCGTGGCCCCGTGCTGTTTCGCCAGAAGCGCTACGGATTCAACAACAACGAGATCACGGTCTTCAAATTCAGGACCATGCACCATGATCGGAGTCCCGATCCGACGGTGCCGCAGGCCAGGCGCAACGATCCAAGGGTGACCCGGATCGGCGGGCTGCTCCGGCGGACCAGCCTCGACGAGCTGCCGCAGCTCTTCAATGTGCTCAGGGGAGACATGTCGCTGGTCGGGCCCCGCCCGCATGCGGTCGCCCATAACGAGCAATATGCCAAGATCATCGACGGCTATCTCGGCCGCCATCGCGTCAAGCCCGGCATCACCGGTTGGGCGCAGGTCAATGGCCTCCGCGGCGAGACCGACACGCCCGAGAAGATGCGGATGCGCGTGCAGTTCGACCTGTTCTATATCGACAATTGGTCGCTGCTGCTCGATCTCAAGATCCTGCTCCTGACCGGCTTTTCCGGCTTCGTGCACCGCAACGCCTATTGACCGCCGCGCTCCGATCCTGTCGGTATTTTAATAATCTCCACCTTACGATCTGATATAGTTCGCGAAAGCGGGACGGGTGAGGGAATGGAACCGACAAGGACAGTGGCCGCCGGCGCCGATCTGATGGGGCAGCGGCCGGCCAGCGAGGCGGGTCAGGAACTGGCGCTCGTCGAGTATCTCGATTTCGTCGGGCGCCACCGCGAAGGCCGCCGCGCCGTCCATATCCATCTCTCCAAGCTGCGCGAGCACAATCGCCGCGAGCATCACATGCGCATCGCGGTCGATGCTTTCGACGGGCTGCTGAAGCAGGTCGACGGCAAGGTCTTCCTGCTCAGCAATTCCGATATCGTCTTCATCTGCAAGGGCGCCAGCGCCGCCGACATCGATGCGGTGGTGACGCGTGTCCGCCTGCTGTTCAGCGACGATCCGCTGGCCCAGGAGGGCGGCGACGAGGATTCGCATTTCGCCACCTGGTACGAGCTCGACAACAAGTTCAACGAGGTCCTGGCCACCGCCAAACGGATGGCGGCCGAGGCCGAGGCGCGCAAGCGCGGCGTCAAGGCGCCGGCGCCGGGTGCCGCCCCCGGCCAGCCGCAGCGCGTACGCACGCCGCTGAATCCGCTGCTGCTCGGCAAGCTCGAAGGGCTGCTCGCCCGCACCGATCTCTCGAACCTCATGCGCCGGCAATCGATCTGCGCCATGACGCCGGGCTCGCCGCCGCAGCAGCTGTTCCGCGAGCTCTATATCTCGATCGCCGATCTGCAGAAGACAGTGGTGCCGGACGTCGACCTGTTCGCCGACCAGTGGCTGTTCCAGCGCCTGACCCAGACGCTCGACCGGCGCATGCTGGCGCTGATGACCCGCAACGACGATTCGACGCTCAACAGCGCGATATCCCTCAATCTCAACGTCTCGACGGTCCTGTCGCCGGAATTCCTCGCCTTCGACAAGGTGATCCAGACAACGGCGCGCTCCAGCATCGTCATCGAGCTGCAGAAGATCGACATCCTTGCCGATCTCGGCGCATTTTTCTTCGCGCGCGACTTCCTGAAGGAGCGCCGCTACAAGATCTGCCTCGACGGGATCAACTACATTACCTTCCCCTTCATCAACCGCGAGAAGCTCGGCGTCGATCTCATCAAGCTCGTCTTCTCGAACGAGATGTATGACGAGAAGCCGCCGGCGCGCGGCTTCGTCTCCTTCCGCGAGCTGATCGAGCAGACCGGCCGCGCCCGCGTGATCCTGTCGCGCGTCGATACCGAAGAGGCCGTGAAATTCGCGCACGGCCACGGCATCACGCTGTTCCAGGGCCGCTTCTTCGACAATCTCCTGAACACGCGCACCATCGGCACCGCGCCGCCGCCGCAACGGCCGGCGCCGCCGCGCATGACGGTCTAGCGCGCCGACCCAGGAGCGCCGACACTCCCCCTTGCGTCATGGCCGGACTTTTTCCACTGCTGTCCGGCAGGACGCGACTACTTCGCCGAGAGCTCGCGACGAGCGCGAGCATGACGATCGAGAGTGGTCGTTCCGTATAGCGATGCCACCGGATTCGCTTTACCGGACACCAATGCAACAAGTGCGGCCATGACGCCTATGGGATAGCGGGTCTTGCCGGTTGGCTCAGGCCTGCTGCCCGTGGCAGTGCTTGTATTTCTTGCCCGAGCCGCAGGGGCAGGGCGCATTGCGCGCGACGCGGCCCCAGCTGTCGGGCTGGGCCGGGTCGATATAGCGCCCGGTGGCCTCGTTCAGCACCAGACCACCGGGAGCGTCGCCGCGGCGGGGGCTGCGCTGCATGCCGGCGGGAAGCGGCCCTTCGTCGGGATCGCCGCCCGCATCCATCAGCGCCGGATCGGCATGCACCATGGTCATCTGCTGCGGTGGCGGCGCGAACATGGCGGGCTCGGGCTCGGCCTGCCGCAGCTCGAGATTCGCCAGCACCGTCACAACCTGGAAGCGGAAATGATCGAGCATGCCTTCGAACAGCTCGAAGGCCTCACGCTTGTACTCGTTGAGCGGGTCGCGCTGGCCGTAGGCGCGCAGTCCGATGCCCTGGCGCAGATGGTCGAGCGCCAGCAGATGGTCCTTCCAGCTCTGATCGAGGATCTGCAGCAGCAGGCTCTTCTCGGCCATGCGCATGAGCTGCGGCCCGAGATTGGCGGCCTTCTCCGCCATCTTGCGGTCGATCGCGTCGGACAGGCGCTCGAGGATCTCGGCCTCGGCGATGCCCTCCTCCTTGGCCCAGGCCTGGACCGGCAGGTCGAGGCCGAAGACGCGCGTCACATCCTCCTCGAGCTTCGGCGCGTTCCATTGCTCGGCATAGGCATTGGCGGGGATGGCTTCGGCGATGAGGTCGTTGATCACCTCGTGGCGCATGTCGACGACGGTCTGCGCGACATCCTCGACATTCATGATCTCGCGGCGCTGCTCGTAGATGACTTTGCGCTGATCGTTCATCACGTCGTCGTAGCGCAGCAGATTCTTGCGGATCTCGAAATTGCGCGCCTCGACCTTCTTCTGCGCGGTCTCGAGCGCCTTGTTGATCCAGCGATGGACGATCGCCTCGCCTTCCTGGAGGCCCAGGCGCCGCAGCATCACGTCCATGCGCTCGGAGCCGAAGATGCGCATGAGGTCGTCTTCGAGCGACAGGAAGAATTTCGAGTTGCCGGGATCGCCCTGGCGGCCCGAGCGGCCGCGCAGCTGGTTGTCGATACGGCGGCTCTCATGCCGCTCGGTGCCGATGACGTAGAGGCCGCCCGCCTCGACGACGATCTGCTTCGCGGCGGCGATCTCGGCGCGGATCGCTTCGGTGCGCGTCGCCTGCTCGGCCTCGTCGAGGATTCCCTCGAGGTCGGCCTTGACCCGCATCTCGAAATTGCCGCCGAGCTGGATGTCGGTGCCGCGGCCCGCCATGTTGGTCGCGATCGTGACCGCGCCCGGCCGCCCCGCCTGCGAGATGATGTAGGCTTCCTGCTCGTGATGGCGCGCGTTCAGCACTTGATGCTTGATCTTGCGCTTCTCGAGAAGCGCTGCGAGATGCTCCGACTTCTCGATCGACACGGTGCCGACCAGCACCGGCTGCTTGCGCTTCGAGCAGTCCTCGATGAGCATGATGATGGCATCGTATTTCTCGCGCGCGGTGCGATAGACCTCGTCGTCCTGGTCGGCGCGCGCCACCGGCATGTTGGTCGGGATCTCGGCGACGTCGAGCTTGTAGATCTCGGCGAACTCCGACGCCTCGGTCGCCGCCGTGCCGGTCATGCCCGACAGTTTCGGATAGAGCCGGAAATAGTTCTGGAAAGTGATCGAGGCCAGCGTCTGATTTTCCTGCTGGATCGTCACATGCTCCTTGGCCTCGAGCGCCTGGTGCAGCCCTTCCGAATAGCGCCGCCCTTCCATCATGCGGCCGGTGAACTCGTCGATGATGACGATCTTGTCGTCCTTGACGATGTAGTCGACGTCGCGGGCGAACAGCTTGTGGGCGCGCAGCGCTTGGTTGGCGTGATGGACGAGGTTGATATTGGCGATGTCGTAGAGCGAGCCATGCGTCAAGAGCCCGCTGTCGCGCAGCAGCGTCTCCATCTTCTCCTGGCCGCTCTCGGTGAAGGAGACGGTCTTCTGCTTCTCGTCCTTCTCGAAATCTTCGTCGACCAGCGCCGGCACCAGCTTGTCGACGGTGCGGTACATGTCGGAGGAATCCTCGGCCGGGCCGGAGATGATGAGGGGAGTGCGCGCCTCGTCGATCAGGATCGAATCGACCTCGTCGACGATGGCGAAGTTGAACGACCGCTGGACCATGTCCTCGAGCCGGAACTTCATGTTGTCGCGCAGATAGTCGAAGCCGAGCTCGTTGTTGGTGCCATAGGTGATGTCGGCATTGTAGGCCTCGCGCCGCTCCGGGTCGGACAGGTCGTGCACGATGCAGCCGACGGTGAGGCCGAGCCGCTTGTAGATGCGGCCCATCCATTCCGAATCGCGCTTGGCCAGGTAGTCGTTGACCGTGACCACATGCACGCCCTTGCCCTCGAGCGCGTTGAGGTAGGCCGCCAGGGTTGAAACCAGCGTCTTGCCTTCGCCGGTCTTCATCTCGGCGATCATGCCGCGATGGAGGATGATGCCGCCCATGAGCTGCACGTCGAAATGGCGCTGCCCGAGGGCGCGCGTGGCTGCCTCGCGGACGGTGGCGAAGGCCTCGGGCAGGATGTCGTCGAGCTCCTCGCCCTCGGTCAGGCGCTGGCGGAACTTCTCGGTCTGCCCGGCGAGCTCGGCATCGGAGAGCCGCTGGATCTCGGCTTCGGAGTCATTGACCGCCGTAACGGTGCGGCCGAGGCTGCGGATTAGGCGGTCGTTCGCACTACCAAAAAGCTGCCGGGCAAGGGCGCCGATCATCAAGACCTCTGGGGGCGGGAAGGCATTAGGCCGCTTCGCGGCAAATGACAGATAAGGGGGCGGTCCCGGGCTGTCAACGTAACCGGACCCGAAGGTTCCCTCGGGCTTTACGCCCCGGCCGGCATGCCTCTTGTGCCCATGGGAGTGATATGCGACACGCTAGCGCCGAGCGCGTCCGCGGCTGCGGGGCCCGGGCGCGCCATAGCTTTGCCCGCTTTTGCCGCCAGCCTCACGGGCTCCATTCCCCCGTTCCGGGATTCGCTAAATGATGTTCCGCCCCATGACTTTCGCCCGCCTGCTGAGCCTTGGCCTCGCCGGCCTGCTGCTGGCCGGATTCGCCCTGCGGCCCGCTCAGGCGGAGACCGTCGCCGAATTCGTGGCGCAACCCGCACCGACCGCCGATCCGGTGGTGGCGCGGGTCGATAAGAGCGAGATCCACCGCTCCGACCTGGTCACCGCGCTCAACAGCATGCCGCCCCAGGTGCAGCAGATGCAGATGAGCCAGATCTATCCGCTGCTCATCGACCGCATGGTCGATATCAAGCTGATCGCCGCCGCCGGCCGCGCTGCGGGCCTGGCATCCGATCCCGAGGTGAAGCGCAAGGTCGCCGAGGCCGAGGACCGCGCCATCCAGGAGGCCTATCTCGACGGCAAGGTGAAGAAGCAGATCACCGACGAGGCCATCCGGAAGAAGTATCAGGAAGAGCTGGCCGGCAATCCTCCCGAGGAGGAGGTGCATGCCCGCCACATCCTGGTCGCCAAGGAAGAGGATGCGAAGGCGATCATCGCTCAGCTGCAGAAGGGCGCCGATTTCGCCACCCTCGCCAAGTCCAAATCGACCGACGGCTCGGCCAAGGAGGGCGGCGATCTCGGCTTCTTCTCGCATGACGAGATGGTGCCGGAATTCGCCGACGCGGCCTTCGCCATGAAGCCGGGCGAGATCTCCAAGGTGCCGGTCAAGACTCAGTTCGGCTATCATGTCATCAAGGTCGAGGAGCGGCGCAAGCAGGACGCGCCGACCTTCGATCAGGCCAAGGAGGCGATCGCCGGCGAGATGCAGCAGGAGCTGACCCAGGCCGCCGTCAAGGAACTCCTTGCCAAGGCCAAGGTTGAGCGTTTCGACATCGACGGCAAGCCCTTCGTCGCCCCGATGCCAACGCTGCTGCCGGCCAAGTGAGGCCATTCGGAACCGAACGCCATGGATGCAGCCGCGCCGAAACCGCCCAAGACCATCGCCATCTCGCCGCTGGCGCCGGGCTCCTTCCCGGATCTGGCGCCGATCAAGGGCGTGCGATTGGGCGGTGTCGGCGTCGGCGTCCGCTATAGCGGACGGCTCGATGTCATGGTCGCGCTGGCCGATCCCGGCAGCGTCGTCGCCGGCTGCTACACCAAGTCGCTGGCGCGGTCGGCCTGCGTCGATTGGTGCCGCAAGGTCCAGAAGGCCGGCAAGGTGCGCGCCATCATCGTCAATTCCGGCAATGCCAACGCCTTCACCGGCAAGGCCGGGATTGCCTCGGTGAAGCGCACGGCCGCCGCCGCGACGCGCCTCTTCGGCTGCAAGGAAAACGAGGTCTATATCGCCTCGACCGGCGTCATCGGCGAGCCGCTGCCCGACGAGCGCATCACCGCCGGCCTGCCCGGCGCCGCGAAGGCGCTGAAGGAGGCCGGCTGGCTCGACGCGGCGCGCGCCATCATGACCACCGACACTTTTCCCAAGGGCGCGACCGCGAGCCTCGAGATCGACGGCAAGCGCGTGACCATCAACGGCATCGCCAAGGGCTCGGGCATGATCGCGCCGGACATGGCGACCATGCTGGGCTTCGTCTTCACCGACGCCGCGATCGCCCGCGATGCGCTGCAGGCGATGCTGACACGCGCGATCGACCGATCCTTCAACGCGATCACGGTCGACAGCGACATCTCGACCTCCGACACCATGCTGCTGGTCGCGACCGGTGCGGCCGGCAATCGCCGCATCACGGCGCCGAGCGGCGCCGGCGCCCGCGCCTTCCAGAAGGCGCTCGACCAGGTGCTCGCCGATCTGGCGCAGCAGGTCGTGCGCGACGGCGAGGGGGCGGAGAAATTCGTCACCATCGAGGTGACCGGTGCCGCGACGCCGCGCGCCGCGCGCCGCATCGGCCTCGCGATCGCCAATTCGCCGCTGGTCAAGACGGCACTCGCCGGCTCGGATCCCAATTGGGGGCGCATCGCCGCCGCCGTCGCCAAGGGCGGCGAGAAGGCCGACCGCGACAAGCTGCGCATCGCCATCGGCGGCGTCGCCATCTGCGACAAGGGCCAGCGCATCGAGGGCTATGACGAGACGCCGGTCGCGCGCTACATGAAAGGGCGCGAGATCGTGATTGCGGTCGATGTCGGCATCGGACGGGGCAAGGCCACGGTGTGGACCTGCGACCTCACCCATCGCTACATCGAGATCAATGCCGACTACCGGAGCTGAATCCTCCGCCAGGCCCGTGCTCGACCAGCCGCGCCTCGCCACCGAGCGTCTGGTCCTGCGGCCGCTCACCTTGAAGGATATCCCGGCCATCGTCGCACTCGCCGATGCCGGCGAGGGCGCGCTGGCGCCGGCCGCCATGCCCTATCCCTTTACCCGCGAAACCGCGCTCGGATGGATCGAGGATGCGGTCGACGAGCGGTTCCGCGGCGCCGGCCTCACCTACGGCATCGAGCGCCGCCGCGATCAGGTGCTGCTCGGCGCCACCAGCCTCATGACCAATCTCGACGACCGTCGCGGCGAGGTCGGATTCTGGATCGGCAAGAGCTTCTGGAACCAGGGCTACGCGACGGAAGCGGTGCGCCGCCTCCTCGATCACGCCTTCGGCATCATCGGGCTCGAGGAGGTGGTGGCGGTGCGGCTGCCAGACAATGCCGCCTCGCTCAGCGTCCAGCGCAAGCTCGGGCTGGTCGATGTCGAGCCGGGGCCCGGCGAGGAATCGCAGGCGACGGTCCGGCTCGCGCGGGTCACCCGGGCGCAGCATCTGGCGCCGCGCACGGTCGACCAGCTGGTGCTGGTCGTGGCGGTGGCGCTCGTCGATGTCGATGGACGGGTGCTGCTGGCGCAGCGCCCGGAAGGCAAGAAGCTCGCCGGCTTGTGGGAGTTTCCCGGCGGCAAGATCGATCCCGGCGAGACGCCGGAAGCGGCGCTCATCCGCGAGCTCAAGGAGGAGCTCGACATCGACGTGTCGGCGAGCTGCCTCGCCCCCTTCACCTTCGCCTCATACGGCTATGCCGATTTCCATCTGCTGATGCCGCTCTATGTCTGCCGCAAATGGCAGGGTGCCATCGTGCCGCGCGAGGGCCAGCGGCTGGCCTGGGTGCGGCCGGAAAAGCTCGGCGACTATCCGATGCCGCCGGCCGACCCGCCGCTCATCGCGATGCTGAGGGATCTTCTCTAGCCAGCCTTCTCGCCGGCTTTGCGTTCCCTGGCGCCCAAGGCATCGGCGAGCCGGTGCGTGGCGCTGCCGCGCCGGGCTGGTTTTGGCGTGCTCGCGGACGGCGCCCAGCCGGTCAGGAAGATCACCTGGAAGCGCGCGACGATACGGCCTTCGGCATCGGCATGGCGCGCCGCGTAGCGCACCGCCGCCTCGGCCAGGACGGTGCGCCGCGTCGGATGGCGCAGGCGCTCGGCGGCGGCGTTGGTCTCGCCCATGCCGCGGAGGTCGCGCATCAGCGCCAGCGCGTCGGCATAGGTCACGGTCAGCAGGTCGGTATCGATCACCGGCAGCGCGAATC
>Ga0207707_10003206_pt1 | contig 14524 bp, 14 predicted proteins | sample KBSC83BmetaG_FD_184336 | JGI IMG/M metagenome (GOLD analysis project Ga0207707, IMG submission 184336) | Corn rhizosphere microbial communities from Kellogg Biological Station, Michigan, USA - KBS C8-3B metaG (SPAdes) (version 2) | ecosystem: Host-associated > Plants > Roots > Rhizosphere ...
AAGGCAAAGCTCGCGGTGCCTTTCGTTGATACCATTCACCTGGTCGCCAATCCGGGAGGTAACGACTCGCGCCTGCATACCCTCGCGCGAGCTGATGTCGGGTGCGAGGCGCTTCCCGCTACGGCTCCCGATGACGCGTTCGCAACCGCGACAGGCCCGCGTGCGGCTAAACTGACCGCATAGCATGCTGAACGCCGCGCGGATCAGCGCACTCGCCGAGCGGAAATGGCCGGAGCTGCTTCGGGCGGAGGCCGCTGGGCAGGACGTATTCCCGCTTCATGTTCGAGTGGGGCGACCTCCGACCACAGGAGACTTCGCCGAGATTCGACGTGACGCTGCAGCGCTTGCTCATGACGCCAAGGGCTGGCGCATCGAGTGGGAAGACGTCCAGACCCGCAAGTGGGGACGGCAGCGATGGCCCGCGCGTGTCGTGTTCGACTCGCTCGAGCATGTGGCCGAGGCACTCGGACGCCGCGCGGAACTGCAGCAGGTTCGGACCGCGCTGCGTGACGCACGAGACAAACTACCGACGCTCGAAGCCTGGTTGCGCGCCAACGCTCACCGAGTTGCAGAGCACTCGTCTTACTGGGCGGATCTACTCGCGGTATGCGCGTACTTCGACTCGAACCCGCAACCGCGGTGCTACCCGCGCCAGATCTCCGCCGCACCAGATACAAAATTCATCGAGCAGCGTGAGGTGATTCTTCGTGAGATGCTCGACGCCGTGCTTGGTGAACGGGCGAACAGCGGCTCGCAAACGTTCGCCGAGCGGTTTCACCTGTTGAGCGAGCCACCGCAAGTCCGTTTCCGCTTTCTCGACGAGGAACTCCAAACGCTAAACGCATGGCCGGTCGACGACTGTACCGTGTCCGTGACGTCATTCGCCAGCGGGAAATGGAGAGTGCCACGTGCGCTCATTGTCGAGAACCGAACAGTCTTTCTCTGCTTGCCTCGAATGAGCGACACAATTGCCATTTGGGGCGCTGGGAAAGCTGCGTCGCTGCTCGCATCCTGCGATTGGCTGCGCGGTGCCGACGTTCTGTACTGGGGTGATTGCGATGAGGCGGGTTACGGAATCCTCTCCGCGCTTCGCGACCACTTTCCGCAGACCCGCAGTGTGCTCATGGACGTGGATACCTGGCGAGAATGGGGGCATCTCGCTGCCCCCGGGAAACGCGACGTCGGTGCGACACACCGCCGTCTGACGCCGAACGAACGGGACGCCCTTCACGAGGTCGTCCAGGGCCCTTGGGTTCTCGAACAAGAGCGCATCCCTGCCGCAGCCGCGGATGCGGTCTTGTCGAATGTCGACAGAATCCGACACGCCTAATTCATACGCGGAGCACATGCGCACCTTTGTTCCCGTTGGGCGCCGCCGGCGGCCACCACAGCGCTATCAGCGCCAATTCACTGCTGCGAAGCGCGTCGAGCCAGCGATGAACTGCGTTCGTTGCCTGAGCCGGAACCACGCGCGTCACGGCAGGCCATCGCCGATCGTTGTGTCGAACACGTCGTCGGTGCGCGCCATCTCGGCAATGAAAAGCGGATCCTCGGAAGCCTCGCCATAGGCAGCATAGACTCGTTTGCGCCGACGCTCACGCAACCGCTCTCTCACCACCTCCTCTACGAAGCCGCTGGCATTCGGAGCCTCACCAGCGTTAACAACCGTCCGAATCGCTTCAGCCACCGAGGTTCGAAGCTGGAAGCTCATCGTGTCCACAGGTCCTGTACTGCTCGCGCGTCGCGCACCCGACGGTTGGCTGTTCTGATTTCCGATCATCTGCCGCTCTGGCTGTGCCGATCTCGGGGAAGCCGGTGAAATGCGAGCTATAGTCTCGGCTGGGTATTCAGCGGCCCGACTCAGCGAGCTCACCGAGGCTGGAGATGCGAACCTCGCCATCCGGGAAGGTCGCGACAATATCGAGCCGTCCGCCCATTGCCTCGACGTAACGCCGCAGCGTGCTGACAAGCATGTCGGCGCGGCGCTCGAGTTTCGAGATCTCGTCCTGACCACATTCCATCGTCTCGGCGAGAGTAGCCTGAGTGAGCTCGCGCGCGTGGCGGAGCTCCTGTAACGGCAGCTCAGCGAGCATCGCCTTCGTCGCCGCCGCATTCCGAGCCCGGCGCTCTGGCGACATCTTCGCACGCAGTTCGTTGAAGTTCCTACGGCCACCACTAGCCGCCTTTCCCGCTGCCTTTGTCACGCTCTCCCTCGCGGAGTAAGGTCTCAAGATGCTCGTCATACAGATCGTCGGCGATGGCGATCATACGCTCGTAAAACTGATTGTCGCCGGTCTTGTCGCCGCCGATGAGGAGCAGACACACACGGCGCGGATCCCACGCATAGAAGATCCGGATCGGCTTCCCATGACGCTGGACCCGCAATTCACGCATTCGGCCGTGCCGCGAGCCCTTTACGTCAGAGCTGTATGGATAGGCCAACGTCGGACCGCGTTCTTCGAGCAGGCCGACCGTTCGGTCGATCACGTCCTGCTCGTTTTCTGTCAGTTCTTCCCACCAAACACCGAACTCGTCGGTGAACTCAACTTCCCACGCCATCTCATAGTCCCCTACCTGTGCTGCGTTTCGTGTCGGCAACCTGGCCGCCAGTAATGCCCTTTATTGCATATGCATTTTAATGCATTCAAACGGCTTCGTCAAGCTGAGTTGGTGAGCGCAGAGCGCTGGGGACCGTTGGGGACCGTTGAGGCTCGAATATGCGCCAAATTGTCAGCGCGTACGAAACCAAGCTGGCCGTGCACCGTTGATAATCAACGACTTACGCAACGAGCCCATTAGCTTCGCCACGCTTCCCAAGCTGGACGTCGTGGGTTCGAGTCCCATCGCCCGCTCCTTGAGTTGCCGACGCGTCAATCTCTTGCGAAAATCGGCCACCGATCTCGGCGGCCGATTTTTCGTGTTGTAACGGTCCCCAGAACGGCCCCCGCAATCTTGGACCGTGAGGACCATGGCCTTTAGAGATCTCGCATCGCGCTGGTATGCCGGCGAGTACGATCCTGTACGCTTGGCTGACGTCGCCGTTGGAGCCGTTGCACGGCTAACTGAAGGGTCTCAGGCTCGGGTCCCTGGTCTCAGGTGAACGACAACCGCCGTTACACCTGGGACCTCAGACCGGAGACCTGAGACCAACAACAATTCGACCCCACGCCTTCACGCTATTATGGCAACTGCAGTGGCAACCCACGCACATCCCGCGACCAGCACAGGTCTCGACCACCGCAAGATCGCCATCTGGGCGTTCATCGGGTCGGAGTGCATGCTCTTCGCGTCGCTCATCTCGACGTATCTGATCTACAAGGGCCGGAGCGTCGTCGGGCCGTATCCGCACGAGGTCTGCGACCCCGCGGTGCTCGGCGCGGTGAAGTGTCCGACCAAGATGAACGCGATCCTCAACATCCCCGTGACGTCGATGTCGACGTTCGTGCTGCTGATGTCGTCGCTGTTCATGGTGCTCGCGTTGGCCGCGGTCGAGAACAGGGGGAAGCCGGGCTACGAAGGATTGCTCGGCTCGTCCAAGTTCTGGCTGATGGCGACAGCGATCGCCGGAACCACCTTCCTCGGGTTTCAGGCGTTCGAGTTCACGTCGTTCGTGCACGAAGGGCTGACGATCCGCACGAACCTTTTCGGCTCGTCGTTCTTCACGCTCACCGGCTTCCACGGCGCGCACGTCACGGCCGGCGTGCTCTGGCTGCTCACATTGTTCGCGATCGACGTCAAGCGCGGGCTGCAACCCAAGGACGCGCTGCTCGTCGACATCTCGGCGCTCTACTGGCACTTCGTCGACGTCGTCTGGATCGCGATCTTCACTCTCGTTTACCTCATCCGATAGCTGCCGATCATGCCCGACCATCACGATGAGTTCACGCACACGAACCCTGAGATCGACGTTCACGCCATGGGCGAAGTGCACGAGCATCCGACGTGGAAGCAGTACAAGTGGGTGGCCCTGATCCTCACCGTCATCACGGTCGTCGAGGTCTGGGCGTACTACGTCCCGTCCTTCGTCGCCTCGCCGGCGTTCGTGCCGATACTGCTCATCATGTCGGCGCTGAAGTTCGCGATCGTCGTCGCGTTCTACATGCACCTCAAGTACGACCACAAGATCTTCCGCGCGCTGTTCACCGGGCCGCTGATGATCGCGATGGCAACCCTCATTTCCCTGCTCTTCCTGTTCGGGAAGTTCGCGGGGCGGTAGAGCGACGATGTGGATGGCAATCGCGCTGCTGCACACGGGCGCGAGTCTGAGCGTTACGAGCTTCACGGTCCACCCGAGCACGGTCATCGGCATCATCGGGTTGGCGGCGTTGTACGAGTGGGGACAACGGCGCACCCATCGGTCCGGGCGCGCCGCTTTGTTTTATACCGGCCTGGCGACGATGTTCTTCGCGCTCAATGGCTGGCTTCACGACCTGAGCGACTCGTATTTGTTCAGCGCGCACATGGTGCAGCACCTGTTGCTCGCGCTGGTCGTCGCGCCGCTGCTCGTCATGGGTGTTTCGGCGGAGATGCTCCGACCGGTGATCGCCGTACGCGGCATCGGCCCGATCGCTCGCTGGATCACGTCGCCGATCCGCACCTTCGCGATCTTCAACGTCGTCGTCGCGGCCTGGCACCTGCCCCCGCTGTATAACTTCGCGCTGGCGCACCATCCGGTACACATCGTCCAGCACTTGATGTTCCTCGCGGCGTCGGTGCTCATGTGGTGGCCGGTCCTCAGCCCCGTTCCCGAGCTGCCGAGGCTGAGTTATCCCGGACAGATGCTCTATCTCTTTTTGATGAGCATCCCAATGGCGATCATCTCGGTCTATATCGCCTACGCGGACGGCATTCTCTACCCAATGTATGCGTCGGCACCACGAGTGTGGGCGATCACGCCGATGAACGATCAGCTCATCGGTGGGTTGATCATGTGGATCCCGGGTGGGTTGTACTTCTACACAATCATCTCGGTCGTGTTTTATCGGTGGCAGCAGCGGGACGGCGTGGAGAGTCGAGCGGGTGCTCAGGTGGGCTGGATTAGGTCGTAGATCCAGGATCTCACTTCGAGCGCTTATATCGCAGCATCAACTGCTGCAACTCGAGTTCGCGCTCCTGAACTTTGAGCTTGGCCTGAATCAACTCGGATTCGGCCACGACGCCCGCCTCGCGCTGCCGCTCGAGACGGGCGGCACGTTCCTGGGCGAGTTTCAACTCCTGTTGGGCGACGACGACGTCCTGTTGCAGTTGCGCAGTCGCGAGGCGTGCGGTGAGTTGTTCGACCGGCGTTCCGCGGTCGACGAACTCCTTGCGGAGCGCCTGCTTCTGCGCCAAAACAGCCATCGCGCCGCGCGCGCGCGTGACCTCGGCGCTCGCCTCGACGGTGGCAAGCTCCGATCCCGCCCCGACCCGCGCACGACGCTCCGTCTCTTCGTACGCGCTCTCGGCGGCAGTAAGACGCTGTTGCGCCGCGAAGAGGTCCACGTTGATGCGGTCCTTCACGAAATCGCGGCTGCCGACCAGCGGCGCGCTGAGATCGTCGCGCGGCGGCTGCGAGGTAGCGGTGATCTCTTCCATGTTGTAGCGCGCCCGCGTGACCTGCACCTCCATGGCCCGTAGCTCCGCGATCGCGTTGGCAACCAACGTCGCGTCACCGGCTCCGGCATCGAACCGTCGCTTAGCGTTTGCGAAACGTTCGACCGCCACGTCGAGCCGAACCGCGGCAAGCGACGCGTCGGCGCGCGCTGCCTCGAGCAACGAATCGCGACGGGCCGAGTCGCGAATCTGTCCCGAGGCGATGCCGGCGGTGGCGCCAAGCGCGACGGACACCACGATGATAGCGGCCAGACCCATCCACCGCGTCCGGGCCGCAGGTTTGCGATTGTCGAGCTGTTGCTCCAGTCGGAGCGCGTTCACCACGGTTCGCTCGAGATGGTCTCGGAACTCCGGCGTCGGCTCCATCGTGTCGTGCGTCATGGTTCATCTCCATTGGCGGTGCGATCCGCCTCGATCTGTTTCCGAAGTTTTTGCCGCGCGCGGCGCAGGCGACCCTCAACCGCGCGCTCGGACAGGCCTTGGGACGACGCAATCTCGCCGACGCTCGCGCGCTCGAAGTGGAAGGTCTCGAGCAAGCGTGTTTGCGCGCGCGGCAGGTGCGCGAGCGCGCGTTCGACGAGTGATCGCCGCTGCGTTCGTTCGGCAGCCGCGTCGCCGTCCTCGTCCGGCACTTCGCCGACGGCGCCGTCCAACGATTGCTCGCCCGGCCGGCGAAAGTGATTGCTCAGCAGCCTCGCGGCGACCGTGGTCAACCAACCCAGCGGCCGATCGGGAAGGCCGTCCCGATGCCAGGCGCGAACTGCGCGGAGCCACGTTTCCTGCGCGATGTCCTCGGAGAGCGCGCGATCACCGTCGCACCGCCGCGCGACGAACCGATACAGGTCGTCGATCGTGTCGCGGTAGATGCGTCGGATGTCGTCTTCGGTCGCCGGACGATGCATCACAGCTCCGTGGGTTCCCCTGGCATGACACGGAGGGTCCCAAAAACCCACGCATCGGCGCGAAATCGCTCAATTGGGGTCAGACCCCAGTTCTTGAAATGGGGTCAGACCCCAGTTCTTGAAATGGGGTCAGACCCCAGTTTTGAAATGGGGTCAGACCCCAGTTTTGGGATGGAGTCTGACCCTATTTCGGTCTGGCCCTACGGCAGGGGGGCGTTCCCCTGCGCCTTCGCTCCCTTCACGTACACGTCGAACCAAGCGAGCCATCGCGCCCACTGATCGAGGTCCGTCTGGTACATGGCGACGCTGTGATCCTCGTATGGATACATGAACATCGCGGCCGTCTTCCCGAGTCCCTGCAGCGCATGCAGCATGCGGATCGACGAGATGGGCGCCGTGCCGACGTTCTGATCCTCGAGCGAGTGGTAGAGCAGTAGCGCTCCACTCAGCTTGTCGGCGCGGAAGAACGGCGACATGTCGAGGTACGTCGGCTCCGCGTCGAAGAAGGTCCGCCGCTCGCTCTGGAAGCCGAATGGCGTCAGCGACCGGTTGTACATCCCGTCGCCGGCGATGCCTGCCTTGAAGTAGGGCACGAGCGTCATTGCGTTCACCGTGCTGAACGCGCCGTAGCTGTGACCGCCGATCCCCAGCCGATTGCGATCGACGTACCCGGCCTCGACCACCGCATCCACGACCGCGTCGAGCGTCTCGCGCAGATCGCGCGTGTAGTTGTCGTTCATCTTGCCGCTGTCGCCGACGATCGGGAGATCGGGCTCGATCAACGCGTAGCCATGACCTACCCAGAGTTGCATCGTCGAGGCCGGGCGCTGGGTCGGGACCTCGGGGAAGCGATTGATGTTGGTTCCATACTGCACGCGATCGTAGTCACCTTGCGACGTGAACTCGCGAGGGTAGAACCAGAGAACGCCCGGAAGCTTCACGCCAGGCTTCCAATCTTTCGGCAGCGTCACGTCGACGAGGAACGTGAAGTTGTCACGCGGGCGCGTGACCGTGAGCTGTTGCACGACCGCCCCGGTGATCTCGGGCGCGACATCCTTGTTGTTCGTCAGCTTCTTGCTCGTTCCGGCCTTCGTGTCGCGCAGATACGCATCCGCGATCACCGTCGGCGTCTCGTGTGTGTAAATGAATTGCGAGTAGTCGTCGTCGAGCGCCGTGATGAATTGCTCGTAGGCGTCGGCCGGTGCGTCGAAGACCCGCGTGCGCTGACCGCTCTCGATGTCGATTCTGTCGACCCACGGCCGCGGACCTTTCGACCTGTAGTTCGGCCCGAAGGCGCGCGTCCCGGAGACATACACCGACTTGTTGTCGCTCCCCATCACGACGGCGCTCGTGTGATTCGGCAGGATTCTCGTGGCCAGTGTGCCGCCGACGCCAAGCGAGTCCACCGTCGTTACGCCGCCTCCACCACCCTGCCCTCGACGCGTGAAGCCGCCGCGGCCACCACCGCCAAAACCTCCGCCGCCTGGCAGCGAAACTCCCCGCCCCAGGTTGAGTTTTTTGCTCAGATCGGCCGTGCGAATAGCGAACACGGTACCGCTATCGCCGACGAACATGGTTTTCGCATCGGCGCTGTACGCAACGCTCGTCAGTCGCGGGCTGCCTTCGTACACGACCTTGGTGTCGCCGGGCCCAAAGGGCGGCGCCCAGCTGACGTATCGCACACTCGTCGGCTGTGGGCGAGCGTTGCCTGCCGCCCCCGTTCCCGCCCGACCGCCTGCACCAGCGCCGCCCGCGCGACCGCTGCGGCCTGAGCCCGCGGCGCTGTCGGTCGACCGACCCGACGGGAACACCGACTCGAGATACACGAGATCCGGGCCCGCCGGGTTCCATTGGATATTGCGCTTGCCTGGATCGAAGGCCGACGGTTGAGCGCCCCGGCCACCTGCCGCGGGAACGTCGTCGCCCGTTTGCTCATTCTCGCGCAACGGGGTCTTGCTCAACGTGACGAGCATCTTGCCGCTCGCATCCCACACCTCTTGCTCGGACCCGAAGCTGCCGATCGGTACACGGTACGAGAACGGCTCGACCATCCTGGTCACGCGCAGGAACTGACCGTCGGGAGAAATATCCACCGACCGGATCATCGCCGGACTGCCGAGCTTCTTGACCGCCTTTGTCTTTACATCGATCGACGCGAGCTGGCCCGTCGTGTAATAGGCAAGAAGAGCCTTGTCGTGCGGATCCTCGAGGAGCGCCGGGTGGATCACCTGCGGCATCTTCTTGCCTTCGGTGAATCGAACCTGCGGGCCATCCTCGATGTCGTCGGCGCCATGCGTCGGCTTCGCGCCGCGGTTCTCGGGGACTAGCACCACCACGACGCTCTTACCGTCTGGCGCCCACTCGAAGCTCGTCACGAGAGTGGCGAGGAGCGGGGTCTTCGTGACCTGCGTGGATTTTCCGCTCGCTACGTCGGCGACGAACACATGGGAAGCGGATTTCGTGCTGCCGACGTACGCCACCTGGGAACCGTTGGGCGACCAGGCAGGCGATGTGACGGTTATCCCGCTTGCTACCTCGAGCGACCGCGTGCTGCCCGTGCGAGGATCGACGAGCTGGAGCCCCGGGTCGTCCTTCATCGTCACCGTTCTCGCGCGATTGGCGAGGGTGTCGATCTGCAGGCCGGCCAGGTTGATGTGGCCCTTGCCGTAGTATTTCAGATCGCCGCGTTCCGGCCCAACTGTCCGCAAGAACCATTTCCGATCCGGACTCGGCGACGTGAACGAGATGTCGACGCGCGGCGCGGTGATGACGCGCTCGATCAGCGCGGGTGGGTGGACATACTTCTCGGTGCGCAGGATTTGTTGGGGGTCCCACGAGGGCGACGCGGCCTGAACCGGCGCTTGGGCGAAAAGCCGGGCGGAGGCCAGCCCGAGGACCATGAAACGGGAGAGTTTGCGACCGATCATTTCGATGCTCGGTGGGGATTTTCGGGAAGAGAGCTTCACCCGAACTTACGCCTCCGTTACGTAAGCCGCTGGGGCCCTTTCCGATACCAACCGGGTAGGATATAAGTCCTAACCATATGGCCCGGGCGTCACTCTTGCCCCTGTCGCGATTGCTCCCACGCGGGAGGTCCATGTGAGCACAACGCTCCCAGGTTCGAGCACTAAATTCGCCGACGGCGTCGAAGCCACGGTCGCGTCGACGCAGGTCGCCGAGGCACGCCCGACGGCGCCGCCGCGCGAACGGCTGATCTCGCTCGACGTATTCCGCGGGCTGACCATCGCGGGAATGCTCCTCGTCAACGATCCCGGCACTTGGAGCGCCATCTATCCGCCGCTCGAGCACGCCGCCTGGAACGGGTGGACGCCAACCGACCTCATCTTCCCGTTCTTCCTGTTCATCGCCGGCGTCACGACGCACCTGTCGCTGACGGCGCGACGCGCGCGTGGGGACGATGAAGGCGCCATCCGCCGCCAAATCATCAAGCGCGGACTGCTGATCTTTTTGCTCGGCTTCCTGGTGAACGGCTTCCCCTATTTCACATGGGGCGACGTCACCGGAATCGCGCACCCGAACTTCCTCGAGCGCGTCGTCGATCGACTGTACCACTGGCGGATCATGGGTGTGTTGCAGCGCATCGGTCTCGCGTATTTGTGCGCCGCGCTGCTGTCTCAGGGGAAGAGCGTCAAACGTCAGGTCATCACAATCGTCGTCCTGCTCTTCGGTTACTGGTTCGCGATGACCGTGCTGCCGGTGCCCGACAGCGGCGCGATGGGGCAGATCGTTCTGAACGACGCGCCCCGTACGATGGCCGCGTGGTGGGACCGGCTGCTTCTCGACTGGACGCGCTTCGGCCTCGGCAACCATCTCTGGATCAATAGCCTGACGTGGGATCCGGAAGGTCCGTTCTCGACGATCCCCGCCATCGGCACCGCGATGCTCGGCAACCTCGCCGGTCAGTGGATCGGCTCGAAGCGTCCGATCCAGGAGCGGCTCAACGGACTCTTTGCCGTCGGCGCTCTCGGGATGATGATCGGCTTGATGTGGAACTGGTCGTTCCCGATCAACAAGAGCATCTGGACCAGCTCGTACGTCGTCTTCTCGGCGGGCATGGCCTGCGTCGCGATCGCGGCGATCATGTGGATCGTGGACGTTCACCGCGTGAAAGGCTGGACCAAGCCATTCGTCATCTACGGAATGAATCCGATGGTGGCGTTCGTCGGATCAGGCGTGATGGCACGGTGCATCTACTCGATCTTCACCGTCACGTATCAGGGCAAGAAGATTCCGCTTCAGGCGGGGATCTACAACGTGCTCTTCCTGTCGTGGCTCGAGCCGGTGAACGCGTCGCTCGCATTCGCGTTGACCTTCGTGCTTTTCTGGTTCGCTATTTTGTACGTGCTGTACCGCAAGAGAATCTTCTTCAAGGTCTGAGTCGACGGTCCCAATGTTGCCCGATAGGCGTGTGATGAGATCTCGTACGACACGAACGGCAGTTTTGTCCGCCTGTCTGGCGGCGTTCACCGTCGCGTGCCTCCCTGGGCACGTCGATGCGCAGAGCCGTTCGACCAAGAAAAAACGGACCACTCCGATAACGCGTACGGCAGCGCGACAACACTCCGCCTCGGCCGCGCCGACGTGGAGCGCTCCGCGCGGCGCCAGCGCGCTGGCCGACGCCGTGGGCGACGCGCTGGCCCATCACACGCGCAGCGGCGAATGGGGCGCGATCATCGTCTCGCTCACGCGCGGCGACACGCTCTTCTCGCAGAACGCCGACGCGATGATGCAGCCGGCGTCGACGATGAAGATGTACACCTCCGCGGTGGCGCTCGACCGCTTCGGTCCGGACTACACGTTCCACACACCGGTACTGCACGACGGCACAATCGGCGCCGACGGAACGCTGAACGGCAATCTCTATCTGCGCGGCGTCGGTGATCCGTCGCTCAGCACGCGCTTCTGGCACGACGACAATCCGATGGACGAGCTGGCGAAGCAGATCGCCGCCAAGGGTATCAAGCGCGTCCACGGCGACGTCGTTGGCGACGCCACTGCCTTCGACGACCAGCTCGTTCCCGATGGTTGGAAGTCGAGCTACCTCGGCGCGTCGTACGCGGCGCGCGTATCGGCGCTTTCGCTCAACGAAAACCTCGTCTGGGTGGCGGTCCAGGCAAATGGCGGTAAGGCGCAGGTGACGCTGGAGCCGGCATCCACGGCGATTCCGCTGAGCAGCTCCGTCACCGTATCCGGCGGAACGGGCGGCCGCATCAGCGCCTCGCGACGGCCGGACGGCTCGATCGCGGTGCGCGGCTCGATCGGTTCGCGCTCAGGGCCGCTCAAGTACTCGCTCGTCGTAGACAACCCACCGCTCTTCTCGACGGGCGCCTTGCGCGCTTCGCTTCAGAAGGCGGGCATCGCTGTCGACGGCCAGACGAGACTCGCCGCGACGCCGAGCGGCGCGACCGAGATCGCGGCCGTGGCGTCACCGCCGCTCGGCCAAATCATCGGCGAGATGGATCGCGAAAGCATCAACGTCGTCGCCGAGTTGCTTTACCGCGCCGCTGCACACTCGGCGCTGAATCAGCCGGGTTCCGCCGAGACCGGCCTCGCCAACTTGCGTGAGTTTCTCACCAAGAAGGTCGGGGCACCGCCGAATGTCGCCGATGTCGCCGACGGCAGCGGCCTCTCCACGCTCGACAAAGTCACGCCGCGCTCGATGGTGGAGCTCCTCGGCTACGCGCACCGCGCCGAGTGGGGGCCGGTCTTCCACGCCGCGCTTCCGGTGGACGGCGAGTCAGGAACGCTCAAGCGGCGCTCGAAGGGAACGCCGGCCCGCGGCAACCTGCACGCCAAGACCGGGACTACCAACACGGTCGCCGCTCTCGGCGGGTTCGTTACCGCCAAAAACGGCGAGGTGCTCGCGTTCTCGCTGATCTACAACGGCTCCGATCGGTGGAACGCCAAAACCGCGATGGATCAGATCGGGGCGACGATGGCGGAGTTTATCAGGGAATGAGCTGTCAGCTAACAGCTAACAGCTAACAGCTAAACCGATCAGCGAAACTGTACGAAACGCGGCAGCCAAAGGCTGCCGCGTTCCTTCTTTCTGATAGCTTTAGCTGTCGGCTGAAAGCTGTTTAGCTGGGCGTTAGCTCTGCCGGATTTGAATTCCGCGCTTTCCCAACTCGGCGATGTACAGCTCTGGCGGAATGCACTCGTCCGGTGTGTGGACGCCCGCCGGCTTCACTTGTCCGCGCGCCTGCATCATTCCGGTGATCGACAGTGAGTAACCCGTCGTCCGCATCATCGCGCTGACGTGATGCTTCTCGTCGTACCGATCGACGAGCTCGAACGATCTCGTGGCCGCCTGGCCCTTCCTTTTCCCCGTCACCACGACACGCAACGCCACGAGGTCGTGACCCTTCGGCTTCGTGAGCTTTGGTTGGACGATGGAGATGAATACGTCGCGCGGGATGACCTTCGTGCCCTTCACGTCCACCGGCTTGAGGTCGAGGAGCCCGAGCGAACGTATGTTGCGCATGATGTCGGCGTGACCCGGATACCGCAGCGTCTTGTACTCCATGCGCGGGATTTTTCCTTCGTAGCGGAACGCCATCGTCGACAGCCCGCCCGCCGTGTGAAACGCCTCGAGTTCTCCGACGGGCGCGTCGAAGCGCACGGCCTCGATCTCGGAGAGCGCCTCGACCTGTGTGCGCTGTCCGCCGCGAATCACCCAGGAGAGCGTCGTGTAGTAGTCGAGCGCGCCCTCGAGTGAGTAGACGAGCATGTAGTTGAGCGGCGGCTCCGGCTGCTGCGGCAATCCACCAACGAAGATCTTCACCGACTCCACCTCGTCGAGCTGCTCGATGCCGTACTCGGCGAGGATGTTGACCATGCCTGGAGCGAGCCCGCAGTCGGGAACGACTGTCACGTTCTTTTTGCGCGCGTCGCCGTCGAGCTCTTTCTGCTTGAACACGATCTCGGTGTTGCCGCCGAGATCGCAGAAGTGCACGCCCGCCTGCACGGCGAGACGCGCCATGTCGTAGTTGAAGTAGTATGGGATCGCGCTCATCACGGCGTCGCATTCGCGCATCGCGCCGAGCACTGCCTCGTGGTCGCGAACGTCGAGCGTCGTGGGTAGAAGGCGCGGCCCCGAGTACGGGGCGAGAAACTCCGGCAGGTGAGCAAGATGATGATCGGCGAGCCTGACCTCCGTCACTTCGGGATCCTGGAGCAGATCGTACGCACACGCCGAACCCTGCAGTCCCGCGCCTAACACAAGCATTCGCATTCCGTGCGTCTCCACATGAGCGTGATTGGTGTCATAAAGCTACAGGGTCCGAGTTGACGCGGCAGCGTTCCGCGTGCACGATGTTCGCACTCGAACCTGAGCATGGGCGCGCCGATGCACGACACGGGAACCGACTGGCGGCAACACCTGATCGACGACGACGCACGAATCGGCGCGTTGTTGCGCGCTACCAAGCGCATCGCCGTGCTCGGGATCAAGGTCGAGCCGCATCAGCCGGCACACTTCGTCCCGGCCTACGCGCAGCGTGCCGGCTTCGAGATCGTTCCCGTCCCCGTGTACTATCCCGACGTCACCGAGATTCTCGGAGAGCGCGTCTATAGGAGAATCGCTGACATCCCGGGCGACGTGGACATCGTCGAAGTGTTTCGACGCAGCCACCGCGTGCCCGAGCATGTGGACGACATCCTGACCAAGGCTCCGAAAGCCGTTTGGATGCAATCAGGGATCTGGAACGACGAGGCGGCCGAGCGTCTCGCCCGCGCCGGCATAGACGTCGTTCAGGACCACTGTCTGATGGTCGAGCTCCAGCACCACGGCTGGTAAGCCGTCGACGGCTCAACGCTCGATCAGGATTCGTCCTCGTCTCGAGTCGATCGTCCAGCGGCGGCCGCGCAACTGGTTGCCGACGTTGGGCACCCCCGCGGTCCCCCAGCCATCGGTGCTCGCGACCAGCAGCATCCCGTTCGAGAGAAGTGTGGCCACTTCAGTCGCCGTGGATGGCTGCGGACCGAGCGCGCCGCTGGAGTGCAGCTCG
>Ga0207707_10003210_pt1 | contig 14520 bp, 13 predicted proteins | sample KBSC83BmetaG_FD_184336 | JGI IMG/M metagenome (GOLD analysis project Ga0207707, IMG submission 184336) | Corn rhizosphere microbial communities from Kellogg Biological Station, Michigan, USA - KBS C8-3B metaG (SPAdes) (version 2) | ecosystem: Host-associated > Plants > Roots > Rhizosphere ...
CCGCCTGCCGCTCGACAAGCCGCTCAACTTCGCCGACCGCGAGTACTTCCGCCGGCAGAAGGCGAGCGGGCGCGACGAGATGATCATCAGCGAGCCGGTGATGGGCCGCATCACGAAGCAGTGGGCGCTGCAGTTCAGCCGCCCGATCCACGACCGTGGCGGCCGCTTCGCCGGCATCATCGTCGTCGCCCTGCCGCCGCCCGCCCTCGAGACGGTTTATCGCGATGTGCGGCCGTCCAGCGACGACGTGGTGACGCTGCTCCGCTCCGACGGCGCGGTGCTCGCGCGCACCGGCGGCCTGGAGGAGGCGAGCCGCGCGCCGCTGAAGGGCCTGACCGGCCTCGGCCAGAGCGATCCGCCTTCGGGCAGCTTCCAGGGCTCCGGGCGCCTCGACGGCGTAGCGCGCCTCGTCGCCTACAGCAAGGTGCGCAGCTGGCCGCTTGCCGTATACGTCTCGCAGGACATGGAGAAGGTGCTCGCCGGCTACCACTGGCAGCGCATGGTGCTCGTCACGGCGGGCGCGGTCGCCACCGCGCTCCTCGCGGTGCTCGCGCGCCTCTCGCATTCGCGCATCAGGCTGCGCGAGCAGCTCGAGGAGCACGAGCGCCGCTCGGCCGAGGGCCGCGAGCGCATGATGCTCGAGCTGCACGACGGCGCCATCCAGTCGATCTATGCCGTCGGCATGAACCTCGAGCGCTCGCGCGAGCAGATCGACAAGGACCCGGTGGGCGCGAAGCGCGCGATCGCGAGCGCCTCCGCCCACCTCAACCTCGTCATCCAGGACATCCGCAACTTCATCGCCGGCCACACCGACGAGCCGGGCGGCGAGGCCGAATTCATCGAGCAGCTCGAGGAGCTGCTGCCGCCGCCGTCGAATGCGGAGGCGCCGCAGTTCCAGGTGGACGTGGACCCCGCGGTGGTGCGCGAGCTGACGCCGAGCCAGGGGCTGCATCTCCTGCGCATCGCGCGCGAGGGAGTGAGCAACGTGATGCGCCATGCGTACGCCGCGAAGGCGCGCATCTCGCTCTCGCGCGCCGCGGGCGGCCGCGTGCGGCTCGAGATCGCGGACGACGGCATCGGCATGCGCGAGGACGCCGCCCAGTCGCGCGGCCTCGGCCTGCATCACATCCACGCGCGGGGACAGAAGCTCTCCGGCCGCGCGATCATCGACTCGGCCCCGGGGCGCGGCACGCGCATCGAGGTCGAATTCCCGGGCAAGGCATGACGATCGATCTATTGCTGGTGGACGACCACGAGATGGTGCGCGCGGGCCTGCGCTCGCTGCTCGCGGGCGTGAACGAGATCAACATCGTCGGCGAGGCGGCGAGCGTCGCCGAGGCGGTGCGCGAGGCGGAGCGGCTGAAGCCGCGGGTGGTCCTCATGGACCTGCGGCTGCCGGACGGCAGCGGCATCGACGCCTGCCGCGACATCCTCTCGTCCCTGCCGCAAACGCGCATCCTCTTCCTCACGTCGTACTCGGACGAAGAGGCGATCGTGTCGACCGTGATGGCCGGCGCGTGCGGCTACCTCATGAAGGAGATCGGCCAGCACGCGCTCATCCGCGCGATCAGCGATGCGGCCGCCGGACGGCCGATCCTCGACTCGCGCAGCACGCAGCCGGTCGAGACGAAGATCAAGAGCGTGGCGCTCTCGCCCCAGGAGCGCCGCGTCCTCGCGCTCGTGGTCGAGGGCAAGACCAACAAGGAAATCGCCGCCGCCCTCTATCTCAGCGACAAGACCGTCAAGCACTACCTGAGTAACGCCTGCGTGAAGCTCGGCGTCAGCCGTCGTTCGCAGGCGGCGGTGATCTTCGCCCGGCAGGAGCGCAAAGGCTAAATAAATAGGGACAGACCCTAATTATTTTTTAATTAGGGTCCGTCCCTATTTTTATAGCGACTTCAGGTACTCGACCAGATCAGCCGCCTGCGGCGCGCTGAGCCCGAGCCCCAACTTCGTGTTGTACGTGTTCACAACGTCGGCCAGCGTCGCGGCGGAGCCGTTGTGGAAGTACGGCGCGTGCTGCCAGACGCCTTTCAGCGGCGAGGTGCGGTAGAGCTTCGTCGCGCTGCGCGCCGCATAGCTCGGCGTTTCCGGCTCCGCCATCGAATCGCTCGGCGGGTGAAGGCGCGTGTTGGCGTCGGTGAATTGCGGGCCGCTGTGGCAGGTGGAGCAGCCGCCCTGGTTCTCGAAAACCGCCTTGCCGCGCGCCGCGGCGGCGACATCGAAGCTGCCGGCCGGCGGCATCGGCGCAGCGAGCGAGAGCTGGTACGCCTGCAGGCCCTCGAGCTTCGAGCTCACCCGGTCGTCGCTGCCGTTGGTGACGTTCACGCCGATGCGCGCGTCGGAGAACGAGCCGTGGCCGCCCATCTGCGTCACCGCGACGTAGCGGTTCCAGTACTGGATGTCGCTGCCGTCGCCCGTGTACGTAATGCTGTTGATCCCGGCGAGGCCGTACGCCGGCGGGATCACCGTCGGCCCGTTCTGCCCGTCGAAGTTGAGCCGCGGATCGTATTTGCCCGGCCCCCAGCTCGTCAGGATCGTCTTCACCGTCGGCACGTCGGTGCCGAGCGCATCGGCGAGCGGCTGCAGGTTGGGCGACAGCGAGACGATCAGCCCGACGTCGAGATCGCGGTTCGGCCAGCCGTCCAAACGCTTGCCGATGCCCGAGGCGAACGAGTTGTCGACCGTGGAATGGCACAGCGCGCACGTGAAACCGACGCGCGTGAGGGTGTCGTGGCCGTTGATGTTCTGCACCGTGCCCTTCACCCCGATCACCGCGTTCAGCTTGACGAGCGCGATGGTGTTGGCGGGATCGTTGAGGTCCACCTGGCCGGCCTTGATGGCGGCGGCAAGGTCCGGCGGTATCGCGTCGGAATCGACCTTCAGGCCGACGGACAGCGCCGTGGCGGGCGACACCGAGCTCACCACCTGTTCCATCTGCAGGACGTCGGTCCACTTGGTTTCGTCGCCGAAAGTATCGAAACGGAACGTCTGCTGGCCCTGCGCGACCAATGCCGCGCGATCCGCGCTGGTCGAATCCGACGAGGCGCTGCCGCCGCAGCCGTTGATGACGAGTGCCGTGGCGCCGAGCGCGCCGAGGAGCTTGAGCTTCATCGCGTTTCCTTCCCGGAGTTTCTTGGTGGGCACGCAATGGATGAAGCGATTGCGGCGCGCGTTTCTACCGGACGCCGCCGCGCCGGGAGGAAAAACGCCTAGCGAAAGAGCCGGAACGCGATGCTTCGCCGCGTCATCGAATCAGGGGCCTACTTTTCGAAACGACTGGCGGCCTCGCGCGCCTGCTGCGCACCGGGCGAGTCGCCCCGCGCTTCGCGCGCGGCGGCGATGAGGCGCCAGTTGTCGGCGCGCAGCGCGTTGTCCTTGCCGGCCCACGACTCGGAGCGTAGCGCCGTGCTCTCGGCCTGCGCGTAGTCGCGCTGCTGGAAGCGCACGCGCGCGAGCTCGGACCACAGCCGAGGGTTGCGTGGCTCGATGCGTAACGCGCGCTCGAGTGTCGCCGCGGCGTTCGACAGCCGCCCGGCGGCAGTATCGGCCCGCGCGCTGTCCATCAGGCTTGCGACCGCCGTGCTTTCCTTGGTTGCCGGCCGCACCACCGGTGGTGCGGTGGGCTCGCTCGGTCCTGGCGCAGGCGTGGAAGTCACGACCGGCGCGGGCGGCGTCGCGGCGCAGGCCGCGAGCATCAGCAGCAGCAAAAACCTTAACGACCGAATAGGCGCTCCAGCCAGCTTTTCGCTTTCTTGACCGTATTGTCGACTGCATCGACGGCCGCGCCTACTGCGCTCGCGCACGGTGCGCGATCGGCGGGCGCGGAGCCCTGCACGAAGGGCAGCTCGACCGCGCCGGGGCAGCCGCTGTCGCCGCGCAGGTTGGTCTGCGGGTCGATCCAGACGTCCTCGATGCGCTCGGGCTTGGGCTGGGCGAGGGGCTCGGCGCCGAGGGCCGCCATCAGGTCGCCCCATATGGGAAGGGCCGAGGCGGCGCCGGACAGCCGCGCCGGCCGGTTGTCGTCGTAGCCGACCCAGACGACCGCCAGGCGGTCGCCGGTGAAGCCGGCGAACCAGGCGTCGCGCTGCTCGTCGGTGGTGCCGGTCTTGCCGGCCGCGTTCACCTCGGGCGGCAGGAAGTTGCGCAGCCCCTGCGCCGTTCCCTCGCGCACGACGCCCTGCATGGCGGCGGTGATGAGGTACACGGGCTCCGCCGGGAAGGCCTGCTCGACGTTGAGCGGGTAGCGCTGGAGCGGCTTGCCTTCCTGCGTGGTGACTTCGCGGATGGCACGCAAAGGCGAGCGAAAGCCGCCGCTCGCGAGCGTCTGGTACATCTGCGCCACCTCGAGCGGGCTCATCTCGGTCGCGCCGAGCAGCGTCGACGCGAAAGGACGCAGCTCCCGCTCGACGCCGAGCTTCTTCACCGTGCCGAGCACCTTGTCGAGGCCGATGTCGGTGCCGAGCCGGGCCGTCGCCGCGTTGTACGACTGGGCGAGGGCCGTGCGCAGCGGCACGACGCCGTGGAACTTCTTGTCGTAGTTCTGCGGCGCCCAATCCGGCGCGCCGCGGCTCTTGTAGACGAAGGGGCCGTCGTCGAGCGGCGTGATGAGCGTGTACTTCGAGGGCTCGGCGAGCGCCGTCAGGTAGACGGCCGGCTTCAGGAGCGAGCCCACCGGGCGCGCCGCATCCATCGCGCGGTTGTAGCCGCGATAGCGCGCATTGCGGCCGCCGACCACCGCCTGTACCTCGCCGCTCTGCGGATCGGTGACCACGACGGCGCCCTCGAGCCCGGGCGGCCCGAAGCGCTTCGTGCGGTCGAAGTCGTCCAGCTTCTTCGCCAGCGCGCGCTCCGCCGCGCCCTGCACGCGCGGGTCGAGCGAGGTGAAGATGCGCAGGCCTTCCGAGCGCAGGTCCTTCTCGTCGTAGTCGCGGCGCAGCTGGCGGTGCACGAGCTGCTGGAAGGCCGGGTAGGGCGACGTGCCCACCAGCGGCTTCTGCACCACGCCGAGCGGCGTCGAGCGCGCCACGGCGTACTGCTCGCCGCTGATGAAGCCGAGCTCGCGCGTCTCGCGCAGCACGAGGTTGCGCCGTTCGAGCGCGCGCTGCGGATGGCGGCGCGGATCGTAGATCGCGGGGCCCTTCACCAGGCCGACCAGCATGGCCGACTCGGCGAGCGTCAGGTCCTTCACCTCCTTGCCGAAGTAGAACTGCGCGGCGAGGCCGACGCCATGGACGGCGCGGTCGCGGTCCTGGCCGAGGTAGATCTCGTTCAGGTACGTCTCGAGGATCTCCTGCTTGCTGTAGTGCGCCTCCAGCAGCACCGCCATGACGAGCTCGGTGCCCTTGCGCGTGAGCGTCCGTTCCGGGGTCAGGAAGAAGTTCTTCACCAGCTGCTGCGTGATGGTGCTGCCGCCTTGCGTGCGCCCCGCGCGCAGCACGCTCGCCGCCGCGCGCCCGATCGCGCGCAGGTCGAAGCCGTGGTGCGAGAAGAACTTGCGGTCCTCGGTGGCGACCAGCTCGTCGACGAAGTGCTTCGGCACCTCGGCGAGGCGCACGAGCACGCGGTCTTCGTTGCCCGCGGGATAGATGCCGCCGATCGGCAGCGGCTCGAGCCGCGCGAGCGGCAGCTCGCGGCCTTCGCTGTCCGCCAGGCGAGCCACGGTGCCGTTGTCGAAGCTGATGCGGATGCGGCGCGCGGGCTGCGCGCCGTCCCAGAACATGAACGGGCGCACCGACACGTCGAGCTCGCTGCCGTTGGAGAGGAACCAGCCGGACTCGTCGGCCCGGCCGCCGACCCGGTAGCCGAGCTCGCGCAGCTCGTCCTCGATGTCGCCGCGGGCGATGCGCAGCCCCGCATGCAGCTCGAGCGGCCGGGCGTAGATGCGCGCCGGCAGAGCGAAGCGCCGCCCTTCGAACTCGGCCTGCACGCGCAGGTCGAGGTGCAGCACGAACGCGAGAAACACCGCCGTCGTGCCGAGCACCAGGTAGCTGATATATCTTACGATGCGAGACCGACGCGCCACGCCGCGATTCTAGCGTCGACAACACCAATAACTTGCCGCTCGAACGCCCACTAGTTCCTGTATCCGGCCCCCGACAGTGGCTCGCCGATTTCGGCGGCGTCTATTTCGGCAACGCGATCGTCGCGTTTCTCTTCGCGTGCACCGGACCGGTCGCGATCATCCTCTCGGTCGGCGCGCAGGGCGGGCTCGCCGAGTCCGACATCGCGTCCTGGATCTTCGGCGCGTTCTTTATCAACGGGCTCTTGAGCATCGCCATGTCCGCGGTGTACCGCCAGCCGCTCGTCTTCCTGTGGAGCATTCCGGGCGCCGTGCTGGTCGGCCCGGCGCTCGGGCACCTGACGCTTCCCGAAGTGATCGGCGCGTCGCTCGCGACGGGGCTCCTCATGCTGCTGCTCGGCCTCTCCGGCTGGGTGAAGCGCGCGATGGACGCGGTGCCGCTGCCGATCGTGATGGCGATGGTGGCGGGCGTCTTCCTGCGCTTCGGCGTGGGCCTCGTGCTTGCCTTTCGCGATGGGCTTGCCATCGCCGGCACCATGACCGCCGCCTGGCTGGCTTTTTCCCTGTGGAAAACGCGTTTCCCGGCGCTCGTGGCCGCCCTTATCGCCGGAGCGGTCGTCATCGCGCTGCAGGGAAGCTTCCGGCCGCCGGCTGCGCTCTTCGCCTTCGCGGCGCCGAACGTCTATGTCCCGGCGTTCTCGTGGAACGCGATGGTCGAGCTCGTCATCCCGCTCGCCATCACCGTGCTGGTGGTGCAGAACGGGCAGGGTATCGCGGTCCTCACGGCGAACGGCCACCAGCCGCCGGTGAACAGCATCACGGCGACCTGCGGCCTCGGGTCCATCCTGATCGGCATGGTCGGCAGCGTGCCGACCTGCCTGACCGGCCCGGTGAACGCGATCCTCGCGGCGAGCGGCGAGCGCCAGCGCCAGTACACGTCCGCCATCCTCGTCGCGGCCTGCGCCATGGTGTTCGGCCTCCTCGCGCCGTTCTTCACCCGGCTCCTGCTCGCGACACCGCCGGCATTCATCGCCACGCTGGCCGGCCTCGCCATGCTGCGCGTGCTGCAGCAGGCCTTCACCAGCTCGTTCGGCGGCGCGTACAGCTTCGGCTCGCTCGTCTGCTTCCTCGTCACGGTGGCCGACGTGCCCATCTTCAACATCGGCGCGGCGTTCTGGGGGCTGGTGCTCGGCCTCGCGGCCTCTTACCTGCTGGAGCGCAGATGACTTTCCGGTACTACTGGGAGGACTTCACTCCAGGACGGGTGTTCGAGTACGGCAGCCGCACGCTTACCGAGGCGGAGATCATCCGCTTCGCGAGCGACTGGGATCCGCAGCGTTTCCATACCGATCCGCAGCTCGCGAAGGAGGCGCCGTACGGCGGGGTGATCGCGTCCGGATGGCACACCGGCTGCGTGCTGATGCGGTTCATGTGCGACGCGTACCTGAACGAGGCGTCGTGCATAGGCTCGCCGGGGATCGAGGACTGGAAATTCGCGCTGCCCGTGCGGCCGGGCGACACGCTGCGCTACCGGGCGAAGGTGCTCGAGGCGCGGCCGTCGGCGTCGAAGCCCGACCGTGGCATCGTCAAATGGCACTGGGAGCTCCTCAACCAGCGCGATGAAGTGCCCGTGTCGATGGTCGGCACCCAGTTCTTCCTGCGGCGCCCCTAGTGCACATCCTTCGCGTCCGGGACTTCGGCTTCTTCATTGGCGGCCGCTTTGTTTCCGTGCTGGCCGCGCAGATGCAGTGGGTCGCGGTCGGCTGGTACCTGTACGACCTCACCGGCAGCGCGCTCACGCTCGCCTTCGCCGGGCTCGCTTCCTTCGTGCCGATCGCGCTGCTGACGCTGCCCGCCGGCGACCTGTCCGACCGCATCGACCGCCGCTGGCTGCTCGCCGCCGCGCACCTCTTCCAGGCGATGGCCGCCGCGCTGCTGCTCGTCCTGGTCGCCGTGCAGGCCACGCATACGGCATTTTTCTATGCGGCGCTGGTGCTCTCCGGCTGCACCCGGGCGCTGTCGGGCCCGGCGTCGAAGTCGCTCGCGCCGCTCCTCGTGCCGCGCGAGCAGTTCGCGCAGTCGGTGGCATGGGGCACTTCCGCGCAGCAGATCGCCATCATCACCGGCCCGGCGCTCGGCGGCCTCCTCTATCTCGTCGGCGCGCCGTTCACCTTTGCGGTGTGCACGGTGCTCGCCCTGCTCGCGGCGCTGGCGATGGTGGCCATCCGCACGAAAGTGATCGCGTCGAAGGAAGCGGGCACGAATGCCGTGCAACGCGCGATCGCCGGCTTTCGCTACCTGCTCAGGCGCCCGGTGGTGTTCGGCGCGATCACGCTCGATCTCTTCGCCGTGCTGCTCGGCGGCGTGAATGCGCTCCTGCCGATCTTCGCGCGCGACATTTTGCTCGTCGGGCCGGCCGGCCTCGGCGTGCTGCGCAGCACCTTCGCGGTCGGCGCGATCGTCACGAGCCTCGCGCTCGCGCACCTCCCCGAGCCGCGCCAGCCCCACGCCGGAAAGGCGCTTTTCGGGGGCGTGGCCGCCTTCGGCGCCGGCGCGATCGTGTTCGCGCTCTCGGAACAGATCGGGCTCTCGATGATCGCGCTCGCGCTGATGGGCGCGGGCGACTCGCTGTCGGTCTTCGTGCGCGCGACGATCGTGCAGCTCGCCACGCCGCAGGACATGCGCGGGCGGGTGAGCGCGATCCACGTCCTCTTCGTGGGCTGCACCAACGAGCTGGGGGAGTTCCGCGCCGGCCTGTTCGCGTCGCTCATCGGCGCGGCGCCCGCCGCGATCGCGGGCGGAATCGGCACGCTGCTCGTCGTCGCTCTCTGGACGCGGCTCTTTCCGCAGCTGCGGCGCGTCGACCGGCTGAGCGAGGTCGCGGCCGACTAGTCGAGGTGCGCTTCGCTCTCGTCCAGGATCACTTCTACGATGCGCAGCAGCTCGGCAAGCGCCGGCCGGCGCTCATCCGCGATCCACGCATCGATGTCGGGGCGCGCCAGATCCAGCCTGTCGGCAAGCGCCTGACGGCCGCCGATCAGCTCGGCGGCCTTGCGTACTGCACGGCTGTGCACGCTCGGCGACACGCGCGGCCACGCAGCAGGTTTCGGGCCGCGCGCGGCTCGCTAGCTCGGCTTGCGCGCGCCGCGCTCCAGATCCATCAGGACGAGATCGAAGGCGAGGAGAAACACGGTTTCCGGCGGCTCGCCCTCGCCGGCCAGCCAGCGGCGAAGGTCCGGTTCCGCGACGTCGAGGTGGGCGGCGAGCTTCTGCTGTCCGCCGGCGATCTGCACCGCGCGCCGCAGGACGCGCAGCACGGGCGTCGCGCGCGGCGGCTGGCTCGCCGCCGAGAGGATGCGCTTGCGCAGGACATCGTTGCCCTTCGGCGTGCGAGGGTAGTCGGCGAGCACGATGAACTCGGTCGCGCCGGCGGCGCGCATCTGCGCCTCGAGCTCGCTCATCGGCACCTTCGATTCCGGCGCGAGGCAGACGATCGCCATCGGGTGGCGTTCCAGCTCACCGCTCAGGTAGGCGACCAGCTCCACGGTGCTTTGCTGCTCGAAGCCCAGGTAGAGCACGAGCAGGCCAGGATCGTGTTTGCTGACCGCCGCGCCTACATCGCGCAGCCGGATCGCCACTTCCACCTCGAGGCCTGCCAGCGTTTCCTCCACCCGTTGCAAAATACCGGGCGCGTTCGCCACGACGAGAATCTTCGCCGTGTCCATGGCCCCTTGCCCGCAAAACGGATGCCAGTGCAAGCTTTGCCGGTGGGGGACTGGCGGAATTGCAGCGCTACGGCAGGCAACGACATGCAATCCGTTCCTTACGGCGCCTGAGATCCCTGAAAGGTTGAAGATTCAGCCCATCCTTCGCATCGCAGCACTGGAAAAGCGTTACGCCTCAGGCCTGCAGGCGCTGAAGCGTGTCGATCTCGAGATTTCACGTGGCGAAATCTTCGCGTTGCTCGGGCCCAACGGCGCCGGAAAAACAACACTGATCAACATCGTGTGCGGCATCGCGACGCCGAGCGCGGGCAGCGTCACGGTCGGCGGCCACGACATCGTCACGGACTATCGCGCCGCGCGCTCGCTGATCGGCCTCGTGCCCCAGGAGCTCGCCATCACGCCGTTCGAGACGGTGTGGCAGACGGTGAATTTCAGCCGCGGCCTGTTCGGCAAGCCCGCCGACCCGGCGTTCGCGGAGAAGATCCTGCGCGACGTCGCGCTGTGGGAGCGGCGGCACAGCAAGATCGTCACGCTCTCCGGCGGCATGAAGCGCCGGGTGCTGATCGCGAAGGCGCTGGTGCACGAGCCGCAGGTGCTGTTCCTCGACGAGCCGACCGCCGGCGTCGACGTGGAGCTGCGCCAGGACATGTGGCAGGTGGTGCGCAAGCTGCGCGATGCCGGCGTGACCATCATCCTCACCACGCACTACATCGAGGAAGCCGAGCTGATGGCCGATCGCGTGGCGGTGATCAACAAGGGCGAGATCATCCTGGTGGAAGAGAAGCGCGCGCTGATGCAGAAGATGGGGCAGAAGCGCCTGACGCTGCATCTCAGCCAGCCGCTCGTCTCCATCCCGTCGCAGCTCGCGCCTTACCAGCTCACCCTGAACGGCCGCGACCTCGTCTACTCGTACGACACCCGGGCCGGCGAGACGCGCATCACCAGGCTGCTCGACGACCTCGACGCGGCCGGCATCGAATTCAAGGACCTCGAGACGACGCAAAGCTCGCTCGAGGACATCTTCGTCAACCTGGTACACAACAAATGAACTTGCGCGCCGTCAGCGCCATCTACGCGTTCGAGATGGACCGTACGCGCCGGACCATCCTGCAGAGCATCGTCGCGCCCGTCATCACCACCTCGCTCTATTTCGTGGTATTCGGCGCCGCCATCGGCATGCGCATCCAGGAAATCAACGGCGTGCAATATGGCGCCTTCATCGTGCCCGGCCTCGTCATGCTGACGCTGCTGACGCAGAGCGTCACCAACGCTTCGTTCGGCATCTACTTCCCGCGCTTCACGGGGACCATCTACGAGGTGCTGTCGGCGCCGATCTCGCCGTTCGAGATCCTGATCGGCTACGTCGGCGCGGCGGCGACGAAGTCGATCATCCTCGGCGTCATCATCCTCATCACGGCGGCCTTCTTCGTGCCGCTGCGCATCGCGCACCCGGCGTGGATGGTGGCGTTCCTCCTCCTCACCGCGGCGACCTTCAGCCTGCTCGGCTTCATCATCGGCATCTGGGCCGACGGCTTCGAGCAGCTGCAGTTCGTGCCGCTCCTCCTCATCACGCCGCTCACCTTCCTCGGCGGCACGTTCTACTCGATCGACGTGCTGCCGCCGGCCTGGCAGACCGTGACGCTCTTCAACCCGGTCGTGTATCTCGTGAGCGGCTTCCGCTGGAGCTTCTACGAGATTTCCGACATCCATGTCGGCGTGAGCCTCGCCATGACGGGCGTGTTCCTTGCCGTCTGCCTCGTGCTCGTGACCTGGATCTTCCGCACCGGTTATCGCCTGAAGACATGACCGCGGACGAGAAGCTGCGCCACATGCTGGCGCTTTGCATGCGCGGGCATGAGCACTACCGGCGCAAATGGGCGGGCATCGACCTCGCATCCATCCGTGGCGTGGACGACCTGGAGCGCCTGCCGCTGACGTCCAAGCAGGATCTGATGGCGGACCCGGAGGCGTTTCGCCTGCGCGTGCCGGAGCTGCCGCTGCACGAGCGCGCGCTCTGGGAGATCATCTACACGACCGGATCCACGGCCGAGCCGACGCCGGTCTACAACACCACGCACGATTACCACGCCTACCTCTTCCAGTCGAAGCGCGTGGCGGAGATCTCCGGCATCCGCGAGACGGACGTCATCGCCAACCTGTTCCCGCTGACGCCCGCGCCCATGGGTGCCTTCCTGCGCTCGGCGACCAACGCCTATGCGGCCGGCGCGACCATCTGCGCGGCGCTGCCGGGCGCGGCACACGGCGGCTTCGGCGTGCACCGCTCGCTCGACCATGCGGTGCATACGGTAGACGTGCATCGCGCGACCATCCTCTGGGGCGTGCCGAGCTTCCTGCGGCGCGTGCTGCTGCGCGCGAAGGAGCTCGGCGCCGACTTCCGCAGCGTGCGCATGTGCGCGATCAGCGGCGAGGCCACCACGCCGGAGATGCGCGAGGAGCTGCGCCGCGGCCTGCGCGAGCTGGGCGCGGGCGGCGCGACGGTGTTCGATCGCTACGGCTCGACCGAGCTCGGCGCCTTCGCGCAGTGCCGCGAGGAGGGCGACTGGCACAACCCGGCGCCGGAGATCCAGTACCACGAGGTGGTCGATCCCGAGACCGGACGGCGCCTGCCCGACGGCGAGCGCGGCGCACTGGCCGTGACGCATCTCGACCGGCGCGGCACGGTGCTCATCCGCTTCCTGGTCGGCGACGTGGTGAGCATGACCCACGCGCCGTGCCCGCACTGCGGCCGCACCGGCGAGCGCATCGTCGGGCCGGTCGTGCGCGGCAGCGACCTCGTGAAGGTCAAGGGGATGCTGATCAACCCGGGTGCGCTCGTCGCGGCGCTGGCGGCCATGCCGGGCCTCGAAGAGTTCCAGGTCGTCGTGCGGCGCGAGAACGACGCCGATCCGTACTCGATGGACGAGCTCGTCGTGCGCGTCGCCTGCGACCCGGCACTCGCGAAGCGGGTGGCGAGCTGCGCCCTCGAGGTGACGCGCGTGCGCGCCACCGTCGAGGTGGTCCCGGCAAAGGAGATCTACGACCCGGGTCGCGAGACCAAGGCGAAGCGCTTCGTCGACACTCGGGGAATTCGGGGACGGAGCCCGAACTCCTGAGCTGCGCGTGGCCGCAGTTCGGGCTCCGTCCCCGAATTCCCGGCCGCTACTCGAACTTGAGGTTGCGGTCCTTCACCAGCTTCGACCACTTCTGCACGTCGCTCTGGATGGTCGCCGCCAGCGCCTCGGGCGTGCCGCCGGCGATCTCGGCGCCGAGCGCGGTGAGGCGCTCGCGCACGTCGGGTAGCTGGAGAGCGCGGTTGATCTCGCGGTTCAGCGTCTCGACCACGTGGTGCGGCATCTTCGCCGGGCCGAGGATGGCGAAGAACGTGCCGCCTTCGACGCGGTAGCCCTGCTCGGCGAGCGTCGGCGTCTCCGGCAGCAGCGAGAAGCGCTTCGCGCTCGCCACGCCCAGCAGCCTGAACTTGCCCGCCTTGATGTGCGCATTCGCGGTGGCGAAGACGTCGAGCGAGCTCTGCACTTCGCCGGCGAGGAGCGCGGTGATGAGTGGCGCACCGCCTTTGTACGGCACATGCACGACCTCGATGCCCGCCACCTGCTTGAAGAGCTCGTAGGCAAGCTGGTTCGAGCTGCCGTTGCCGAACGAGCCGTAGTTCAGCTTGCCCGGGTTCGCCTTGGCGTAGGCGACGAACTCCCTGGCGTTGTTCGCCGGCACCGACGGGTGCACGAGCAGCAGGTACGGCGTGCTCGCCATCATCACGACCGGCGTGAAGTCGCGCACCGCGTCGTAGGAAAGCTTCGGCATCGTCGCCGAGTTGGTGCCGAAAGTGCTGGCGGTGCCGAGAAGCAGCGTGTAGCCGTCGGGCGGCGCCTTCGCCACGTACTCGGTGCCGATCGAGCCGCCGGCGCCGGTGCGCGTCTCGGCGATGAACGGCTGGCCGAGGGCGGCGCTCACCTTGTCGAACACCACGCGCAGCACCGCGTCGCCCGAGCCGCCGGCGGGGAAGGTGTTGATGATGCGCACGACGTGAGCGGGATACGCCTGCGCGGCCGCGCCGGCCGAGAGGAGCAGGGTTGCCAGGGCGACTGCAATGCGTTTCATGGTCATGTGCCGAGGTTAAGTACGATGCCGGACAGTTGTCCAGCGCGAGGCGAGGCGAGGAAGGCGACCGTGTCGGCGACCTGCTCGGGCTCGATCATCTGGCTGAACATGCCGCCCGCGCCGACCAGCTCCTCGTAGCGGCTCTCGTCGCCGAGCTTCGCCTTGGCGGCGGCTTTCATCACCTGCAGGATGCGATCGGTGCGCGTCGACGGCGGATGCACGCCGAGGACGCGCACGCCGTGATCGTTCTTGCCCAGTGCTTTCGTAAAGGCGGCGAGCCCGGCATTGGCCGTCGCGCCGCAGATGTATTCCGGCGACGGGTGCTCCGCCGCCATGCCGATGACGTTCACGATCACGCCGCTGCGCCGCGCCTTCATCGCGGCGAAGAGGGCGCGCGTGAGGTTGATGTAGCCGAACACCTTCAGGTCCCACGCGTGCCGCCACTTCGCGTCGTCGAGCGATTCGAGCGTGCCACCCGGGATGTCGCCGGCGTTGTTCACGAGGATGTCGACGTCCGCGCACTTCGCCGCCAGCGCCTGGAGCGCGGCGGCGTCGCGCAGGTCCACGGCATGGGTGGTCACCCCGCCCAACTCCTGCCGTGGATTGCGCGAGGCGATCTGGACGCGGCAGCCTTCCGCGGCGAAGGCGCGCGCGCAC
>Ga0207707_10003211_pt1 | contig 14519 bp, 11 predicted proteins | sample KBSC83BmetaG_FD_184336 | JGI IMG/M metagenome (GOLD analysis project Ga0207707, IMG submission 184336) | Corn rhizosphere microbial communities from Kellogg Biological Station, Michigan, USA - KBS C8-3B metaG (SPAdes) (version 2) | ecosystem: Host-associated > Plants > Roots > Rhizosphere ...
GTCACCACGCCGAGCAGCGTCGTGCGACCATCATGGAACGACGACCCGATCACGGCAACCCCCGATCCGAGCTGCTCGCGCAGCGCATCCCCCATGGCCTGCAGCTCCTTCACGTCACCGGCGCTGACGACGCCGGTCACGATCCGCGCACCATCGGCCCGTTCCGCTCTGGCCACCAGTGGCGCCAGTTGATCGCCGCCGCCGCGCAGTGCCTCGTCCAGCCGCCGCTGCAGCGTCCGCCGTTCCTCCAGCAGCGACTCCACGCGCCGTTCGACGCCATCCGCCGGCGCGCGAACGAGCTCCGCGACGCGCAGCAGCCGCTGCTCCGTGTCCCGGACGTATGCATAGGCACGTGGCCCCGTGAGCGCTTCGATGCGGCGCACGCCGGCGGCGACGCCGCTCTCGCTCACGATCTTGCAGAGCGCGATCTGCCCCGTGTTGCGCGCGTGCGTACCGCCGCACAGCTCCATGGACAGACCTGGAATCGTGACCACGCGCACGACGTCGCCGTATTTCTCGCCAAAGAGCGCCATGGCACCCGCCGCCACGGCATCCGCGTAGGGACGCTGCTCGAATACCAGGTCCTCATCCAGCCAGATCCCGCGATTGACCCACTCCTCGATCGCGGCGAGCTGGTCGGGCTTCACCGGTCCGTGATGCGTGAAGTCGAAGCGCAGCCGATCCGGCGTGACGAGCGAGCCGGCCTGGTGCACGTGCTCGCCCAGTACGTCGCGCAGCGCCGCATGCAGGAGGTGCGTCGCCGTGTGATTGCGCTCCGTGTCGCGGCGCCTGTCGCTCGGCACGCGTGCCAGCGCACGACCGAAACGGAATTCGCCGCGCAATGCGCCCACCGCGGCGTTCGCTCCGCTCACCTTGCGCACTTCGTCCACCTCGACGCGCCAGCCGTCGCCCATGACCTCGCCCACGTCGGAGACCTGTCCGCCCGACTCCGCGTAGAACGGCGTTTCCCGCAGCACGACGGCCACGCGTCCTTCCGCCAGACGGCGCACGGCGACCGCCTGCGTCTCGATCTCAACGACGTCGTATCCCACGAAGCGCGACTCCGCCGGCGCCAGCGATTCGCCGGCGCGCTCCCACGACGCCGGGTCCGCCAGAGCGTCCGCCGCCACGGTGATGTCACGCGTGCGCCGCTCCTGCCGCGACTGACGCCGCTGCGCATCGAGCGCCTGCTCGAATCCGTCGAGGTCCACCGTGTACCCGCGCTCGCGCGCCATGAGTTCGGTGAGATCGATCGGGAACCCATACGTATCGTAGAGCCGGAAGGCATCCTCACCGGCGATCGTGCCGCGCAGCGCCGTCGAGCCCTGCGTCGTCGCCGCGGGAGCCAGCTGTTCGAAGCGCTGCATGCCGCCGTCAATCGTAACCAGGAATCGCTCCTCCTCGGCGCGCACGGCCTGGAGAATGAGCGTGGCCCGCTGGCGCAGCTCCGGATAGACGTCACCCATCAGGTCGATCACCGCTTGCGCGACATGCACCAGCGTGGGCTCGGTGCGACCCAGCAGCCAGGCGTGGCGCACGGCGCGGCGCAGAATGCGACGCAGGACGTAGCCGCGCCCCTCATTGGCTGGAAACACTCCGTCGGCAATCAGGAAGGACACGGCGCGCGCGTGGTCCGCGAGCACTCGGAAGGACGCACCATCCACCGCGCGTGCCGTCGCCGCGGCCGGCGCACTCACGCGCGCCAGCGGATGGTCCGGATACGCGATGCCCACGATCTGCTGCGCCCGTTCCAGCAGCGGCAGGAAGAGATCCGTATGGTAGTTGGACGTGACGCCCTGCATGACGGCGGCGATGCGCTCCAGGCCGGCGCCCGTGTCGACGGAGGGTCTGGGAAGCGGCACCAGCGTCCCATCTGCCTGCCGATCATACTGCATGAAGACGAGGTTCCAGATCTCCAGGAAGCGGCCGGCCTCGGCGCCCTCCACGAATGCATCCCGGGAGAATTCGGTGCGGGTGACGTCCGTCCACTCGCCGTGCGCACCGGAGGGGAATGCCCAGTCGGCGGCGACGTGCGCCAGGTCCACGTACAGCTCCGAGCATGGGCCACACGGTCCCGTCTCCGCCATCTGCCAGAAGTTGTCCTGCTCTCCCAGCCCGTAGATGCGGGAGTCGGACAGCCCGGCAATCTCGCGCCACAGTGCGCGTGCCTCCTCATCCGACTCGAAGACCGTCACGCGCAAGTGCGCCGGATCAAGACCAAGCTCCCGGGTCACAAATTCCCAGGCGAAGCGGATTGCGTCCCGCTTGAAGTAATCGCCAAAGGAGAAGTTGCCCAGCATCTCGAAGAACGTGTGATGCCGCGCGGTATGGCCCACCTGCTCCAGGTCATTGTGCTTGCCACCGGCCCTCACGCACTTTTGCGCCGTGGTGGCGCGCCGACCGAACGAGGCCTGCTCCTGGCCCAGGAAGATTCTCTTGAATGGCACCATCCCGGCGTTGGTAAACAGCAGCGTCGGGTCACCCTGGGGCACGAGCGATGCGCTGGGCCGGATGGTGTGGCCCATGCGCTCGAAGTACGAGAGAAACCGCTGGCGAATCTCGGAGGCGTGCATGCCGAAAATATACAGTGCGCAGGGCGTGGCTGGCAGACAGTCGCGTCATCAACGCCGCCGTGGTGCGGGCACCGGCGCGGGCACCGGCGCAGGCACCGGCGCCTCATGCTAGCCGGGGTCGACCGCGTCTCCGTCGTCCGCGGCAGCCGCGTCGCCTGATGCGGCATCCAGCTCCGCTCCGGCCCCACTCGCATCGATGCGCTCGAGCACACGGCGAATCGCGTCGGCGTCATAGCCCCGGCGCGCGAGGAATGCGTAGAGGCGACGTCGGCGAACAGGTGCGCTGACCGATCGCAACGTGTGCAGCTTGCGCAGGGCGATCCGCTGGAGCGTGTCATCCATGTCGGTGCCCTCTTCACCGATCGCATCGGCGATCGCCGCCTCGGCGACGTCGCGCGCAACACCGCGCCGAGCCAGCTCGGACTGCAGGCGCCGCCTCGAAAAACCGGGACCCGCGATGCGGGAGCGCGAGAACTGGCGCGCGAATGCGGCGTCGTCGAGCAGGCCGAGCGACTCCAGCCGCGCGATCGCGCCATCGACGTACGGCGCCGGCTCGCCTTTCCGGATGAGCGCGAGACGAAGTTCGCGCGCCGCGCGCGCGCGAAACGCGAGCAGATCGAGCGCACGATCATAGACGCGAAGCGCCTCCGCTTCATCCTGCACGCGAGCGCGCACGGCCGCGGTGAACCCGCTTCCCACGTGCAACGCGAGCCGTTCGATGGTCTCGAGTGAGAGCACGGCAAGCGCCTCGCCGTCAATGCACACATCGAATCGGCCTTCCTTGCGGTGGCTCGGCGTAATCGCCGTCACCAGTCCGGCCGGCGCATCGGCATCAGGGACGAGCGGTGAATCTTCCGGCTCGCGCATTCGAACAGGCTGGATCTTCTTCATGGATTTTCCGTGATGGCAAACGCAAAGTGCCGAGAGAAGGAAACGCGAAACAGAGGTTTTTTCCGGGTACCCCTGATTTCAGCGATCCAACCCTCGGCACAAATGCGCCAACTGCTCATGACGGTTACTCGTCCGCCAGCTCGCCCTCCACCATGATGGGCGCCTTCACGCCGAGTACGCCCTTCACCTTCTCCTCGATCTCGGCCATGAGCACGGGGTTGTCCTTCAGGAAGAGCTTCGCGTTCTCCCTGCCCTGGCCGATCCGCTGGCCGCCGTAGCTGTACCATGCTCCGGACTTGTCGATGATGCCCGCCTCGGCGCCAATGTCCACGAGCAGGGATGTGTGGCTGATCCCCTCGGCGTACATGATGTCGAATTCGGCCTGCTTGAACGGCGGCGCCACCTTGTTCTTCACGACCTTCACCCGGACGTGGGAACCGGTGACATCCTCCTTCTCCTTCACCGCGCCAATGCGCCGGATGTCGAGCCGCACTGACGCGTAGAACTTGAGCGCCTTGCCGCCCGTCGTCGTTTCCGGATTCCCGAACATGACGCCGATTTTCTCGCGCAACTGGTTGATGAAGACCACCGACGTCTTGGAGCGCGCGATGGCGCCGGTCAGCTTGCGCAGCGCCTGGCTCATGAGCCGCGCCTGCAGCCCGACATGGGAGTCACCCATCTCTCCCTCGATTTCAGCCTTGGGCACGAGAGCGGCGACCGAATCTATGACCACGACATCCACGGCTCCCGAACGAACGAGAATCTCGCAGATCTCGAGTGCCTGCTCTCCGGTATCCGGCTGCGACACCAGCAGATTTTCGACATCCACACCGAGTTTCGCTGCGTACTCGGTGTCCAGCGCGTGTTCGGCATCGATGTACGCCGCAACGCCACCGGCCGCCTGGGCGTTCGCGACGACATGCAGGCAGAGCGTCGTCTTGCCGCTCGACTCCGGACCGTAGATCTCCGTGACACGCCCGCGCGGAATGCCACCGACTCCAATGGCGGCATCCAGATTGATCGCGCCAGTGGGAATTGCTTCGACGCGCACGCGCGCGCTATCGGAACCCATCTTCATGATGGATCCCTTCCCGCAACTCTTTTCGATCTGCGCGATGGCCAGACCCAGTGCCTTTTTCTTGTCGTCCTGAACCGTGGAGACCGCCATGCTTCCCACCCTGAAAGTGATTGTGAACCTGCCCGGTGGATCTGGTCTCGCCTCGTGAATCTACGCCAGAGCGGGGCGATTCCCATACCCGAAGAAAATACGAAAGGAGCCCCTTCCGGTCAAGGTGGACTGCGCACCGCGAAGGCGTTTTCGACGTGCCGGATCCGTGCCCGACGCCCCTCGATCAGCACCCCAATGACATCGAACCGGAAGGCCTGCCCGCTACGCCCGTACCGGTCCGCCCAGACCTGCGCCGACCGGATGAGCTGACGCTGCTTCCGCCAGTCCACCGCCTGGACCGGATGGCCGAAGCGCGCGCCGTGGCGTGCCTTGACCTCGACAAACGCAACGGTGTCGCCCCGCTCGACTATCAGATCGATGTCGCGGTGGCCGCTGCGGAAGCGCCGCGCCAGGACCGTCCAGCCGCGCGCCACCAGCCACGCTTCGGCGTGGCGCTCTCCCGCCTCGCCCAGCACCTGATTCGCGTGTGTCATGGTCGCAATCTGGGGCAGCATCACGGAGCGGCATCATCGAAAAAGTGGCGCCCCCACCGCGCTATTGCGTCGAGGGCGCCGCTCGTGCATGCCGAACAACCGCGTCAGTGGCCGGTCGTCACGGCTGGACCCCGTGCTGCGCGAGAAGGTTCTCGACTTCCGTGGACTGCATGCCGATCACCGGCACGCGCTCCCTGACCACGACACCGTCGGTCTTTCGAACCCAGAGACGTTGGCGTCCCTTCCCGATGTCCACCGCCACGACCCAGCATGGAAAGTCGCCATCCGGGGCGCGCACGGTTTCCTCGCCGATCGTGCTGAGATTGACGGAGACTACTCCGCCTTCACCGGGGCTCACGGCCGGCAATCGTGCCGAGCCGTGCCAGCCGACATGCACCTGGTTCAGTCCTACGAGGAACTGCAGCAGGTAGAGACTCGCCACAATGCCCCGTTCGTTTTGAATGGCCACGACCTTGGTGCCCGAGTCGCCCGAGAATGTGGTGCGAATGCTGTCACTCGCGAAGGTCGCGTCGATGTCCTGTCCCGGGAAGTGCGCCACACGATGCAGGGGCGTGAGATCGCTCCGCGCGACATACAGTGTTTCCGCGAGCGTGGCGGCCTGCAGTTGCCGCGTGTCCACAATGCTCCACGCCTCGGTGCCGTGATACGTCGCCGCGCGCACTTCAATGGTGCGGAGGCCCAACGGCTGGGGCGCGCCGTCGCTCATGAGGCGCGTCACGTAGACCCGCTTGCCCGGTGTGAGTCGTGCAGCAATGGCTGGTGACACGATCGATTGTGCGTCCGCCGGCGCACTTCCTCCCTGCGCGGCGCCTGCACCGGGAACCAGTAGCACGGCGGCGGCGGCGAGACCTGTCAGGCGAAGCATCAGCGACATGTGTCCCTCCGGAAAGTGCTGGTCATACCCTGGGCCCACAGATGCGGTCCAGATCCTCGAGCCCGGCGAGCACGTCGCGCGCCTTGGATCCATCGGGTGGACCGAGGACTCCCGCGTCGTGCAACTGATCAATGATACGCGCTGCGCGTCCGTATCCAATCTTCAGCCGGCGCTGCAGCAGCGAGGTCGAGCCCAGCTGATGCTGAATGACCACCTCGGCCGCCTCACGAAAGAGTTTGTCGCGCTCACCGGGCTCGTCGCTGTCCGCGCCCCCGCCCGACGCCTCCATGGCCTCACGCGCGCGCATGGTTTCCAGGATGTCGGGCTCCGTGGGCGCGGGCTCCTCGGGCACGACTCCCTGTGCCTCGAGCGCGGCACGACGCACGGCGCGGCGGTCGTCGTACCACTTCATGAGATGCTCGGTATCCTCGCTGCTGATGTAGGCACCCTGCATGCGGGCCGGCTCCGACTTGCCTGGCGGAATGAAGAGCATGTCGCCGTTGCCGAGCAGCGCTTCCGCGCCCACGCCGTCAATGATCGTGCGGCTGTCCACCTGCGACGCCACGCGAAACGCGATCCGGCTCGGGAAGTTGGCCTTGATGAGTCCCGTAATGACATTCACGCTGGGCCGCTGCGTCGCGAGGATCAGGTGCACGCCGATCGCGCGCGCCTTCTGGGCGAGCATCGCGAGCGGCGTCTCCACCTCGCCCTGCACGGTCATCATGAGATCCGCGAGTTCGTCGATCACCACGACGATGTAGGGTAGCACGCCGCTGGTGTACGTCCGCTCCTCGAACGCCACGTCAGGCTGCCTGGGCCATTGCAGCGGCGCCCCGGTCTGCGCACGACGATTGAAGTCCTGAATGTTGCGACAGCCGTTGGCCGCCAGCAGCTCGTAGCGTTCCTGCATTTCCAGTACGGCCCACTTGAGCACGGCAGCGGCATCGCGATGATCCGTGATCACCTTGTGCCGCAGATGCGGCAGCACGTTGTACACCGACAGCTCCACCATTTTCGGGTCGACCATGAGGAAGCGCAGCGTGCGCGGCGTGTGCCGGTATACCAGACTCGTGATGATGGTGTTGACGCATACCGATTTTCCCGATCCGGTCGCGCCGGCAATGAGCAGGTGCGGCATCTTCGCCAGATCGGCGACCACGGGCTTTCCCTCGAGGTCCTTGCCCAGGACGATGGGCAGCGCGGCGCGAGCCGTCTGATACTCGCGCGACTCCACCAGTTCGCGAAAGGCGACGATCTCGGAGGTCGGGTTGGGAACCTCCACGCCCACCGCGCCGCGACCCGGAATCGGGGCCACGATCCGAATGCTGGCCGCGCGCATGGCCAGCGCCAGATCATCCGCCAGTGATGCGATCTGCCGCACCTTCACGCCGGGGGCCGGCTCCACCTCGAACTGGGTGACCACGGGGCCGGTCGTGCGCCCCACGATTTCCGCTTCCACACGAAAGGTGCCCAGTGCCTCCTTGAGCTTCACCCCCATCGCGTCCAGCTCACGCCGGCCGGCGTCGGCGTTGTGCGGCGGAGCCTCGGTCAGGAGAGACGGCGCGGGGAGTTCCTCATCGCCCGGGTCTGCGACCGCCGTGGAATCCAGTTCGGCGGCGATTTTCTCGTCGTGTGTCGCGCCGACATCCACCTTCGCTCGCTTGCGCCGGCGCTCGCCGCGCTCAGAGTCGTTCGGAGACACGTCTCCGGCGGCGTCCGTGGCCAGCGAGGGATCGATGGCCGGCATTTCTTCCGGCGTTGGCTCGAGGGTCGAGGCCGCGCTCTCGTCGGCGGCCGTGAGGGCGCCCTTCCGCTGGCGCCGCGGTGGGATGGCACGATTCGCGGGAAGTGCCGCGGCGCCGGAAGCTGGTGCGCGCGCCCCCACGAGCATCCGGACGGGATTCCACGCCAGCGTGGCCACCATCAGCGCACTGAGCGCCAGCGCGATGAGAATCCAGGCACCCAGCGGCCCGAGCCATTCACGCAGATAATACGAGAGGAAGCCACCCCACATGCCGGACATCGGGTGCAGCTCGCGTCCCACGCCCAGCACGAGGCCGAGCGCCACGGGGATGAGCACGACCAGCCCGAGCAGGAACAGCAGCCAGGACCGATCGGTGTCGGAGCGCATGCGTCCCAGCAGGCGCAAGGCATGCACCGCCGGCAGCAGCGGCACGAGCACTGCCGCCGGCAGGCCGAGCAGCACCACCAGCAGGCTGCGCAGGCACGCGCCAGCCGGACCCATCACGCTGTGCGCCGCAGCGCACGAGGCGGCGGGCCGGCCCGCGCCAAACGCCAGAGCGGCCGCGATGAACACCGCCAGCAGCATCAGGACGACACCGGCAAGCTCCCGGCGCAGCTGCGACCCGCTCACGATCGCTAGCGATCCCGGTCCGGGCCCACCACCGTGAGCTGCCGGTCCTGATAGACGGGAATGACGGGGAAGGCGTCGAGGGTGCCGCAGACACTCAGGTCTGCCGCATATCCGGCATCGCGCAAGGCGCGCCCGTGTTCGGAATCCGCGAACAGATCCGCGAGCCGGTCTCCGTACCGGGCGTGCAGTGCCGCGCACACTACTGCGCCATCGCCCAGTTCGACGCCTGGCACGTGCTCCGCGATGGCTGCCACAAAGCGTCCCGCGCAAGCGGCATCCTCGAGCGACACCTGCCGATCGCGTCCGGCGCAGACGAAGGTGATGGCGACGCCGCCCCGCGCCGCGGTGCGCAGCACTGCGAGCACCGCCGAGAAGTTGACGTACGACGCCACGATCACATCGCGCGCGCCCTGCACCGCCAGCAGCGCCGCGGTTCCGTTCGTCGTGGTGAACAGCACCGTGCGCCCCTCGACCATCTCACGCGTCATCTCGCGCGGCGAGTTGCCCATGTCGAAGCCGGGAATGGGCAGCATGCGCCGCTCGCCCGCGAGTCGCACATCGCCGCGTTCGAACTGGCGCGCGCGCGTCATGACCTCATCGGCGCTGTCGAGCGGCACCACGTTCCGCGCGCCATTGGCAAGGGCCGCCGCAATCGTGCTCGATGCGCGCAGCACGTCGATGACCGGCACGAGACGGCCGGCGAGAAGGGCCGGAGCAACCGCCGGCGGCGCGAAGATCGCATCGATGCGCATCTAGCTCTCGCGCAACGCGTCCGCTTCGCGCTCGATGAACTTCGTGTCCACCTGACCGGCCTGAAAGCGGGGGTTCTGCATGACCCGCGAGAGAAACGGGATGGTAGTGGTCACCCCCTCCACGATGAAACTCTCCAGCGCGATCTGCATGCGCCGGATGGCCTCCTCGCGCGTCCGGCCCTGCACGATGAGTTTCGCGAGCAGCGAATCGTAGTAGGGCGGCACCGTGTAGCCCGCGTACACGTGCGAATCGAGCCGAACGCCCGGGCCCCCGGGCGGATGATAGACGTCAATGCGTCCCGGGGACGGCTGGAAGTTGCGCGCGGGGTCCTCGGCGTTCACCCGGCATTCGATCACGTGGCCGCGCAGCGGCGGCAACTCCGTCACCGAAAGCGGCGCGCCCGCGGCCACGCAGATCTGCTCCTTCACGAGGTCGAGGCCCGTGAGCATTTCCGTGACCGGGTGCTCCACCTGAATGCGGGTGTTCATCTCCATGAAGTAGTACGAACCATCTTCGTCCAGCAGCATCTCAATGGTGCCGGCACCGACGTACTCGATTGCCCTGGCGCCGCGCACCGCGTCGTCGCCCATGCGTCGGCGCAACTCGGGCGTCATGGCGGGACTGGGCGCCTCCTCGATGAGCTTCTGGTGGCGCCGCTGCACCGAGCAGTCGCGCTCTCCGAGATGGATCACGTGGCCATGGCGGTCCCCCATGATCTGGAATTCCACGTGCCGCGGGCGCGCGAGGTATTTCTCCACATAGACGTCCCCCGAACCGAACGCCGACAGCGCTTCCGAGCGCGCGAGCTGGAAGGCACGCGCGAAATCATCGGCATCGTTCGCGACGCGCATCCCCTTCCCGCCACCACCGGCGGCGGCCTTGATGATGACGGGAAACCCGATCTCGCGCGCGAACCCGAGTGCTTCCTCGACGTCCTCCACCGGACCCGGCGTGCCCGGAATGATGGGGACACCCACCTCGCTCATCGCGCGGCGGGCCGCCGCCTTGTCGCCCATCACGCGAATCTGCGCGGCGGTCGGACCAATGAAATTGATGTTCGAGGCCGCGCACGTCTCGGCGAATTCCGCGTTCTCCGCGAGAAATCCGTATCCGGGATGAATGGCGTCGGCGCCCGTGATTTCGGCCGCGGCGATGAGGCGCGGAATCTTCAGGTACGAGTCGCGCGCCGGCGCCGGTCCGATGCACACGTCATCGTCTGCGAAGCGGACGTGCAGCGACTCCCGATCCGCCTCCGAATACACGGCGACGGCCTGGATGCCCAGCTCATGGCAGGCGCGGATCACGCGCAGCGCGATCTCGCCCCGGTTGGCGATCAGGACCTTCTTGAACATGCGGGCTCGTAACCGTCCGGAAGGAGGCCAGCGTTCGTGCGCGGCGTCAGCGGGCGGCGTCCTTTTCGAATCCCGCCCATGAATTGTCGCTGGATCCCTGAACGCCCTGCGCGCGCAGGGCGAACTCGCTCGGATTCGTCGCGTAGAACATGGCGTTCTCATAGGACACCACACCACGCGAATACCATTGCATGAGCGACTGGTCGAAGCTCTGCATGCCGTACTGCACCGTGCCCTGCTTGATGAGGTCGGGGATGTTGAGCGACTTCGACATGTCCCGGATCTGATCGCGGACGGCGGCGGTGTTGATGAGGATCTCGCAGGCGGGCACACGACCGGGTTTGTCCGAGCGCGGCACGAGACGCAGTGATGCCACCGCCGCGAGCGCGCTGGACAGCATGAACCGGACCTCGTTCTGTTGATGCGGGGCGTAGAACGAGATGACGCGGTTGATGGTTTGCGTGGCGTCCGTGGTGTGCAGCGTGGAGAAGACGAGATGCCCCGTATCGGCCGCCTTCAGCGCCACTTCGAGGGTTTCCAGATCGCGAATTTCGCCGATGAGGATCACGTCGGGGTCCTGGCGCAGGACCCGGCGCAGCGCCTGTCCAAAACTGCCCGTGTCCGCTCCGACTTCGCGCTGGTTGATGCTCGAGTTGATGTCGCGATGCAGGAACTCGATGGGGTCCTCGATCGTGATGATGTTCGCGTGGCGATGCTCGTTGATGAACTGCAGCATGGACGCGAGCGCCGTGGACTTGCCCGACCCCGTCACCCCGGTGACGAGCACAAGTCCACGCGGCCGCAGCGAAATCTCTCCGAGGACGGGTGGCAGGTTCAGCTCTTCGATGGTGCGAACCTGGTACGGCACGGACCGCATGGCGTAGGCAATGGTGCCGCGCTGCTGGTACACGTTCACGCGAAACCGACCGATGCCCGGCACGCCAATGGCGAAGTCCGCTTCCTTGTGCTCGGCGAACTCCTTCACCTGCTTCGGCGTCATGATCTGCTCCGCGAGCGCCTTGAGGTCTTCCGGGCGAAGCGGAGGCATGTCCAGGGTCAACAGGTCACCGTGCACGCGCAGCACCGGCGGACGGCCGACCTTCAGGTGCAGGTCGGAGGCGCCATCCTGAATGAGTCGCTGCAGAACGCCCTTGAAGTTGAAGGGCGCCGCCGCCGGCGCGGGCGCGAGGTCCGGAGCGGACGGAGCGGGCGTGAGATTAGCCATTGGGGTCAATCCGGAAAAGGACCTGGGCGTACTCCACGGGGTGCGCATCGCTCACCGCGATCTCGCGCACGACTCCCGCGTACTCGGACTCGATCTCGTTCATGATCTTCATGGCTTCAATGATGCAGAGCACCTGCCCCTTCTCGATGCGCGCGCCCTCCACCACATAGGGGGACGATCCCGGTTCGGGCGAGCGGTAGAAGGTACCGACCATGGGTGACTTGACTTCGAGCAGCTTCGCCCGCGGCGGTTCGACCGGCGCAGCCGGAGGCCCGTCGGCCACCGCCGGCACGCCGGCGGCGGGCGTCAGTCGGACGGCATCGAGCGCGGCCGGCATGACGCTCGGCAGGGCAACCGGCGACGCCACCTGGAGCGGCCCGCGCTGCTGCGGCGACTTGGAGATGCGGATCTTCATCCCCTTGTCGGACGAGATCTCGATGGAATCCACCGTGGATTCATCGAGCAGCTCCACGAGTTTCTTGACGTAGCGAAGATCAATCATGGTCGTGTGCGGGTAGCCCGTCCCGTTCCGGGTCAGCCAATCTCGAGCAGATCGTGGGAAAATGTCGTCAACCGACGCGGGCCGTCGGCTCCAAGCACCACGTCGTCCTCCACCCGCACGCCGCCCCACCCCTCCCGGTAGATACCCGGCTCGATCGTCACGACCGAGTCGATGGGCAGCGCGCCATCGGCCGTCCTGGCCAGGCGTGGGGCTTCATGGACCTCGAGGCCAATGCCGTGGCCCAGACCATGACCGAACGCGTCGCCCTGGCCGCGCTCCTCAATGTAGCGTCGGGCTATCGCGTCAGCATCCTGTCCGCGCATGCCAGCCCGGACGCCGGAACTGGCCGCCTCGTTCGCGCCGCGCACGATCGCGTGAATCGCGCGCTGCTCATCGGACGCACGCCCTACCACCACGGTGCGCGTGATGTCGGAGCAGTAGCCGTCGACGATCGCGCCGAAGTCAATCAGCAGAAAATCGCCGCGCTGCACCGCGCGATCATCCGGGCGCGCATGCGGGAGCGCCGCGCGCGGACCCGACGCCACGATAGTCTCGAAGGGAAACCCGCGACTGCCGGCGTCACGCAGTGCGCGTTCGAGCAGTCCCGCGACCTGCAATTCCGTCATCCCGGCGCGCACCGCCTCCAGCGTGCGGCCCAGCGCGCGCTCCGCGACCTCGACCGCCGCCGCGATGGTGGCCACTTCGTCCGCATCCTTCCGCTCACGCAGCCCTTCCACGAGGTCCGTCGTCGCACGCCACTGCCAGCGGTTGCCACTGCTCAGGAGGCGCTCGACATCGCGGTGCAGCAGATGCGCCGACTCGAACCCGGCGATTTCCACGCCCGCGAGATCCGGCTGCGCGCGGAACAACGCGCTCCAGATACTCTGCGCATCGATGATGATGCGCGCAAAATCCCCGACCTCGTTGCGCACCTGCGTCGCATAGCGAAAGTCGGTGATGAGCAGGATGTCGCGCGTGGTGATCATCACCAGCGCGCTCGACCCACTGAATCCGGTGAGATAGCGAATGTTCGGCAGACTGGTGAGCAGCACGCCATCGAGGTGGGCGTGCTGCACCGCCTCGCGCAGAGCCGCGACGCGCCCGGCGCGCGGGTCAGGCACGTGCGGTGAGGTGCGTGACGAGGCCGCGCAACGCGAACTCGTAACCCGCCGACCCCAGACCGCAGATAATGCCGACGGCGCCGCCGGCCAGCATCGAGCGTCTGCGCTCCGGCTCCCTCGCAAAAATGTTCGACACGTGCACTTCCACGTACGGCACGGACACCGAGGCAAATGCATCACGGAGCGCGAGACTGGAATGGCTGTACGCGCCGGCGTTGATGACGGCGCCCTGCGCGTGCCCGCGCAAGCCCTGTACACAGTCAACGAGTTCCCCTTCGCCGTTACGCTGGGCAAATTCCACATCAATGCCCAGCTCCGCGGCGACACCGCGCAGGCGCCGTTCGACGTCGTCGAGCGTATCGTGTCCGTACACCTCGGGCTCGCGGGTACCGAGGAGATTGAGGTTGGGCCCGTTCAGCACGGCGATGCGCACTACTTCTTCAGCCCCTCGAGCCATGCCTGGAACAGCTCGAGATCATCATCGCCGGGCTTCGGCTCCGCTGGCGGTGTGGCGCTGCCATGTGGCTCGGGCGACGTCTCCTCGGGCTTCCGTGCAAAGAATTCGTCGAACGACACGTCAGGCATCGACGCCGATGGCAGCGGCGCAGCGCCCGGCTCGTCGCGAAATACATGCTCCAGGGAAAACGATTCACCACCGGGCGTCGTACCCGGCGAAGCCGCGTGCGTGACATCGGCCAGGTAGGCGGCGGCAAGCACCCCGGCGCGGGCGTCATCCTCCAGCGGAACCACGCTGACCGAAAAGAGGCCGTCCGCACCGACCGGATCTGCTGTGGGCTCGGTGGTCGACGCTCCTTCCGCGCCGTTTCCCGTCGCCTCCACCGCCGCGCCGCCCGACCCGTCAGGGGCCGGAGCCCGCCGTGTCATCACGATCGCAAAGAATTCGCGTATCGTACGGCCGGCTCGCTGCGTGGCCGCGCGCGAGGCCTGCGCGGATTCGAGCCGGGCAATGCGCTCCCGGAGCGCCGTGTCATCGGGTCGGCGCGCGGCAACCTGGTGATAGATCGCCAGCGCTTCCGTCTGATGCCCCTGACGCAGGTAGAGCTCGGCCAGCGTTTCGGTAACGAACGCCGTCGAACCGACCGGCTCCGCGGCCGGCTCTGCACCGGCCGTCGATTCAACCGCGGGTTCAGCCGTCGGTTCAGCCGTTGGT
>Ga0207707_10003212_pt1 | contig 14516 bp, 7 predicted proteins | sample KBSC83BmetaG_FD_184336 | JGI IMG/M metagenome (GOLD analysis project Ga0207707, IMG submission 184336) | Corn rhizosphere microbial communities from Kellogg Biological Station, Michigan, USA - KBS C8-3B metaG (SPAdes) (version 2) | ecosystem: Host-associated > Plants > Roots > Rhizosphere ...
CTCGTATAACTTCACGCGGTCGATGAGCTCCGGCGCGATTCCCTTCAGGTACTCGACGATCTCGTTGAAGACCTGACGCGAATCGACGGTCACCTGCTCCACTTTCGTGCTGAAGACGTCCCGCATCAGGCCGCGGGTGAGGCTCGTCTCGCGATGCACGAGGGCGGGCGCGCGCACGAAGTGCGTCTTCCGCTTGATGCGCTTCCACTGATTCATGAGCGTGTTCATCTCACGCTCGAACGTTTCCTCGGTGACGTCTTCACCGACCGTCCGCACGATGATGCCGCCCGAGTTGTCGGGCAGCAGCTTCTGCATCTGCTCACGGAGGCGTTGGCGCTCGGCCCGCTCGCCGATCTTTCGGCTGACGCCGACGCGCGACGCGAACGGCATGTACACCAGGAATCGTCCCGCAAGGGAAATCTGCGCCGTGACGCGGGGACCCTTGGTGGAGATCGGCTCCTTCGAGACCTGAACGACGATGTCCTGGCCGCGCTTCAGGAGGTCCTGAATCGGCGGAGCCTTGCTGCGACGGCCGCGCGACTCTTCCTTCTCGTCCCGCGAATCGTCGTCGGCTTCGTCGTCATCGTCGTCGCGGTCGCCGTCCTCGTCGGGAAAGACGAGATCGGACGCGTGGAGAAAGGCGCTCTTTTCCGTACCGATGTCGACGAACGCGGCCTGAATGCCGGGAAGCACTGCTTCCACGCGACCGAAGTAGATGTCGCCGACCATGCGCCGAGCTTCCGGCCGGTCGACGAGAAGCTCAACGAACTCGTCGTCCTCCAGAATCGCGACGCGTGTCTCGCGTGGCGCCGCGTTGATCAATAGCTCTCGTTTCATCGTGCTGCGCGCTGGTCCTCGGCGTCGGCGACTCGGCGACGGCGGGGGCGCGGCTCAGAGGTTTGCTGCCCAGCGGATAGTGTCGCTGATGCGGGTTCACCCGCATATCGGCAAATGGTGTCGGGGCGCCGCTAATCCAGTTGATCGTCCACGTCGCATCCGGCTGAAGCGCCTGACGAAGGCGCACCAGCAGCGATCGGATCGACATGCGATCGACACTCCTCACGAGGTCGAAGACTGAATCGCGAGCGAGCGCCCACAGCAGCGACATCACGGTCGCCGCCGTCAGGCGCAATGGGCTCGAAAGGCGCGCCGAGTCGCAACTCGCCAGCCGAGCAGGAAGGACAACGGTAGTCGTCACGTGCGAAATGATAAGAGGCACCGGGGGTTAGGTGCTAGTGGCGCTCGAGCGGGACGGGGGACGCGGGCGGCGGGGCGCGGGTGAGACGCCAGGTCTCGGACGAGGGATGCCGCGTAATAGGCACGCAAACCCACGCCCCGCGGCCCCGTCCCGCGCCCCTCAGTCGGCGAGCTCCTTCAGCAAATGCCTCGCGATGACGATGCGCTGGATCTCGGAGGTGCCTTCACCGATCTCGCAAATCTTCGCGTCACGCATGAAGCGCTCGACCGGATAGTCCTTCGTGTAGCCGTAGCCACCGTGGATCTGGACTGCCTTGATCGTTGCGCGCATGGCCAGCTCGGAGCAGAAGAGCTTTGCGATCGCCGCTTCCTTGCTGAACGGCTTGCCATGCTGGGCAAGCCAGGCCGCGTGAAACATGAGGTGCTTCCCCGCCTCGATCTCCGTGGCCATGTCGGAGAGCTGGAACTGAATTCCCTGAAAGTTCGCGATCGCCTGGCCGAACTGCTTTCGCTCCGACGCATATCGTAGGGCGTGCTCGAATGCACCTTCGGCGATACCGAGTGAGAGCGCGGCGATTCCTATGCGGCCGGAGTCGAGCGTCTTCATGAAGTTGACGAAACCGTGGCCTTCCTCGCCGAGCAGATTCTCGGCCGGGACTTCCACATCCTCCATGATCAGCTCGGCCGTGTCCGAAGCGCGCCAACCGAGCTTGTCCTCCTTCTTGCCCGCACGAAAACCCTTCATGCGCGGCAGGGTCGGCTCGTCGCCGACGCCGAGCGTCTGCGCGATCTTGATGTCGCTCGTCTCTTTGGTGAGCAGGAACGAGCTGATGCCGCGCGTTCCCTGCGAGCGGTCCGTGACGGCCGTGACGACGAAGATTTCGCCAACGCTTCCGTGGGTGATGAAGCGCTTCACGCCATTGATCACGTAGCGGTCGCCCTTCCGAACGGCAGTCGTGCGCGTGCCGCCAGCGTCGCTGCCCGCCTCGGGCTCGGTAAGACCGAATCCGCCCATCACTCGCCCGGAGGCGAGCAAGGGTACATACCGACGCTTCTGCTCCTCAGTCCCGAAGCGGACGATCGGCGAGGTGCCGAGCGTGGTGTGCGCAGACACGGTGAGACCGTGTGAAGCGTCGACCTTCGCCAGCTCCTCGATCACGATCATGTAGCTGATGACGTCGAGTCCCGCACCGCCGAGCTCCTCGGGCCACGGCACCCCGAGCAGGCCCAACTCGCCCATCTTCTTGATGTTCTCCCACGGAAACTTTCCTTCGGCGTCCCAGTGCGCGGCCGTGGGGGCGACCTCGTCGCGGGCGAACTGGCGAACCATCTCGCGCGTCGCGAGGTGCTGCTCGGTGAAGTAGAGTGCGTCGTCCATGGTCTCGTTAGGCTGCCTCGGTTTCGTCGGCGGCGCGGACGACGGCAAGGAACCGCTCTCCGTAACGCTCGAGCTTGGTCGGTCCGACACCACGAATATCGGCAAATGCCGCCGACGTTCGAGGACGCCGCACCGCGATCTCGGCAAGAGTACGATCCGGAAAGACGACGTACGCCGGAACCTGCTGCTCCTGCGCGATCGTTCGCCTCAATGTTCGCAATCGGTCGAGTAGCGCGCCATTCGCCCCATCTATAACCGGCTCATCCAGCGCGGGTGGGACATCGGCTCGGCGAGGCTTCGCCGGCTGCTTGGGACTGGCCCGTCGCGGCGCGCCGCCTTCGGCGACGTGCGTGCCCATGCAGTTGTCGCAGCCCTCGCAGCGCGGTCTCGCCGCGGGATCGCCGAAGTATCGCAGCACGAATCCACGCCGGCAGTTTCGCAGATATGCGTATTGTTGCATCGCGTCCAGCTTCGCCAACTCCGCGCGGCGGCGGCGATCGAGCAACTCCCAATCGATCTTGTAGCGATCGACCTCGTACTCGGGATGCTCGAGGTAGTTCCCGCCCCCGACGCGCCGCCATTCCACGAACTGGCGGGACTGGAGCGTGTCGAGCAATGGCATCACGCCGTTAGCGCCGCCGAAGCCGGGCGGCAGGGCGTCGAGGTCGATCGTCGTCCCCTCGTCGATGGCGGCGCCAGCCATGCGCCAGAGCGCGCGAAGAAGACCGAGCTCCATCGAGTCCGATTCGCCGCCGAGCTCGCGCTTGATACGCTGCGGCGTGGCGAGCAGCCGCACGAACGCTCGCGCGCCGTTCTCGGGGAGCTTCTTGTAGGCACCGGCTCCGACAAGAATGCGGAGCGCGCCTTCGACCTCCCGAACGTTCACCTTGCCGGGAACGCGCGACGCGATGTCCTCCGCGGAAAGCTCGAAGCTCCCGCTCTTCGACGCGGCGCGGCGCAGCACCTGATGCACGTCTTCGACCACGGTTCGTTCCGGGTACGAGCCCTTGATGAAGAACTCGTGGGTGAACCGATCCTGGAAGGAATGGAGGAGGAAACAATCCGCGGGCTCGCCGTCTCGTCCGGCGCGCCCCGCCTCCTGGTAGTATGCCTCCAGCGTTCCGGGCATGGCGTAGTGCACGACGAGCCGCACGTTAGGCTTGTCGATCCCCATGCCGAACGCGTTGGTCGCGACGATGACTCGGACGCGCTCCTTCATGAAGGCGTCCTGCACCTCGCGTCGGTGGGCGTCGTCCAGGCCGGCGTGGTATGCGACCGCGGCGACGCGTGCGTCGTTGAGAAGATTCGTAATCCGCTCGACGGTCCTGCGCGTCGACGCGTAAACGACGGCCAGCCCGGGTGTATCACGCAACACCCGCACGAGCGCCGCGTCCTTGTCCGGCTCCGTGCGCGTCGAGATCACATGGTAGCGGAGATTGCGACGGTCGAAGCCGGTGATGATGGTCTTTGCCCGATCGAGCCGCAGCTGGCGCACGATGTCGGCGCGCACATGAGGCGTCGCCGTCGCGGTGAGGGCGATGACCGGCGGCCATCCCAATCGCTCGCGCACCTGCGCGATGCGCAGATAGCTCGGCCGGAAGTCATGGCCCCATTCGCTGATGCAATGTGCTTCATCCACGGCAAGGAGCGACACACCGAGCGTCTTCAGGCGCTCGGCTGTGCTGCCGAAATCGAACCGCTCGGGCGCGAGGTACAGCAGCTTGTATTCGCCGCGCTGGACGCGAGCGAGTCTGTCAGCCACCTGAGACGCGGTGAGCGAGCTGTTGACGAATGTCGCCGGCAGTCCGCGTCGAGTGAGCGCATCCACCTGATCTTTCATCAGGGAGATCAGCGGCGAGATGACGACCGTGAGGTGAGGCAGCAGCAGCGCCGGCACCTGATAGCAGATCGACTTTCCGCCTCCGGTCGGCAGTACAACGAGTGTGTCCTGCGCCTGCAGCACCGACTCGACGGCCTGCGACTGACCCGGCCGGAAATCGGAGTAGCCGAAATGCTGCTTGAGTGCGGCGCGCGCTTCGTCGATGGTCGTCGTCATGCGCCGAGACTCGATCGACCTCGAACGCGGACCAGCATCGCTCCGCCTCCGAACGTACCGATCGGTTGCCTGCTCATACGGCGCGCGCGAAATGACCGCGCGTAAACGCGCCGCCGAGAACCGCTCGGATCTCCTCGCTGTCGGTGTAGGTGACCTGCAGCCCTTCGGCAAGCCGGTCCAGCATGCGTCGATAGGCGCCGACGACCTCCTGCACTGGCTCGTTTGGCACGTTGAACACGAGTTGATAGCCGCGTATACCCGTTTGCCAGAGTCGCGGCAGATATTCGGATCCTTCCACGGGCCGCGAGTGGAGCAAGCGATTGCGGCAGGCCGAGTCCGTGGCAACCGAGAAGTCATAACCGGCGGGATCCGTCAACGTCACGTTCGTATGTGACTTCACGCAGAGATCGCGACACGTCGTGGGCTCTCGATCGAAGGCTGCGGAGAGCACACAGTGCTCGATGGTCATGCCTTCCGGCCTGCCGTACAGGAAGACGTCGAAGCCGGTGCCCCGCCAGGGCGCGGCGACGTCCCGAATCTCGTCGGCGGTGAGCTCGACGGAGAGGACGAGGCGGCTGGCTCCGAGCGCGAAGATCTGTTGCGCGCTGTGCTGATTCATGACATTGACGCCGTAATCGGCGACGACGTCGCGGCTGCTCCGCGCGAGCTCGGCGACGAGGCCCAGATGGCCGCTCAACAGCGGAAGCCCGCTGTCGAGCCACTTGGTGATGCCGCGCCGATCCTCGGGCCGGACGATCGTCGGCGTCCGCAATCGCAGCGACACGCCGCGTGCGCCTAACGACTCGGCGAGGGCACGGACGCGTGCGAGCGGCGGCGCCGGATGGCGCAGGAACGGATCGAAGACAACCTCGGTCGCGCCGGCTGCCGCCGCGGACTCGGCGTCCTCCAAGCGATAGACCTGTGCCGAGAGCGAGAACCCGTCGCGAGGCGCGAGTGGCCTCACGTCGTCGATCGACGCGATTGCGCGCGTGATCGCGTCGGCGCGCTCGGCGCGGCGCGCCTCGAGCACCCAATCACGCCGCTGGAGGAGTTGCTCCACCGCGCTCTGACGCATCCGGTTCAGCTCCCGCACGGGGAGAAAGAGGTCCCCGTCCAGCCCGAGATCGTCGATCTCGGCGAGCGCGAACGGCGTTTCGCCAAGGCGGCCGAACTGTTCGCGCAACATCGTTCGATCGAGCTCGCGATTCGACGCAGGGGCGAGCTGCGTTTCGCTGCGCACTTCCACTGTCTCGCCGGCGCTCGTGAAGAGCACTTTCAGGTGCGCACCGACGGATCCGAAGACGCGTACGTCGAGTCGTACCTTCTTCTGCTTCGGCGCGCCCTCGACGCCGGCATAACTCTCGCGCGCACGCGCGAGCAAGCTGGCCTGCGAGGTGCGCAGGACGCGCCACCCCGTCGGCACCGTCGTTCGCGTGCGAAGGGCGAGACGGCGGCGCGGAAGCGTCGAGAGTTGTCGCACACCGGTGACGGCAAAGCCGATCGTAGGACCGCCGAGCGCGTCGGGCGCCTCGAAGGCGAGTCCATCACCCACCTGGACGTCGGCCGCCACGTCTACCAGCAATTCGCCGCGTTCGTAGCCCGCCACCTCGCCGATTTCCAAGCCGCGATTGTCCGGCTGATTGCGCGTCACGTAGGTGCGGCCTTCGCGACCACCGTACATCCCGCCGGTGAACCCGCGGCTGTAGATCTGCACTAGCGGCTCGATCTCGGCGGGCGGAGGTGCAGTCGTTAGGCCGCCCGCCAGCCGGTCGAGGAACTGCCGGTAGCCGCTCGTGACGGTCGCGACGTATTCGGGACGCTTCTTTCGTCCCTCGACCTTGAGACAGACGATGCCGAGCTCCGCGATCGCGGGGAGATGCTCGTACGCGGCGAGATCCTTCGTCGAGATGAGATAGCCGCGATCGAGCTCCGCGTCAGTCGCGGCGTCCTTGAGGACGTAATCCTTCCGGCACGACTGCGCGCAGGATCCGCGATTCGCGCTGCGCTCGGAGATCATCCCCGACATGAAACACTGTCCCGAGTACGAGATGCAGAGCGCGCCGTGAATGAACGTCTCGAGTCCGAGGTTGGGCACTCGCTGCCGGATCGCGCGGAGGTCGTCGAGGGTGTTCTCGCGCGCAAGCACGACGCGCTTCACGCCGAGCTCCTCGAGGACGGCGGCGCCCGACTCGTCGTGGACGGTCATCTGGGTCGAGCCGTGAATCTCGAGATCGGGATACAGCCGGCGAATGAGCCGAATGAGGCCAAGGTCCTGCACGATGACGGCATCGATGCCGCGATCGACCGCTTCGCCGAGAAAGTCGAGTGCCTCGGAGAGCTCGGTGGGCTTTACGAGGACGTTGAGCGTGAGATAGATGCGGCGGCCGCGGCCGTGGGCGATGCGACAGGCCTCGCCGAGCTCGTCGAGCGTGAGCTGCGCGCCCTCGTCGCGAGCGTTGAATCTTTGAGCGCCGAGATACACGGCATCGGCGCCATTCGCGACAGCGGCGCGAACGGCGTCCAGCGAGCCCGCGGGGGACAGCAACTCGGGAATCGACCGCAGAATCATAAGCGTTGAAAGTTAAGAGCTTACGGCGGCTGATTGAAGCCGTGGCCCCTTCCGCCGTCATCGCACCCCGCGAACGCGCCCTTGGCAGCGGCGCGGGACGAGTCGCCCGTGCGCGGCGACCGATTTCGCAGTTCGCGAGAACTGGTTGCAAAACGCGAAGGACGAAGTGTCCGCGGCGCGCGCGCAGAGCCTGGGCGCAAGGCCGTTGGAGCGGCGATTCGGTGCGATTGTCCGATTCGACGTCGCCACTTCGGTCGGCGCGACCAGAGGCGCGAGTGCTCGAGGCCGCGGAACGGGGCTTGCCATTCGTCCCGCCTAACGCGCGGAGTGCCTGACGAGTGTCAACTTATTAGTCAACACTAAACCGTGCGAGTGACAAGAATGCGTACAGTTCGCGTGCATTCTCAGCGCCGCGTGTGAGGGCCGTCACGGGTTTGGGCAAGTGTTTAGTGCATTCTTACCGTGTTCAATAACGGCGGTTTCTTCGAGCTCGCCACCGCCTAACACGATTCTCATGGCAGCTCACTTCACGAGGTCAAAGGCAACTATGCGCGTATCGATGCTGGTACGTTGGGGTACGGCGCTCGCCGCGGCGTTCATGGTCGCGGCGTGCTCCGATACCGCGACGGCTCCGCCTTCGGCGCCGGCGCGACCCCATCTCTCGGACAAACAGTTCGAGCAATGGCTCCTCGACAATGGCGGCGTGAGCCGCGATGGTCGCGGCCGCAAGGACAAGACGGACAGTGGGTGGACGCAAACCTTCGTGATCGATCCGACGCAGGCGTCCACCATCAAGGCTGGCGATCACCAGGTGTACTTCCCCGCGAACTCGATCTGTGACCCGGCGACGTCGGGTTACGGCGCGGACGTGTGGGATGCGCCGTGTCAGCCGCTCGCGCAGCCGATCACGATCACCGCGTCGTGGAACTCGAAGTACGGGCATGCCTACATCGATTTCCAGCCCGCGCTTCGCTTCGTCCCGACGAGCGATCCTTCGCAGTATGTGAAGATTACGTTGAAGGACTACTACGATTTCGATCCAACGAAGGTCTATCCGATCGTCTGGCAGCGCCCCTCGGACGGCATGTGGGTCGACGAGAGCGTCAACGATCCGTCGATGGCGACGGTCGAAGACCTCAATGGCAACCGGGTTTCTCGCCGGCTCAAGCACTTTAGCGGCTATATGATCGCCGGTGCCGAGATCTGCGATGCCTGGAGTGGTAGCTGGTGTGCGCCAGTTGTTTCGTTCAGTGGTTACCTGGTAGGTAACTGAGCCTCCGTAAAACCAAACTCACTCAACTCAACCCTTTATCGAACCCCACGGAGGCTCGATCCAATGTCCCGAGTAACCATGCCGGTGCTGGTCCGGCTGCTGCTGTGTGCCGCGCTCTTCGGAGTGCTTGGCGCCAGCGTGACGCCCTCGCAAGAGAGCGCAAGCACGCCGGAATCGCATCTGCCAACGACTAATTCTCTCTCCGGCTACATCATCGCGGTTGGATGACCACGCCGACCTTGCTTCACCCATCGGGCCAGCCCGGGAATCCTCCCGGCTGGCCCGATGACCTTTCCTGAGGTCCGGGCGTCATAAGTCGAATGCACGACTGCACCTTCCCGGCTGAGCCGCACCCCGGCGTGGCCTACGTCACACCTCGTTGCCGTCATCGTTAGTGCACCGGGGCAGTTCTTCGTCGACGTCGTCCGAGAGCGCATGAGCGATTCTCCGAAACCATTGTCCGACACGCTGGAGCATCCGTTGCAGTCACGGTTGCTCGGCGCCGCGACGTCGACGGCGGCGCTCATTGACCGTGCGCAGCTGGCGGAACGACAGGGACGCACCCAGGAGGCGCGCGCGCTGTACGAACAGGCGCTCACGCAACTGCGCTCGCCCGAGGAGGCGCCGATCGCCGCCTCCCTGCTCCGCTGGATCGGCATCACCCACAGCGTCGAGCTGAACCTCGACGCGGCGTTCGACTGCCTCGAGGCCGCGCTCGCCGTCGCCGAGGCGCTTGGCGACGAGGCGGCCGTCGGCCACGCGGTGAACGTTCAGGGTTTGCTCAACTACAAGATGGGCCGCCTCGACGAGGCGGAGCGTCTCTACCTCAAGGCACGCGAAAGCGCCCGGAGAGCCGGCGAAGCCAAGCTCGCCGCGATGACCTCGCAGAACCTGGGCGTCATCGCCAACATCCGCGGCGAGCTGGAACAGGCCCTCTGGCACTACGAGGCGAGCCTGGCCGACTACCGCGCGCTCGGCCTCACCAAGTACATCTGCATTACGCTCAGCAACCTTGGGCTGCTCTACACGCGCATGGAGCGCTGGGAGACCGCTGAACGCGCGTACGAGGAGGCGATTCCGCTCAGCCGTGAGATCGGCGACGTCGGCGTGCGCGTGCTGCTCGAGGTGAACTTTGCCGCCCTCTGGATCGCTCGAAAGGAATACGCCAAGGCCCGCCAGGCCTGCGATCGCGCCCTCGCCATCGCCGAAGAGACGCAGCACACGGAGGGGCTGGGCGAGGTCCAGAAGTGCTACGGTGTGATCTTCCGCGAGACGGGCGATTTCAGCGCCGCGGAAGACGCGTTTCGGAACGCGGTCGATCTCGCGGACACGCGACAGGACCTGCTACTCTCGGCGGAGATCGCGCGCGAGCTGGCCGAGCTCTATCGCCTGCAGGGACGCAACCGCGACACGCTGCAGAGTTTGAATCGCGCGCACCGCCTCTTCACCCAGCTCCACGCGCGGCCCGACCTGGCCGACATCGATCGCCAGACGACGCGTCTCGAGAGCGACTTCCTCGACGTCGTACGCCGCTGGGGTGAATCGATCGAATCCAAAGATCACTACACTCAGGGTCACTGCGAGCGCGTCGCGGACCTCGCCTGTGCGCTCGCCGCGGAGGCGGGCCTCGATCAGAAATCGCTCTTCTGGTTCCGCATCGGCGCGCTCCTGCACGACGTCGGCAAGCTGATGATCCCACCGGAGATCCTCAACAAGCCGGGCCGCCTGACGACGGAAGAGTGGGTGATGATCAAGAGGCACCCGGTGTGGGGCGTCGAGATGCTCGCGGACATCGACTTCCCGTGGGACGTGCGCCCGATCGTCGAGTCGCATCACGAGCGCTGGGACGGCGCGGGCTATCCGCACGGTCTCAAGGGTGAGGACATCCCGCGTACCGCGCGCATCCTCTGCGTCGCCGACGTGTACGACGCGCTCACGTCCGAACGCAGCTACAAGAAAGCCGTGTCGCACGAGCAGGCGCTCGATATGATGCGGAGCGACGTCGGCGGTCAGTTCGATCCGGAGCTCTTCCCGCTCTTCGAGACGGTGATGGGCCGACTGGGCCCAATCCGACGCGGTCTGCGAGAGCCCGCCACGCCCACGGAGCAAATCAGTCCGCCAGTGCCCACCGAAGTGTCGGGCGAGGTGGACGATCTCACGGGCGTGCTGGTCCGGCGCGCATTCCTCGACGCCGCGAACAATACGCTGATTCGCCGGCGCTCGAACGATCCCGCGTCGGCTCTTCTCGTCATCGACGTCGACCACTTCAAGCTGGTGAACGACACCTACGGCCACCTGCAGGGCGACGACGTGCTCAAGGCCGTCGTGTCGCTCCTGAAACGGGGTGTCCGCAACGGCGACGTGATCGGACGGTACGCAGGCGACGAATTCGTCGTGCTCCTTCCCCGTACGACGATGGATACCGCGCGGGAAGTGGCCGACCGGCTGCGTGTCGCGGTCGAGCGTGAGCGCGTTCCGCTGCGCGGTGCGCCGAGTGAGACGGTCTCCGTAACGTTGTCGATCGGCGTCGCGACGGGCGAACATGCTGACCACATCGAAGCGGTATTCGCGGCCGCCGACCGCGCCCTGTACGAGGCAAAGCGCGCCGGGAGGAACGCCGTGGCGCTCGCCGGCACGGCAACTGAGGCATCGCAGCCGCAGCTCAACCTCAATCGCTTCGTCGGCCGCGTCGAAGAGCTGAAGCGCCTCGTCCGCATGCTCGACACCGCGTTCCGCGGGGAGCCGCGCGTCGTCGCAGTCGTCGGCGAGGCCGGAGTCGGCAAGTCGACGCTGCTTCGCCAGCTGCTCCCCGAGGTGCGCCTGCGCGGCGGATCACTCGTCATGGGCCGCGCCCTCGAGGCGGACGTGAAGCCGCCGTACGGTCCCTGGGCCGAAATTCTCTCGGCGATCAAGCAGCGGGTGAACGCGCCGGGCCGAGTGTGGCGCGAGCTGCCGCGCCTCGTTCCGGCGCTCTCGGATGGCAGCGAGCCGAGACCGGAAAGCGTGGGTAGCAAGTACGCCCTGTACGAGGAGATCGTCGAGTACGTTCGGCTCGCCGCGGCGACCTGTCCGCTCGTGCTCGTGCTCGACGATATGCAGTGGGCGGATTCCGCGACGTGGGACACGCTCGAGCACCTCGTGCCGCAGCTCGACCAGGATCACATCCTCATCTGCCTCACGATCCGCGCCGAGGACAAGAGCAAGGACGTGATGGATCGGCGGCGTCGGCTCTCGCGCGACGAGCGGTTCGGCGAGATCTCGCTCCAGCGCCTAACGCGCGCGGAGCTCGAGCAGTGGCTCGCGGCCGCGTCCCGCGGCCAGGAGCTCGGACGCGAGCTCCTGCCCGTGCTCTACCGGCACACGGAAGGAAATCCTTTCCTCGTCGTTCAGGTGCTCCGCGCGCTCGTCGAGGAGGGCGAGATTCGCTACGAGGGTGAGCGGTGGATCTGGAAGCAGACGTCGGAGCTGCGTCTCCCGGTCGCCGTCAGCGACCTGATGGCGCGGCGCCTCGACCGTCTGTCCGAGGGAACGCGCAACATCCTGACGACCGCGGCGGTGATTGGCCGGCTGTTCGACGTCGATCTCGCCCTCGCGGCCGGCGCTGGCACCGAAGACGAGCTCCTCGACGTCATCGACGAAGCGGTTGCCGCGGCCGTGCTCGAGCCTTCGCGCAGCGACGCCGACTCGTACGTCTTCACGCATACCCTGCTGCTCGACGCGATCAAGAATACTGCCAACCCGCGTCGACTGAAGCGCATTCACCACGCCGTAGGTGAGGCGCTCGAGAAGCGCAACTCGAACGCGATCGCCGAGCTGGCAGGCCACTTCGACCAGGCTGGCGTAAGTGAGAAAGCGTACCGGTACGCGATGCAGGCAGGTGCCGGCGCGACGAACGTCTATGCGCATGACGAGGCCGCCGCGTTTTTCACGATGGCCCAGCGCCACGCCGCCACGGCGCTCGAGCGACTCGAGGCGTTCCTCGGCGCCGCGAAGGTTGCCGAAGTATCGAACCGATACGCGGAGGCGATGGAGATCTGCAAGACGGCGCTCGCGACCGTGCAGGACGACGTCACGCCGAAGGAAAAGCTGCCGCTTCTGATTCTGTACGAGCGCGTCCAGGCGTTGCTCGGAAAGCCGCTGACGCAGACGCTCGAAGCGTATCAGTCTCTCCTCAAGCGCGCCGAAGAGATGGACATGCAGAAGGAACGCGTGTCCCTCCTCACGATGTTGTCGACGACGTACGGCAGCCTTGGCGACCCCGCGACGGCACAGCGGCTCGCGCGCGAGAGCGCCGAGATGGCGGAGCGCATCGGCGAGCGCCTCTTGCACGCGCACGCGCTCATGCGACTGGGGTGGACGCTGTTCGAGCTCGGATCGGAGGAGGCGATCGTCTTCTATCGGCGTGCGCAGGAGATCTGCAGCGAGATCGACGACCGGCACGGTTTCGTGCGCTGCCAGATCAGTATCGGCGTCAGTTATTCGAAAGTTGGAAACACGGCGGCGGCAATCGACGCGTTCCGAAGCGCAGTCGAGCTGGGCTTGCAGGCCGGTGCCCCAGACTGGGCGGGCGTTGCGGCGCTCAACCTCGGCGTGCTCTTCATGTGGAGTGGCCGCTTCGACGAAGCGCGCCAGCGGTTCGACGAGGCGCGCAAGCTATTCATCAAGCTCAAGAACGAGCTGCATCGCGTGGCGACCGTGTACAACATGGGCCACCTCGCTCGCGAGAGCGGCGATCCGACGCGCGCCCTCGAGCTGTACGAGGAGGCTGCATCGAGCGCACGGCGGCTCGGACAGCTCGACATGGAAATCGGCGCGATTGCCGGCGCCGGCTTGGCCGGACTCGATCTCAATCGACGCGACTACGCTTACACGGCGGCGCGAAACGCCGAGACGATGGTCGGTGATCGCTTCGACTGGTGGTTCCAGAACCGCGAGCTGGTCGAGGCGTTGAGCGTACGCGTGGCACTCGAGCTGGGACGGCGCGATGAGGCCGAGCAGCGCTTCCGGACCGCGCTGGCGCATACGGAGCCGCGCGACGCCCGTTGCGCGTCGTGGCTCGCCGCCGAATGCGCGCCATCGCTCATCGCCGCGGGCGCGGACGTGTGGGACTTCGTGCGTCGCTTCTCCGGCCGCGCCGACGACATGGGCTACACCGCCCTGGCGACGCGTTTCCGATCGCTGCTGGCGCGACACGGGCGGACGTCTGGCCCGGCGCGCGCGATGGGCGCCTAACGGGGCGACCCGCTCAGCCGGGCGAGTCGTCGTCCTGGGAATCGGTGTAGTGGCGGCGAGAGCTGCGCACGCTCCACGCCCCGATGAGGAAGGTCACCACGAAGACGCCGATACCGGTGAGTCGAAGCCATTCGACGTCGACGTGAACGCCGTAGCCCCAGACGATGAGCCCCGAGACCATCAGGCCGGCGCGAAGGCGCGTCAGCCACGGCTTCTCCTCACGCCAGGACCGTCGCCCGAGACCGGGAATGATCATTTATCGCTTCGGCGTCGGAGCGAGGCCCGGAAATCCTCGGTGGCGCGAGCTTCGACGTCGGTCACGATGCCGGCGGCGATGCCGTCCTCGAAGGAGAGCGAGTCGAGCTTGTAGAGCAGCCACTTCGTGAGCGCCAGCGACGTCGCGGATGAGCCGGTGAGTCCAGCGAGCACGGCATCCACGTCGGCGTCGAAGCTCGCCGCCGGCAGTACACGGCTGACGAGCCCGATGGCTCCCGCCTCCTCCGCATTGATGACGCGTCCGCTCAGCACGAGGTCTGCCGCGCGCTTCTCGCCTAGCGTGCGGCGCAGCAGCGGCATCACGATCGCCGGGACGAAGCCGAGGCGGACGTCGGGAAACCCGAACTCGGCGTCCTGGTGCGCGAGCGACACGTCGCATGCGAGTGCCAGGCCGGCGCCGGCGCCGAGCGCGCGACCGCGCACCGTGCAGATCACGGGCTTCATGAGGGCGCGCATGGCGAGGTAGACGCGGCCTAACGCTTCGGCGTCGTGGCGCTGCACCTCCGGCGACTCGCCGGCGATTCGGCTCATCGCG